>Ga0255338_1000121_pt1 | contig 349172 bp, 362 predicted proteins | sample MeOH1_35cm_T4_19_FD_203715 | JGI IMG/M metagenome (GOLD analysis project Ga0255338, IMG submission 203715) | Sandy soil microbial communities from University of British Columbia, Vancouver, Canada - MeOH1_35cm_T4_195 | ecosystem: Engineered > Artificial ecosystem > Sand microcosm >... | reverse complement strand
GACCACCGCGATCACGGGCAGGAAATCACTTTTGCTGTTCTTGGTGGGTTCGGAAGCAAGCATCAGGCGCAGGCCGCAGGAAAACGCCAGAAAAGTTAACAGCGCCAGCGCTAAAGCCCGGTTAAAGCGAACCGCTTCTTCGCTTCATTATAACCGCAGGATTTACCATCAAAGTTCCCTGTCAGTGTACGGACGGATACGGCGGTAGGGCTAAAGTTCCATCATGTCTTGGCCCACCGCAATGTTGCCAGTGAAATCGGGACGCACCGCATCAACATAATGGCGGGCAACACGCACTGCACGAATGCCTATTTGTAGCGTTGCAGCATGGGCAGGGCTTGCTGGACACAGGCGCGTCCTTCGGCGATCGCTTCCTTGGCGCGGTTGAACTCCATCAGGCCGAAGTCCGCCAGGCGCGGCACCAGCAGGACGTGTGGCGGCGCGCCGGCCAGACGCGAGCGGGTGATCTGGTCCTGCATGATATTGATGGAATTCGTCAGCACGTCGAAATAGCCCGGCGCCGTCGGTCCCTTGGTCAAAAGACGTGACGCGATCTGCGCCGCATGGTCCTGCAGGGATGCCGGCAGTTGGTTCAGCATCCGCTGGACGAATTCTCCCGAGATGTGTTCAGGGCCGGCCGGCAGATTTGCCTCGTCCTGAAAGCGCCGTCCCAGAAGGTCGCCGTTGAGATTGACCGCGATGACCACTTCGGCGCCCAGGGCCCGGCAGACGGACACCGGCACGGGATTGGTGAGGCCGCCATCAACCAGCCACTTGGAGTCCAGTGCGACCGGACTGAAAATTCCCGGCAAAGCGAGCGAAGCCCGCACCGCTTCGTCGATGGGTCCGGCTTGCAGCCAGATTTCCCGCCCCGTGCGCAGATCGGTGGCAACTGCCGCAAAGGGTTTGGAATAGCTTTCGATCGGGGCAGCGATGCCAAGTGTGCCGAGCAATTCCGTCACCCGCTTGCCGTCTATCAACCCGCCGCCGGAGAGTCGCACGTCAAACAGGCTTGCCACGTCCCGCCAGGTGGCCGCCTCCACCCATTGTTGGAGAGCGGGCAACCGCCCGGCGACATGGGCCGCACCGACCAGGGCGCCGATCGACGTCCCGCAAATGATGTCGGGCTCGATACCGGCTTCCAGCAGGGCATCGATGATCCCGATGTGCGCGCACCCGCGTGCAGAGCCGCTGCCGAGTGCGAGGCCGATGCGAGGACGGATCATGAAAGGACAATAGGGACCGCGGTGGGTGCAGCCTTGATCCCGCGCAAATCACTGCATTGCCAATTTTAAAAGCCCGTCTCTGTGATGACGGTTTTCAGGCCTGGGGCTGGGGAACTTTGCGCGCGGCTAAAACGTTGCGCTGGGGTGATCTGAGAGCGACCGAAATGCGCAAAATGTTGATGATCGGCCTCGGCCTGTGCGCCCTGGGTGCGCTGTGGAAGGCCGAAGAGGAAGAAGACGGCATGGCCATCGCCCTGTCGCCCTTCCTGGCGGCGCTGGCGATCGAAACGGGCATTTTCCTCCTGCGCCGTCACCAGGGGTCCCTGCTGGGCTCGGTGCGGCCGAGCCGGGACTGATTCCATGAGCAGCACCAAGAACCCCGAAAACGAAGCGGAAAATCCGGCCCCCATGCCCCGGACACAGCAGGGTCAGGGCGGGCACTCCCATCACGGTGATCCGGAAGGTCAGCAGGGTGGCAGGAAGCCCAGGATGGCCCCGCGTCATGATGCCCCGCCGGGCCTTGAACAGGACAGCCTGGGCAACACCATTCCGCTGGAGAAACGCACCGAAGACGACCAGCAAAAAGCGCGTGCGGCGCAGCACAAACGCTGAGCGTCTGGTCCGCTTCCCGCCCTTCGGATAAGAAGGAGAAAAGAGCGGGGATGGGACAATGCGGAAATCGGTTGTGATGGTAGCGGCGTTGCTGCTGGCGGCGCCGGCTGCCCAGGCCCGTTCGATGCTTTATGTCGCCAACAGCCAGGGCGACGACATCACCGTCATCGACCTGGCGACACAAAAGATAACCACCACCTTCAAGGTCGGTCCCATTGTTCACGGCGTCTGCGCCCAGGCCGATGGGCGGCGCGCGTTTGCCACCATCGAATCCGAGAATGCGCTGAAGGTGATCGATACCAAGACCAACACCGTCACCGACACCATCGCGCTGGGCGGCCGGCCCAATGAATGCGCCGCCACCAGTGACGGCCATTATGTGGTGGTGCCGCTGCTGGCGCCCGCCAACAGCGCCGTGATTGTGGACATGACGGCGAAGAAGATCGTCAAGACCTTGCCGATCCATCATCCGCACAACTGCTTCACCCCCGAAGGCGGCAGCAACACGGTGGTCTATTGCGAGGAGCGCGACGCCTATCGCATCAACCGCATCGACATGAAGACCATGGAATATACCAACATGGTGCGGGTGGCGGGCGATCCACGTCCGTTCATCGTGACCCAGGACGAAAAGACGCTTTACACCGCCCTGAGCGGACTGCACGGCATGGCGATCATCGACATTCCCGGCAAGACCATGGCGCAGGTCATGCTGCCGCCCATGCCCTGGATGAATTGCCGGGTCGAGCCACCCAACACCCCGGTGCACGGCATCACCATGACGCCGGATGGCAAGAAGATCTGGATCACCTCGGTGTCCGACGCCGGCGTCTATGTCTATGACATTGCCAGCGGCAAGCTGGGCAAGAAGCTGACCGTGGGCGAGTGTCCCAACTGGATCAGCATGTCCAAGGACGGCAAATATGCCGGCGTCAGCAATGCCGATACCGACGACACCTCCATCATGGATGTGAAAGCGGAGAAGGAAATTGCCCGCATCAAGGTCGGCAAGGCGCCCAAGCGCGTGCTGGTGATCGATGTGCCGCAGGACTGATAACAGGACATATAGGGGAATAGTATGCGCAGGATCGTGATTGCGCTGGCAGTGATGCTGGCTTCAGGTGGGGCATTGGCCGCTGATGCGGTGAAGAAGGATCAGGGCATCCTGGACCGCCTTTATGCCAATACCGGCGTCTACAACAAGTCGGCGAGCGCCAAGGTGCCCGGTTTTGTCTCCGATCCCGCCTGGCCCGCGCCGTTGCCGCATAGCTGGCTGCTGGGCCAGATCGGCGGCCTTTATGTCGACCATCACAATCACATCTGGGTCTACAACCGGCCGCGCACCATGACCACCGATGAAGCGGCGTTGGATACCAGCGGCGGTTCCAGCGGAAAGAATGGACTGGGCTTTGCGCGCCCCAATGGCGCGCTGGCCGACTGCTGCAATGCCGCTCCCTCGGTGCTGGAGTTCGACACGGCGGGCAAGTTGCTGCGCGCCTGGGGCGGCCCGGCCGATCCGGGCTGGCTGGAAAGCCATTGCAAGGCGTCTGATGGGTGCATCTGGCCCAACAGCGAGCACGGCATCTATGTCGATCACAACGACAATGTCTGGATCGCGGGCAATGGCGCCAAGCCGGTGGACCCCGCGTCCGCCTGGACGACGCACAAAGATGGCGCTGACGGTTTTGTCCTAAAGTTCGACATGAACGGCAATTTCAAGATGCGCATCGGCGGCACGCCCACCGCGCCGGCCAGCAATGACACCAGTGGCGGCATCAACGGCACGCCGCTGCTGTATCTGCCGGCCGACATGGTGGTGGATGCCAAGACCAACCGGCTTTATGTCGCCGACGGTTACGGCAATCGCCGCATCTTGATCGTCGATGCCAATACCGGAAAGTATATCGGCCATTTCGGCGCTTATGGCGGCAATCCAGTGGACGATGCCGCCGCGGCGGCGGCCGGCCGCTGGCTGCCCGATGCCGCCAAGGGCAACAGGAAGCCGGCTTTCTTCCGTAACCCGGTCCACTGCATCAAGCTGGCCGAAGACGGCAAGATCTATGTCTGCGACCGCGGCAATGACCGTATCCAGGTTTTCGATAGCAACAGCGCGGAACTGGGAAAGCCCTGCAGCAATCCCGGCGGCGTGGCGGGCAAGTGCGGCTTTGTGGCGGAGCAATGGATCAGCGGCAACACCGAGACGGTTCCCGCCATGCCGGGCACTTCGGTGTCGCTGAACTTCTCCAAGGACAAGGGGCAAAGCTGTCTCTATGTCGGCGACAATTCCAACATGACGATCTATCTGCTCAACCGCGCCAATTTGCAGGAGCTGGGACGGCTGGGCCGCTCGGGCCGCAATGCCGGCCAGTTCCACTGGCTGCACCAAGTCAGCCTGGACAGCCAGGGCAATATCTATACGGCGGAAGTCGATACCGGAAAGCGCATCCAGAAATTCGTGCGCTATGGCGCGGCGGGATGCAGCGGCACCGGCTCTGAAACGGTCGGAGGCGTGGCGAAGTAATGCGCAGCCGATTGGCAATGTTGTTGCCGGTTCTGACCTTGCTGGCCGTCCCGGCGCTGGCCCAGGACACGGGTGGGATTGCCAAGCGCCTTTTGCAGCAGAGCGGCGTGCACCACCGCAGCGGCAAGACGCTGGATTTCGTGGTCGATCCGTCATGGCCGCAAGACCTGCCGCAACATTGGCTGCTCGGCCAGATCGGCGGGGTGTTCGTAGACCGCCACGATCACATCTGGGTCACGCAGAACCCGCGCACCCTAACCAATGATGAAACCGGCCTGGAGGCAGCGGTGCCGGGCTCTGCCGTGAGTGGCCTTGGTTTTGCGCGCGCCAACGGACCGATCTCCGATTGCTGCCGGGCGGCGCCTTCGGTGCTGGAATTCGATGCGAGCGGAAAGCTGCTCCAGGCCTGGGGCGGCGCGGCCGATCCCGGCTGGCTGGAAAAGCATTGCCGCAAGGAAGACGGGTGCATCTGGCCCAACAGCGAACACGGCATCTATGTCGACGACAAGGACAATGTCTGGCTCGGCGGCAGCAATCCGGGGCGCGCGCCGGCGGACCAGACGGCATGGACCACCAACCGCGAGGGTCCGGACGGTTTTGTCCTGAAGTTCGACCGGCAAGGCAATTTCAAGCTGTGCATCGGCGCGCCGGCCAAGGGCGCGTCCAGCAATGACGCCAATGGCGGTGTCAACGGAACGCCGCAACTGTTTCGCGCGGCCGACATGGTCATGGATCCGGCAACGAACCGGCTTTACATCGCCGACGGATACGGAAACCGGCGCATCGTGATCGTGGACGCCGATACTGGGAAGTATCTGGGCCATTTCGGCGCCTATGGAAACAGCCCTGTAGACGAAAAAGCGGCGGCGGCGGCCGGCGCATGGCTGCAGGATGCCGCGAAGGGTAATCGCAAGCCGGCCTTCTTCCGCACGCCGGTTCACTGCGTGAAGATCGCAGATGACGGCAAGATCTATGTCTGCGACCGCGGCAACGACCGCATCCAGGTATTCGACAAGAACGATCCGGCGCTGGGCAAGCCCTGCAGCAATCCGGACGGTGTGGCGGGCCGGTGCGGATTCCTCGCCGAGCAGTGGATCAGCCCGAAGACAGAAACCATGCCTGTGCTGCCCGGTACGGCCGTGGCGGTCGGATTTTCGCGCGACAAGGCGCAGAGCTGCCTCTATGTCGGCGACAATACCAACATGACGATCTACGTCCTCAATCGAAAGACCTTGGGGGAAGTGGGCAGGCTGGGGCGCAGCGGCAAGATGGCAGGCCAGTTCCAATGGCTGCACCAGCTGAGTGTGGACAGCAAAGGCAACATCTATACCGGTGAGGTCGATACCGGAAAACGCATCCAGAAATTTGTGCGCTATGGCGCGGCAGGGTGCAGCGGCCCCGGCTCCAACACGGTGGGCGGAGCCGAATAATCAGGCGCGGGCGCGCCAGCCTTCCCATTGCAGCCATGCGGCGATGGCCACGCACAGGCTGGCGGTGATGATGGCCGCCGCCTCCAGGCTTTCGATGCCGATCAGGTATCCGAAGGTGTGGCACACGGTCAGGCCGAAGCAGGCATAGTTCCAGCGTTGCAGGCTTTTCCAGCCCGGCAGGCCCAGCTTGCGCAGCGAAGCATCGTTGGAGGTCACCAGCAGGGCCAGCAGGATCAAGGCGGCGAACAGGCCGGTGAAATTGGCAAAGCCGAACATGTCATGCCGTATCGGCACGAGATGTTCGTCGGCCTTCTCATAGACGTAATAGAGCCAGGGCCGCCCGCGCAGATGCACACATTGGCCCACCCCTGCATGCAGCACGCCCAGGATACCCGCCCAGATCCCGATATCGCGACGCAGATCCACCGACAGGGCCGGGGGCTTGCGGGTCAGGACACGCCAGGGACCGATCGCGAGGGTCACCGTCAGCAACACTAGAGCCGGCCAGGCGGTGGAAAAGCTCAGGCGGGTGAGGATATCGGGATAGGGGCGGGTGACGTAGAAAAGCCAGACCACGGCCCAGGACGTGAGCGCCAAAGGAAGATGATGCCGGTAAAGGCGGCGCGACAGTCGGCGGTTCACGCCTAAACCGCGCTGGTGAATGTCGCCTGGGTCTTGGCGGTAACGTCTTCCAACGTCACGCCGGGCGCCAGTTCAACCAGTGTCAGACCCTTCTTGCCGCGCTCAAGCGTAAAGACGCAAAGATCGGTGATGATCATGTCCACGCATTGGGCGCCGGTCAGCGGCAGCTCGCATTTCTTCAGGATCTTGCTCTCGCCCGCCTTGTTGGTGTGCTCCATCACCACCACGATCTTCTTGACGCCGGCCACCAGGTCCATGGCGCCGCCCATGCCCTTGACCATCTTGCCCGGGATCATCCAGTTGGCGATGTCCCCGTCTTCGGACACTTCCATCGCGCCCAGCACCGACAGGTCGATATGGCCGCCGCGGATCATGCCGAAGCTGTCGGCCGAGGAGAAATAGCTGGTCATCGGCAATTCGGTGATGGTCTGCTTGCCTGCATTGATCAGGTCGGGGTCTTCTTCGCCCGGATAGGGGAAGGGGCCCATGCCCAACATGCCGTTCTCGCTCTGCAGGGTGACCTTCAGGCCATCGGGAATGTAATTGGCCACCAGGGTCGGAATGCCGATGCCCAGGTTCACATAGAAGCCGTCCTTCAACTCGCGCGCGGCGCGGGCGGCGATGTCTTCGCGAGACCAGCCCATTACACGCCTCCCGTGGCGGGACGGGGACGCGTCGTCACCCGTTCGATCAGCTTCTTGTAGTCGCGCCCCTGCAGGATGCGCTGCACGAAAATTCCCGGCGTGTGGATGTTGTCCGGGTCCAGCTGGCCGGGCTCGACCAGTTCTTCGACTTCGGCGATGGTGACCTTGCCGGCCGTGGCCATCACCGGATTGAAATTGCGCGCGGTCTTGCGATAGACGAGGTTGCCTTCGGTGTCGCCCTTCCACGCCTTGACGATGGACAGGTCCGCCTTCAGCCAACGCTCCCTAACATAGGTGAGGCCGTCGAATTCTTCGGTGGGCTTGCCGTCCGCCACCACCGTGCCGACGCCGGTGCGGGTGTAGAAAGCGGGAATGCCGGCGCCGCCGGCGCGGATGCGTTCCGCCAATGTGCCTTGCGGATTCAGCTCCAGTTCCAGCTTGCCGGTGAGGTACAGCTCCTCGAACAGCTTGTTCTCGCCGACATAGGACGAGATCATCTTCTTGATCTGGCCATTGTTCAGCAGCACCCACAGGCCCAGCCCGTCAGCGCCGCAATTGTTGGCGATCAAGGTGATGTTCCGGGTCCCGTCTTCCTTCAAGGCGGCGATCAGGTTTTCGGGATTGCCCGACAGGCCGAAGCCGCCCGACATCACGGTCATGCCGTCGAAGGTCAGGCCTTTGAGGGCCGACGCGGCATCGGGATAGACTTTGCTTTGGGCCACGGACGCTTTCCCTGTTCTTTCAAGCTAGTTCGCATTGCAGCATGGCCGTGCGCAAGAGACAAAGCGGCGCGCTTCCAACCCATTGATTTGTAATATTTTCTGCCTGTTCCTTGCCGCCGTGCCGGGGGGCCGGTACAACCGCCGCCAACTTCGATTTCCAGCAGATTCCCATATGTCTTCTCAGAAACCCGTTAAACCCAAAGCCAGGCTGCCGCGCGGTTTCCGCGACCGCGGCGCCGCCGAGATCATGGCCGAGCAGAAGATGCTGGCCACCATCCGGGGCGTCTATGAAAGTTACGGCTTCGATCCTCTGGAGACGCCGGCCTTCGAATATACCGACGCGCTGGGCAAGTTTTTGCCGGACGTGGACCGCCCCAATGAGGGCGTGTTCTCGCTCAAGGATGACGACGAGCAATGGATGAGCCTGCGCTATGACCTGACGGCGCCGCTCGCCCGTCATGTTGCGGCCAACTTCCAGCACCTGGCCAAGCCGTTCCGCCGCTATCAGGTGGGCAGCGTGTGGCGCAACGAAAAGCCTGGTCCCGGCCGTTACCGCGAATTCACCCAATTCGATGCCGATACGGTGGGCAGCGCCAGCGCATCGGCCGATGCCGAACTGCTGATGATGCTGTCCGACACGCTGGAGGCGCTGGGCCTCAAGCGCGGCGATTACATCGTCAAGCTGAACAACCGCAAGCTCCTGGATGGCGTGCTGGAAGCCAGCGGCGTGGCGCTGGAAGATCGTGTCCGCCGGGGCATCGTCCTGCGCGCCATCGACAAGATTGACCGGCTGGGCGTGGAAGGTGTTTCGGCGCTGCTGGGCGAAGGGCGCAAGGACGAGTCCGGCGACTTCACCAAGGGCGCGGGGCTGACCGCTGACCAGGCGCATCGCATTCTTGCCTTTGTCGCGCCGGATGCGGCGGACGAAGATGCACACCTGCGCCAGATCGGCACTCTTGTGGGCTCCAGCGCTGTCGGCGCGGCTGGCCTTAATGAGCTGGAGCAGATCGTTCGCCTGTTGCAGGCGTGCGGCTATGGCCCCGATCGGGTGCTGTTCGATACTGGCGTGGTGCGCGGGCTCGACTATTACACTGGCGCGGTGTTCGAGGCGCAGCTGACATTCCCCATCCAGAACGAAGACGGCGACGAAGTCGTGTTCGGCTCGGTGGCGGGCGGCGGACGCTATGACGATCTGGTGGCGCGTTTCACCGGCCAGCAGGTTCCGGCCACCGGTATGTCCATTGGCGTCTCGCGTCTGATGAGCGCATTGACTTCGCGCGGGCTGGCGGCGGCTGCCGCCTCGCCGCTGGTGGTGGTCACCGTGTTCGACAAGGCCGACGCTGCCGCCAGCTTCGCCATGGTGCAGGAATTGCGCGCCGCCGGCATTCGCGCCGAAGCCTATGTCGGCAACGGCAAGATGGGCGACCAGTTCAAATATGCCGACAAGCGCGGCGCCGCCATTGCGGTGATCGAGGGCGGCGACGAACGCGCGCGGGGCGAAGTTACCCTGAAAGACCTGGCGCTGGGCGCCGAGCTGGCCAAGTCGGTGGAAAGCCGCGCCGAATGGGTTGCCAATCGCGAGGCACAGAAAAGCGTTTCGCGCGCGGCCCTGGTGGCCGAAGTAAGGGCGATGCTGCCAAGCAGTAACAAGGGCAGGGCCTGATGGCCGCCTTTCCCTATTACGACAGCAAGGCGATCGATGCGCTGAACGGCCAGGCGGTGTCGCTGCTGGGCCTGTTCGCCTCGCGCGGCTATGGCCGCGAAGAACCGGCGGTGCTGCAGCCGGCCGAGATTTTCCTGGACCGCTCCGGCGAAGAAATTCGCCGCCGCACCTTCACCCTGATGGACCCGTCGGGCCGCGAGCTGTGCCTGCGCCCCGATCTGACCATTCCCATCTGCCGCGAAGCGGTGATGAGCAAGCGCAGTTTCCCGGCGCGTATCGCCTATAATGGCCTTGTCTTCCGTCACCAGCCGGGCGAACCGCATCGTCCTACCCAGTTCTTTCAGGCGGGCGTGGAACTGCTGGGCCTGGAAGACCGCGCCGCTGGCGAAACCGAAATCCTGTCCCTGGTGGTGGATGCGCTGAAGGTCTGCGGCCTGTCGGATTTCACCATCCGCATGGGCGACCTGGCGCTGTTCAACGCGCTGGTGGATGCGCTGGCGCTGCCGGCGGGCTGGCGCTCGCGCCTGAAGCGCCACTTCTGGCGCGCGGGTTATGTCGAAAGCTTGCTCTATTGGCTGGGTCATGGCGACGGCAAGGCCAAGCTGCCGGGCACGCGCGAAGAGATCGAAGCCTTGCTGGATGCGCGCGGCGACGCGCCCATGGCAGGACGCACGCGCGAGGACATCATCGCCCGCGCCCTGGACCGGGCGGCGGACGCCGCGAAGTTGCATCTGGATGCCAAGGTCGCCGACGCCATCGCCCAGTTGCTGGACATTTCCGGCCCTGCCGAAGAGGCGTTGGCCAAGGTGCGCGCACTTCTGGCGACGGCCGGCATCAACCTGGACCCGCAGCTTGCGGCGATGGATGCGCGGCTTGCAACCTTGAAATCGCTGAACATCGACCCGGCGCGGGTGCAGTTCACCGCCCATTTCGGCCGCAACATGGAATATTATACCGGCTTTGTGTTCGAGCTGTGGGCGCGGGACAAGGAAGGCCCGGTGCAGATCGCCGGCGGCGGCCGCTATGACACCATGATGGAAATGCTGGGCGCCAAAAAGCCGGTCAGCGCCATCGGCTGCGCCATCCGCACCGAGCGCGTGCTGGCCGCCAAGCGGGGGGGCAAGTGATGCTGACGCTTGCCATTCCGTCGAAAGGCCGCCTCAAGGACAATTGCAACGCCTGGTTCGCCGAGCGTGGCGTCGTTATGGAACAGACCGCCGGCGCGCGCGGCTATCGCGCCAGCTTTGCCGGCATGCCCGATGTCGAAGTCATGCTGTTGTCGGCGGGCGAAATCGCCTCGTCGCTGTTGGCCGGCGACATTCATCTGGGCATTACCGGCGAGGATTTGCTGCGCGAAGAAGCGCCGGAGCTGACCGGTCGCATGCACCTGATCAAGCCCTTGGGCTTCGGTTTTGCCGATGTGGTGGTGGCGGTGTCGGCTTACTGGATCGATGTGGCGACCATGGCGGACCTGGACGATGTCTGCGCCGCCTATGCGGGCAAGCACAAGCGCCGTTTGCGGGTGGCGACCAAGTATGCCCAGCTGACCCGGCAGTTCTTCGCCCTCAACCGCATTTCCGATTACCGCATCGTGCCCAGCGCCGGCGCCACCGAAGGCGCGCCCGCGGCCGGCACCGCCGAAGTGATCGTGGACATCACCACCACCGGCGCCACGCTGCGAGATAATGGGCTGAAAATTTTGGATGACGGCGTGATCCTGAAAAGCCAGGCGCAGCTGGCCGCCTCGCTCACCGCCGACTGGACCATCGAGGTGCGCAAGGCCTGCGAAGCGTTGCTCACCCGGCTTGAACCGGCCGGTCCGCTCTATTCCGCCCTGGCGGCGCAGCTTCCGCGCTAGGGCTGCTGCGCGGTGTCCCGCATATCGGGATCGGCGATATGTTCTTTTTTCCAGCGCATGGCCGCTTCGATGCGGGTGCGGCCCGAGGGATGGTCATAGAAAATGATCTCTTCCCACTTGCCCGGCTCCAGCTTGCGATAGGTGGACAGTTTCAGCATGACAGTCGCAAAAGCATCGGGCTTGCGCACGGCATTCAGCCCGAAAATGTCGGCCTGGTATTCGGTGGTGCGGGAAATCGTGTTGGTTACCGGTGTCGCCAGGAACATGTAGATATTGGCCAGCGCGATCAGAAGCGGCAACCCCGCGACGTCGCTCACCTTTCGCACCTGCCATTGGCCGCCGAACATGTCACAGGCCATCAGGAAGCCGCGGTTGACGAAGGCAAACCCTACCAGGATCACCACCGCCGTTAGCAGAAGCAGGCGGGTCATGTGATCCATCACATAATGGCCCATCTCATGGCCCAGCACCGCCAGCACTTCGTCCGGCGTACCTTGTTTCAGCAGGTTGTCGTTGAGTGAAATACGTGCGGTGCCGAACAACCCGGAGACATTGGCGGAAACGCGCTTGGATTGGCGCGACGCATCCACCAGCCAGACATTGTCGACCGGCACATCATTGGCGCGGGCCAGCGACAGGATCTGTGATTTCAATGGGCTGGGCGGCAACGGAGAATAATGATTGTAGAGCGGGGCGACGAATACCGGCCAGATCACCACCGTTACGACTTCGAAGGCGATCATCAGGCCTGCGCCCCACACCCACCAGCCTTCGCGCGCCCGGCGAATGGCGGCATAAAGCACCGGCAAGAGCAGAACCATGGCAGCGAAGTTCAGGGCGAATCCGATGCCAAAGTCTCCCAGCCATTGCCAGAAATTCTGGTTGGACAGGCCATAGGCACGCTCGCGGAAGAAACCCTCATAGACCAGGATGGGGAACGTCATCAGCGTGGTCAGCGGCACATAGACCGCGACATACAACATGACCTGGTAGGTGCGGCTGTGGGTGCGCTCTTCCACCCAGTCGCTGATGCGGCTGGAAATCTGCAGCCACAAAAGAATGCTGGCCACGGCAAGGCCGTAAATCAGGTCTACCAGTTGCAGCCAGTAGCCGCCTTCGAAATAGGCGTCAGACCTGGCGCGGGCTTCGCCGCTGACGCGCGCCAGATATTTCTCCGTCGCTTTGGCCGCATCAAATGTGGGCGGTGCCATCGGGGGCAGGGCGGCGACCTGGACATGGGCGGTGGGTGCCGCACGGGGCCCCAGCTGCACTTCCATTGGCTGAGCCGGCGCGGGCGATACCGCGGGCTGCGCCGTCGCCGGCGCCGCCAAAGCGAGCAGGAACAACAAGGCGGCGGCGATCCGGTGTAAGGCCATAGGCTTTTTTCCCCGCAGCGACCCTAACAGGATTTCAGGCTCACCAAAGCCCCTTTGCTGCTAGGATGCATTATCATGTCCCGCCCCATTTTCGCCGTCATCTGTCTTTGCCTTGCGCCCATGGCGGCACTGGCCGCGGTCGGCGCGGCGCCATCGGTGCCTGACCGGGCGCATTATCGTCGCTGCCTGGTGGACAGCAGCGCCAATCCGGCCGTCGCGCTGGCCGATGCGGAAAGCTGGATCAATGCCGGCGGTGGCGTTCCAGCCGAGCATTGCGCCGCCCTGTCGCTGGTGAGCCTCAAACGTTATCCCGAAGCGGGCGCGCGGCTGGATCGTATCGCAAGCGGACGCGCCGCCCTGGATGTGCAGTTCCGCATCGCGCTTTACGACCAGGCCGGCAATGCCTGGCTGCTGGCAGGCCAGGGCGCCAAGGCGGTGCAAAGCCTGACCGGCGCGCTGACGTTGTCAGCCGGCGATCCCGACCTGTTCACCGACATGGCCCGAGCCCAGGCGATGGTGCGCAACTGGCACGAGGTTGTGCTGGACCTGAATGCGGCCTTGCAGCTATCGCCGCGCCGCGCCGACCTCCTGGTGTTGCGGGCCAGCGCCCGCCGCGCCCTCAAGCAATATGCCGAGGCGCGCGCCGACATTGACAACGCATTGAAGCTGAAACCCGGCGACAGCGACGCCTTGGTGGAAAGCGGGTTGCTGCGCAAGCAGATAGGCGACCTGGGCGGAGCAAGGCGCGATTTCCAGGCGGCGCTGAAAGGCGCATCCGCTGAAACCGCCGCCGAAGCGCGCGAACATCTCGAAGCGTTGAAACCCTGAAAATCCGAAATCAGAAGTCCAGCTCGGCGTAATGGGATACCGGGGGCTGGCCGGGAACGCGGTCGGCCAGGATGGAGCGGAAGGATGGCCGCGACTTCATCCGCACATACCATTCGGCGGCGGTGGGAAAATCGGTCCAGGGCACCTCACCGAAATAGTCCAGCGCCGACAGATGCGCCGCCACCGCCAGATCACCCAAGGTGGTTTCGCGGCAGGCGAGGTTGCCATTGGTCTCGGCCGCCAGGCCGATTGCTTTCAGCGCCAGTTTCAGTTCCTCGCGGCCGGCGCGGATCACATTCATGTCGGGGGCGCGGCTGAAGCCGGCGCCAGTAAAACGCGGCGCGGCTTTCTCATAGACGATGCGCTGGGTCACCTGCTCGTGAAACGGCCCCATCGCCCAGTCCACCCAGCGCAGACAGGCCAGGCGCGCCGCATCATCGGCGGGCGCCAGCGGATGATCGGGATAATGATGTTCCAGGTGATCCAGGATTGCCCACACGCCTTCGCAGCGCGTGCCATCCAGATCGGTGAAAATCGGCATGGATTGCTTGGGATCGTCGGACATCGCCGGATCGCAGGCCACCCGCTTTTCGCCGACCATCAGGCGGGCCAGGCGGCAACTGGGTGACAGCATCAGGTGAATCAGGCGGCGCATCCGTCCTCAAATAGCAAAGCGGTGGGACATTAGAAATGTCCTCAAGTAGCGAAGCGGTAGGGCATAAATAAGGAGGGTCTTGTAAGCGAGCCGCCTATTTTACGCAAAAGTTCAGGCCATCGCGCATCACCATCGCCCCGCGCCCCTGCAACATCCCGGCGCGGCGGCGGACATAGCGGCCCGGATGCGCCGCCTTCCACTTGTGGGGATTGGGCAGAATGGCGGCCAGCCGGGCGGCCTGATCGCCCGTCAGCGAACCGGCGTCGGTTCCAAAATAGGCGCTGGCGGCGGCCTCGGCCCCGAAAATGCCGTCGCCCCAGTCCACCGTGTTGAGATAGGCCTGCAGGATGCGCTTCTTAGGCCACAGCGCCTCTATCATCACGGTGAGATAGGCTTCCAGACCCTTGCGGATCCAGCTGCGCATGGGAACCAGGAACAGCGTGCGGGCGGTCTGCTGGGAAATGGTGCTGGCGCCGCGCATCGGCTTTTTCGGGTGACGCTTATGGTCCTCCATCGCCTTGTTGATGTTGACCCAGTCAAAGCCGTTATGGGTGCAGAAATTCTGGTCCTCGGCGCCGATGACAGCCCGCTCCAGCCGGGGTGAAATGTCGTCGGTCCAGGAATAGGACGCGCCCTTGCCCATCGCCAGGCTGACCAGCATTTCCGGGGTTCCGGGAATGGGCAGGAAACGGAAAATCAGCAGCAGCAGGATAGGGGCAGGGACCAGGAGTACGAACAGCGCCAGCGCCAGCTTCCAAAGCCAGCCGCGCCCGCGCCACAGCCCGATTCCTTTCCCCGCCATGCGCCACCATAACAAACTTTATAGGATGCGCGAGGTGCGGTGCGATGCTAACTGTTCGGCGCTTCTGACCGGGATTCGCCCATGCACGATATGCTGTTGTCCGTGATCCTGGGCGTGGTCGAAGGCATTACCGAATTCCTGCCCATTTCATCGACCGCCCATCTGCTGGTGACCGAGCGGCTGCTGGGTCTGGGCGAGGACTGGCAAGCTTTCACCGTGGTGATCCAGCTGGGCGCGATCCTGGCGGTGGTGTCGATCTATTTCCAGGTATTCTGGAAGGCGTTGATCGGCTTGCCATCGTCCGCGGACGCACGGCGCTTTGCGTTGGGATTGGTCCTGGCGCTGCTGCCCTCGGTGGTGGCGGGGCTGTTGCTGAAAAAGCTGCTGGACCGGGTCTTGCTGGATCCCGCCCATGCCATGCCCTTCATTGCCGGCTGCTGGATTGTCGGCGGCATCATCATTCTCCTGTTCGAGCGCATCACGCCAAAGGCCCGCTGGCTGGAGGGTGACAAGCTGCCTCTGTCCAAGGCGTTCCAGATCGGTTGCTGCCAGGTGCTGTCCATCATTCCGGGCGTGTCGCGGTCCGGCGCCACCATCCTGGGCGCCGAGTTGCTGGGGGTGGACCGCCGCGCCGCGACCTTGTTCACATTCTATCTGGCGGTGCCCACCATGATGGGCGCCACCATGCTGGAGCTTCATCAAAAGGCCGGGGCGCTCAGCCAGGGCCAGGGCGTCAACATCGCCATCGGTTTTGTGGTGTCGTTCGTGGTTGCTTTCTTCGTGATCAAGCAATTTCTTGCCATCGTCACCAAGTACGGCCTCAAACCTTTCGGCTGGTACCGGATTGCCGCCGGCATTGCCCTGATCGGCTATCTAGCCGTTCACTGAACCGGGGCGGCTGCGTATTCGCCCTTGGCGCGATAACGCCACAGGTAGGACGGGATCACCGCTTCCACCGAGGTCGGCGTGATGCCCAGGTCCGCCAAGCCCGCCGCGGTGGGCGCCACCACATTGTCGTGCTTGAGAAGCTTCACCTGATCGATGGTCAACAGCGGGTTGGGCAGCAGCTGCAGGAAGGCCGCCTTCAGCGATGCGATGGCAAAAGGCAGGGGCACCAGCGCGCGCTTGCGGCCGATCTCGCGCAAGATGATCTGCAGCAATTCCTTGAAGGAATAGGTGGCGGGGCCGCCCAGCTCATAGGTGCGGCCGTCCTGCCTGGACAGCGCGGTGACAATGGCCTGCGCCACGTCGCCCACGAAGACCGGCTGGAAGCGGGTATGGCCACCGCCCACCAGCGGCAGGATGGGGGAGAAGCGCGCCATGGCGGCGAACTTGTTGAAGAAGCCATCCTCGGGCCCGAAGATGATGGAGGGGCGCAGGATCACCGCCGCCGGGAACGCTTCGCGCACCGCCTGCTCGCCTTCGGCCTTGGTCACGGCATATTCGGCGTCGGCATTGACATCGGCGCCGATGGCCGAGACATGCACCAGCGCGGTCACGCCGGCGGCCGCCGCTGCCTGTGCGATATGGGCGGCGCCTTCGGCCTGCACATCTTCAAAGGTCTGTCCCTTCTGGAACAGGATGCCCGTCAGGTTGATCACCGCATCGGCGCCCATCACCGCATGGGCAACGGATTCGGCATCCGAGACGTCGCATTTGACGAAATCGATCTGGCCAACCGTGCCCAGCGGCCGCAGAAAGAAGCCGCGGGCGGGATGGCGCGTCGCCACCTTGATCCGCCAGCCGGCCCGAGCCAGCGCCCGCACCGTGTGGCGGCCCAGAAAGCCGGAGCCGCCGAAAACCGTGACCAGTCTGGTGTTCATGACGCGATATTCCAAAGCAAAGGGGCAGGATTCTGGACGGATATTAGGCCCCTGGAGGGGGCCGTGACAGGGGCTTTTTGGCCGCAAAAGCGGGAAAAATCCCATTATTGACTTGGGGTCCCCACCCCCCTAAACATCGCGCCCTTGCCCGGCCGGTTTCGGCTGTCCGGTGTGCCCAGATGGCGGAATTGGTAGACGCACTAGTTTCAGGTACTAGCGCTGCAAGGCGTGGAGGTTCGAGTCCTCTTCTGGGCACCAATCATACCCCCGGCGATGTTCGCCGGGGGTCGATTCCCTAAAAAAATCAAATAAAAATAATCACTTACTGTTCGTCGGCGTTCGCTGGCAATCGCCACCATTCGCGCGGCTCGTTGGTACCGCGTTGGTATTTTGGCTGTCCCGAGCTAAAATGTTGGTACGATTTTCAAGCGAAAAACCCAATGAAACTTAGCGATACCACGTGTAGAGCAGCAAAACCGGGCCCAGCGCGCCGAAAGCTTCACGACGGCGACGGGCTTCAGTTTTGGGTCCAACCGAGCGGTGCGCGGCTATGGCAGTTCGCTTATCGCTATGGCGGCAAGCAGCGTCAGCTCACGTTTGGGCCCTACCCTGCCGTCACACTGCTAGAGGCGAGAGAGCAGCGCGACGCCGCTAGGAAGCAATTGCGGGCGGGGATCGATCCCGCCATGGCCCGGAAGCGTCAGAAGGCCGACGCTGAGGCTCCTCCTGATACGTTCAAAGCGGTGGCACAGGAGTTCGTCGCGAAAGCCAAGCGGGAAGGCAAGGCTAAGGCCACAATCATCAAGAAAGAGTGGTTGCTGGAATTCGCATATCCCGAGCTGGGAGCCCTGCGGATGACGGACATTCGGCCAATTGACGTGCTGGGTGTGTTGCAAGGGCCGGAGGGGCGGGGCTGCTACGAGACCGCTAGGCGGCTCAGGGCTACGATTGGCGCTGTGTGTCGTTACGCCATTGCCACCGCCCGCGCGGAAACCGATCCTACGTCGGCGCTGAAGGGCGCCCTGACGGTGCCTAAGGTCACGCACAGGGCGGCTTTCACAGAAGCCAAGAAATTCGCTGGGCTGCTGCGGGCTATTGATGGCTATGACGGCCAGCCGGCCACCCATGCCGCTTTAAAGCTGATCGCACTGCTGTTTCCACGGCCGGGTGAGCTTCGCGCGGCCGAGTGGGCTGAATTCGACTTGGACAAGGCGGTGTGGACCATACCGGCGACCAGGACCAAAATGCGCCGTGAGCACCGGGTACACCTCCCGCGCCAAGCTCTAAAGGTCCTGAAGGATTTGCACACAATCACTGGCCAAAGGGATCTAGTGTTTCCCGGGATCGGAAGCGCGCTCAAGCCCATTTCGGAAAATACGCTCAATGGCGCGTTGCGGCGGCTGGGGTTTGGTCAGACGGAAGCGTCGGCGCATGGTTTTCGGGCGTCGGCATCGACGTTGCTTAATGAATCGGGAAAATGGTCGTCGGACGCGATCGAGCGGCAATTGGCGCACGTGGACAACAACGGCGTTCGGCGCGCGTATGCGCGAGGGGAATACTGGGATGAGCGTGTCAAAATGATGAACTGGTGGGCAAATTATTTGGATCAGCTGAAGGCCGGTGGCGCCGAGCAAGACGGGCGCCGCAGGAATTAGGGTTTGATGACTTTTACACTATAGCGGCCACTCCGAAGTGAGGCTCGCCACACTTCAAATGTCACCTATCGGCTGCGGCGCTGCGTTAGGCGAGGATTTTGCAGCGTTCTTTTCTGGACATGGGATCGGATCGCTATCTCAAGATGTCCCGACAATTCATTGAATAATATGTCTTGGTTGATCTGGCGAACTAAAGGTCCGTGCTTTGGAGGATCGTAGTCCGCGTAAGATTTTCCTACCGGATCGAATCGCTCATAAAGCTTCAGAGACAACGCGAAGCATGAAATTAGTGCTTCAACTACTTGGAGTGTGCCGCCGTCTTTGGTTGAGCGATTAATGCCGATTTCATGTCGCTTGCAAATAGCTAATAGTTGTTGGGCGAGCAGCTTGTAGTGCTTGTCCACTGGGCGTCCCCCTTCGCTGGGAGCCAGAATCTGCTTAGTGTTTCGAACTTCACCAGGCTTCAATTCGAACAATTTCAATAGTTCGAAGGCAGACTCTACGCTCTTTTGACTTATGGCCGAAATCGCCGGCGATTGCCCCAATGGGGTTCCGCTCGCCCTGATACCGCGCTTTGCCACATGCTCGAACATCATTCTCGCGACGGCATCCCGAGCGCCGTCAAGCGCTCGCACCGCGCTCGCTGCTGCGTTTAACCTCCGGAGCGCATTCTCGACATCATCGAAAGACGAGCCGCTCGCCTTAATAAAGTCCGATGCTTCGTTACCGACGTGAAGGCAATACCATGCAAGCGCTTTTACAACGTCCGTTAGGACAGGCTTCATCTCATCGGGCGTGCGGCCCAGGCGCCGGCCAAAGCTCTTGAGCGTTTGGTGTATGTTGGCAGCCAGGACAAGCCGGTGCTCTCGTATGACGAAATAGTCGCGTCGCTCAGGTCTAGTGGTTTTCGTCATTAACGGCGTCCTTTAGCCCACAAATCGCTTCCTGCGAATTTCAGTCAAATAGCGAAATCACGAGAACCCACTTGCGTCCCAGTCAATTTGGGTTGTCCGGCCGTAAAGCCAGTCTTGGCTGGATTGCTGTCAACCGGTGGTGGTGGCAGTAACCTACTAGAAAATAGCAGGTAATGTCCATCGCCTCCAGTGGCGCTTGCGGCCATAAAAAAGAACAAAGCGGCTGTAATATTTACAGTGAGCGAACTTGAATTCCACTCATTCCAAATTGACCGGTCGTCACACCGACGGCGTCGCGATCGAACGCACTGGAGCGCACGCAGCTGAAGGCCCAGTCATGGCGGCCGTCAGCGCGATTTCAGTCGAAGAGTTCTGCCGCCGATACGATATTGGCAGAACCTTGGCGTTCGAGCTCATCAAAACTGGCAAGTTGCCAGCAAGGAAATGCGGGCGGCGCACGCTTATTGCTGCGGAGGCCGCAGCGGCCTGGTTTGCTGGCCTTCCTGCTATCAAGCCCACCGCCGCCTGCTCGCAGTAGATGTCCGTTGCAACGGACAAATGTGGAGAAATCGATGGTAGATCAATACGACGAACATTCAGAACAGCGCGAGACCTTGAATGCGCACCGGCGCCACGGGCCAGGGTGGGGGCAAAGAAAGCCCCGCAGGGATGGCAAACCCCACACCAGAAGGCTGAGCAAACGGGAAGAGGAGCGCGCCGACGACGTGGTCCGCACGGTCGTCAAGCTCTGCGCATTACCGCTAACAGACATGGAGCGGAGCGAAACGGCTGCGATGCTCGGCCGCGACTTCCAACTCCACGGCGCCGACAAACTTGGTCCGTCTACACTTTGGAATGCGGTAAAGGTTAGCCCGAACCGCCATCTCGTCATTAACGCCAACAAGAAGTATCTGAAGGCCATCATCTATGTGTATGGCCTGTATGAAACCGTGGTTAGCGCCGACGACTTGTCTCTCGCCTTGCACGTCAAGCGGATCAGCGAACTCACGAAGATACCCCTTACGCCAAACTTCAGTTTGCTCCGCGCTATTTTGCGGTTTGCAATTGATTACGAAGAAGACAATGAAAAGTCGGACCAGCACGGCAAATGGAGCCGCGACGCGCTCGCCATTCAATGGCTCATCAGTCAAGGCATGAAATCAAACCAAGTCGAGGCCTATCAAAAGAAGCACGGTGGTGGGGTCGATAAGTGGTCCAAGCGTATGTCCAAGCCCGCTGCCGTTTCCATGAAGAAGCAGGAGGTTGAATTAGTAGCATCCAGGATGGAGAAGGAGCTCCGTGAAAAGGACAAGCTGGACGTCGAGAAGACTTGGATACGGAAGATCGAAGAGGAAGAGGCGAACGAAAAGAACGGAGACGGGATTACGCGCTGGAGTAAGGTGGCCCCTATTGTCGAAACCAAAGAGCAACATCGTTTGCAGAAGCTCGTTGGCGGCGGTGTCTGGCTGAACCAGATGTTGCTCTATTACAGCCGTGAGAAAGGCATAGCACCGTCAGAGGGCATGATCACCTTTGTAGTCGGTGACCCAAGCAGCCCGTCGGGTGTTCGCCACGTCAGCACCATGAGCATTGGTCACGTGGTCGCCGGCATCGCGACGCTTGCGGATGGCTTCAAGTGGCTCTGCAAACTTGCGCGGCGCCTCTTTGGGCCCAAAAACCCTTACACAATGTCGGAGGCCGCGTGGCGTCATGGCAGGGATGAGAACCGGGCTAAGTCTCAGGACCAGCACCAATAGGGCCGCTAGGGCGGCCCCTGTGCCGCCCCACGGCTCCCCGGCCAGTTGTCGCTAGGCTCCCGCGCCCCCGGGATATGGGGTTATGGGGTTTGTACCCAGCCTATAAGGCGCAGGGCCGCCTTGTTGGCCACCGGGCTGGCAGGTCGGCTGGCATCGTCGCCTATGAGCTGGCCTGCCTGCTACCCAGTGGCACCTACAGTCAGGTCGTCCTACCCCGGCCTATGCGCCCGTGTGTCGTTGTAGATGAACATGTCTCCCCAAGCCTGGTCATGGGTCAGGTCCCTAGTGGAGTAGATGATCCGATCTAGCTTGCCAGGCAGTATACGGCGTACGTCCAGCTGACCATGGCGAGCCAACTTATCCCAAATAGCCGGACCGTCGGCGGCAATCGCGACGGTCAGTTCGGGACATGCCCGCACGATCACGTGGTAGTGAGGGTTGGTGTTTGGATGCTGGCGGAAGCCATAGGCGACCGGCCAAGACCTGTCGAATTGTTTCGCCCAATCTCGTCCAAACTGGTGATCCTGAATTGAACAATAGAACTGACGCATCCTCTGGCAGGCAGTTTCAGCCTTGTAGCGCCCCAAGAAATTATGGGTGACCATCAGAGTCGGTTTCAGTTCAGCTAAGGTGTCACGCATGGCATCCCGCATACGCAGATAATTCAGTTTATTCATGATGAGTTTCCTAATGCCGGTTTTCACAAGCAGCCAGGCAGCGCCTCTAGATGTTTTGGAAAAGATCCGGCGCTACTTTCTAAGCGGTATGCGCTGCGGCTGACTCTACTTTACAGGTAATGAGTCAGAACGTGGCGGGCTGCAAAATGCCACTAAAGGCAATCAAAAATGGGCTTTAGAGGCAGAATCGCGCAATGCGTAGAATGCTAATTTTAGTTGCCGAACGGTGGCTATGCCCCGAGACGCAATGGATCACATCAAGATCCGATCACAACCGGAAAGAGCGCAACAGAAATGTACGGCGCTTTATCCCAAGAGCTATGCTCAATGGGTTTAATGATCACATGTAACAACTATACCAATAACAACTATAACAATTACACAATGGAGTTAGTGATTCTCCTCTATCAATAATCATATTCCACTCAGACATTGATACTTGAAGCTTATGTATTCTGACATTCTGTATCTACGTTCTTTTATAATTTTGTAGCCCAGCTCAATCGGCGCCATCGCGAAACGGCCCTACAGCGCGATATGGATACTCGCTGAATCAAAAAATGCGATAGACGAAAACGCGCATTAGGGCTCTTCGCATGATTATGCGAGGTGACTATTTGGGCTCCGCAAAAGCCCAAATTCAGAGCTCAAAAGTGAACATTATACACGGTTTTACAGCATTATTTTCACCTGCTCACTGCCGCTCGCGCTTTCCCACAGACGCCAAAACCAGCCAAATCGAGCGATTCTGAAAACCTGTAAAGTAAAGTTGTGAAGTCACAGCGATTAGCCGTGGCCCACACCGCACAACCTGAATCCCCCAACCACATTTAAAATGAAAAGAGGCTGTTATGGCAAAGATGGCGCGTGAGCGTTTGGCATCAATGAAGAACATCAAAGCATCTGAACTACGAGAATTGGAAGCCAAGCAAGATCCAGGTTTGATTATTCCCAACTTCGGAAAGAACAAGGGCAAGAAAATCTTGCTGTCGGAAGAGGCATTGACCAATCCTGGGTACTTCAATTGGGGCCTCACTTCCGGTGCTTTTCGACAACATAATCCTTGGCTGGAATTCCAAGCCTGGGAGATATCGCAAAAAGCAATGCACATTAGGGCACCGCGCGCTCGGCCCGATGATTGGGCTTTTGACATGCAGTTTGATCGTAACAATCGCTTTATTGATTTCTATCTGGTGAAGAAAAGCGAGCCACTTAAGCCGGGCCGTTTGCGCGTAAAGCACCTCGATCTCTCGCTAATGTCAATGCAAAGCAAGGAAGCCTGCAAAAAGATGGCGGAACGAATCCGCGAAGAGTTCTTTCCCGATAAAGAACTGACCCATTGGAATTATCAGGAATTCTTTGAAGACAGTCGCAACTTCGATCTGAGTTGCCGAGAAAATCACTGCCCGAAGATTCCCAGGCGCGTAGCAGCCCCCCGTATTGCTCTGGAAGAGCCTCAGGCTGAGCGAAGCCGCTGGTAGTCGTTATTGGTCCGGATCAAACGCGCGAAACGTCGCGTCGCAGTGAGTAGCAAGAGCGAAAACACGCGAGATCAAGACCTCCAAAGCAATAGTGGCGTGGCAATCGCTGTCGCCAGAACTGAAATCACATCATCACAACAGAATGGAAAGAACATGCCGAAAATGCGTAACAAGAAATCTGCGTCTGAAGAATTCGATGAAGGAATTGAATGGCTACGTCAGGAACTTGCCCCACGTCGAAAAACCGAAATGCCAAAGTGCCATGAATACAATTCCGTACTGAGTACATTTGGCGAGGTCGTCAAAATGTGTGTGGAAAACGGTGAGGGTGCGATCATTCTCATTCGCCCTGCAAAGAAAGCCGAAGACTGGATTATTCAGACCAGCTCCCTTTGCTTCCTGCAGCACCCTGACAAAGTTGTTGCGAAAGAGCTGGAGAAGTTATTGGCCAGCCCAGAAGAATGGACGGACTGGGAAGATACTGCGCAGTAGCCGAGATATGTGAGAAGCGGCAGGGTCATCTAACGGTGGTCCTGCCTTTTTCTTATTCGGGCGGTATGCAGGTCAAGCCGAAGTAGAACCCTGGGGCGGACTATCGCCGGTAAATGCGATATGCTGCCAATTGCCATGCATATATAATGGCTCCGGGATACGCTGATGACTTTCATCTTCTACGATACCGAAACGACCGGCCTGAGCGGCGCCTTTGATCAGGTCACGCAGTTTGCTGCTATTGTCACAGACGATGAGTTCAATGTTCTGGACGAACTGAATCTTCGGTGTCGGCTGAAGCCGCATATCATGGCATCGCCAGGTGCCATGCGGGTTACTAATGTGGGGCCCAAGGCCATCCAAGGTGCGCCACTATCCTGCTATGAAATGACCGGGAAAATCCGTGCGTTCATTGAGAAATGGAGCCCGGCAATATTGGTCGGCCATAACTCGATCAGCTTCGATGAAAACATGCTGCGCCAGATGTTCTTCCAGGGGCTCCACCCGACCTACCTGACGAACACAAACGGCAATTCCCGACTAGATGTACTCCGGCTGTCTCATGCTGTGGCATCCCATCAGCCGGAAGCCATAAATGTGCCGCTCAATGACAAGGGGAAGCAGTCCTTCAGGCTAGGCCATTTGGTCGAAGCCAATGGCCTGACCTTAGACAACGCCCATGACGCCCTAGCCGACACTCGGGCGACGCTGGCCCTAGCCAAGTACCTCAAGGGGAGAGCACCCCAGGTCTGGGACGACCTGTACAGTTGCCGGTCGCGCCATACGGTTGAAGCTATGCTGAAGGCTCACCCGCTATTCCTGTTCACCGACCGGGCCTTTAAGCGGCCAACCATCTTGGCCGGGGCCATTGTGGCGCATCCCAAAAATCCCGCTGCGGTGGCCGTATTCGACCTGGAGTATGACCCCGAGGTCTATCTCGATGCCGATCAGCTTGAGCTCCAGCGGCTCCTAAAGGCCAGCCCAAGGCCGATCCGGGTGATGAAGACCAACAACTTGCCCATCATGGCGCCGTTCCGTGGGCAGCCTCTGGAAGGGGTTGATCCGGTAATTGCCCAGAAACGGCTAGATCTAATCCGCCAGCACCCCACATTTGCCGCAACGGTTGCTGCTGCCATGGCCTCCCAGGCCGATGAATTTGAAGCGCCTGACCACGTGGAGCAGAGCATTTACGGCGGCTTTCCATCCCGACGGGATCAAAAGGTGATGGAGGATTTCCACCGTGCGCCCTGGTCGGAACGATATGCTCTATTGAGCCGCTTCGATGATCGCCGGTATCAAGAGTTTGGAGAGCGGATCATCTATGCCGAGGCCCCTGATACGCTGCCACCAGAGCGTCTAACAGCTTTGAAAGCCTGGCATCGTGAACGGCACACCACCGAAGATGAAGTACCGTGGCTGACGATTAAAAAGGCGCAGGACGAGCTGGCAACAATTAAGGATGAGGTGACTGATGAAGGCGCCTTACTCGTAGCCGAGATTGAAGAATACCTTAGCGCATTGGTAAACCGACAAAGCTAGACTTCCGGGTACACTTCAATTTTCTCCGCCACATCGTCATGAAAAATCACTTTGTCAAAGTATTTAAGTCGATCGTCAGACGCTAGATCTAGTCCACATACTAGTATTGTCAGGAAGTCGTTATGAGGCAGAACAGTTCTGGGTCTGGTATCTGAGTTTGCCCAACATGCGGCCCGACGCGGATAGGATTCTGCTTGCCCATCTCCAAGATGTTCGCCAGGTCTCTTGATTTCGATATGAAGGCCAAGTCTCCGGTCATTGGAGCAGTTCAAAATTATCAGAATGTCCGTTTCTATGCCTGATCCTATTCGGCAGGCGCATTTTGAATCCTTGCCGCACCAGTAGTTGAACCAATAGGGGTTCTTCATTGTCTGGCTTCTCAGGCTTCCTTGGGCAACTCCTACTGGCTTCGCGTCCAGCGCGAGTTTCTCGTGCTTTGTCCCTGCAAGCAACCACTTACGAAAATCGCTGCTCTCCAGAATGGTATTCGCTACTGGACGTGCATAACGTAGTTCCGCTTCTGAATACTTTGCCATTGCTCACCCCCAACCAAAATTATCTCGGGTTGCTGATATCTATTACCTTTTGGGATCACTCTCGCTGAATGTCCCGTCAATGATCGGCCCGGGTGCTGAATCGTTTGCATCATATACCACCCCTGTTACCCCAGGATTGATCACTGCACCAATCTTCCGCTTCGGCATGAACCAATAGACGAGGGGCGCCAGTATGATCATTGGCAAGGCAATAAAGAAAAAGCCGACTGTGAGAGCAGTGGCAACCGCGATGAACGCAACTAAGCCAAAGGCTATTGCCAACCAGCCCTTTATTCCAAATTGTATACGGTACTGAGGACCAGGTAGCTGTTGCATCTTAATCACTGTTTTCTAGCTATAGGGGTTTTGCGCCATACGCTGGCCAACCAGCTTTGCTGTTCGCGCGGTAATCCAGCAGGGCGATAATAATGGCTCAACTCCAGAAACCCTGCAGCGACCATGAACCCACGCCATGCGTCGAGATCATGGAAATTGCCATACCGACCATTGCTCCAGCCTTCCTCGTTATTGCCCCGCGGATTTGAGCTGAATAATACACCGCCCGGTTTCAGCGTAGCCTTAAGCTCCAATAATACTCTCGGAAGCTCGGCGCTGGGTACATGAAAGAGAGACGCGTTGGCGAAAATACCATCGAACTTATTATCCGGCAGCTCCAATTCCAGAAAGTTTTGCTTCCAAACTTGATATCCCTGATCACGGGCCATTTCGGCGAACTTGTCGGATCCCTCAAGGCCGACCACCACGTGCCCAAGATCAGTGAAGGCCCTGAGGTCTCGTCCGGGCCCGCAGCCAAAATCGAGGATCGTAAAGGGAGGTTCGCCTTGAATGCGTTCAAGCAGCGCACTGATATTTTGGCTTACATCATGGCCCCGCGTTCCCCGCCAAAAGTTCAGGGCATGCTCGTTGTAATGTTCGAGGGTTAGTTCAGCGATGTTCTTTAGATCGAGCGGCTTCTCCATCTCTCTATCCTAACAACTGGCATCAATGAATTGGAGTGCGATTCCGGCTCAAAACCGGTTTCACGCAAAACCAGATAGAAATGCCGTTTTTTCTAGCCCTTATGGCCATTATCGCGTCGATTACGGAAAATCACGGATAATTTTGGCGCTTTCCCTAACATCCCAAATTTAGGGCTATTCTCGTATGCTTTTCCTAGCCTTTAGCTGTTTCAAGGTCGCTTCGCATATATTTTTCAGTTCATGCGGGGCGATACGTATCGGTGCTTAGCCATTTCAGTTTTAGCGTCACATGCGGATTGCCCCCTCTCGCAGTGCACGTGGGCGTGCTATGATGTTGCGATGGCTGGCAACGCTTTCACAATATTCAAAAGCCATGTGTTCGTGGTTCGACACAAACGACGCAAGGTCTACCTTTGGCACTTTCGGCCAGACGGCCAGATCGAATTATCGGTACCCAGCTCGATGAAGCAGGCAAATAGGGAGGCGAGAACCATCGTTGGCTCAAGTGTCGGGCCTTGGTACCCGGTCCCGGCTACCGTGCGCCGATATTTAGCTTTCGGCATATCGAAAAGCGGCTGTCCGTTTCGGTCGAAGGCCGTAGCGTTCGGTAATCGGAATTAATATTCTTGAGCGAGCATAATCGTCAGGACACGGGTGGTGACCTCCGGATCGGCTGGATCTTCCGATCCCGCTGACAGGTTTTTGTTATAGTAGTCAATCTTCCAGAAGACGGAATCTCGACCAGCCTCGAAGGCCCCAAAGTCCCTTTCGCCATAGGGGTCGTTGTCGTTGGTGAAGGCATCGAAGCGCTTCACGGTTTCCAATATGGCATTGCAGTCAGGTCGACCGACTATGCCTCGGGTCAGCATCACCCGACCCCCAACTAAGCTTTGGCGGAATGAATCGTTTAGTTCACGTACTTTCTCTACGTTGGACATATATAGCTCCCATGATTGAAAAAGTGGCCGCCAGCCACAGTTGCGTGACCAGCGGCCAAGTTGGGCTGCGATTGATGCTGATGATTTGGATCAGGTCATCGTCCAGCATTTGTCCTGGGCGATATTTTCAGCGGTGTAAGAACCCGACAGATTTTGTCGTAACGCCCCCACTTAACCAGTGGCGTGAAGGCTTTTCCGGTTTTGAAAAGCCGACCCTCCGGAAGTTCTTTTGCAAGGGCAATCGCGAGGGGCGTTTCGGCGCGGGCAACACTAAGTCCCATCAAGCCAGCTGCTTTGGCTGCAGCCTCGGCTTCATCCGCATCGAATCTTGAGGCACGTGGTTTATCATCCTTGCCCAGGCCGAAAACCACGATGATCATTTTTCCGGGATCCATGCAGTTGTTCCTGCGCACTACGGCTACTTGCCGTTGCCGGGCGGGAGCAGTGCCACGGCACTGCGATCAGCAGTGAAAGGCTTGCAGCCTGCCCAGTCCCTAAAGCGAAGTTTCAGCTGGTCATCTTTGATCGCCAGCACAATCGCGGCGCTCCATCCGAAAACTTCCTCCCCAGCGATGTCGAAGGCGAGCACCGTGCTCCCTACCTTGATTGAGCTCTTCACGGCGTCAGCGGCCTTGAGGACATCTGGGTCGGAAGCCGTCGGGTTACCAGGAATGATTCCTGTCGAGGCCCATATCGGCTCGAAGCTCAAGAGCCGTACGAGCTTGGAGAAGAGGTCATCGCTAATAGGATGAGCTGTAAGCCCCTTGTCTGTGAGCTTCCCCTCGGGGACTTTGGCCGATGCTGCTGCGGCCTGTTCGGTCTTGGGCAATCCGACCCGGAAGTTTGCTTGACCAGCTGCCCGGCGAACGTTTGCTTCGCGGCCGATATCAAACCGGGCGGCCTTTGCCTTGCCAGCATCGTCACAGCCGAATGCAATAATGCTCTTGTTCTTAAAACTCATCAGTTTCTCCATAGATGATGAGCCAGCGCTCGCCAGCTCGGGCACACGGCGAAGGGTTATCCGTCGCCTATGTTGGGATGACGCGCGGCCGCAAATGCTCAGGATGGAAGAGCATTGGTCACGCGGGATTAGGAATTGCGCTCGCTGCTGCTTCGAACCAGATCAGCGAGGCGAGGGATTCAATGCGATGCGGCCACAGCGTTTGAAGATCGGACACGTTTTATCCTCGCAGCGGGCACTATCGTCGATGTGATTGCCGTTGCAGCGGTTGAACTCCACCCCAGCACAAAGGCGCCAGATTCCATTTTGCACGAAACGGGGAAAGACCTTCGGGAATGTCGGATTAAAGTACCTGGCATCAATCTGTGAGGCTGCGGCTTCGATGATGGTTGCGCAGCCAGTCGGCCCATAACAGTGGGGGCCATAAGGATGCTCGCTGCGCAATCGAATGAGTATACCGCTACGGCGGAACCAGTTATGGACCAGGCTATCGACTGCAATCATGCCTGCGCCCGCGTCCACCCATAGCTTGCGGTTTTGATCGCCCGCTAAAAGCAAGCATGCCAAGCTCATGTTGAGCAGCTTGTCGGACACCCCGAAGATGTCTCGGAGAGGGATTACTAGGGCATCTCTAAGGCGCTGGGCACGTCTTCCCTCACGGGCCCGATCCGCCAGCGCGAGCCTCTCGTCAATCCATGCCACTAGATCTCCACCAGCCACGTCACGCATGAACAAGTACAGGCTGTAACTGGCGCGGTTAAGGTTCCCATTGCGTAGGTCATGCCGGGGCAGGGGGCACCGCTTGAAATGCCTGGGCTTGTTGCAGGTACGGTTGCTCTTGGAAAATCCACAGTCCTCGAAGTGCGAGAAGCTCGTAAGCTTGCTGCAGCCATGGGGCCTATCGAGTGCCGCTCTAATGTCGGCAGCCTCTATGCTGCCATGCTCTCTAATATATCCGGCAGCTACACTGTCAGAAATCCCCTGGTAGGAAATCGCTTCCGCTAGCCAGTTGTAGAGCGCGTCGTCATCGTGTCTTTGGATCGCATCGAGAAGACCGACTTCCTCGAATGACTGACGTGTCTCTTCGATGATGTTGTTCTGACCGGCGTCTTCAAGGACTGCGTGGATCAGACTAGTGGCATAAGCGAGATCACGTTTGCGAAAGTTATTTCGATGACTCAAGCCAGCCGCTACATTTGATTCGTGCGAATCATATCAAGTCGCTCAATAGTCACGTCAAGAGCAGTGCATCGACTGCCGATTGCAAGTTTGCAATCGCTACAGGAGACCAACCAACTTTCGCTGCGCGAGTGAAGAGCCATCAAGATAGCGTTCGGTAGTGGAGATACTGGAATGACCACCGAGGAGCTGCACGTCACGGAGAGAAGCTCCTGCTTCATGTGTGCGTCTACTCAGCTCTGTAAGGAACGATCTGCGGCCAGAGTGACTTGAGCAACCATCAAAGCCAACTTCTCGATAGAGGACTGCAAACCAGTTCACTACGCTCCCGGCAAGCATATTATTTCCCTTTCGGGATTGTATGATCGTACGTCGAGGATCAGGTGTTCGGCGCAACATTGCTACCAGTGCGGTCCTTACATCGGGATGCATCGGTATGCGTCGTCCATGTTTTTTCTTAGCGATCCGGTCCTCAACCTCGATCGTCTGCGAGACCTTGCCAGAAGGATCGAGGACCATATTCCATTCAAGCTGTGCGATTTCAGCTGCCCTAAGGCCGGCGCGAGCACTCAGCAAAATGATGACGCGGCTTCGTAAGTAATCTTTGCGTCCGCGGACGTGCGCCAGCAGCACATCCAATTGGGCGGGCGAAATGATCCTGGCCTGACGACCAGCCATGCTTCACCTCGTTGGCAGGTATGGTTTGAGGGGATTTGCTCTTGGGATGCCGACTAGCGTCGCGCTGGCTGAAAATGAGCCACTTTTCAGCTTGATATGAGCTTAGCACATTGATATTATGATGTCAAATCAGGTACTTAGCGCAGTTCGAAATTCAATTATGACCAGATATCAGTATTGGTGCAGTTCATTCGCTACGGCCAGGTCCACCTCCAGGACTGCTTAAGGCGCGTTCCGTCTGGGGAAAGCCCCCAATAGTTCTCCACAGATCGCTATTTCTAAGTCGCTTGGCATAATCGGAAGGGCTGCTTGCGAAGCTGGACTTATCCGAATTCGCCTTGATAGGGCGTGCCCCATTGGTCAACATGGCAAAGGCGCATTGCCATTTCGCAACTCGCCGGCGTTCGGGGGCACTGCGCAGATTCTTCACCGCATTGGGATGCTTTTGTACCAGGGGGTATCTTGGATATTTTCGAACTCGATCGATCACTAATTGAACGCTATGCCAAATTCGCCCGGTCCTTCTCCAGCATTCATGCGCCCGAAATCCAGAAACAGATTGATTTGGCGTACGACCTTCACCGGTTTTGGCCGCCCCCTCTTATTACTATCAACCCTCGTTATGAAGAGGGCGCTAGCATTGATCGATTGGTTTCCGATAAAATCCTGGACCCTGAACTTCGCCGCATATTTGCGATAGGCGATCCGCGCGCGCCCATCCGCCTCCATCGGCACCAAGAACGGGCCATTGCAAAGGCGCAGCGCGGCGAGAGCTTCATCGTCACAACGGGGACTGGCTCCGGCAAATCGCTGTGCTTTTTCATTCCGATCATCGATGCGGTCGTGCGAGCGCGTCGCGCCGGCGAAAGTCGGAAGACCAAAGCGATCGTTATCTATCCCATGAACGCATTGGCAAATAGCCAGTTAGAAGCATTGGAAGAATTTATCGGGTCTTCCGGCGTGGACGAGAAGTTACGACCAACTTTTGCGCGTTACACCGGCCAGGAAACCGAAGCGAGACGACAAGAAATAGCGAACCTCAAGCCAGACATCTTGCTCACAAACTTTATGATGCTTGAACTCTTGTTGACACGTCAGGATAAGCTCGATCAATCAGTAATTGAGAACGCGCATGGACTAGAGTTTTTGGTTCTCGATGAATTGCACACATATCGCGGCCGCCAGGGTGCAGATGTGGCCATGCTAGTTCGTCGGGTCAAGGATCGACTTTCAAGCGATAAAAAGATTCTATGCATTGGTACGTCGGCAACGATGTCGAATGCTGAGAATGACGAAGTGCGGAACACTGCCGTAGCGGAAGTTGGATCCAAGCTCTTCGGTGAGCCAATGGGCCCCAATTCCATTATCGACGAACATCTTGCACGTGTTACCGATCCTACCGTTCATGGCTCTTCGCTGGGAAAATCGCTGCAAGATGCAGTTACTGCGCACATTCCCTCTAATATCCCTAATGAAAACCTCTTCGCTCATCCGCTCGCTTGCTGGATTGAGACAGAGATAGGCCTCATCGAGGGTGAAAAGCTAAGGCGCCGTCCACCGATGACGCTCATCGATGCGGCTGGAAAACTTGCGCTCGCCACCAAGTTGGACGCGACAAAGTGTTCGGAAGCTCTGGCAAAAATACTATCTGTTATGGGGCGTCGAGAAGATTTACGGGGTGGCGTCAGCGATCGCGCATTTTTGGCGTTTAAGTTGCACCGGTTCATTTCCGGCGCTGGCAAAGTTTATTCGACACTTGAGCCGGCAGCGTCCCGCCGCGTGGTTCTTGAGGGGCAAGTGTTTCATCCCGACGATCCAACGGCGCGACTTTACCCGACTTTCTTCTGCAGAGAATGCGGGCAGGAACATCACAGCGTCAGCATTGTTGGCGGGAATGTGATTGCCCGGCCCATTGACGAAGCGCCGTTAGACGAAATTGAAGCCGATGGTACGGAAAGTGGCTTTTTAATTCCGGCAGTCAATGTCGACTTTTCCTTCTCCGGCGAAGTATCGGACTACCCCGATGATTGGCAGGAAACCACGCCGGCTGGCACTGAGAGGCTTAAGCAACCACATCGAAGTAAGCATGAAGGCCGACTGTTGACGCTCGCCACCGATGGATCTCTCGATCTAAATGGTGTGTCTACATGGTTCTTTCGCGGCGCCTATCGATTTTGTCCGCAGTGCCGTCATCAGCCGCCTTCGCAAGCGCGAGATATCAACAAACTGGCCGGATTGTCTGCGGAGGGCCGCAGTTCCGCAACGACGCTGATCGTGGCCACTATTCTTAGCTGGATGGCGGCGGATGGAACGCTCGATGTTCATACGCAAAAGATTCTCGGCTTCACGGACAATCGGCAGGACGCGGCCCTGCAAGCCGGCCATTTTAACGATTTTATCTTTGTAACTTTGCTCCGCGGCGCGATCGTTCGGGCTGTGCGAGACGCCGGCGCCAAGGGATTGGCAGACACTCGGTTCGGCGAGGCCGTTCGCGTCGCCCTTGGGTTTGATCTCGAACAGCACATTCGCCTTGTCGAATGGATGCAAGATCCCGCAATGAAGGGGTATCAAAATCGTCAGGATGCCCAGGAGGTTTTGACCGCGGTACTTGGACATCGTCTTTGGACCGACCTCCGCAAGGGGTGGCGCTTTACGAATCCGAACCTCGAAGAAGTAGGACTTATTCGCGTCGGGTTTCCCGGTCTGGATGAATTGGTGAAGGACCAGGAAGAGTTCGTAGGCAACGATCGTCTTGCCAAAGCCGGGGTGGAGCTGCGTCGGGAGCTGTTCACTACCTTATTTGACCATATGCGACGTGGCTTGGCGGTTGCGACAGAAGCGCTTGATCGTGGAAAAACGTTGCAAGTGGCAGAAGGTTCGCGTCAGCGACTGCGGGAGCCTTGGGCAATAGATAAAAACGAAGAAGATGAGCTTCGCGAAGCCGGCTTTCTCATGGTCGATCCACCAAGAAACACAGAAATCACGGCTGAAGAAGCGGTGCTGATCGTTCGGGCGGGTTGGCGAACAAATCTCGGCAAGGCTCTACGGAGCAAGAAGCTTTGGGGTTCGACACTCCCCGCTAAAGAATACGAAGAACTCATTCGCCAGTTGTTGAAGGCAGCTGAAGCTCATCAGATCGTTAGGAGAATCAGCACCGGAGGCGACAAACCTGCATGGAGACTTGCGCCCAGCGCATTGCGAATATTCGCCGCGGGTGAAAGAGCAGACGGTCGGCGACAAAATACATTTTTTCGAGAGCTTTATGAGCAGGTTGCCGAAATGCTTGGCACCGACGGAGAATTGCCTTTCTCGTTTGAAGCGAGAGAACACACCGCGCAAGTTGATCATCAGGTTCGTGCTTGGCGAGAAGACCGTTTTCGGTTCGAAAAGAAAGATAGAGAGCGTATTGCCACTAACAAAGACGAAATGCAGCAAGGGGGCGAACCGACAAATTTCCTGCCGGTTCTCTTTTGCTCGCCGACCATGGAGCTGGGTGTTGACATCAGTGCGCTCAACACTGTGTTTTTGCGAAACGTTCCGCCTACACCAGCGAACTATGCGCAGCGTGCGGGCCGTTCAGGACGAAGTGGGCAGGCAGCGCTCGTAGTTACCTATTGCGCGTCTCTATCTCCTCACGACCAGTATTACTTTTCCCATCGTGCTGGCTTGGTGGCCGGCGTTGTTAGGCCTCCCACGCTGGACCTCGCCAACCGCGATCTTCTCCGCAGCCATCTTCACGCGGAATGGCTATCTAAGGCGCGCGTGCCGCTTGCCGCGTCCATTCCTGATAATCTGGATATGAACAATCCGGTGTTGCCAATTTTGCCGGAGATTGAAGCGGAGCTCACGAGTCTAACGAAGAACGAGGCGGCTCGGCCGATCATGCGACGGCTGCTGGAATCAACATTGCCAGCGATTGATCTCAAAGACGCGCCCTGGCTCAAAGATCTCGACGCGTTTGTTGCTGAGGTCGACATGAATGCGGCAGAGAGCTTTTCAAGGAGTTTCGACCGCTGGCGTGAGCTTTATCGCGGTGCCAAACGGGAGCAGAGCGAAGCAAATATCATCCAGCAAAAAACTACATTCCGGCCGGGCGAACGCAAAGAAGCGGCAATGCGATACTATCGCGCGACACAGGAACTGGACATGCTTGAGCGCGGTCAGGCAACGAATGGCTCGGATTTCTACGCCTATCGGTACCTGGCAACTGAGGGTTTCCTTCCAGGGTACAATTTCCCGCGCTTACCTCTTTACGCCTTTATTCCGGCCACCAAACGCGCCGCAGTCCTTCAGCGGCCGCGGTTTTTAGCGATTTCTGAATTCGGTCCCAATAGCCTGATTTATCACGAGGGGCGGGTGTATCGCGTGGTCAAGGCGAAGTTGCCCTCTCAAGGCCGGATCGAGGGTGGTCGGCTGGGAACCACGACGCTTATCCTTTGCAGCGTTTGTGGCGCCGCGCACGACGATAAAGCAGCCGAACGTTGCCACGCATGCGGATCGTCGCTGGGACACGGCGAGCGAATAGACCACATCTATCGCATTGACAATGTGGAAACGACGCCTTCCACGCGAATTACTGCCAATGACGAAGATCGACAACGCCGCGGCTTTGAAATCGAGACAGTTTTTCAATGGCCGATGGACAAAGGGAAGCCCGATATTCGAGCGCTTGTGCTGAAGTCCGAGGGTAGCCCCGTTCTGCATCTCGACTATGGCGCTGTAACAAAGCTGTCTCGGATCAATAAAGGTCTGCGCCGTCGCAAATCGAAAACGACTTTTGGCTTCTGTATTGATCCGTCCTCGGGTCGTTGGGTGAAGGATTCTGTTAATGGCGGCGATGATGATGGCGACGTAACTGTGCCGAAGTCACAAAGGGTTGTACCGATCGTTCAGGACTATAAGAATGCAATGTTGCTCAGGCCTGTGGCCCGGTTCAACGAAGCTCAGATGGCAACGCTTCAGCACGCCTTGATTCGCGGAACCGAAATTGTCGCTGAGCTGGAGGAGGGTGAACTTCTTGGCGAACCAATGCCCAGGCGCGACACTCGAAATGCGATTTTACTATATGAGGCGACGGAGGGCGGCGCAGGTGTACTCAATCGCCTGGTTTCCGACCCCAAACGGATGGCAGAAGTAGCACGCGAGGCGTTGCTGCTCATGCACTATGAAGAGCCATTCGACCATGAGCCCTTAAAGGAAACTGCCGACGCCTGTGTAGCGGGTTGCTATCGTTGCCTCCTGTCATATTTCAATCAAACGGATCACGAGTCGATCGATCGGCGTGATCCGGAGGTAATCGCTTTTTTGAGGGCTCTTATTACTGCCGATATAACCCAGACCGAGACTGACAGGCCGTCTGATCCGTGGTCAACGGCAATTGAACGGTGGAAATTTCCATTACCCACTGGACGAAAGATCGATGGCGTCTGGTATCCACTATATTGGGAAATTCAGCGACTAGTCGCGGTACCAGGCGTCGAAAGCGACGCACTTCGGAAGCGCTGTGTCGATCTTGGAATCGATCTTATTTTGTTGCCGGATGAGCCAGGTGAGCTCCCGCCTGATGAATTGATCAGTTCGTTTGGGTCTATCTGATGGACGCAGCTCGTTTTTCTCCTGGTGATCTTATCGAGGCCCGTGGCCGTGAGTGGGTCGTTCTGCCGTCGCCGCTAGAGGGACTTCTGAATATTCGCCCGTTATCGGGTTCGGAGGCAGACGCGCAGGTAATCGCGCCGGCGCTAGAACAGATGCCAGTGCGTCCAGCACGCTTCGATGTACCAAAGCTGGACCAGCTAGATACCCAGGATTCCGCCCGCTTGTTGTCAGACGGTCTGAGGCTTTCGTTGCGGCGCGGGGCTGGCCCGTTCCGGAGCGCCGCGCACCTGGGCGTGGAACCCAGGGCGTATCAGCTGGTGCCACTGATGATGGCACTGAAGCTGACGACCGTGCGGTTGCTAATTGCCGACGACGTTGGCATCGGAAAGACGATCGAAGCGGGTATTATTGTCCGCGAGATGCTTGATCGCGGAATCGTCGATCGCTTCTCAGTGCTCTGTCCTCCTCATCTTGTGGACCAGTGGGTTACGGAGCTTTCTGAAAAGTTTGATATTGATGCTATCGCCGTGACGTCGTCAAAAGCGCGCAGTCTTGAACGAGGATTGCCTGCCTCTCAAAGTCTATTCGAAGCCTATTCTTACACAGTTGTTAGCCTCGACTATATCAAGGCCGATAGCCGCCGCGCCGAGTTCACTCGCGCTTGTCCATCTCTTGTCATCGTCGACGAGGCGCATGCCTGTGTCGGCGGAGAGAAAGGCAAGCACCAACGCTATGAGCTCCTTCAGAGATTAGCCGAAGACGATCAACGCCACTTGCTTCTGCTTACGGCCACACCGCACAGCGGTGACGAGGCGGCTTTCGACCGGCTCCTAGGGCTGATCCATCCTGATTTTGCCGCAGGACCGGCTGGCGCCGACGACAACAGCCGTGCTCGTTACGCCAGGCGTTTGGCCCAGCATTTTGTCCAACGAAGGCGTGCTGACATAATGGATGGTGGATGGGATGAGCAGCGCACCTTTCCCAAGCACAATATTGACGATGAAGCCTTCAACCTGTCGGGAGATTTTCTCAGGTTTCAGGAGGAAGTGCTCGATTATTGCATGGCCGTCACAATGCGCGCTGGGGACGATCGTCGTCGCAGGCGGCTTGCTTTCTGGGGCACTCTGGCACTTATGCGCTGCGTTGGGTCTTCCGCGGCCGCCGCGACGAGCGCCTTACGAAATCGTCTCGGCGGCATGGCCGAGGAAGAGACAATCGAGCCCGTTATATTCGATGAGGAGGATGGCTTTCTCGATGAGGGTGATGTTGAGCCGGCGACGGCGATTGAAGACGGCGAGGAACGTACCGCGCTTAATGCGCTAATTAAAGCGGCGGGCAAACTCGATGCACGCCGAGAGGAAGATCCCAAAATAAAGGCGTTGCTCAAACGCTTGAAACCGCTGCTGAAGGACAACGTCAAGCCTGTAATATTTTGTAGGTTTATAGCGACAGCCGAGGCGTTAGGCGAAGTCTTGAAAAAGGCGTGGCCGAAGCATGAGATTGCCGTTGTAACCGGCCGCTTCACACCCGAGGAGAGACGTGCACGAGTCGATGCGACCGAGCCTTTTGATAATCGCATTCTGGTCGCGACCGACTGCCTTTCGGAAGGCATAAATCTGCAGTCACTTTTCGACGCTGTGATTCATTATGATTTGAGCTGGAATCCAACGCGGCACCAACAGCGCGAAGGTCGCGTCAATCGTTTTGGGCAAAGGTCAGGCAACGTATGGTCCGTCACGATATTTGGTGAGAACAGCGCTATCGATGGCGCGGTGCTTAGCGTAATTTTGCGCAAGGCCGAAGCTATTCAGAGAGCGACGGGCGTCTCCGTCCCAATGCCTGAAGACAGTGAAGGCGTCACTGCTGCCTTGATGCAAGCGATGCTCCTGCGGCGCGGTGGTTCGCGTGCACAACGAGTATTCGATTTTGGTGGCGCGCCCGAGCGGTTGGAAGCCAAGTGGCGCGATGCTGAAGAAAACGCCAAGGCAAGCCGCGCCCGTTATGCGCAAGGGGCAATGCGCCCGGAAGAAGTTTTGCCAGAATGGCGGGCCATGAGGGCGCTTAATGGTGGGCCGAGCGAGGTTCGTAGATTCACCGATCGAGCATTAAAGCGTGTCGGCTCGGGGCTTGAGTATAAGGATGCTCTGGTTCTCGCACACCTCGACCATTTGCCTGAGCCAATAAAGGATCGGCTGGAAGCACGCGGCTTATTTGGTACGCGCCGTATCGCCTTTGAGGACAATCCATCGCCCGGAGTAATGCATGTTGGCCGCGTGCATCCCCTGGTGGCTACTCTTGCCGAGACGCTGACTGAAGGCGCGTTGGACCCAAAAGGCTCGGCAATTACCAATCCGCTGGGACGGGCGGGCGTCTGGCGAACGCGGACGGTAATGCAGATGACAACGCTGCTATTGCTTCGTCTTCGCTTCAAACTCGTGACTAGTGGACGATCGGCAAGTCTTATGCTCGCGGAGGAAGCAACAGGCCTGGCCTTTGCCGGCACGAAGAACGAGGCGGTCCGTGAAGGACTTGATGCATTGTCGCTACTCGAAACCGAGGCGTCTGGCAACATAGTTGATCGCGTTCGCCAAACCCGGCTTGAACAAGCGATCGAACGGTTACCCGGCTATGTGGACGCAGTCGAAGCATTCGCTAAGGCCCGTGGGCAAGCATTGTCGACCGATCATCTGCGTTTGACTGATGCGGCGCGGGGCGGTGCGACGGTCGTGGTAACGCCAGTTCTCCCGGCTGATGTTATCGGCCTTTATGTTTTGCTTCCGGAGGGCGATTAGTGGCACGTCACTTGAAGCGAGCCGCAGATATCGGTTTGGCGGCAATCAATGTAGAAGGCGGGCTAATAAGCCCGGAGATGCTCGCTGAGGTTGCCGCTACAACCCCCGACGCGAAGGCCGCGTCGGATTATCATTGCCCCAAGGGCACGTCACTCCGCGACGAGATCACCCGCTACTTCCGTATCGGGCAGGCGCACTGGCAGGTGTGGTCGAAGCTTGGCAGACCGACGGTCACACAGACCGCAGTTTTCGCACGGAATCTGCTGCAAGAAGCGTTCGGTTTTGAAGACCTTGAGGGCCCGGGCGATCACCAGCGCGATGGCCATCGCTACCGCATCACTTGGGAAGGCAAAGGCGGGCGCGTACCGATCGTCGTTGCAGCGCCAATCGAGGCCGAGGCCGGCAAGGCAGTGGAAACCTTTACTAAGACTTTACCGGAGTTTGGAGATGGTAGCGCAGACGGTCTTGCGCGGCGTAGCCCTGCGGCGCTGCTCCAGGATTGGCTAAACGTAGCCCCGGAAAGCCTCTGGGGCCTTGTTTTCGCCGGCGATCGCGTGCGGCTAATGCGCGACAACGCTAGCTTCACTCGGCCGGCCTATATCGAAGTTGATCTCGGCGCGATCTTTCGCGATGAGATGTTCGCTGATTTCACCGCCATCTGGCTGCTTATCCACGCGACGCGTTTTGGTGCGGAAGGCGCAGCTGCCGGGGACTCGCCATTGGAGAGATGGCGCGAAGCGGGTCAGCGCGCCGGTACCGCAGCGCGCGAACGTCTGCGCGGCAGCGTTGAGGATACGCTTCTTGCGTTGGGTCAGGGATTTCTTGATGCAAATCCCGATTTGCGCGCTAAGCTCGACGATCAGACGCTTTCCATGCAGTCCTGGTTTGAACAGATACTGCGTGTTGTCTATCGTCTAATTTTCCTAGCTGTAGCCGAAGATCGCGGTTTGCTTCTGTCACCCGGCATAAGTCTCGCGGTTCGGACTCTTTATCTAGATGGTTACGGTTTCGCCCATTTGCGCGATAGATCAGTTCGTCGCTCTGCCCATGATCATCACTTCGACGCCTGGGAAGGCGTGAAGATAGTGTTTCACGCATTGGAGCATGGACAGAAGGAGCTAGGGTTACCCGCGCTCGGGGGAATCTTCGCCCGCGGTCTAACACCGGACCTGGATAACGCTAAGCTTCCCAACCGCGCCTTTATGTCTGCCATCTTCAAGTTAAGCTGGCTAATGGACGACAATCATCGCGTCCGGATTAATTGGCGCGATATGGCGACGGAGGAATTGGGCTCAGTCTATGAGGGACTGCTTGAACTCGTGCCGATGCGCACCGATCATGGCCGTGTTTTTGCCTTCGCAGGCGCTGCGGAAGCAAAAGGCAATGCCCGCAAGATTTCGGGCAGCTATTATACGCCGGATAGTCTCGTGCAGGCTTTGCTCGACAGCGCGCTCGACCCGGTTCTGGACCGCGCGGAAGCGGAGGGCGGCGCGGAAGCCATTCTCACCCTAAATGTGATTGATCCTGCCTGTGGCTCCGGTCACTTTTTATTGGGTGCTGCGCGGCGCATGGCGACGCGCGTGGCGCAACTTCGCGACAACGATGCGCCCGACTATCCCGCCGCGATGCGCGACGTGGCCCGCAACTGCATTCACGGCGTCGACCGCAATCCGATGGCGGTCGAACTCGCCCAAGTCGCTCTCTGGATCGAGACCGTGCAGCCGGGAAAGCCGCTCGGCTTTCTCGACGCTAACATTCAATGCGGCGATAGCCTGCTCGGTATTTTCGATTTGAACGCACTCAAGGAGGGGATCCCGGATGATGCGTATAAGCCACTCACCGGTGATGACAAGGCTACTGCCAAATATTTCGCGCGACGCAACAAGGCGGAGAAAATTGGTCAAGGCATACTCGATCTCGCGCAAGGCGGCAGCAGAATGCCACCGGCAAGACTCGCCGCTGATATGAATGATTTGCGTCACTTGCCAGAAGATACGGTCGAGCAAGTGGAAGCGAAACAGAGGAAGTTTGCGGCCTGGAAGGCCGACCCGAGATGTCGGTCTACGAAAGTTGCATGCGATTTCTACATTGCGGCTTTCTTGTTGCCTAAAGTAGGAGGCGCTCCCGCTAACGAGAACGACGCGATGATCCCGACCACTGGGCACGTGCGGACCTGCCTTGCGGGCGGAAACCTCTTTGGTCCGTTGGAAGTTGCGGCAGCCGAGGCCGCTGAGTATGCGAGAGCGTTCCACTGGCCCCTTGCCTTCCCGGAAGTGATGATCGCGCGCGGTGGTTTCGACGTCGTTCTAGGTAACCCGCCATGGGAGCGGATCAAGTTGCAAGAACAAGAATTCTTTGCAATTCGCTCTCCGGAAATTGCACTTGCTCCCAACGCCGCAGAACGAGGAAAGTTAATCCGAAGGCTTGGGGAAAGCGATCCGGGCACCTCGGCTAGAGCGCTTCACCATCAATTCCAATTCGCGAAGCGAGTTGCCGAAGCCTCGACAGTATTCTTTGGCGCCCCCAAGGACCAGGATCCAACAAAAATTGACCCTGCAAAGGTGGGATATTCGCGTCGCTATCCGTGGACCGGCCGGGGTGATGTCAATACATATGCGTTATTTTCGGAACATTTTCAACGGCTGACTCGTGATAATGGGCGAGCGGGGCTGCTAGTGCCGACAAGTATAGCAACCGACATTACTACCTCGCCGTTCTTTTCAAACTTGATCGCGACGAAAAGGCTCATCTCTTTATTTAGCTTCTTCGAGGTGCGAAAATGGTTCGTTGCTACTGACGACCGAAAGGCATTCTGCCTCTTGGTATTGGGCGCCGCAGTCAAACCGACTCGATTTATTTTCGAAATCACCGATTTGAATGAACTAGACAGGCCCGACCGTTCGTTCGAGTTAACGCCGGATCAAATCGCGGATCTAAACCCCAATACGAAGACGGCTCCCGTGTTCCGCACTCGGCGCGATGCAGATCTGACAGCACAGATTTACCAACGCGTTCCGATCTTGCTGTCATACGAGAGAGGCGTAGCTCGAAGTCCGTGGAGCGTGTCGTTCATGGCTATGTTTCACATGGCAAATGACAGTGGCTTATTTCGAACGAAAGATCAGTTGAGTGCTGCAGGGTATTCGTTGAAAGATAATGCATGGGCTTGTGATCAGCCAGTCGGCAATGCGAAAGACGAGTTGCCGCTCGTCAGTGCCCACGATGGCCAATTCGCTCTTTCGACGGGTGCGGCCATACCTCAAGTGGACAGTTATGTCGCGCTTTATGAGGCAAAGATGGTACATCAATTTGATCATCGTTGGGCCACATACCGTGGGCTCGATAGTCGCGACATGTCTATTGCAGAGAAATCTATTTCAGCCAACGAGCCCGTACCACGATATTGGGTTCCCCAGACGGAGGTGTCCGATCGCCTAACCGCTTCCGGATGGAGTCAGCAATGGTTTATGGGATGGCGTCGTAACGCCAGGGCTACTGATGAGCGAACTATGATCTTCAGCGTCATTCCGGGAGTGGGCGTGGGAGACAGCGAGTTTTTGCTGTCTGTGAAAGCCACTGCAGCACAATCGGCCGCGTTTGCGGGCTGTATGAACTCGATGATTCACGATTTTGTTGTTCGACAGAAGGTCGGCGGCGTGAATATGAGCTTCTACCTGATAGAGCAATTCCCGGTCCTTCCTCCCGAAGCTTATTCAGATGAAGATCTTGGATACTTAGTACCAAAGGTATTGGAACTGACTTACACCAGTCATTCGGTGGCATCCTTCGCGCGCGACCTGGGCCACGATGGGCCCCCCTTTCGATGGGACGAAGCACGCCGTGCCCATCTTCGAGCTGACCTCGATGCTTGGTACGCACTCGCTTACGGTCTTTCACGCGATGAATTGCGCTACATACTCGACCCGAAAGATGTAATGGGCCCTGACTATCCCAGTGAAACCTTCCGGGTGCTTCAGAAGAATGAGATCGCCAAATATGGCGAATACCGCACTGCGCGCCTTGTGTTGGAAGCTTATGATCAGCTAGTGAGCAAAGGTATGGCCCCACGCACGAAGGGGTATCGCTGAGGGTATGATAGACACCGCAGCCCGTCTCGATAGTTATCCCTTCGCGCTTTTCTCCGAATTGCGGGATGCGGCGAATGAGCACGGCTTTCGCATTGGTCCAGAGCAAGCAAATGGCTGGATATTCTTTCGCTCTGCTTCTGCGCCAGGGGAGGTTGCGGTCGCCGCCGTTGGAAACAATGGTCCATTCTTTCTTTCGATCACCCATTCTGGTGTTGCGCGTGAGCTCGCTGCCGAGCCCGCTCAACCCTCCGCTAAAGGACACATTGCGGCCTTTGCCTTTTCTACACGCGACGCGTTGTTTGAAGCCGTTGGCGATGTTTATCGCAAATCGATCAGCCTTCCGACTCTGCCGCTCGAGCTATTCGAGCGCGAGACCGCGCACCTTGGAAAAACCGAAGCAGAACGTGTCGAAATTGTTCGGATTGGCCAAGACATTTTCCGGAAGGCACTTTTGGTCTATTGGAACGACACCTGCCCGATAACGGGTATCACCGACAGCGCATTGTTGAGAGCATCTCACATCATTCCATGGGCGCGCTGTGAGTCGGACGCTGACCGGCTGGACGTCCACAACGGGCTGTTGCTTTCATCGCTCTGGGACGCAGCGTTCGATGATGGTCTGATCACTTTTGACGATGAAGGCCGCCCTATTGTGTCGTCGAATCTAACCAATGCAGCAATCGCAGCGTTACGGCTTGACCAGGCCGCTCCCTTGCTTCTCACCTCGGAGCACCGGACCCGTCTGGCGTGGCATCGTGTAAATCTTTGGCAACGATAGTACGCTCCGTAGGTGAGCGCGGGCTCTTCCCTTAGGGCCGTTTCGAAGCGCGCAAGTGGCGCCGAAAAGCAGCGAAAAACTGAGCTACCGATAGTGCATTTGTACTAAAATACACTATTGCCCGTCAAATAATGTTGTTAAACCAATTGGTTATAAGGGATCGCGCGGAACATACTTTTCACTGATACGTGACTTTTTCGCTGTTTTGTGCGCGTTTTATGTGCGCTTGCTACCGTTAGGTCTGTCGCAAAGCGGGCCCCGTTCGATCAAAACAGTTGAGTGGCACTGACTAAAGTCCCTACGATTCTGGCAAAGTTGGCGCTGTAGGGAAATTGAGGCGGGAGGATCCGAATATGGCGCGACTTGTCTACGCCTGTCGGTTTGAAGTGCAGGCCGTCGATGGCTTAGACAAAGTTGTTGCTGCCTACAGAGAATGGCTGGTCGGCTACTACTGCAAGCGCCATAAGAGCGTAGGGTTCTCCTTTGACCCTTGCCGCACCGGTGATGCTAATAGTCTTCCCGCTAGCCATTTACTGTCATCGATAGTTTATGAAGCAGATGCCGGAAAAGCGATTCGAGTTCGCTGGTCCTTTCCGGATAACAATGACGTTGGGCTTCGTTGGTCGAACGACATAAGAATTGGCCAGTTCGCGGAACGGTGCAGTGTTGAGCACCTGATCTCAATCGAATCTGTTCAATACAGTGTTTCTCCCGCCAGGCTACAGTTTGGTTCGCCACGGGTAGTTCGGGAAATCTGTGCCAAAACCCCAACGTATGTGGGTAACATGCGTGTGCGGGCGACCCCTTACGATCTACAGCACGATGCACTCGGCGACCTCCTTGCCCTTCTTACCAGTGATCTACGCAAGTTACCTGTGGTGATACTGTCACCGTACGCGCGTGGTGAGCCCAACATAATTGACGCCAATCAACTTGCTCGCAATCTTGCTGGCGTGGCGGTCATAGTCCGTATCGAGGACCCGGAAGTCACATGGGATTTTGCTCATGAAGTTGGCAGACAACTTTCCTGTTTCAACGGTGCAGCGCGAATTTACTGGCCCGGATTCACCAACAATGCCGACCCTCGCGTCCATCGTCTGTTTTTTGGTTCATGGATTGAACAAGTAGGATCAGCTGTTGCTTCGCGAACAATCGAGCGCACAGTGTTCGCCGTCGCAGCGTTTCGTTTCGTACCAGATGAACGCATCTCTGATCTGGTACGCACAGCTGAATCCGTAGAACGGCAAAAGTTACTGAGCGAGAAGAGGGCAGCTGGAGACGATTTCTGGAAAGACTACGAGCGCGATCTCGCGCTCCTTGAGGGCGAGCGCGAGCGGGTTCAAGAACTCGAAATCGAGAATGCCAACCTTAAGGCCAATCAGCAGGTTTTAATATCTAGTTCGCCAAATTCCGATGAATCCGTCGGGATACCGGAAGATGAAGTTCCATCGTTGTCATCCGTTACCGAGGCCGTTGAAGCTGCAGCGAGACGTTGTGGTAACATCCAGTTACTTGACTCGGCTTATGCATCAGCTTCTAGCAGCACTTTCCTACGGCCATACGACGTCTATAAGGCGTTAGCCGATTTGAATGAGATTGTGGACGTGTGGCGCAAGGAGCGCGAGAAGAAGGGTAGCGGCGGCGATTTACTGCAGCATCTCCGAGATCGCGGTTGGGGGAAGCGCAGCAGCATGCGAATCTCTGACACAACTCGCGGGAAGTATAGATCTGACTATGAATTCATTTACAAAGGGCGAAAGCAGCTATTCGAGCCGCATATCACGATAGGTGCGGGCGACTCGAATTCATGCGCCTCGATCCACTTTATCTTGGATCAGAATTTGGAGAAGATGGTTATTGGCCACGTAGGCAAGCACCTGCCTAATACCAAGACATGATTCAATTTTTCTATCTGGTATCGGCGATTTTGCTGTTTCGAGGTCGCATCTTGGTCAAATACCAAACAAACTCAGGGGGCTTGGCTAATCCCTACCTAAAACGTGATTGATCTTTGTATTGATAGCCGCCTGAAGGGCCTGCAAGCCTTCTCCATTGTTCAAATATCGAATGTATCGGAGATGGCGTAAATCAAACGGAATATCGTTGTCGCTTTGGCTAAGAAGAATTACGTCACGGCCTAACGTGTGCGCAATACCTGCCTCATAAAATACGTTGGGGTTTCGGTTCGTGCAGTCGCAAATGACGATCCGGGATCTATCAATGAGATTGACCACGTCTTGGATAATTGCTGGCGCTTCCCAAATTTCGTCGGCGCGGCGGCACACGAGACGCAGCGCAGCAGCAGATTGCTGAATAGCAGCGTAGACGGGCAAAAATGCCGCGTCGAAGGGCATCATTACTGATATCAAAGTCGGCTCAATGCGCTCATGTTCGGATAGAGTGAAAACGGATGGCGGGCGCCGACGAGGCTGGTGATGCCGAAGAAACGCGCGAAATAGGTCGCTCCCTTTTACAGCCCAATGCGTTCTGGAGAACTCGAAATCCTGCGGCATGTGAAAGTCGCCGCGATTGTTCCAGATCAGTCCATTAGTCAGTGGTGGAATGGTCGGGTCTAGGAAGTACTCAAAGGATACTTCCGTACCGACGATGGCTGCATTGATGACGCGGCCGACCCTAGCCATCTCGTCATTGTTGCCTTCCTGCATAAACAGGCAAGGCAACGAAATCAGGCTCTGAAGCATATCTTGGGTAATTGGCCCAAAACGTGCTCGAAGCTCCTCGGAGGTATACTCCAACATCCTTCCGGCAGGCATCGTGCCTTGAGTTCCCTGCCACTGATCCCATTTCATTATAAGATTGAACAACGGCTCTCTCCATCATTCCCGCGCGCCCTTCGGCCTAAATGTCAGCTAGAACGATAACATGTCGGCATCTTCGCGACACCTTCATTCAGTGCGTCGCGAAACTATTGTGCGGCGTTTTGAGAGCTAGGTGAACATACAGCTCAAACAGATGTTGCGAAACATCATCTTCAATAACGATGTATCTGACTTTCATAAGTCGAATATTTTTGACGTTACGGAGAAAGGCCCCCCTGAACTTTTCATCTGCCATTAGCTCCTTTCGGCCATCACCCTTCTTATAAGAAACCACTCGCCCTATCGCCTGACAAGCCAATCGAAAAGCAAATGTTGAACTGGCCGGTGAATTTCCTCCGTGATTCCTCATGCGCTGTCGAATGTCCTTGCAGCGACCCACGTACAAATGGCCTTCGCCGTCTGAAATCAAATACACGCCAGGCTTCGTCGGAAATCGCCTAACTTCGCCCAGAATAATCGGGTCTTGCTTGAGAAGATCCGCCAACCAGGGCCTCATGTTCTTAACGGCTTTTGTAAATTTCTCGCTCATTATTTTCCCTTTGGCGTTGAACTGGGGAAGCCATTTCATCAATGGTCAAGTTGCGCGGTCTAAGACTCGCCCAACCATCAGCCGTCCTGTTTCTGGCCGGTTGCCACCACACGAAGGGCATCGTCGGACGCGGGGCGTTGGAGCGCAAGAGCATCCTCTATCGAGCCCGTCAGCCAGGTCTCGCGGTCTGCCTGGGTCAGCAGCAGCACCGGCATGGCCTTTGGGTGGATGGGCTCCACCAGGGTGTTGGACTCGGTGGTCAGGAATGCAAAAACTTGGTGCCAGCCAGTGATAGGAGCCGCATTCGCACCGCGCGTGCCCTCCCAACCGCGCCAGACGCCAGCGAAGAAGAAGGGCGTCATCTATGCGCATTAATTTTGCTGCCTTTCGTAAAGGGACGCAATCTGGTTATCTCATCCGCTAATTAGCTGCCCAGTTTTGGATAATCGCATGGTTTCTGTGTAGCGGTCATCACCGACGCTTCGGTGGCTTGAACGCGCTCGGCGAGTTACGCGAATGCGCTGAACAGGGTCAATAAATGATCGTGTCTATAGCTGGCGGCTGGCTGATCCCCAAACCTGCGATCAGGTCGTTATATCGCCGGGCCAGCCATGTCCATTTTGCAACCAGTTCGGGCGACCCTGCGCATTCACGGAGCTTCGTTTCTATGTTGGTCTTGATTTGCGTAAGTTTTTCAGCGGCGAGATTGCCATTCATCGCAACAACGGCTTTGAAGTCGCCGAATGGATCAATGCAAGGCACGTCGAAGGCCAACTTCAAAAGGTATTTTCCCACATAGTTTGGAAATTCACGTTTTTCTGAGGCGAGAGCGTCATCGTAGACGTTATCCGCTAGCATCACCCGTGGGTGGAGGGAAACCTTAGTTTCCAACCGGTAGGCTTCGTTGAATGCTGGTCCGAACAGCACCTTTTGGTCATGAATTACATCGCCTTTGGCCACTGCGCCACGAAATAGGACGCCGGTCTGAGATAAATTAAACTGCAGCGCATGTATCGCGAGAACGACACTCCACAGACCGACATCGGTAACCCGCGCCGAAATAGCTACGCAGTCCGAGAATGTTGTTACTCGGAAGTCCTCAAGGCCCCCTCCGAGCGAAGGTTTGTAATCGGCGATTTGAAGCAAGGTGTCGTAAAGAGAAGCTAAGCCCGAGGGTTCGGATACGGTGCGCTCCACCAAATGTTGGAAGCCAAGTATATCAACGAACCCAACATAGCGGTTTTCGTAGAGCATAAAATATTTCCTGCGTTGTGTAGCGCGATTGTCTGAGAAAAACCCCGTAGCCTTTAGGTAACGCAACCGTCAGTCGGGAAATTGCGGTTCATATGCTGTGAGCGTGTTCTCGGCGATTTCGTAGCCATGACGGGCGATTTGGTCGAATGCGGCAGGTGAAAGTGAATTGAGATCGGTTGGATAGCTTGCGGTTTGCGTGACCTCTGCGTCCGATAGGAAATCGTCGTATTGGGCCGGCGTCCTTGTCGTGCCGGTTTTAATGTCTAAGTTCCGCATGGAGTTGCCCATGCGGAACAGTACGCCGCGGACTTGGCCGTTCCCGATGGCGCTCATGATCATTCTGCTGCGTAGCGATCGGATTTGATCGCTTGCAATATCGAACAGCCTGGGACTGGAAAGCCGCCCCTTGAGAAGATCAGCAATCGGATGCGACTTCGCTAATTTCAGGGGCCCCGAAGCGTCGCTGCAGATCAGAAAATCACAGTCGATCGCGCCTCGCGTGTCTTTGTACAGGGGCTCAAGGCCGAGGTTTTCGTAAGCGCCGCCGTCCCACAGATTCACAACGCTGAAAGGTGGCGCCTTCGGCGCTCGTGGCGCGCGCGACGCAGGGTCGGTGTCGTACCAACCCGTGGTCGGCAGCGCAAATTTCAACGCGCCGATGGCGTAGGGCACTGCGGCAGATGCGGCCACGGCTTCGGCGACGCTGTAAGGGGGTGCATAGTGTCGCCCAAATCTCCAGTCGCCCATTTCGCGCTTTGAGAATCGCCAATTCTTTCCGGTCTCTGTACAGGTGGCGTTGATCCACCAGACCGGCGTTTCGGGCAAATCCGAAAGCATGGCAGAGATACCCCACTGTCGACGGAGCAAGTCGACAAGAATGTCCGCGCGCCGGTTAAACAGATGGAAGGCGTGGCGCGCTATCCCGACTAAGCCCAGGGCGTCGAGACTGAAAAGACTGCGAGTCGTCAGCAATTGGCGAAGCGCCGGATAGGTCGCGTCAAGGTATTGGGGCGAGCTTGGCCATTTCATTCCGCTTTGCGCCATGATGGCGGCGGTGATGAGGCTGCCACCCGATACCGTCGACAGGCGGATGACGGTTTCCATGGCGCCGCGAGTGGCAAGGCACCGCAGAACCCCCAAATGGAAGGCCGCGGCCCGCATGCCGCCGCCGGAGAGGGCCAGGCCCACACCTCGGCTGGCCGCCGGCGCCAAATTGCAGGATTTATCCTCAGTCATTCTGCCTTCCGGCTCTCAGCGTCCGATATCGCACGCCCCTATTGACACGAACCGGTGACTCGAGAAATGCTCCGCCTAGTCGCGTGATCGTGCGATTGTGTACATAAGGAGAACACATACATGGCCAGGCCGTCAATTGCGGAGCTTGAGGCAATTCTCCAGCGCGAAGACGAGGTTGAGATCGAAATCCTGCCCAGCGGCGAGGTGCGGGCGAAGAACGAAACCACATCCGCCGAACGGGGCCATCGCAAACCGCTGACGATGCGCGAGGACCTTGGCGGGGAGTATGGGGAGACCATCGAATGAACCTGCAACGGGTACGGGCCGACATCCAGGCGGCCAAGGGGCATTTCCCCAATATCGATTCGTACACCACCGCCGACGGCACGCCGTACATCAAGGTCGTGCTGATGACCTCGATCGGCAAGATGTACGTCGCCAATGTCACCTTCGACAGCTACCCGTCGCTGATGCCGAAGGTCACAGTCACGGCGCCCGCGATCAAGCACGGCATGCACATGTATACGGCGGGCCATATTTGCTACATGCACCCGAGCCACTGGAATCCGGCCCGCCACGATCTGCTGTACGCGCTGATGCAGGCTGCCGTGTGGCTCAACAAGAACGACGTCTACACGGCGACCGGCCGCTGGCCCGGCCCTTCCCTGCGGCATACCGCATGATCCTGGATTTCATCGCTCTTCCGATGACCGAACTGCGGTCGCGTCCAGGCGAAATTCTGGACCGCGTCGTTGAGGGCGGCGAAGCGTTTGTGATCGAGCGCAACGGTCGGCGGCAGGCCTGCCTAGTGCCGATCTCTGTATTTCTGCCGGACATCTCGCCAGCGCGCATCGCCGATGAGCTGGATGAGTTGGTGCGCGCCGGTGAGGTGGCGAACACCACGATCACCGATGACAGGGAGGTCGCCATCCGCATCAAGCACGAGCACGGCGATGTCGAGTACGCGATCCAGGTCACTTTACCCCATAACTATCCGAACGCATGTCCGCGGGTTTACGTGGACGCCGTTGGAGAGGGAGCGCCGCACCGCTTCCCCGACGGTTCGCTGTGCATCTTCGGGCTGATGAGCACATGGAATCCGGCCAAGAACACCGCCCGCGACGCTCTGGAACAGGCGCGCCGCTGGATCGGCAAATACGAAAGTTGGAAACGCACCGGCCAGTGGCCACATTTAGGGACCTTCGATGGAAAAAAAGAGCAGACTCTTTGAGCGCATCGAGCGTCTTTACGATGTGGGCCTTTTGGGCGGGGCGAAGGCCATCATCGCCGGTTGCGGCTCGGGCGGTAGCCAGGTGGCGCTCCAGCTGGCCATGGCCGGCATCCGTGACTTCGACCTCTATGACAAGGACACCATGGGCGAAGAGAACGTGATCCGCCACGCCTGCGGACTGCGGTATCTGGGCATGAACAAGACAGAAGCGGTTGCCGATCTGCTGAAGGATCGCAATCCCGACATCACCGCCCGGCTGTACAACGAGGATTTGATGGAGTTGCCCGATCTGGAGGACCGCATTCGCGGCGCCGCGGTCGTGATCATGGCGACCGACAATGAGCCATCCCGGTACCGTCTCAATGAAGCTTGCGTCCGTACCGCCACACCGTTCGTGGTGGGCCGGGTTTTCACCCGCGGCATCGGTGGCGAGGTCTATGCCTATCGGCCGGGCGAGACCGGCTGCCTGGGCTGCCTGGAAATGTTCCTTGAGCGCAAGCCGCAGCGGCATGGCATTCGCGAAATCGACCTGGTCAGCCAGGAGGAGCGCGACGCCATCTACGGCCTTCCCGTCGCCGAGATCAAGGATTCGCCCGGCCTGAACGTGGATATCTCCTTCATCACGAGCTTTCATACCCGCTACGCGCTGGACGCCGTCGCGCGCGGCCTGCCGGAGAGGCCCAAAAACATGGAGCCGATCGAGAAGAACTATCTTGCCTGGGGCAACCGCCCAGTTCACCCCTTTACGAGGCAATTTGAAATCGAGCGCTGGACGCTGCCGCCAATCGACGGTTGCAAAGTTTGTCAGGAGCATTCCGCATGATGTTCACGCGTGCCGACGACATACTGGTGCAGCTGCCCCGCGCCGCGATCGAGGCAATCTTCAACGAATGCGATCGCTTCAATATCGATGAGACCGGCGGGCGCATCCTGGGTACCTATCGTGAAGGTGCTGGAGATTTGCGCATGGCCATCAATGGCATTATCGAACCGGGTCCGAATGCGCAGCGCTCACAAACCTATTTCAAACAGGATGGCGCCTATCAGGAACTGATCTTCAGGCAGATCGAGGAGCATGTGCCCGAGATCGAGCATCTCGGCAACTGGCACACCCACCATGTAAACGGGCTGAAGCATCTGAGCGGCGGTGATATCGACACCTACCGGCGCACAGTCGAGCACCACAACCACAACACCAATTTCTTCTACGCGTTGCTGGTGACGGAAAAGCTGCCCGGCCGAACGGGCCTGGACCGCTACGCCTTCAAAAACTACGTGATGCGCCGCGGAGACCCGAACGTTTACGAAATCCCCGCCAGCGGGGTCCGCATCGTCGATGCGCCGCTGGTGTGGCCGAACCTGGAGGATCATATGCCCAGAAGGGCGCGCGCCGAACCACGCGATACCGTCGTCGCCAATTCCGACCTCGTCCTGGATCAGAACGTGATCGCGCATTTTTTCCCGAAGGTAAAAACGCTCCAGTCCAAGGAACTGGGCATCTACTGGCGCGGTGGCATTATTTTGGCAGATAGCTCTGTTCAGGAAGTGGTGGTGTTGCGCGACCCCGAAGCTGGCGGCGCCTGTACGGTCACCTTGCGCGACGCATCCGAAGTTCTGGAGCCGGTCAACAAGGAGCTCGAAAAAAGGCAGTTTCCGAATGCGCGGACGGCTCTGATTGCCACAGAGAGAGCCTGCAATGCCCATCTGGTTTCGAGCTTGAACCATAAGCCGAGGCGCAAGAAATGGATGTTCTGACCGCCTTCGTCGACCAGGGCGCGCTAGCCGGGGTCCGGATCGGCAATGAGGGCATTGTGGTAGATGCCCACATGCCTAAATGCGAGAATGTTGACCCGGAGGAGATCCAACACACGCTTTCCGTCTACTTCAAGGGTATCGATGTTCGCGGCCTGATCCTGACCGGGTTCGATTCCGACCACGCCCACGACCTCGGCGTGGAGTGGATTTTGAGCAATCTCCAGCCCGCCTGGATTATGTATCCGAAGTATTACAAGGATACCGATTGCGCGAAAGCTGTCTTCAATTCGATCATCAAGCATGAGCGCCGGCGGGCAAACACATCTCGCCCACTAATCCGCCACTCCGTCAGGTTGGACAAAATGACATCTCGAATTATTGGCGGGCTTGGCCAAAGTTTCTCTCTCGAACTGTTCTCACCGCACTTCGAGGACATGGACACGTCCAACAATTGTAGCATTGTTGCAAAGATTGAAGGTGCGGATGCCGACGGTTTTCGCTATCTGGCGACCGGCGACACCGAAATCGACCGTTGGGAAACCATCAGCCGCCTTTTCGGTGACAGCCTTGCCTCCGATGTCATGGCGGCCTCTCATCATGGCTCGATCTCGGGTGTATATCCCCAAGCGCTTTTGGATATCAGTCCCAACACCGTCTTGGTCAGCGCCGGGGTCGAGAGCCAATACGACCACCCGCACGGGCAGTCGATCCAGGCGTACCAGGCCGTGGCAAAACACATTTGGGCGACCAACGCGGGCAGTGTGGGCCGTAATCTACTGACTCGTCGCCAGGGCAATGACTTCGAGACGCGCACGTTTCAGCACGCCGCGATGGCCAAATGATGATGTCAATTGGCGAGATCGAAATCCTCGATCGTCTCGCCGACGCAGTGAAGGCGCTTCTGGCCGATAAGGGCTATCAATATGCGAATCCTGGCGAGCAGGCAGTAACCGGGAAGCTGTCGAACTTGATGGAACATCGATTTCCTGAGTGGGACGTATGCCCCGAGTGGAACCGGAAGAATCATGAAGTGAAGATGCTCCACTTCGGCCTAGAAAACGAAGTAGCAAAGCTTAGGGCCATCCGGCCTGACATCATCGTCCACCGTATTGGCGAGGACGACAATGTATTGGTGGTCGAAGCGAAGCGCGTCGAGAATCGAAATGATGCCGTCGATAAGGCAAAGCTCCGCGCGATGACCGATGCAGCAGGGGGTTACGCCTATAAAGTTGGGGTCCACCTGGTCGTAGACATGAAGCAGGCCGCAATAACCGATTGTGAAGTTTTTGTCGGCGGAAGCGCGGACGCTAACCTGACTTCCGCGTTGCGTAAGCTGCTTCCCAAATGACCAGTTCCCAGCGTCCAGCGCTCGGTATCAGTCTTCGGTCGGCATTGCCTCAGAGGTTCGTTGACGAATTCTCGGCCGAAGTGAGGCGGGACGATCTGCGCATAGACGTGCGCGAGCAGGGCAGTGGGGTGTTTGCCGGTCTGGAATGGCTTATGGAGACGGCCCTGGTGATCTATATCGTGCGCCTTATTTGGACGCTATGCTGGCAGAGATGGGCAAGGACCATTACCGTACCAATTGGCATCGAACTTTTCGCACAAATTGGGACTGTTGGTACAAGTGTTGGTACAAAATACTTTGTAAAAAAATATACTAGTTATATCAAAGGCTAATCGAGGAGCTGTGGGTCCTCTTCTGGCACCAATCATACCCCCGGCGATGTTCGCCGGCGGCCGATTTCCTGAAAACTTCAAACATTGTTGGACGCTTACTATTCGCCCTTGCTCGGGGCTACCCGTGCGAATTGTTGGTATTTTGTTGGTACGGAGACGCGGGTTCTGTCTGTCTTGATAACGTGATGTATGCGGGGATCGCCGGCGCGCGCAGCGGCGTCCAGACCGACATCATCGGTCATACCGATACGCGCTCCGGCAGTTGTTGCAGGCGAGCTAGAATGCCCATCTCGAAACACTCCAAGGCCTGAACCTTAAGCGCTCCAGTTCCAGTCTCATCAATAGAGCATTGGTATTGGGTGGCTGCAAAAGTCTCGGCTCGCGAAGCCTTTCGACCTTCCCCGCCATCACAATTGCGTTTCTGCCGCAGACCCCCTCCGCGTCCAGGACGCGGACCTCTGTCCATACACTTCTCATGCTTTGGGCTACCCGATCAGCGCCCTTGTCAAAGTCATGTCCGACCCGAATGTTTGCGAGCACGACACCAGCGGGCTTCAGGCGCTCCCGAACCAGGCCAAAGAATTCCGGTGTTTGAAGATGCGCCGGGATATTTTCGCCGTGGAAGGCATCCAGCACGATTGCATCGTAACGGTCGGTTTCATCCCGCAAATACTGCTCGCCGTCTGCAACATGACATGCGGTCGCCTCGGGAAGGCCAAAATACTGCCTGGCCAGAACAAAGGAAGTCGGGTCTATGTCAACAAATGTCGCTTTGCACCTTGCCCTCGCCAGCATGATGCCCAACGTGCCGCCGCCGCATCCGATGATCAGGACATTGTGCGCATTTGCCTGCGTCAACAGGCTGAAGATCGCATGAATGTAGGAGGCAAGGCTGACTCCATTGCTGTCCGCTGAACTTTGGTGGCATCCCCCGACTTCGTAAATCGTTATTCCCGTATCGGGGTTCTGAAAGATATTGATCGTGGCGTAGGCGCTTTTAACCTCCTGAACGTGCGTCATGAGAGCCATAATCCGTCTTCCGGGACTGCGCGGCAGATCTGCAGTTGAGCCTTCATCATCTACTTGGCTTCGCCAGCCAATGCAGCCCGGACAGCTTCTCTGGGCGTCGTTACAGGCGGGATATGGGGGACCGCGACGCATCGGCGGCTACCGTCTGGTAGTCCCGATGACCATGCATAGGCTCGCGTTATCCCTCTGGGACAATTTTTCAGGTCGAAGACGTGCACGGATCCGTTCCAGACCGCCTGCCACTTGAAGGATTCATAGACAGGAACCGACTGGACAAACGTCGCTTCACCGCCCAATTGGCTTTCGACCGCCTTTTTCAATTGGTCAGAGGATGATTCAAACATGGACGTGCCGTTTCGCCGACGGCTTGGCTTTCCCTGTCGCCGAAATGGGCCCGCTGGTCGGGCATGCTGGGGCAACAAGGGATCGCTGGCGGATGGAACGTGGCGGGCCGACGCTTGTTGTTACTGCCATAATGCCCTCGGCGGACGAAACTTGAGTGTCTGCAGTTCAGCTTTTATTTCCGTGTGACCGGCCATCGGAGGTGTAATTATTGCAGGCAGTGCCAGGCGGGAGACTGCGCCGGCCATCACGATGGCATTTCGACATTCCTGCCCTTCCGAATCGAGCAGTCGCACGTCCTGGAATGCCTTGGACAGACAAGCGGCAATCCGGTCAGGGTGTCGATCGGCATCATTCTTGACGTGGACATTGGTCAAAACCACGCCACTTCCAGCCAGGCGATCGGCCACCAGATAATAGAAGGGCAGGGACCTGAGGTGCGCCGGAATGTGATCTCCTTCAAACGCATCCAGCACGATCGCGTCATAGCGATCCGTGTCGGAGTAGAAGAAGGACTTTCCGTCCGCCACCCTGCATTCAACGCTGTCGGGCAATGCAAAATGGCGCCTGGCCAGCGCGAACGAATGCGGTTCCACGTCCACCAGGGTCACCTCGCAGCCCGCTCTTGCAAGCATTGTGGCCAGGGTGCCGCCCGCACATCCTATGATCAGAATCTTGTGGGCCTTTGTCTGGCGGATAAGCCCAAAGATGGCGTGAATATAGGCGGCCAAGCTGACGCCGTTGGCGTCGGCTTCACTCTGACAATAGCCACCTTGTTCATACGTGATCGTGCTGGTGGATTTCTTTTTGGAAACAGTGATCGTGCCAAACTTTGATTCAACGGTATCAAGGGTAATCATTTCGCAGTCCGAATGAATGCTCGTGCTTGAATGCGTTTGCCGCGGCCCGGTGGGTCAGGGCTTTAATCGAACTCCGCGCCCACCCGCGGAACTGACGGCGCCTTCGCTGATCAACTCAATGCCCAATGAATCGAATGCCGAGATCAGTTTCATCAGCGAATCCACATTGCCCCTGATCATGTCGTCGCTGCCTTCCATGCGTTGGATAGTGGGCACCGAAAGACCTGACCTTTTCGCAAGTTCACGTTGATCGACACCTGCCAGGGCACGCGCCGCACGCATTTGCGCAGATGTAAGCATGGTACCTAACCTTCTGGTGTTATTATACTCATTATAGTGTACCATAAACGTAATAGCATATATAAAAGATCATTTTTGATATCTGAGGCATAATATGCTACCACTCGCCACAGCCTGTTTACCCGGCATGCCATCCGCCTCTGCCGCGTGCGCCAGGGGCGTGGGCATCGCATAACGCGATGGCCTTCCAGCGGCGCTGACGGTGTCGATGTTGGCCTTCCCTATCCATGCTTTTGCAATCGCCTCAGGCGTGTCTCCCCCGAAAAGGGCTTTACACCACCGCCGTTGGCGGTTTCCCGGTCTCGACCAGGCGGAAGCCGCTTCCAGATCGGAGGTCCGGCAAAGGTTTTCGCTTTCGGCACGATGGAAACCCCCGTCTGCTTTCGCAGGCAGGTTTTCTCACGCGCCACGCCATGCCTGTTCGCCCTTTGCGACTTGGTGGTAGCGTTCGCCCACGGAACCAGGGGTGCGGGATGAACAGCAAGATTTGCAGCAGTCTTTTTGCAACGATGATGCTGGCGGCACCCGCTTTCGCGGCGCCCGTTACCTACAAGAATTCCGACGTGCCGTATCTTGGGCCGCGCACGGTGATCCCCATGACGCCGGAGCGCCAGGCGATCATGGACGCCACCCAGAAGGAATATCTGCGCGAACAGGCGGTCCTGAAGATCGGCAAGCTGCGGGAGGTTCCGGACTCCCACAGCCCGGTGGATGCGCCCAATGTCCCCAACTATGACGAGGCCGCGTCCGCGTCTTATCCCTATACCTCCGATGTGCTGCGGCTGGACAATGGCAAGCAGACCGCCAGCGCGGTCCAATGGTGGAAGCAGCGCCGTCCCCAGATCGTTGAAGCATTTGACCGCGAAATCTTCGGCCGCGCGCCCAAGGTGACGCCCAAGGTCGTCTGGACCGTGACTGAGACAAAGAATGACAGCGTCGGTGGGATCGCTGCCGTTACCCGTCGCCTGGACGGCAAGGTGGACAATTCCGGCGATCCCGCCATCAAGGTTGATATTGATATGGCGGTCACCTTGCCCAGGAACGTGAAGGGCAAGGTGCCGGTGATCATTCAGTTGGGCGCGGTCAACCCGCGGCCTTTTCCCGGCGCACCGCCACCGCCACCAGGCCCTGATTGGAAGACGCAGATTCTGGCCAAGGGCTGGGGCTATGCCGTGCTCGATCCCACCACCGTGCAGGCCGACAATGGCGCCGGTCTGACGGCCGGCATCATCGGACTGGTCAACAAGGGCCAGCCGCGCATGATGGATGACTGGGGCGCGTTGCGCGCCTGGGCCTGGGGCGCCAGCCGTGCGGTGGATTATCTGCGCAGCGATCCCCATGTCGCCGGCGACAAGATCGGTATCCAGGGTCATTCGCGTTACGGCAAGGCGGCGATCGTCGCCATGGCCTACGATCCGCGCATCGCCATCGGTTTCATCAGCTCGTCGGGGGCGGGCGGGGTGAAGCTGTTCCACCATTATTTCGGTGAAACGCTCGAGAATGTCGCCGCCGCCAATGAATTCCACTGGATGGCCGGCAACTTCCTGAAATACGCCGCCGATCCCTTGAGCGTGAAGGATCTTCCGGTGGACATGGATGCACTGGCGGCGCTTTGCGCGCCGCGGCCGCTGTTCATCGGCGCCGGCGCTTCCTCGCAGGGTGATGCCTGGGTGGATGCACGCGGCATGTGGCTGTCGGCGGCGGGCGCCACTCCGGTTTATCGTCTCTTGGGCAAGACGGGGTTGGGGAGCGATCAGCAGCCGCCCATGCTGAGCGCGACGGTTTCGGGCGATATCGGTTTCCGCCAGCATGACCAGGGCCACACACCCGCGCCCAACTGGCCGACATTCCTGGCCTTCGCCAGCCGCTATCTCGACTGACATTCACAACGGAGATTTACATATCCTTGCGTAACTGCGCCAAGATACTGATGGCCACGGCGGCGTTCTGCCTGGCGCTACCGCCGGCCGTCGCGCAGCAAGCCAGAAACATCCGCACGCCCGCTTCGGAATTCGGCAAGCCCGTGGACTATCCGAAGGCCGATACGGCAGCCGTGGCGCTGCATTTCAACCGCGCGCGCAAGATCGCGGGCGAGGACCTTTATCCGTTTTTCGACACGCTCTGCATCCAGGACCAGCTCTACAAGCAGCGCACCAATGGCGCGCAATATCTGGGCACCATCCCGCCGCAGAAGGTCTTCGACAACCTGTACCATATCGGCCAGATGATGGTGTCGGCCTGGGCGATCAAAACGCCGGCCGGCATCATCCTGATCGATGCCCTGAACAATGCCGATGAAGCGAAGAACATCATGGTGCCGGAGATGGTGAGCCTGGGGCTGGACCCCAAGGACGTGAAGATGGTGATCATCACCCATGCGCATGGCGACCATTATGGCGGGGCGCAATATTTCCGCGACACCTATGGCGCCAAGCTGCTGGCTTCGGATATCGACTGGGGCGTGATGGAAAAGATGACGGGTCCCGGCGGCTTCGCCCAGTTCGATCCGGCGCCCAAGCGCGGGCCCGGCGACGTCACCGTCAAGGACGGCGGAGTGTACAGCCTGGGCGGCACCGACATTCATTTCGCCCTGACCCCGGCCCATACGCCGGGCACCCTGTCGCTGTATTTCAAGGTCACAGACAACGGCAAGCCCTACACAGCGGGCATGTATGGCGGTATCGGCATGCCGCGCACCGAAGAGAACAAGCGGCTCCAGCTGGCCTCCATGGCGCACTGGATGGACGTGACCAGGGCGGCGCATGTGGACGCCCAGATCGGCAATCATCCGCTGCACTTCAATGGCCCGGCGCGGCTGGAGATTCTCAAGTACCGGGAGCCCGGCCAGACAAACCCCTTCGTGGTCGGGCCCAGGAACTATCAGCGCTACATGGAACTGCAGCATGAATGCGTGAAGCTGTCTCTGGCGCGCGACGGCATCGCCGTTCCTTAAGCGCGCGGTACACGCAAAAGAAAATGTCCGGGGGGCGAAAACCCCGCGGCCTTTGCTTTTGCAGCGATTGCCCGCCTTACACCTGTAGCTCAGGCGGCCATAGATGAAGCGGCCGTCGAACCCGAAGGGCGTGTATTCCGGGAACTGGCCCACGCCGTTGGTCGAGATGTTCTGACCATTCAGGACAGCAAGGTTCCAAAAGCTACGCGGCAATTCTGCCTGATTGCGTTCGCGGAAGTTCCACAGTCACTGTGGTGCCGATCTTTTCCTGGCTCTCGATGCGCAGTGTGCCGCCATGCTGCGCCACCAGCGCCTTCACCAGCGCCAAGCCGAGTCCGGTGCCTTCGCGTGCCAGCATGGGATCATTGTTGGCCTGTTGGAATGCCTCACCAATGCGCGACAAGACGTTGGCGGGGATGCCGATGCCGGTGTCGCGAACCTTCAGCACCGCCTTGCCGCCTTCCACCGCGGCAATGACTTCCACCGTGCCGCCCTTGCGCGTGAACTTCACCGCGTTCGAAAGCAGGTTCAGCAGGATCTGTTTGCAGGCACGGGGGTCCGCGGTCAGCAGCATCGGTCCTTCCGGCATGGTCGCCACCAGCGTGATGCCATTGCTTTCCGCGCGGCGGCGCGTCAGGCGCAGGCTATAATCCACCGTCTCCGCCAGGTTCACCTCGTGCAGGTCGATGGTGAATTTGCCGGCCTCGATCTTGGCCAGATCCAGAAGATCGGACACCAGGTTGAGCAGATGGTTGCCGGACTCGTTGATCAGCCCGGCATATTCCTCATAGCCCTTGTGCATGGGCCCGAAGATGCGATGCTGCATCATGTCGGAAAATCCGATGATGGCGTTCAGTGGCGTGCGCAGTTCGTGGCTCATATTGGCGAGGAACTCCGACTTGATCCGGTTGGAAGTCTCGGCGGTTTCCTGGGCGACGCGGCTTTCCATCAGTTCCTTTTCCAGCTTGGCGCGCAGGGCCGAACTGTCGCGAAACATCTTCAGGGCGGCAGCGAACTGGCCGATCTCGTCCTGGCGGTCTCCGAACGGGATTTCCGCCTTGAACTTGCCAGCCGCGATGGCCTGCATGCTCTTGGTCATGGCGCGGAGGGGACGGATCACACCCCAGATCAGGTAAATGGCCGCGAAAACGGCCAGTGCGATGGAGGCCAGCATCAGGATTATGGCGATAAAGAAATGACGCCGGGCGGTCCCAGCCTGATCGGCGGCATATTGCTCGGTGATATCCAGGGCCGTGCTGGATATGGCCATCACCGCGCCTGCGCCCTTGTTGGACAGGCGAACCCATGCCTCGGCATCCATTGTAGCGGGCTTGTTCATCAACAGTGATTCAACCAGCTGGTTGCGCTGGTTCGCCAGGTCGGTGAAATAGGCCCAGTGCGTGCGGGCTACTGCTTCCTTCAGCACCGGTGGAAATTCCGGCAGCCGGGAATCATCCTGAATCAGCGTCCAGGCAGCGGCGGTCTGCCCCTTGAGCTCGGCGATCTTCTGCAAGGTCTCGGGCGTGAGGCGGCCACCCGCCAGTATGGCGCGCATGACGATCTGGCGTTCCATACCGACATCGCCGCGCAGGCGCAGGCTCAAGTCGTTGACCCGCAGCAATTCATTGATGAAGGGATCTTCCGAGGCAATGCTGCGCGACAATGTCCTGGACTTGTCGTTGACCTCAAAGAGAAGATCTCTCACCTGGTCCATGCTGTTGACGACCAAATCCGGAGAGCGCTGCGCGGCCGGCCGTGCCGTTTGCGCCAGGTACCCGGGAAATTGCCGGTCCCATTTTTCCTTCATGGCCAGGATGCGGTCATATCCTTTTGCGTACGGGCTGGCAGCATGGCGCGACAGGCGCGCAAATGTTCCCTGGGTGCGTGCATGCAAAGTCATGATCCAGTTGCGCATCGCCGGTGTGGAGGGTTTTTCAACCTCCATCGCCACGTCCAGCATGGCGGCCTCGGTGCGCAAGGCCTGCTGCGATGACTGCATGTCCCGCTTTACAGTAACGATGGCGAGGATGCGGTCGGCGTCACGCTGGCGCTCGAAGGCCCTGGTGGCCAACACCGCGAACACCGATACCAGAACCACCACCAGGAGGCCGGTGATGAAGGTCAAGGTCTTGGACAAGGATTGCTGCACTGGACGCCCCGGACTGGACGCCAAGTTTACCGCCGCAAAGGTGAGAGGAGCCTTAAAGCGTGGCGCCTGCCAACATGATGCTCGGCAGGGAAAAGCATGGTTAGCAAAAGTTAAATTCGCTCATGGCGACAGCAGACGCGCTTCCAATCCGGTCGCGGCATTCAAAACCGGGCTGCCCGCCGAACTGTTCACCGTCACGTCATAGCGCCCCGCCGGCACGGCCCAGCGCTGCTTTTGGATGGACCAGTCGGCCAGCAGGCGTGGATCGGCATCCACCGTGACGCGGATGGTGGCCCCGGGCGCCAGATCGACATTGCTCCAGCCGATCAGGCGCTGGCCCTTCATATTGCCACGCGCCGTCACATAGACCTGCGGCGTGTCGCGGCCCGCACGGTTGCCGGTGTTGGTGATGGTGAAGCTGGCATGGAGGGTGTTGCCTTCGCTGCGCAGTTTCAGGTCGTCATAGCGGAAGCTGGTATAGGAAAGACCGAAGCCGAAGGGGAACAGCGGCGTCAGGCCCTTGCGGTCATACCAGCGATAACCGACATCCGAGCCTTCGACGTCGTAATTCACATGCTGCCGGCCGTCGAAACCGAACAGGCCGTCCAGCACCGGGTGCGGCGTCTGCTCCAGCGCGGCGGGGAAGGTGATCGGCAGCCGCCCGGACGGGTTGACGTCGCCGAACAATATGTCGGCGATGGCATCGGCGCCGCGGATACCCGGATACCAGGCCTCCAGCACGGCCGCGCATCTGTCCAGCCAGGGCATCACCACCGGGCCACCGGTTTCCAGCACCACGATGGTCTTGGGGTTCGCCGCCGCCACCGCCGCGATCAATTCATTCTGTCCGCCGGGCAGGTTGAGATCGGGAACATCCAGCCCTTCGGTGGTCCATTGGGTGGCGAAGATGATGACGACATCGGCGTCTTTCGCCCGGGCCGCGGCGAAGGCCGGATAGGCGCCGGTGTCGAATGTCACGCGGGCGTTCGGTGCGCGCGCCATGATCGCCTTCACCGGTGCGCCGGGATGCAGAGCCATCGCCTGCCAGTCATCGCCGGCCACGGTGGTGGGAATGGACAGCGCCGGCCCCGATTGCGGCGCGACCTGGGACGAGCCGCCGCCCGACATCACCCCGACATTGGCATAACCGCCGATCACCACGATGCGCCTGGCAGTCTTCAGCAGCGGCAGGACGCCGTTGTTCTTGAGCAGCACCGTGCCGGCCGCGGCCTGTGCCCGCGCCGCCGCTTCGCCGCGCGCGATATCGGGTGTGGCGATCTTGGGCGGATCGTCGAACAGGTGCGTGGCGATCATGGAGCGCAGGATGCGGCGATTCATGTCAGTGATGCGGTTTGTATAGGCGGCATCCTTGCCGTCCAGCGCGGCCAGCGGTGCCCCGAAGAAGACCTGACTGTCGAATTCCTCGCCTGACTCGCGGTCCAGCCCCGCCAGCGCATCGGCGGTGGCATGGTTGGCGCCCCAGTCCGACATCACGAAGCCGGGATATTGCCAGTCCTGTTTCAGCACCTTGTTCAGCAGGAAGTCGCTGCCGCAGGAAAAGGGCCCGTTGAAATGATTATAGGCGCACATCACCGCGCCGGGATTGCCGCGCTCGATCGCCAGTTCGAAGGCCAGCAGATCGCTTTCGCGCGCCGCGTTCTCGGAAATGTCCACCGCGATGGCGCTCTGCTGGGTTTGCTGTGCGTTCAGGGCGTAGTGCTTGATGGTGGACATCACATGCTGATCCTGGATGGCGCGGATGGTCTCGCCCGCCAGGGTCCCGGCCAGCAGCGGGTCCTCGCCCAGATATTCGAAATTGCGGCCGTTGCGCGGTTCGCGCGGCAGGTTAACGCCGCCCGCCAGCAGAACATTCAGCCCACTTGCGCGCGCGTCCTGCGCAATCGCGGCGCTGCCGGCATAGGCGATCTTCACATCCCAGGTGGCGGCCAGCGCCATGCTGGAGGGCAGGGGTGTGGCATTGCGAGCGCGCTTGCCGTTGATCCAGGCCACGCCCAGGCTGGCATCGCTTTCTGCCAGCTGCGGAATGCCCAGTCGCGCAATGCCCGGCGTGTAGCCCGCAGCAAAGGGCGCGCCGATCTGCGGCAGCTTGTTGACGGGATTGGGACGGGAGAAGAAGCCATGCAGCAGGATGTTCGCTCCTGCGGCGTCATCTGGCGAACCAGTGCGGCAGCCTGTTTGTCAGGATCGGGCGCGGGCTGGGCGTTGGCAGCGCCCACAACGGCCGCGGCGCAGCCGGCCAAAAGAATTTTCCTGATCATGCCCGCCCCGACTCTCTGGGCGCGACGCTAGCATGCCCGGCAGCCCCTGAAAGCGGGAAGGGCTAGGGCTTCTTGTCCCGGCTCAGGCGGCTCTCCAGCCACATGGCGTTCAGCACCGCCAGGGTGACGGCAAAACCAAGTCCCAGGATCCAGGAAAAATACCACATGGCGTTGTCCTAATAGGCTGACTTGCTTTCGCTGACATCTTTGGCGCGCACCGGGCCGCGCATGACGCGGTAAGCCCAGCCGGTATAGGCGATGATGATCGGCAGGAACAGCGCCGTCGCACACAGCATCACCGCCAGGGTGAGCTTGCTGGAAGACGCGTCCCACACCGTCAGGCTTGCGCCGGGCTGGGAAGATGATGGCAGCAGGAAGGGAAACAGAGCGAGCCCCGCCGTGGCGATCGTGCCGGCCGGCACCAGCATCGAACACAGGAAGGCCGCGAGCGGCCGCGCTCGCAGCACCACCGCGCCGGCCACGCCCGCCAGGACAACTGCAATGGCCGGCCATTGCGCGCCGCCGGCCAGCCAGCCGCCGGGAATGCGCGTTACGCTTTTCAGCATCGGGTTTGAGGGGCCGTCATGCGCGATTTCGCCGATAATGCGGTAGCCGTCCAACCCAGACAGCCAGAACCCCGCGATCACAAACAGCAACAGGAAGGTCAGCGCGGCAAAGGGCAGGATGGCGCGCGCCCGCGCCTGGATGGCGTCTTCTGTCTTGAGGTTCAGCCACGCCGCGCCATGCATCACGATCATGGACAGGCTCACCAGCCCGACCAGCAGGCCGAAGGGATTGAGCAGCGACCATAGGGTGATCTCCGAATGAAAGCGCAGGTCGCCATCAAAGGTGAATGGCACGCCCAGGAACAGGTTGCCAAAGGCCACACCGAACACGGTCGCGGGCACCACGCCACCGGCGAACAATGCCCAATCCCAGAAGCGGCGCCAGCGCGGTGCTTCCACCTTGCTGCGAAATTTGAATCCCACGGGCCGCAGGATCAACGTCGCCAGCACCAGGAACATGGCGAGGTAAAAGCCGGAGAAACTGGCGCCATACAGCGCCGGCCAGGCCGCGAAGATCGATCCGCCGCCCAGGATGAACCAGACCTGATTGCCTTCCCACACCGGCCCCACCGTATTGATGACGATGCGTCGTTCCATATCGGTCTTGCCGACAAAGGGCAGCAGTGCGGCGGTGCCCAGGTCAAAACCATCCATCACGGCAAAGCCGATCAGCAGGATGCCCAGAAGCGCCCACCAGATCAGCCGTAAAGTTTCATAATCGAACATGATCAGGCCGCCAGTTCCGGACTGGGCGCATCGGGGCCCAGGCGCACATATTTGAGCAGCAGATAGAAGTCCGCCATCAGCAGGGCGGAATAGAACAGCGCGAACCCCAGCAGCGAAAACAGCACATTGCCGGCGGAGGTCGATGATACGCCCAGCGCGGTCGGCAGCACGCCCACGATCACCCAGGGCTGGCGGCCATATTCGGCCACGATCCATCCCAGTTCGGCCGCTACCCAGGGCAGCGGCAATGTCAGCAGCGCCGCCCACAGATAAAGCCGATAGCGATCCAGCTGCCGCTTGGCTGACAACCAGAAACTGGCGGTGAACAGAGCGATAAACCACAGGCCCAACCCCACCATGATGCGGAACGACCAGAACAGCACCGGCACATTGGGGATGGTGCTGTCGGCAGCGGCGGCGATCTGCTGCGGTGTGGCGTTCTCAATGTCGGGGCGGATGGCCTTCAGCAAAAGCGCATAGCCCAGATTCGCGACATGCGCGTCGAGCGCCTGTTGCAGGCTGGGGTCATTGGGTTGCTGCTTCAGCGCCGCCAGGGCGCGATAGGCGATCAACCCATCTTCGATATCCTTGCGCGCGCCCGCTACCAGTTCGGAAATGCCCGGCACCGGCTTGTCGGCGCTGCGGGTGGCGATCAGGCCCATCACCCAGGGAATTTGCACAGAGTAATGCGTGGTCTTGCTGGCCATGTCGGGCAGGCCGACGATGGTGAAGGACGCCGGCGCCGGTTCGGTGTCCCACATCGCCTCGATGGCAGCGATCTTCATCTTCTGGTTCTGGCCGGCGCTATAGCCGCTCTCGTCACCCAGCACGACCACGGACAGCGCTGATGCCAGGCCGAAGCTGGCGGCCACCGTCATGGAACGCCGGGCGAACTCCACATGGCGGCCGCGCAGCAGGTACCAGGCGCTGACCGAGAGCACGAACACCGAGCCGGTGACATAGCCGGCGCTGACGGTGTGCACGAACTTGGCCTGCGCCACGGGATTGAACAGCACCGCCATGAAGTCGGTGACTTCCATGCGCATGGTCTGGGCGTTGAAATGCGCCCCCACCGGATATTGCATCCAGCCATTGGCGATCAGGATCCACAGCGCCGAGAAATTCGTGCCCAGCGCCAGGAGCCATGTGGCGACCAGGTGCTGGATCTTCGACAGCCGGTCCCAGGCGAAGAAGAACAGGCCGACAAAGGTGGCTTCCAGGAAGAAGGCCATCAGGCCTTCGATCGCCAGCGGTGCGCCGAAGACATCGCCCACATAGTGCGAGTAGTAGGCCCAGTTGGTGCCGAACTGGAATTCCATGGTGATACCGGTGGCCACCCCCATGGCGAAATTGATGCCGAACAGCACGCCCCAGAACTTGACCATGTCGCGCCAGGCCTCGCGGCCCGTCATCACATAGACGGTCTCCATGATGCCCAGCAGCACCGACAGGCCGATGGTTAGCGGCACGAAGATGAAATGATACAGCGCGGTCACGGCAAACTGGAGGCGCGAGAGTTCGACGATATCCATCAGCGCGCTTCCAGTATGTGACGTTGCACGTCCACTCCGGGCGCGCGATGGGACGGCGAGAAGAACAGCACATACAGAATCGCCAGCAGGACCGCTTTGGCGGCCAGGGCGATGATGATCTCGCGGCGCAGAATGACGGGGAACATCCGTCTTGCTCCTTGTTGATGGAACCCTAGGCGCTCCGGCGGTGACGCTCAAGGCGGTGGCCCGCCGCGCGTCAAACCGCGCCATCATTTTGCGCGGTTGTATTGCCGCACTGCGGCATGTACGAAAAGGCCAATATAACCGTCACAATCGGATATTGCTTGTCGCGCACGCCGCATCCCGACCTGGTTCACTTCGCGCTGGCGGTGGGCGGTTTTGCCATTGGCACCACCGAATTCGCCACCATGAGCCTGCTTCCCTATTTCGCGCGCGATCTGGGTATCAGCGCGCCGGTGGCCGGCCACGTCATCAGTGCTTATGCCCTGGGCGTGGTGCTGGGCGCCCCCTTGATCGCGGTGCTGGCGGCCCGGCTGTCCCGCCGTACCTTGCTCATTGGGCTGATGCTGGTCTTTGCGCTGGGCAATGGCCTGACAGGCCTGGCGCCGTCCTATGGCAGCATGATGCTGTTCCGTTTCCTCAGCGGCTTGCCGCACGGCGCCTATTTCGGCGTTGCCATGCTGGTGGCGGCCTCGCTGGTGCCGCACGAACGCCGCGCCCAGGCGTCGGCGCGGGTGCTGATGGGACTGACGGTGGCCACCATCATCGGCGTGCCCTGCGCCAACTGGCTGGGACAGGCGGTCGGCTGGCGCTGGGGCTTTGCGGTTGTGGCGGTGCTGGCGCTGTTGACGGCCACGCTGGTGGCGCTGTTCGCGCCGCGCCAGCCGCCGCAGGCCGGCGCCAGCGCCATGACCGAACTGGCAGCGCTGGGCAATCGCGATGTGCTCCTGACGCTGGCGATCGGGGCCATCGGGTTCGGCGGCTTCTTCGCCATCTACACCTATCTGGCCGACACGCTTTTGACGGTCACACACATGCCCGAAAACCTGACGCCATTGGTATTCGCCATCTTCGGCGCCGGCATGATGACGGGCCTGTTGGTGGTGCCGCGCTTCGCCAACGGCCGCGTGATGCCGATCGCGGGTGGCTGCCTGTTATGGTTTGCCGCCACCATGGCGCTGTATTCCTTCCTGACCGCCAATGTCTGGACGATCACCCTGAGCGTCTTCCTGATCGGGCTGGGCGGCGCGCTGGGTCCGATCCTGCAGACGCGGCTGATGGATGTGGCGGGCAATGCGCAGACCTTGGCGGCGGCGCTCAATCATTCCGCCTTCAATTTCGCCAATGCGCTGGGACCTTTGCTGGGCGGTATTGCCATCGCGCATGGCTTTGGCCTGGCCTCGACCGGCATCGTCGGTGCCGGACTGGCATTGGCGGGGCTTGCCATCTGGGCAGTGGCGTTAAAGATCAAGCCTCAGAGATAAGGCATCGCCAGCCTTGCGGCGGCATTGCGCAGGCGTTTCCATACCGGCTCGGCCGCCAGCATGTCCGGCGTGAGTGCCGTGCCGCGCCCGATGCGTTCATCGATCAACGCATCGATCCGCGCCGTCAGGTCGCGGTCGATGATCTCCAGGTCGAACTCGAAATTCAGCCGAAAGCTGCGCGCGTCCCAGTTGGAGCTGCCGATCAGCGCCCATTCCCCGTCCACCGTGCACAGCTTGCTGTGGTCGAAGGGTGGTGCTGTGCCGCTAAAGCTGGCGCGCACATGACGGAAAAAGCGCAGATGCCCGCGCATCGCCCAATCCATCACCCGCTGGTCGCTGCGGCAGGGCAGCACGATTTCCACCGTTACGCCGCGCAAGCCCGCCTGTTGAATGGCAAATTGCAGGCGCGCATCGGGCAGGAAATATGGTGTGACGATGCGCACCCGCTTCTGCGCCATGTTTAGCGCCGCGCCTAGCAGCGACTCCAGCCGGTAAAGGTCGCCATCGGGGCCCGAGCGCAGCCCGCGCGTAAAGACGCTGCCTTTTGCGGAAAGTTCGGGCCACCAGCCATCGTCATCCAGTTCTTCGTCGGTGGTGAAAGCCCAGTCGCGGGCGAAGGCGTCCATCACGATCTGTACCGCGGGGCCCATGACGCGGAAATGCACGTCCTGGACACGGCGCCGGACCGGCGTCCGCGCATAATTTTCCGATCCGATATTGATGCCGCCCACGAAAGCGATGTTGCCGTCCACCACCAGCAGCTTGCGGTGATTGCGCATGTTGAGGAACGGCATGCGCCAGGGCAGCCAGGTGTGCAGGAAGCGTGCCCCGGTCACGCCGCCGCGCTTCATGCGATAATAGACGGCGGGATAAAAATATCCCATGCCCACACCGTCCAGCAGCACCCGCACGCGCACGCCGCGCTGCGCCGCTTCGATCAGGGCGTCGGCGAATGCATTGCCGGCCGCGTCGTTGCGGAAAATATAGGAGCTCATGGCGATGCAGGACTTCGCCTCCCGGATCGCCGCCAGCATGGCCGGATAGGCCGCATCGCCCCCTTCCAATATGTCCAGCGCATTGCCGCCCGTCAGCGGGCATTGGGTGACGGTTTCGCTGACATCGGACAGCTTGACGATGTGGGGCGCCGCATCGGGCCGGACGGTGGTGTCCGGCAGGGCGTTTTCGCGGTCCATCCGCAGCCTCAGGGCGCGCCGCGTCACCCGATTGATGCCGAACATGTAATAGAGAAGGGAGCCCAGCAGCGGCGCCAGCCATACCAGGCCGATCCATCCCAGCGCGCCACGCACGTCGCTTTTCTTCAAAAGCACGTCGATGGTGACGATCACCGAGAGCAGCACATAAAGCGCGGCCGCCAGCTCTTGCACCTGGGGCGAGGACCAAAGCGCTGCGGAAAAGGAGAACATGGACCCCGGACCGTTTTTTTCTTATGCTGGCAGCACTATAGACGATTTGACTTGAAACCAGTTCCCCATTTGCCGGTTTAAACAGTATGGCGCCCAATTTCCCGAATCAAACAGGTGCAGGCCGGCTGCGTGTCGTGAGCTGGAATCTGCTGCGCCGGGTCGGCGCCGGCGTGGAAGATGTCGCCAAACTGGTGAAAATGCATCATCCCGATCTTTTGCTGCTGCAGGAATGCACCGAGGAGATCATGTGCCTGCCGAACCTGGTGGGCGGGCATTTCTTCCGTCATCCCATGCAGTCGCGCATCTATGGCCTGGCAGCCTGGAGCCCGCATCCCTTTCCGCAGTCCACCGCTATCCGGCTGCCCTATTCGATCCTGCCCGGCCGGGTGCCGCCGCGCCTGGCGCAGATCATTGCCTTCCATGGCATCACCATCGCCAATGTGCATCTCAGCCATGGTCAGTTCCTCAACCGCTTCCAGTTGCGCCACATCATGGAGCAGATGAGCGGACCGGCCGCCATCATCGGCGACTTCAATGCGGTGGGGCCCGTCGGCTTCCAGGGCTTCTCCGATATCGGCCCGCGCCGCCGCACCCACCGCGCCGGCAACATCATCGCGCTGCGGCTGGATCGGTGTATCGCGCGCGGGCTGGAATGTTCGGCATCCGAAGTGCTGGACAAGGGACCCAGCGACCATCACCCCATGGTGCTGGACATGAAAGTCGATCCCGCTTTCATGACCCCGCCGATGGAAGAACTGGGGCTGATCGGCGTGACGATATAAATAAGAGAAGGGTTAAAGCGGCAGTTCGCCTGCCGCTTGTTCCAGATTGATCGCCGTGTTCGCCAGCATCTCCGCCAAAGGGCGTTCGTCCTTGTTGATGGAATAGGCGGCCTTCAGCCCGATCGATTTGACTTGTTCGGGCGAGGCCGAAAGCTTGCCGCAAAGCGCAATCACCGGCTTGCCCTGGGCGCGGCCGCATAACCCCTGGATCAGTTTGCCTTGCGCGCTCTGGCCGTCCAGATGGCCTTCGCCGGTGATGATCAGGTCGGCCTTTGCCGCCGCCGCCTCGAAGCCCGTCATGTCCAGCACCACTTCGATGCCGCGTCGCAGCTGCGCGCCCAGGAACGCCACCGCGCCATAACCCAGTCCGCCGGCGGCGCCGGCGCCGGGCATCTGCGCCACGTCGCGGCCGGTCTGGGCCTTCACCACATCGGCGATGTGTTTCAGGCCTTCGTCCAGTTCCGCCAGCACGGCATCGCTGCCGCCTTTCTGGCGGCCATAGACCCAGGCCGCGCCGGTCGGCCCGAACAGCGGATTGGTGACGTCGCACAGCACGTCCATCGCCTCGAACGGCGGATCTGCTGACACCAGCCGTACAATGTCCCGCAGGTGTCCGCCGTCCGGCGTCACCGGCTGGTTGTTGGCATCCAGAAAGCTCCAGCCCAGCGCCGCCGCCGCGCCCACGCCTGCATCGTTGGTGGCGCTGCCGCCGATGGCCAGCAGGGCGCGTTTGGCGCCGCGCGCGCGGGCATCCGACAGAAGCTGGCCGGTGCCGTAAGTGGATGTCGCCAAAGGATCGCGTTCTTCCTGGGTGAGAAGTTGCAAGCCCGAAGCCCGCGCCATTTCCACCACCGCGGTGGTCCCGTCGGCCGACAGGCCATACCGCGCCATCACGGTGCGTCCCAGCGGGTCGCAGGCCTTGATCTCGATCCAGTTCAGGTTCAGCGCCTGGCCCAGCACGTCCAGCAGGCCCTCGCCACCATCGGACAGGGGCATTTCGGTGATGGCCGCCCCTGGATGGCTTTTGCGTAATCCCGCGGCGATGGCGCGGCACACCGCATCGGCGGGCAGGGCGTCCTTGAAGGAGTCGCAGGCGACCAGAATGTTCATGCCAATAAGCGCAATCCGGGAATCCGAATGGATTGTCGGGCAAATTGCGCGACAATCAAGATTACAAAGCCGATCCAATTTGGATCGAGCTTTGATACATGATTTGATGCCGCCATGAAATTCCGCATCGCCGCAATCCTGGCCCTGACCGTCCTGCTGGGCGGGCAAAAGCAGCCAGACAAGGTTCAGGACCGCAGCTTCACCGAATGTCCCGAATGCCCCCAGATGGTGGGCATTCCGGCGGGCAAATTCCTGATGGGCAGTCCGGCGCATGAGCCGGGCCGCTTCGATTCGGAGGGGCCCCAGCATGTGGTGACGCTGAAGGCCTTTGCCCTGGGCAAGTATCCGGTCACCAGCGAGGAATTTCTCGGCTTCCTCAATGCCACCGGTTACCGCCCGCAGCCCTGCAATCCGCTGCTCGGCCTGGGCTGGAAACAGCTGCATCGTGGCCAGGCCGCCACGCCCACCGATGTCGAGCCGCCGCGCTGGCCGGCAGTGTGCCTGGACTGGAAAGACGCCGAAGCCTTCATCGCCTGGATCAACACAAAAGCGCGCGCCGCCCATCCCGAGATTGGTGCGCGCAATCCCTACCGCCTGCCCAGCGAGGCGGAATGGGAATATGCGGCGCGGGCCGGCACCAACACGGCGCGCTGGTGGGGCGATGCTATCGGCGGCGGTCATGCCAACTGCAACGGCTGCGGCAGCGAATGGGACAACAAGCTGCTGGGCGCGGTGGACAAGTTCGAAACCAACGGCTTTGGCCTGTCGGGCATGTTGGGCAATGCCTGGGAATGGACGGCCGATTGCTGGCATCCCAGTTATGTCGGTGCGCCAACCGACGGCCGCGCCTGGACCGACAATTTCTGCACCCGCCATGCCATTCGCGGCGGCGCCTGGAACAACATTCCCATCTTCGTGCGCAGCGCCGCCCGGGTGGCGGCGGCCCAAGACGGCGCCGACCAGGACTATGACTATTCCACCCTGACGGGATTCCGTGTGGCGCGCGATTTGCCCTGATCAGCGGGCGAGGCGAAGTCCTACCATCACGGCCATATCGTTCCGCAACTCCGATCCTCCCGTGCTTTTCAGGGGCTTGAAGCCCGATACATAGTCGCGCAGTTCCAGACGGAGCCGGATACGGTGATATCCAAATTCCCCACCCGCGCTGACATAACCGGCAGGTTCACTTGCGGTATCGACGGGGAGATTTCGATAACTGTAGCTGCGTGCTCCCGCGCCCGCACCCAAAAAGGGGCTGAACGTGATTGCGCTGCCCAGATTGCGCTTGTCCGCCCGCGCTTCGGCGCCGACATCGTATGTGAAGATGTCCAGCTTGGGGGAACCAACAGCAGAGACATCCCTGCTGCGCGCCCATCCCAACGAACCGGTGATGGCAAGGTTGGGTCGCACGATATAGGCCAGCTGCGCGGCAGTGTAATCAGCACCCTTTATGACATCCGGCTGGGTACCTGCTGAGAACAGTCGTCCGGAGTTCACGCTGAATTCCCATTTCGCGCTTTCCGTGGTTTTCGCCGCGGCCGCGGAAGGCCCGCCACACAGGGCTGCCGCCACGAGGGCGATGGGTGCGAGATGCCGGAATCGGGCGCGCGCGTGACGAGGGGCTGCTGCAAGGAATCTGGACAAAGTCGCAATCTCCAACTACTGTGTATATCGTATACTTGAATGTGTACCATATACACAGTAGAAGGCTTGTCAAGAACTGCTTCGAGGAGAGCGATGACCAAACGGACTGGTGAAAAATCTCAGACAGCCCGCAGTACCAAGCGGACGGCAAGCCGCGACAGCGCAGCGGGGGGAGAATCGAAGGCCGCTCTTTCCAAGGAAGACTTGCGGGAACGCAGCGCGCGGCTGTGGGAGGGCCAATCGCAATCGAACCGTGGGCCGCGGCCGGCGGTGAGCCGCCTGGATGTCGTGCAGGCTGCCATGGCGATTGCGGACGAAAAGGGCCTGGGAGCGCTTACGATGCATGCGCTCGCAGAGAGGTTGGGGTTCACCACCATGGCGGTCTACCGGTACTTCCCCAGCAAGGAAGCGCTGATCGATACGATCGTCGATGTCGCGCTGGGGAGCCCTCCGCACCGGAACGAAGGAAAAGGGGATTGGCGCCAGGACGTGAAGGACTGGGCCCACGCCAAGCGGGCCATGTTGTGTTCGCGGCCTTGGCTGGCTGAACTGCCGTTTGTCGCCGCACCGCATGGGCCCAACTGGCTCAGATGGCATGAAGCGTTCCTGCAGACCATCTCGGATACAGGATTGAGCCCCGAAGACATGATGGACATGCTCAGCATCGTCGACGGGTATGTGCGCGGAAACTCCGATACGGCGATTTCATTGGCCAGAGCCCAGTCCCAGGGTATTTCGATTGCCGAATGGGCGGAGGCCGTGGGAGCCGATCTGGCGCGCGCCATCAACGACCCGCGCTATCCGATTTTGTCCGCAATTCTCTCGTCCGCATCAGGAGGCATCTCGGCCTCTTCACCGCTGCCCGCACGCGCGGGCCGCCCACGAACGATGGACGGGTCATTCGATTTCGGCCTGGACCGGGTACTCGACGGCATCCAGCTTTATATGAGCTCGCAAACGCCAACCGCCGGAAAGACAGCCAAATGACGCCAACCGCATCGGGGTTCATCCGTTGGACCGGTTTGTCCGCGATGGCGGCAGGCATTATTTTTGCGGGCATCCAACCGGTCCATCCCCCGGACTTTCTTTCATCCGTCACGACCAGTGCATGGGCCATCATCACATCCCTGAAGCTGGTAATGTGCTTTCTGTTCCTGCTCGGCCTTGCCGGGCTATACGCCCGGCAGGTGGAAAAAGCCGGATGGCTTGGTCTGGCCGGCTTTGTCCTGTTCAGCGGTTCCTGGGCGCTGCAGTCGGGCTTTGTTTTCACGGAAGTCTTTATTTTGCCGCCGCTTGCGACCGCCGCGCCGCAGTTCATCGACAGCTACCTGGGGATCGTAAATGGGTCGCCCGGCGCGATGAATGTCGGAGCTGCAGCGCCGGCCTATGCCGTTGTGGGAATTCTTTATTTGCTCGGCGGCCTGCTGTTTGGCGTCGCGACGTTCCGCGCCGGCGTACTTTCGCGCTGGCCGTCGGGTCTGCTTGCCCTCACGGCGCTTGTGACTCCCGCGGCCGCGCTGCTCCCGCATGCGACCCAACGACTGGCGGCAATCCCCATGGGCATCGCGATGGCATGGCTGGGCTATGCGCTATGGTCGGACCGGGGCGAAAAAGCCCAGGAGCGCGTGTTCGAAAACAAATAGCTTGAACGCCGGCAAGCCGAGCCTGGAGGCGTGGCGATTGTGGGCTTTCCCGTTTGCCCTTGTGTCGCTATCCTGCCGCCATACCGGTCCTGTTCAGAATGCCGGTCGTTGGAGGATGAGAAATTGCGCGCGTCATCGAAAAGAAAGTCGATCGGATTTGGTATTGGCGGGCTCCTGGTCTGCCTTGTGGGCGGCGTTGCGGCCCAGCCCTTGCCGGATGCGAAAACCTATGCGGCCAATCCGGCCCTTCTCATCGACGCCTACCGCCATGTGGAAGTTTCCTCTGTCTCGGATGCCCTGGAACAGCTTTACAACAAGCGCTCCTTCATGTCGCACAAGGTCCATGCGATCTCCGACGGCAAGTTCGCCGGATTTGCCGTGACGGTCCAAATGGACAAGGTGGAAGGCAGTCCGGCCGCCGCGGTGGTGCCGATGCAAGTTGTGCTCGATACGGCGGCTCCAGGTTCGGTTTACGTGATGGCGGTCCAGGATGGGGATGACATTGCCGGCATTGGCGGGCTGATGGCCACGGCGATGAATGCGCGGGGCTTCGCCGGCGCGGTGATTGACGGTGGCGTGCGCGACATCTCGTATCTCAAGAAAATCGCGTTTCCCGTCTATGCCACCGGCATCGTGCCGTCCACCTCGGTTGGGCATTACAAGGCGACGGGCAATGTCCCGGTGACCGCGGGCGGTGTCCGCGTCAATCCGGGCGACGTGATCGTGGCCGATGCGGACGGCGTGGTGGTAATACCGAAAGACATCGCCGCCGAAACGCTGGTCAAGGCGCAGGCTTTGGATCAGACCGAGCATTCCATGTATGGCTATATCGAAAAGCTTCGCTCCCTCCAGGAAGCCGTCAAGCGCTTCGGCCGCCTGTAGAGAGCGGAACCGCTGCCATCGAATTTACGATCCTGTCTTCGGGCAGGATCAGCGTCCCACCACAGCGCCGCCCAGGCCGATCCTGCCCGGCTGGAACATGAGGGTGAAACCGATCCCGGACATCGCCACCGCTACGCCGATGGAAACAATTGTCCAGTCGATCGCATAGGAAATGGGAAAGCTGGTCTGGAAGGCCAGCATCGCCACAAAATGTGTCGCCCACACGCCGGCGCCGAAGACAAAGGCCGCGGCCGCGGTCCAGTTGCGGCGCTGGCGTCCGGCGCTGATGCGGACGCGGGACAGCAGCGTTCCGGTGGTCCAGCACGAAAAGGCGCACAGAAGCGCCGCTATCGCGACGAGGCGCAGATCGTGGTCGTTGGAAATGCATCCCAATACGTGCAGCATGCGGCAATTGTGGACGGGCTCACATAAGGGGGCGTTAAAGGCATCCGCGAGCCCCCTAGGGGAATCTACCTAACCGTCTGGGCCGGGAACTTTTCTCAGCGCAGCACGGCCTTGGGATCCAGGCTGATGGTCAGGACTTGTGTCTTTTCGTAACGCATACCGGGTATCTGGATGGGCGAGGCGAGCAGGGCGGCATCGCGCGCCGACAGCGCCATGTTGCGGAACGGCTTGTCGGCCTGGAAGCGCTGCTGGTCCACGATGATAACATCGTCGATCACCCCGCTTTTCAGCAGCCGTATCCGCACCAGCACCGGCATGTTGCGGGCGCCGGCTATGGACAGGTCCGGCAGCCAGCGCCGCAGGATCTGCGCCCGGATGAAATCCTTGAGCGCATAATTGCCTTCGCCGCTGCCGTCGCCCACGCCGCCTGGCGCGGCGCTGTTATCGGCATTGGGCAGGGCGGTGTCGTTGCTTTTCAATTGCGCCAGGGCGCGCAGCTTTGCTGACAGTTCATCTTCGGGTTCGCGCGTACCTTGCGGACTGACCCCTTCGGGCACCGGCGCGCTTTCGGGATGGGGCCGCGCCACTTGCAGCCTTGCGGACGGCGCGGTGCTGGCGCCCTGGCTCATGGTGCCGCCAATCACCAGCTCCACGGGGAATGCGCGCAGCTGGTCGGAGGTCAGCGCCGGGCGATGGCTGACATACCACAGGGCCATCAGCACCATCAGCCCGTGCAGCAGCAGCGAGAGGAGGACCCCCGGTCCTCCGTCTTTCCGCAGTTTTTGGGCCCAAGCCTGCATGGGACCACTCTATTAATTAACGGCCCTCTGCGCTATTGGAGCGCCATGAAGATCAAGCTGTATCAGGGTGACCTTCCGGACGGGCTGGACCTGGGTCCCGTCGTCGCCATCGACACCGAGACCCTGGGCCTGACCCCCCAGCGCGACCGGCTGTGCCTGGCGCAATTGTCGTCTGGCGACGGCGTCTGTCACGCCGTGCAGTTCGCGGCCGGCCAATATAGCGCACCCAATCTCAAGAAGATGCTGGCCGACCCCAAGGTCACCAAGCTGTTCCACTTCGCACGTTTCGATATCGCAATGTTCCGGCAATATCTGAAGGTGGACTGCAAGCCCATCTATTGCACCAAGATCGCCTCCAAGCTGGTTCGCACCTACACAGACAAGCATGGGCTGAAGGATCTGGTGCGCGAACTGTTGGGCGTGGAATTGTCCAAGGAGCAGCAGTCGTCCGACTGGGGCGCGGCCACACTGACCGAAAAACAGCTGGCTTACGCCGCCAACGACGTCGCGTATCTGCATCAGCTCAAGACCGTGCTGGACGCCATGCTGGCGCGCGAGGGCCGCACCGAACTGGCCCAGGCCTGTTTTGATTTCCTGCCGAGCCGTGCTGCGCTCGACCTCGCCGGTTGGGAAGAAGTCGATATCTTCGCGCATTAGAGAGCGACGGAGCGACAGCGGGGTTGCGACGCTGCGCGTTCGGACGAGGGGCTGCGGCCGCTCCTGAACTGGGCTTGTCCCTTTGACTTGCGGTATGTGCGGTTTCGGGCGAAAATTGGCACGAAATTCGCTTAACGCCGCCATTATCTGCCCAATGTTTCAGCAATTGTCGGAAATACTGAAACAAAATCAAAGGCTTATATGACAGTCTCCAAGGCCCCCTTGCATACGGTATCCGGCGCGGACGCGGACCTGACCGTCGCGCGCAGGGTCCTGATCACCGCCAGCCAGGCGTTGACCGTCCTGGCGGAGCAGATGGATGGCGATTTCACCCGCGCCGTGGACCTGATGTTGGCCGCCAAGGGCCGCATCATCGTCAGCGGCATGGGCAAGTCCGGCCATGTGGCGCGCAAGATCGCCGCCACGCTTTCTTCCACCGGCACGCCCGCCTATTTCGTGCATCCCGCCGAAGCCAGTCACGGCGACATGGGCGCCATCGCCCGCCAGGACGTGCTGCTCTTGTTGTCCTGGGGCGGCGAGACGATGGAGATGTCCGATCTTCTCACCTATGCCAAGCGTCACCGAATTCCGATCGTCGCGATCGGCGCCAATCCGGATTCAACCTTGATCAAGGCGGCCGATGTGCCGCTGGTGCTGCCGCGCGCGCCCGAAGCCTGCCCGATGGGACTGGCGCCCACCACCTCCACCACCATGATGCTGAGCCTGGGCGATGCGCTGGCGGTGGCGCTGATGGAGCGCAAGGGCTTTTCGCCCGACCAGTACCGCGACCTGCATCCGGGTGGCAGCCTGGGCCGCGCCCTGATCCGCGTCTCCGATCTGATGCATTCGGGGGATGAGTTGCCGCTGGCCGCGCCCGATACGCCCGTGCCGGCCCTGCTGCTGACCATGGCGTCGGGCCGGCTGGGCTGTGTCGGCATCGTGGACGGCGCCGGTACGCTGCTGGGCATCGTCACCGACGGCGATATCCGCCGCCATGCCGGCAAGAATATCGACCAGCGCAGCGCCGCCGACGTGATGACGTCCAACCCCAAGGTCGCGCGCCCGGACCAGCTCGCCGCCGAGGCGCTGGCGCTGATGACGGAAAAGAAGATCACCCAGCTGTTCGTGCTGGAGGCTGGTTCGCCCAAGCCCCTGGGCGTGATCCATATCCATGACTGCGTTGCTGCGGGAATTGCATGAGCATGGTGCAACGCGATCCTTCCGTGCCCGGATATGACTGGTCGGCGCGGGTTCGCACCACCGCCCTGGAGGCGCTGCGCTACTCGCGCTTCGTGCACCTGATGAAGCGGTTGCTGGCGCTTGGCGCTTTCCTGATCATCGCCGCGGTGCTGGCATTCTTCTTCGTCCAGCGCCTGCCGCGCCAGCTGCAGATGACCTATGAAACACTGGGCAAGGTCGATAACGACCTGGCCATGATGAAGCCGCGCCTCAGCGGCGCCGATGCCAAGGGCAATCCTTACGTCATCACCGCCGACATGGCGGTGCAGGATGCCCACAATCCCAAGAAAGCCAGCCTGACGAATCTGGAAGCGGATCTGGCGCTGGACAGCAAGAACTGGCTCAACGCCCGCGCCCGGAGCGGCATGGTGGACATGAACACGGGCCAGCTGGAACTGCGCGGCGGCATCGATGTCTTCACCGCCACCGGCTATGAGCTGCATTCGGCCAGCGCCTCGGCCAACCTCAAGCAGAATGTGATTCATGGCCATGAGCCGGTGACGGGGCAGGGGCCGAACGGCACCTTGCGCGCCGATGAATTCCATGCCGACCGCGCCACCAACATTCTCACCCTTACGGGCCACGTTCAGATGACGTTATTTGGAACCAAGAAATGAAAACGCTTTTCGCCATCCTGATTCTGTCCCTGATGACCGGCACGGCTTTTGCCGCCACGCCGCTGACCGCCAAGCGCGACAACAATGCGCCCATCGCCATCGCCTCGGACAGTTTCCAGGCCGATCTCAACGCCAAGACCGGCACCTATTCCGGCAATGTGATGGTGAGCCAGGGTGACATGAAGCTGCGCGCCAACCAGGTGCGCATCTCCACCGTGGGCGGCAAGGCCGACAAGGTCACAGCCAACGGCAATGTGGTGGTGGACTCGCCGTCGTCAGGCACCACCACCGGCGACAACGGCGTCTATTCGGTCGGCCCGCGCACCGTGGTGATGACGGGCAATGTGGTGTGGAAGAAAGGCAAGGATGTGATGCGCGGCGCGCAGCTCACCGTCAATCTCAACACCGGCCAGGTGGCTCTGGGCGGCGGCGTCCGTTCATCGGGTTCGCCCAACGGCCGTGTGCAGGGCGTCTTCATTCCCAATTCAAACTAGCTTTCATGGTTCCTTAAACACAAACAGGCATGGTTCTTGCCAATGACCGAGAAAAGCACAGAAAACCAGCAGAATGATGGCGAAAACGCCGGGGATTCCCTGCGCCTTGTTGAAGGCGGCAAGGGCCTTGTGGTTTCGCGTATCGGCAAAAGCTTCAACAAGCGGCCCGTCGTCCGTTCGGTTAGCCTTTCGTTAAAGCGTGGCGAGGCGGTGGGCCTGCTCGGTCCCAATGGCGCCGGCAAGACCACCTGCTTCTACATGATCACCGGCTTGATCCCGACCGATACCGGCTCGATTGAAGTGGACGGTCATGACATCACCAAGCTGCCCATGTATCGCCGCGCGCGGCTCGGCATCGGCTACTTGCCGCAGGAAGCTTCGATCTTCCGCGGCCTGACCGCCGAACAGAATATCCGCGCCACCGCCGAACTGCTGGAGCCCGATGGCGCCCGCCTGGAAGCCATGGTGGAAGCCCTGCTGGCCGAATTCGGCATCACCCATATCCGCAACACCCCGTCGGTGGCGCTGTCGGGCGGCGAACGCCGCCGCGTCGAGATCGCGCGCTGCCTGGCGACGCATCCCTCCTACATTCTGCTGGACGAACCTTTCGCCGGCATCGATCCCATCGCGGTGGGCGAAATCCGCGACCTGGTCAAGCACCTCAAGGACCGCGGCATCGGCGTGCTGATCACCGATCACAATGTCCGTGACGCCCTGGATGTGATCGACCGCGCCTATATTCTTCATGATGGCCAGGTGCTGAAAGAAGGCACCCCCGCCGAGATAGTCAGCGACCGCGATGTGCGGCGTGTCTATCTCGGAGAAAAATTCTCGCTGTAGGGCATCATGGCTGGGGTTGGTCAAAGATTGGAAATGCGTCAGGGCCAGTCGCTGGTCATGACCCCCCAATTGCAGCAGGCCATCAAGCTGCTGCAGCTGTCCAACGTCGAACTGGCCGAATATTGCGAAGCCGAGCTGGAAAAGAACCCGCTGCTGGAGCGCGATGACGCCGCCGCGGCCGTGACCGGCGATGCGGAAGGCCCGGTGGCCGAGACGATCGGCGAACGCGCCGACGAGGCGCTGAGCCGCGAAGACTTCTCCAAGGCCTCCGACATGGACGAGGCCGCCCATGACAACATGTATGACGCCGACCAGGTCACCAAGTCCGCCGAAGGACCGCAATCGGGGTCCCTGACCGACTGGACCACGGTGAAGTCCGGCAATGCCTATGAAGGCGAAGACGGGCTGGAGTCTTCCGTCGCCGCCGAGGCCTCGCTCAAGGATCACCTGGAAGCCCAGCTCTCCATCGCCGCCTTGCTGCCGGAGGATCGCATGATCCTGATGGCGCTGATCGACTCGGTGGACGAGACCGGCTACCTGCGCGCCGACCTGATGGAAGTCGCCACGCGCCTGGGCTGCGAGATCGAAGATGTGCAGGCGGTGCTGGGCGTGCTGCAGGGTTTCGATCCCGTCGGCGTGGGCGCCCGCGACCTGGCCGAATGCCTGTCGCTGCAGCTCAAGGCCAAGGACCGCTTCGATCCGGCCATGGAAGCCCTGATGACCCGGCTTGATCTTGTCGCCCGCCGCGACATGGGCCAGCTGACGGCGCTGTGCGGCGTGGACGCCGAAGACATTGCCGACATGATTTCCGAAATTCGCCAGTTGAACCCCAAGCCGGGTCTGGCCTTTGGCAGCGAAGTGGTGACCCCGGTGGTGCCGGACGTGTTCGTGAAGGTCGGCCCCGATGGCGGCTGGCTGATCGAGCTCAACACCGACACCCTGCCGCGCCTTCTGGTCAACAACCGCTATTACGGCACCGTGTCCAAGAATGCGCGGGACAAGGACAGCAAGAACTATCTGGCCGACTGCCTGAACAACGCCAATTGGCTGGTGAAAAGCCTGGACCAGCGCGCCCGCACCATCCTGAAGGTCGCCAGCGAGATCGTGCGCCACCAGGACGCCTTTCTGACCCACGGCGTGCGCCATCTGCGCCCGCTGAACCTGCGCATCATCGCCGACGCGATCTCGATGCATGAATCCACGGTCAGCCGCGTCACTTCCAACAAGTATATCGCCACCCCGCGTGGGCTGTTCGAGCTGAAATACTTCTTCACCGCCTCCATCCAGGCGGTGAACGGTGCCGAATCCCACTCGGCCGAAGCGGTGCGCGACCGCATCCGCGAGATGATCGAGAATGAAGAGCCGCGCGAGATCCTGTCCGATGACCGCATCGTGGCGCTGCTCACCGCGGACGGCGTGAACATCGCCCGCCGCACCGTCGCCAAGTATCGCGAGGCCTTGCGAATCCCTTCTTCGGTGGAACGCCGCAGGCTAAAGGCCGGTGAGTCTCCAGCCTATGCCAGCCGCTAACTGGCTGGAATTTAGTCAAGATTGACATTGCCTGGGGGGCGGCCTATGAACCCGCCGCTTTTGAGCGGGGCCCTTCGGAACGGGGCAGGCAGGCGGCCGTTTGTGTATGCGGTGCGCGGACAAATCTCACCGGGATTCTTGATGAATATCGCCGATCTGCTCGCGCCCGAAGCCGTCATCGCCGGTGTGAAAGCGCAGTCCAAGAAGCAGCTGCTGCAGGAACTGGCCGCCAAGGCGCATGGCCTGACGCATCTGTCCGAGCGCCGCATTTTCGAAACCCTGGTGGAACGCGAACGGCTGGGCACCACCGGCGTGGGAACCGGCATCGCCATTCCGCATGGCCGCATGGCCGAAGCCAAGACCATCACCGGCATCTTCGCGCGCCTGGAAAATGGCATCGATTACGAAGCGGTGGACAGCCAGCCCGTCGATCTGGTGTTCATGCTGCTTGCCCCGGAAAATGCCGGCGCCGACCATCTCAAGGCGCTGGCGCGGGTCTCGCGCCTGCTGCGCGACAAGGCGGTGTGCGAAAAGCTGCGCGCCGCGAAATCCGCCGAAGTCCTCTACGCCATCCTGACAGGCGAGAAGAACGGCGCGGCCTCTTCGGCCGCCTGAACTACTTCAGCAAACTGACTTTCTTGACGATGATGGGTGTGATCGGCGCCTGTCCGGGCATCGGGCCATTGTCGCCGGTCGGCACCTGGCCGATGGCATCCACCACATCCATGCCCGACGTCACCTGGCCGAACACCGCATAGCCGGTGTTGGCGCCCGGATCGTCCTTGGCGTGATCCAGCGGCGTGTTGTCGGCCAGATTGATATAAAACTCCGCCTTGGCTGTGTCGGGCGCTTCCTCGCGGCCCAGCGCCACCGTGCCGCGCAGATTGGACAGGCCGTTGTTGGATTCCAGCGGTACGGGGCCGGGATGAATGCCGCGCCCTTTGCCGTTGGCCTCCCAGCTTCCCATTTGAATCACAAAGCCCTTGGCCACCCGGTAGAACACCGTGCCGTCGTAATGCTTTTCCTTCACATAGCGCAGGATGTTGGCGACGCTCTTGGGCGCGCGCACCGAATCCAGCTGCAGGGTGATATCGCCCATCGAGGTCGTAATCAGCAGGCGCGGCCCGGTCATGGGCGGATTGGTGGGCGCTTGGGTTACGGCCTGCGGCTCGGGCACGGCGGGCGGCGGAGCGGCTTGCTGGGCCTCTTGCGCGAACACGGGCGTGGCGAGGAAGGCGAGGGTGATGAAGGTCTTTTTCATGCCCCCATTCTAAACAAAAAAGCCGCGGGACCAAAATCCCGCGGCTTTCTGTTTTTCCCGTGGCGGTCCTAGTGGACGCTGAGCTTTTCCAATGGTTCGCGTCCTAGTGGACGCTCACCGGGGTGAGTTCATTCTGCACGGCAGCGCCATAGGCGCTGGCATAGCCGTCGGTAAAGCCCAGCACGCTGCCATCCTCGGCGTGCAGGACATAGAGCTTCACGCCAGCGGGCAGATCGATGTTGGCCGGGATCAGGCCAAGGCGATGGGCCTCGTCGCTCCCGGTGGGCTTGATGTACGCGATGCGGCCGGCCAGGAAATTCCGCTCCTCGATCTCGTCGCTTTCAACAAATCTGTCACTCATGGCATGTCTCCAATCTTGATATCTACGACCCTCACGCTTGGTTGGACCTGCTTTCGGGCCAAATGGATCTTGAGCAATCCATTTTCCAACGTGGCAGCAGTGACTTCGATGCCGTCGGCCAGGACGAAGCTGCGCAAAAATTGTCGCGCCGCAATGCCCCGGTGAAGGAACGTTTTGCCGTCGGCCTCCGCCTGCTTGCCACGGACCACCAGCTGGCGATCCTCTTCGGTGACGCTGAGCTCCTTTTGCGAGAAGCCGGCCACCGCCAGGATGATGCGCAGCGAACCGTCGTCAAAAGCCTCGATATTGTAGGGCGGATAGGAATCGCCCGCGTTGCGGGCGGTGCGTTCCAGCAGCCTTTCCAGATGGTCGAAGCCCAGCAGATAGGGGCTGCCGAAGGTCGTATGCCTGTTCATGTCCAGCCCTCCTTTGAGCGGCTGTCCGGTCCCCATCATGGGCGGCCGGTACAACAAAGATGGGGTGCCAAAATAGCGGTTCAAGATGTGGTTCCGCGGTGAAACAATCTGTGGTTGTGCGGTTGAACCGGATGCCCGGGGCGGGCACAACCGCCCCATGCTGGTCATCCTGGACGACGGCCCCCGCCGGGTTTTCCGCGCCCCCCTGGGCGTGATTACGGCCGCCCGGGCGGAGGATGTGCCTGCCGCCCTGGCAGCGGTGGCAGCCGCCCTGGCCCAGGGCCGGCATGTGGCGGGGTGGCTGGGCTATGAGCTGGGCTATGCCCTGGAGCCGCGGCTGGGCGGGCGCATATTTGGCCCGTTGCTGCGGCTGGGTGTGTTCGACGCCCCCATGCCGGACGCGCCGGCGGTTCGGAGCCAGGCTTACGCCGGGCCGCTGCGCCCCGAATGGGACGAGGCCGCCTATGCCGCCCGGTTTGCAGCTGTGAAGGACTACATCGCAGCCGGCGACATCTATCAGGCGAATTTGAGCTTCCGTGCGCGCTTTGCCTTCGCGGGCGAACCGCTGGCGCTGTATGAGCATCTGCGCGACGCCAGCGGCGCAACACATTGCGGTTATATGGACGATGGCGAGCGGCAGATCCTGAGTTTGTCGCCGGAATTGTTCTTCGATCTGGACCCACAGGGCCATCTCACCGCGCGTCCAATGAAAGGCACCGCGGCGCGCGGCAACGACGAGAGGGGCGAACGCGACGCACTGGCGGCATCGCCCAAGAACCGCGCCGAGAATCTGATGATTGTTGATTTGATCCGCAACGATCTCAGCCGCATCGCCCGGCAGGGCAGCGTGGAAGTCTCGGACCTGTTCAAGGTCGAGACCTATCCCACCCTGCACACCATGGTTTCCACCGTGAAGGCGCAGAAGCGCACGGATGTGGGCGTTGCCGATATCCTGCGGGCGCTGTTTCCCTGCGGCTCGGTCACCGGCGCCCCCAAGATCCGCGCCATGGAGATTTTGCGTGAACTGGAAGCTTCACCGCGCGGCGCCTATTGCGGCGCCATCGGGCATTTATCGCCGGCCCCCGACAATCAGTTTTCGGCCCGCTTCAATGTGGCCATTCGAACTTTGACCATCCAGGACGGCAAGGGCGAACTCGGCATTGGCGGCGGGGTGGTGCAGGATTCGGATGCCGACGGAGAATATGCCGAATGCCTGCTCAAGGCGCGCTTCTTCGAAGTGCCGCGCAAGCAGCTGGAGTTGATCGAAACGTTGCGTTGGGAAAGCGGGTTCGCCCGCTTGGAAAGCCATTTGGCGCGGATGGAAAATTCGGCCCGGGTCTTTGGCCTGGATTTCGATCTCACTGCCGCCAAAGCAGCGCTGGCGCAAGCTGTGGCGGGATGGGCAGGGGCATCACGCGTCCGGCTGACATTGAACGAAGCCGGACGTCATCACGCCAGCGCCCATGACCTCCCGGCCAATCCCGCCCACTGGACCTATGCGGTTTCTCCGGAACGCACCCACAGCAGCGACGTGCTGCTGCGTCACAAGACAAGCTGGCGCGATTTGTATGAGGGCGAAGTCAAACGCCTGGGCACCGACGAGGTGATTTTCTGCAACCAGCGCGGCGAACTCACCGAAGGGGCGCGCAGCAACATCTTTGTGCGGCGTGATGGTGTGTTTCTGACGCCGCCGCTGGAAGCTGGTGTGCTGGATGGCCGCCTGCGGGCGGAGCTGATCGCGCAAGGCCAGGCGTGCGAGGCGGTGCTGACGCCGGATGACCTGACGGGCGAGGTCTGGTTCGGCAATTCGCTGCGCGGATTGATCCGGGCGCTCAGACCTTAGACGCCAGCGCCGACAGCAAAGCCAGGGTTCTCGGCAGCAGCCAACCATCAACTTCGACAACACGGCCCGCCGAAGCATCGGCCTCGGCTGCGGCTTTCAGGCTGTCCGGTTTCAGGCCGGCGCGCAGTTGTGCCGCCAGCGCGCCCGCATCCGGCGCGCCGGTCAGTTTGGCGCCCAGCCTGGCCGCCTGTTGGCGGTCCACCAACTGCACCAGAAGATCGTCATAAGGCGTCGGCGGGTAATGCTTCACGAAGATGTCGGTGAACCGGTACAGGCCCGCAGCCGCTGCCGCACCGGCCGCCGCCACGCCGGCGATGACAGTCCTGCGCTTCATGCCATCACCTTCTTCAGGTGATCGCCCAGCCGCAAGGTCAGCGCCACCAGGTTCAGTGTGGGGTTGGACGCGCTGTAGCTGGGGAAGGTGCCGCTGCCGGCGATGTAGAGATTGCCCATGCCATGCACCAGCAGGTCGCCGTCCACCACGCCCTGCTTGGGATCGGCGCTCATGCGGGTGGTGCCCAGGTGATGATGGCCCCAATCCATCCGGGTCATCCAGTCTTCGCGTGTGTGGCAGTTGATGCGCAGCATGCCCGCCTTGCTGGCCAGCAATTGCCGGCCCAGCTCGGTCAAGGTGCGGTTGAAGCGGACGAAATCGTCATCGGCGATGCGCATGTCCAGCTTCAGGCGCGGCAGGCCCAGTGCGTCCTTGTCGCCGCTCAAGGTCAGACGGCGATCGGGATCGGGCATCAACTCTATGCCGCAGCCCAGCGAATAGGCCTTGGCATTCGATGCATCCACGCCCAGCGCGATGGCAGTGGTGATGACCGCAGCCTTGCCGGTTTCATCCAGATCCACCGGCGACTCGATGGTGCTGAGCGAGCTGCCCACCCGGGCGGCGCGGCTGAATTTGGCGGTGGGCGCGAAGGTGGCGCGCATGATGGCGCCGTTCGCCAGGTTCTGGTTGGCGCCGTAAAAGGGCGCCAGGGGTCCGGAGAAACTCACCACCGTGGCGACGTCACGCGGAATGGGGTTGTCGGCAAAGAAGCGGCCCACCAGGTCGTTCTGGTTGCCGATGCCGGCCTTCATCACATCGTCGGAGGCCAGCAGCAGGCGTGCATTCTCGATGCCGCCGCAGGCCAGCACCACCATGCGCGGCTTCACCGTGAAATGCTTGCCGGCCCCTCCCTTGGAATCAAGTGTGGCGACTTCCAGCCGTTCGACCTGCTTGCCGTTCGCGGCCAGCCTTATGGCGGTGACGTTGGCGTGCAGCAGCGGCTTGATGTTGGGCGCACGCTTGAGATCCTCCTGATAGCGGTTGCCGAACTGGGTCGGCAGGATGTCGGCGCGCATTTTGGAGAACTGGAACCAGCTGGTGTAAAGCCCGCCGCCGTTCAGCGGCAGTACCGCGCCTTCGCCGGCATTGTCGGCATCGCCCTTCTGGTCATAGATCCAGGGACCGGCTTCCACCAGCGTCTGCGCGCGGGGGTAATAGGGCTCCAGTGTCTGTCTGGGGAATGGCCAGCCGGAATGGGGCACCCAGTCGCGCGCTTCGAATTCGATCGCGTCCATCGGCCGGCACCAGCCGCCCCAGTGATTGGTGCCGCCGCCAAGCTGGCGCAGCCTTCCGGCGTCCAGCGGCGCATAGCGCGTTCCGGTCTCGGTGCCCGAATACATTTTCTGGATGGCGGGATCGAAATTCATGCCGCCCGATTCCAGCAGCAGCACGCGTATCTTGCTGCCCGCCAGCGCCAGCGCCAGGCTGATGCCGGCCGGCCCGCCGCCGATGATGGCAAGATCGGTCTCCAGCACTGTGGCGGAGGCAAGCGTGCGGGCGTCGATCAGGGCGGTCAAGAAGGGCGAATCCGGAATAAGGCCAGTGAAGCGACGAGTGTAACGCCCCGTCTGGAAAAAGGTCTTGTCCTAATTGTGTCGGGTTCCGATCGACTTAGACGTCCTCGGCATGACCGATATTGTAACCGCCATCGACCGCGATGGCCTGGCCGGTGATCCATTGCGCCTGGTCGGACATCAGGAACAACGCCATATGCGCGATCTCTTCGGGCTCGCCCATGCGGCCCAGGGGATGCAGCGCCGCCAGCCTGGCCTTCTTCTCGGCCGGCAGGCTGGCCAAAAGCGGCGTGTTGACGAAGCCCGGGCAGATGCAATTCACCCGCACTTTATCGGCCGCGTAATCCAGCGCCATGTTCAGGGTCAGCGACAGCACCGCGCCCTTGCTGGCGGTATAGGCGGCGCGGTTGCGGGTGCCGGTGGTGGCCACGCCGGACGACAGGTGCACGATGGCGCCGCCATGGCTGCGCATATGGGGCAGGGCATATTTCGAAATCAGGAATGTGCCCCGCACATTCACCGCCATCACGGCGTCGAAATCGGCCATGTCGGCCTCGTCAACCTTGGCGCGGCGGGCAATACCGGCGCTGTTGGCGACCGCGTCGATCCGCGTCAGCCCCGACAAGGCGGCCTTGACCTGTTCCTCGTCGGCGATGTCGCAGATGCGGCTGTCTTTGAATGGCGCCGCTACGCGGTCGATGGCGATGACGGTGGCGCCTTCAGCCTCGGCCGCCTTGGCGATGGCAAGCCCCAGCCCGGAGGCTGCTCCCGTCACCACCACATGTTTCCCGGTAAATCGCATGGCGGCACAGTAGCCGCCGTCCGGCATGGCGCAATGCGTTTTTTTGCCTCGCGCGGATCGCGCTCCAGGGGCTACACTTGGGCCGGGGAAGGGACTGACAGCGATGCTGGAATTCGATGACGTCATCGCGCCGCTGACACGCGAAGCGTTCTTGCGTGATTATTGGACCCGCCAGTTCCTGGTTTCGAAAGGCAAGCCGGGCCGCTTTGCCGGCCTGTTCAGCTGGGACGAACTCAACGCCATCCTGGAGCAGCACCGGCTGCATCCGCCGCGCTTTCGTCTGCTGCATGACGGGCGCAATGTCGACGCTTTCCGCTATTCGACCCCCAGCGCCGGCGGCGTGCCGCGGATCAATGCCGGCAAGCTGGCCGCGTGCTTGGCCAGCGGCGCGACGATGGTGCTGGACGGCATGGAAGAACTGACACCCAATGTACGTCGTCTGACGGCGTCGTTCCGCGATTCGCTGCATGCCAGCAACCATGTGAACCTGTATGCCGGATGGCATGGTCAGAAGGGGCTGGACCTGCATTTCGACACGCAGGAAGTGATGGTGATGCAGGTGTCGGGGCGCAAGCGCTGGCAGGTCTTCAAGCCCACGCGCGTCAACCCGCTGCCCGACGATGAGGAAGCCGCGCCCCGTCCCAGCGCGCCGCCTGCCTGGGAAGGCGTGCTGGAAGATGGCGACATGCTCTACATCCCGCGCGGCTGGTGGCATGTGGCGTTCCCGCTGAACGAGCCCAGCCTTCATCTTACTGTGGCCACCGAACCGCCGCTGGGCACGCATCTGCTGGCATGGCTGGTGGGCAAGCTGCGCGATCATGAAGCAGTGCGCGCGCAAGTGCCCTGGCTGGATGATGCCGAGGGACAGAAGACCTATCTGGAAAGCTTACGGCCCTTGCTGTCGGAAATTCTGACGGCCGGCGCGCTGGCCGAATTCCGCCATGAATGGGAAAGCGTGCTGCAGCCCTTTCCCAGTATCCGCTTGCCCGCCATGCCCTATGTCCAGGCCGAACCGGTCGGCGATGCGCATCGTATTCGCCTGGCGGCGGCGCATCATCTGCATTTCACGCCCGCCGGCGACAGCTGGGAGTTCAAGGCCCATGGCATGGCGTTCGGCGGCATCACCACCAACCTGCTGCCGGCGCTTGAGTTGCTGAGCGACATCAATGCGGTGCCCTTCACCGATCTGTGCGCCAGGCTGGAGAATGACGCCGCCCGGAACAGCTTGCGCCAGTTGCTGGCGGCGCTGGCCCGGGCCGGCATCATCCTGGTCGAAAAGTAAAAGCGTTCAGCGATGGCCGCCGGACGCGGAGATTCTCTCTCCAGTCAGCCAGCCGGCTTCATCACTGGCAAGGAAGACCGCGACCTTCGCGATATCTTCGGGCTGGCCGATGCGGCCCAGCGGCGCCTTGGCCTCGATGTCCTTCTGGAAATCGCCGCCGATAAAGCCCGCGGCATGGGTACCTTCGCTTTCCACCATGCCCGGATTGATGGAATTGACGCGGATCTTGCGCGGCCCAAGCTCCGACGCCAGGACCTGGGTTATGGTGTCCACCGCGCCCTTGGTGCCGGCATAGATCGCCGAGCCCGGAATGCCCATGCGGCTGACCACTGACGAGATGTTGATGATGCTGCCGCCTTCGGGCCCGAACAGGGGAAGGGCTTCGCGCGTCGCCTGGATCGTGCCCCAGACATTGATGTCGAAGTGGCGGCGGTAATCGGCTTCTTCGGCCTGGTCGATGGGGGCGAACTTGAACACGCCGGCATTGTTTACCAGCACGTCCAGCTTGCCGAACGCCTTTTTGGTTTCGCCGAACAGCCGCTCGACATCGTCCGTCTTGGATACGTCGCCTTGAACCGCGATGGCCTTGCCGCCCTTGGCCTTGATGTCGGACACGGCCTTTTCCGCGCCACTCTTGTCGCTGGCATAATTCACCACCACCGCCGCGCCCGCCGCGCCCAGCGCCCTGGCGATTCCCGCGCCGATGCCCTTCGAAGCGCCGGTCACCACCGCCACCTTGCCTTGCAGTTTGCTCATTGCTCTCTCCTTTGATGTTTCGATAGTTAGATAAACATCATAACGACGGGCGGCGCTTTCAAGGGGCTGGCGGGGTTTTGCCGGGTGTCGCAATTCCGTCAAATTGACAAGCTGGAATAAGCGCTTAAGAGAGGGTCCATGGATCGCAGGATCAGATTCTTTGCCACTATTCTGGTCGGCTGTGCCGTGCTGGCGCCTGCCGCTTTGGGCGATGGCGCCGCCGGGCCGCTTCCGCCCGCACCCGCGGCGGCGCCCAGGCCGGCGCCGCTCAAGCCCACCCCGCTCAAACCGGGAAAGTCAGCGGGTGTGCGTGCCGCGCAGCAAGGGCAGACAGGGCTGGCGCTGGTTGGTGCGGGCAGCGCCATTATCGCGGTGATCGCCGTGACCGCAGGCTCCAGCGGCGGCAATGGCGCCGCCCAGCCCAATGCCCAAAGCGTCGTTGCGACGACGTCTTAGTTTCCTCCGCAGGTCGCTTCGCTCGCGGGGGAAGGCTAGATCTTGGCGAGCTGCGCCAGATAGGCGTTCAGCACCGGCCGGTTCAGCTTCAGATGCGCGAACTTGCCTTCGCGGCTGACCGCGATCAGCCCCGCATTCTCCAGCTCCTTCATATGGTGGGAGAGGGTGGCGGGGGTAACGTCGTTGCCGGCGCTCAGCGCGCTGCAAGGGGTGGTGCCGTCGCACGAACCGATCTGCTTGAGAATCTCCACCCGTCGGGGTTCCGCCAGGGCCTTGGCGATCAGTTCGGTCTGGCGCGGGGTCAGCGTTGGCATGGCCTGAAAATGGCGCTCCCCGGGTGTGGATACAAGCTCTGCGGCGACTTTCCCGGAAATTCACGCTTAACGAATGAATAACGGGGAGGGCCCCATTTCGCCCTATCTATGAACAGGGACTTAAAGGATTTCCTCTATTTGGAGGAACACCGGGACGGGGGCAGGGTGATGCAGGCACTTGTGAATGATCGACGGTCGCATCGGCGGTATCGTGCCGCTGTCGGCGCCGAATTGCGGACGCAGGACAACGAAAGCATTTTATGCCGGATCGTCGATATTTCGGCGGCGGGGGTAGCTGTTCAGTGTGAAAACATACCCGATGAGCTTTCCGTCAGTTTGCGGCTGGAGGGGTTTGGGGTTCTGAACGTTTCAAGGCTGCGCGCGCGCTCCGGCACAGAGCGGCTGATCGTCAGAGAAACGGACTCGCGAATGCGGCAGCTCGTCCTGTTTATTTCGGGTCTGGTGAATGCGGGCAAGGCGATGCCCATTCTGATGGGCAGACGATCGCCGGAGACCGACGAAATTCTTCCGGCGGCCTCCTGTGCCTTCAACGTGCGGCAGACTTTAAATCTCATCACCCAGGCTGCAAACCGGGATGGTGCACTGCCGGCCAACGTCACATTGTTCCCGCGCCCCGATCGTGGGGCCCGGGACGAGACTCCTGACCTGATAGCCTGAAGCGCCTAGCGCTGGGCCGTCAGAGCGATATGGGTCCTGGTGGACGCCGAATGGCTGGAAAGCGTGCCGGCGGCCATGCAGGCCATGACGGACAACACGATCAGCATCTGCAGGCTCATGGATCTCATGGCGATTCCTCGCGGGAGTGCGAGGCCATGATCGCGGGGGATGGGCAAGCTTTTGTGACGAATGCAGGGGAACTTTGCTACCGGCCGGACTTGTCCAATGCGGCCTGCAATTTTTTCCGCTCGGTTTCCCACCGCTCGCGTTCTTTGTGTGTCCGCCGCTCCAGCTTTTCCTGTTCACGGGCAATCGCCGCCAGCGCGGCTTCATGGCGTGCGCGGGCCTTGTCCAGGGCGTCTTCCGCCGCGTCGGTCGCGCGCTGTCTGGCGGCACGCTCTTTTTCGGCTTTTGCTTCCGCAGCCGCGCGTTCCTTGTCGCGGCGCGCGCGCGCCTTTTCGAAGGAGATGATGTCGGCGCGGGCCGCTTTCCTGTCCGGCTTGGGCCTGGCAAAGACGCGCTTCTTCGGCTTGGGCGCCTCGATCCTGGGCGGGCGGATATTGGGAAGCGATGTGGGCAGTCTGGCGTCCGTGCGGAATTCGTCCTTCGACCCGACCGCGCGTTTCAGGACGGTGCCCGGCTGCGCGGTCGCCGCGGCGATGATCCTGGGATCATCGGTTTCCTTGGCGAAGCCCTGCTTGAAGGCGTTGTGGTTCATGCCCCAGGCCTCCAGGGCGGCCTTCATCGACGGGGCTGCGATGGCCAGCTCAAAAAAGCCCAGATTGGTGATGTAGGTCTTGAGGGCGCGCGGCATCGCAGCAGGCTAGCCGACTTTGGGGGCTGCGCTAAAGGCCTAGCGAATCTGGCCCGCCGCGTCGGCCTCACCGAGAATTTCCAGCAGAAGCGCCTTTGCCATTATCGCGGGGCTGACCTCTGTCAGCTGCGCGGACTTGCGGCCCAGCAGGCTGATGACATGCACCATGCCGCTCGAGGTTGTGAACGATCCCTCGAATTGGCGGCCTTTGAAGCTGGCTTGAATAGCTTCTCTAGGTTCTGGTCTGGCCACTGGGTGTCCTCTGCCGTGGAGCGCGTGTTGCGTGGCAATCTTAGCAAGTTCCCACAGCGAAAGCTGCACCACTTCGCGTTTCGTGATGGCGGTGCTTCGCAGTGTGCCGGTGGCCCGCCTGCGCTCCTTCGCGACGTCCGGGCGGCGGCCGTACGCTGACGCTAGCGGCCGGAGCCACCCTCGCGGTGCGCGCTACGCTGTCGCTAGCGCACCGCTCGGCGCTTGGCGCTTGGCGCCGCCAATTTTCGCGATCTCAGGTGGAGAAAGGGTCGATCCGCCAAGCGGGGCGAAAATTGGTGGAGCCAAGCGGGATCGAACCGCTGACCTCCTGCATGCCATGCAGGCGCTCTCCCAGCTGAGCTATGGCCCCGTACCAATGCGAACCGGTCTGGTTGTCCGGCTCGGGCTTTTAAAGCCTAGGCTTCGTCTTTGGCAATGCCCGGATCGATGATGCCGCTGACATCGTCTTCCTCGTCTTCGACTTCGCCCAGAAGATCGTTCTCTTCTTCGTCCTCGTCGTCCTCGACTTCGATGTCCTCGATGGCGACTTCCTCGTCGGCATCGACAACGGACATGCCCGATTCCGCTTCGGCTTCTTCTTCCTCGGCGTCTTCGTCCTCGTCCTCGCCGGTCGCCGCGATCTTCAGCGGCGCCTCGACCACGACTTCGGCTTCTTCTTCCTCGTCATCGGACTCGGCGGCGTCGTCTTCGTCCTCGTCTTCTTCTTCGTCATCTTCCGCGTCAGCGGCAGGGACGGGGCCCGCGGCGGCCGGCTCTACGGCGCGGCTGCGGCGCTGCTTGAACAGCGCTTCGGGCTCATAGCTGAAACCGCACTTGGGGCACTCGATCGGCCGCTTGGTGAGGTCGTAAAACCTCGCCGCACAGCTGGGGCACGCCCGTTTGGTTCCAAGATCTGCCTTGACCAAGATGATCTTCCCGTGAAGAAGGGGTTGTTGGAGGGGCGCGTTTGCCACGGTTGGCCCCGGCTGTAAAGGTCATTTGAAGCCCCTGATGCATAACGCCAATTCCGCCCCACTTGCTGCCCGCCGCGCCGGCCCCCTCAAGGGCACCGCCCAGGTGCCGGGGGACAAATCCATTTCCCAGCGAGCGCTTATCCTAGGTGCCCTGGCAGAGGGTGAAACCCGCATTTCCGGGCTTTTGGAGTCCGGCGACGTTCATTCCACCGCTGGCGCCCTGCGGGGCTTCGGCGCCGAGCTGACCGCCGAGGGTCCGGGCCGCTGGCGGGTCAAGGGGACCGGGGTGGGGAACTGGAAGACCCCTGGCGCAGACCTGGACTTCGGCAATTCGGGCACCGGCTCGCGCCTGGTGATGGGGGCGATGGCCACCACGCCCATCACCGCCACTTTCACCGGCGATGCCAGCCTGCGCTCGCGCCCGATGGCGCGGGTGGTGGCGCCGCTGGAAGCTTTCGGCGTCACCTATGAGGGGCAGGGCCCCAAGGCACTGATGCCGCTGACCTTGCATGGCGCCAGGGATGCCAAGGCCATCACCACCCATGTCGCCACCGCCAGTGCGCAGGTGAAATCGGCGCTGCTGCTGGCGGCGCTGAACGCGAACGGCACCAGCCGCATCAGCCAGGACGTGCTGACCCGCGATCATAGCGAAAAAATGCTGCGGGCCTTCGGCGCCCGCATCCACGTCACGCCCTGCCAGGACGGCGGCGAAATCATCACCGTGGAAGGTCCCGCCAGGCTGACCGGCTGCAGCGTGGAAGTGCCGCGCGATCCATCCAGCGCCGCCTTCCTGATCGTGGCGGCCCTGATCGTGCCGGGCTCGATGGTCGAATTGCCCGCCATCCTGCTCAATCCCCGGCGTACCGGACTTCTCGACACGCTGCGCGAAATGGGCGCTCATATCGAGGTGAAAAACATCCGCTCCAGCGGCGGCGAGGAGATCGGCGACCTGGTGGTGCATCATTCCACCCTGCATGGCGTGACGGTGCCGGGGTGGCGCGCGCCCTCGATGATCGACGAATATCCCATCCTGGCGGTGGCCGCAGCTTTCGCCGAAGGCCGGACGGTGATGCACGGGCTGGAGGAATTGCGCGTCAAGGAAAGCGACCGGCTGGCGGCAATCGTCGCGGGGCTGACCGCCAACGGCGTCGCCACCGAGGTTGACGGCGACGATCTGACGGTGATCGGCATGGGCGAAGTGCCGGGCGGCGGCACGGTGACCACACACCTGGATCACCGCATCGCCATGAGCTTTTTAACGATGGGGTTAGCGTCGCAGAAACCGGTGACGGTGGATGACGTCACCATGATCGCCACCTCCTTCCCCGAATATCAGGATTTGATGTCGGGCCTTGGCGCGGTTATGGAAGCGCCCCAAGGAAAAGAACAATGAGTATTGTCATCGCCGTTGACGGCACCGCTGCAAGCGGGAAGGGCACCCTGGCCAAGAAGCTGGCGGCCCATTTTGGTTTTGCCCATCTGGACTCCGGCGCGCTCTATCGCCTGACCGCGCTCAGCGTGCTGGAGAAGAATGGCGATCCCTCCAACGAGGCCGACGCCCTGAAGGGCGCCCAGACCATCGACTTCAACCGCGCCGGCGATCCGGCGATCCGCACCGACATTGTCGGCAAGGCCGCGTCCCAGGTCGCCGCCATCCCGGCAGTGCGCGATGCGCTGCTCGATTTCCAGCAGAACTTCCTGGCCCATCCCCCCGGCGGCAGCCCGGGCGCGGTGATGGACGGGCGCGACATCGGCACCGTCATCTGCCCCACCGCCACCGCCAAGCTGTATGTGGACGCCAAGCTGGAAATCCGGGCCCGCCGCCGCTGGCAGGAACTCAAGGGCATGGGAATTCGCCGGGCCGAACAGGATGTTGTGGCCGAACTGGGGGCCCGGGACGCAGCCGACAAGTCCCGCCCGGTTTCCCCCCTGAAACAGGCCGAGGACGCCGACTTGCTGGATACCACCGATTTGGGTATAGACGCGGCGTTCGCGGCAGCCCTCGCCTTGGTTTCTCCCAAGGTTGATGGCGCGCTCAAGGACCGCCACAGGGGCTAAGGAGGCCCGGCGGCCTAAAGGGCATCCCGCTTACTTCTCCAAAACCCAAACGCCCGGGCATCCCGCCTGGGAAGTCCGCCGCAGCATTGCTGCCGGTTGGCATGCATGACGTACAGGAACTTACCCGAATGGCTCGCGCCGCAACCAAAGACCGCACCGTTGAATCCATGTCCACGCCTTCGCGCGAAGATTTCGCCGCGATGCTGGAGCAAAGCTTCGAAACCCAGTCCCCCCAGGAAGGCCAGGTCATCAAGGGCACCATCGTCGCCATTGAAAACGACTTCGCCATGGTGGACGTCGGCCTGAAGACCGAAGGCCGCATCTCCCTCAAAGAATTCGCCATGCCGGGCATCCCCGCCGACATCAAGGTGGGCGACACGGTGGAAGTTTACCTGGAGCGCGTCGAAAATGCGCTCGGTGAAGCTGTCCTGTCCCGTGACAAGGCCCGCCGCGAAGAAAGCTGGGTCAAGCTTGAAAAGGCGTTCAACGACGTCACCCGCGTCACCGGCGTGATCTTCGGCCGCGTCAAGGGCGGCTTCACCGTCGATCTCGACGGCGCCGTGGCCTTCCTGCCCGGCTCGCAGGTCGATGTGCGCCCGATGCGCGATGTCGGCCCGCTTATGAACCAGCCGCAGCTGTTCCAGATCCTGAAGATGGACCGCCGCCGCGGCAACATCGTGGTGTCCCGCCGCGCCGTGCTCGAAGAGCGCCGCGCCGAGGAACGCACCTCGCTGGTGGCTTCGCTGCAGGAAAAGCAGATCGTCGAAGGCGTGGTCAAGAACATCACCGACTATGGCGCCTTCGTGGACCTGGGCGGCGTGGACGGCCTGTTGCACGTCACCGACATCGCCTGGCGCCGCGTCTCGCACCCGACCGAAGTCCTGTCGGTGGGCCAGACCGTCACCGTGCAGATCATCAAGATCAACCACGAAACCCAGCGCATCAGCCTGGGCATGAAGCAGCTGCAGACCGATCCCTGGGAAGGCGTCGCCGCCAAGTACCCGGTGGGCGTGCAGTTCAAGGGCAAGGTCACCAACGTCACTGACTACGGCGCCTTCGTGGAGCTGGAGCCGGGCGTCGAAGGCCTGGTCCATGTCTCGGAAATGTCCTGGGTCAAGAAGAACATGGCCCCCTCCAAGCTGGTCACCCCCGGCACGGATGTGGACGTCGCCGTGCTGGAAGTGGACTCCAACAAGCGCCGCATCAGCCTTGGCCTGAAGCAGACCCAGGAAAATCCCTGGAACTCCTTCACTGCCAACCATCCGGCGGGCAGCACCATCGAGGGCGAGATCAAGTCCATCACCGAATTCGGCCTGTTCATCGGCCTGGATTCGGACATTGACGGCATGGTCCATCTGTCCGACCTGTCCTGGTCCACCGCGGGCGAGGAAGCCATCAAGACCTATGAAAAGGGCCAGATGGTCAAGGCCAAGGTCCTGGACATCGATATCGAGAAGGAACGCGTCTCGCTCGGCATCAAGCAGCTCGAGAACGATCCGATCGAAAAGGCCGGCCCCTCGGGCGGCGCCCTGCGCAAGGGTTCGGTCGTCACCGGCTCGGTCACGGAAGTGAACGATGGCGGCATCGAGGTGGAAATCGAAGGCGGCGTGCGCGCCTTCATCCGCCGTGCCGACCTGGCCCGCGACCGCAACGACCAGCGCCCGGAACGCTTCGGCAAGGGCGACAAGGTCGACGCGCTGGTGACCAGCATCGACAAGGCCAGCCGCAAGGTCAGCCTGTCCATCAAGGCCCGCGAAATCTCGGAAGAGAAGGAAGCCGTGGCGCAGTTCGGGTCCTCGGACTCGGGCGCCAGCCTTGGCGACATCCTGGGCGCGGCCCTCAAAAAGAAGACCCCCAAGAAGAAGGGCGCCGCCGCCGAGGCCGACGACTCCGACGAGGACTAGTCCTTACCGGCATCGCAACAACAGGGGCGCGGGAGCAATTCCCGCGCCCTTTTTGTTTGGCCGCCGTGAACCCGATGGGCGCTGAAGCGTACAGACAAAGGTTGGGGGTTTTTCAGAATCACTCTAGCAATTCACCCACATCACTGATGAGGAGTTGAGTCATGGCAAAGAAGAAGAGCAAGCTGGCCAAGCGCGCCGCCGAACTGGAAGCCGCGGTTGCGGGTCTGTTCAGCGGGGTTACCGCACCGGCCAAGAAGAAGAAAAAGAAGAAGTCCAAGAAGGCCAAGGTCGTGAAGGCCGCCAAGAAGACCGTCAAGAAGGCCAAGAAGACCGCCAAAAAGGCCGTCAAGAAGGCCAAGAAGAAGACCAAGAAGAAGTGAGGCGGAAAAGCCGAAGCTCCTGTGGAGCTTCGGCCCGCCGAACTGGCAAGCCTGGCGTAGCCTGGCGCGGCAGTGTCTCAGGGGGCGTCGTCTGCAAAGGCGGCGCCTCTTTCTTTTGGGGCCTTCCTTTTGCTCAGGGGCGGGCTAAAGTTCCCCAAAATAACAACAAGGGGGACGCATGACCTTCCATCGCTTTCTGATCGTGGCCGCTTTGGCGGCTTTGCCTATGACCCTTTTGTCGGGGGCGGCTTCAGGCCAGACGCCGGCCCCGCCTGCCGCGCCGCACACCACCGGCTTTGACGCCTTTGTCTATCAGCCGGCGGCGGATGTGGCGGCGATGACCCACCGCACCGACGGCAAGCCCCAGTCCAAGATCGTGATCGACCACGAAAACTACTTCATCGAATATGTCACACGGGTCATCAACACCAACGCCGAGGCCCATAACCACTGGTATGATTACATCCATGTGCTGGAGGGCGAAGGCTCCATCACCTATGGCGGCACCCAGGAAGGCGGCACCGATTCCGGCTTGGGCGAAATCCGCGGCGGCAAGCTGGTGGGCGGCAAATTCCAGATTCTGAAGCCCGGCGACCGGCTGGTGATCCCGCCCGGCATGCCGCACATCTTCACGGCCACGCCGGGCCACACCTTTACCTACCTGATCTTCAAGCAACGGGCCTGAGCCCCAAAAGGAGTGTTTCGCATGCGTATTCTGATCGCAGTGGCGGTTCTGGCCGCCATCCCCGCACTGGCCCAGACCGCCAAGACGCCCTTCACCGCCGTGGAGCAGCTGTCGCCGGAAAAATCCGTGCGCCATGTCACCGGCCAGGAACTGGAAGCCACCATGAAGAAGGGCATGACCCCGGGCGCCTTCTATTCCCAGATACTGCTGTCCAAGCATGACGGCTACCAGATCATCAACACCATCCGCGACAAGGACGGCCAGGCCGAAGTCCATGCCGACTGGAACGACAATCTCTTCGTCCAGGAAGGCGAGGCCAACTTCGTCACCGGCGGCACCCAGGTCGACGCCAAGGACACCGTCCCTGGCGAAAAGCGCGGCACCGCGATCAAGGGTGGCGCCACCGCGACGATGCGGGCGGGCGACTATTTCTTCGTGCCGGCCGGTACGCCGCACCAGATGCTGGTCCCGGCGGGCAAGCGCATCCGCTTCATCGCCTTCAAAACGCACAAGTAAGCGCCGCTAGGACGCTTCGCCCAGAAGTTCGACCTTCTTGGGCCGCCACAACAGGTTCACCGCCAGCCCGCCCATGATCAGCAGGCAGGCGGTGATCTTCCATCCGGGCATGGGCTCGTCCAGCACCAGGGCCGATGCGCCCATGCCGAATACCGGCACCAGCAGCGACAGCGGCGCCACGGTGCCTGCCGGGTAGCGTGACAGCAGCCAGGCCCACATGGTGTAGCCGAACAGGGTGTTGGCCGCGCTCTGCCACACCAGGGTCGGCCAGATGATCCAGCTGGCGTTGGCCACGTCGTGCAGAACGCGGGTGGGACCTTCCAGCAGCAGCGAGGCCGCCAGCAGCCCCGGCATGGCGAACAGGCTGGCCCATACCACATAGGCCACCGGGTTCATCGGCGTGCCCTTGGCGGCGGCGGCGCGCGAGGCTTCGCGGGTGGTCTGGTTGCTGATCGCCCAGCAGACGGCGCCGCCCAGGGTCAGCGCCAGTCCCGTGGGGGTAATGTCATGGCCATTGTGCATCAGGATCACGCCGATGCCTGCGACCGCCAGCAACAGCCCCAGCATGTGATGCAGTTTTGGCATCTCGCCCGTTCGTTGGGCGGCGACCGCGATGGTGAAGAACACCTGGGTCTGCATCACCAGCGACGCAACGCCGGGTGAGATGAAGCCGTTCATGGCAATATAGAGCAGCCCGAACTGGCCCGTGCCCACGCAGAGGCCGTACAGCGCCAGGCTGCCCCAGGAGACGTTGGGCTTCTTGAAGAACAGGATGGCGGGAAACAGGGTCAGGGCGAAGCGGATGGCCGCCATCAGCAGCGGCGGCAACATGCCAAGGCCCCAGCGCACCACCACGAAATTGCTGCCCCAGATGAACATCACCAGCACGCCCAACGCCAGGTCACGCGTGGACAGGTGCGTTGCGGTTCTGGATGTCATGCCGCCCCACCGCGGATGGCGCTCTTGCGCGGTCGCCACAGCAGGTTCACCGCCAGCCCGGCCATGATCAGCAAGGTGGCGCCGATTTTCCAAAGGGGCAAGGGCTCATGCAGAATCACGGCGCTGGCGCCGAAGCCGAACACCGGCACCAGCAGCGACATGGGCGCCACCGTGGCGGCCGGATAGCGCGACAACAGCCAGGCCCAGCAGGCATAGCCGAACATGGTGTTGCCCACCGATTGCCAGATCACCGCCGCCCAGGTGACCGGGGTGGCCTGGCCGATGCCATTTAAGATCGCGGCGGGTCCCTCCAGCAGCAGCGACAAGGCCAGCAGCGGCGGCACCGCGAACAGCGCCGCCCACACCACATAGGCCAGCATGTTGATCTGAATTCCTTTTTGGCCCGCCTCGCGGCTGGCCTGGTTGCCGAAGGCCCAGCCCATCGCCGCCACCAGCACCAGCGCCACGCCGGCCAGGGTCGCCCCATCGCCATTGTGGGATGCGATTACGCCCATGCCCGCCAGCGCCAGGGCGAAAGCCGCCATCTGGTGCGGCTTGATGCGTTCGCCGGTGCGCAGCATGGAAAGGCCGATGGTGAAGAAGACCTGCATCTGCACCACCAGCGACGCCAGGCCCGGCGAGATGCGGCCATGCATGGCGATGAACAGGATGCCGAACTGGAACAGGCCGATGGCCACGCCATAGATGGCAAGGTTCGACCAACCCACTTTCGGCCGCGGCAGGAAAAACGCGGCCGGCAGAAAGACAAACAGAAAGCGCAGGGTGGCGAAGAACAGCGGCGGCAAGGCGTTCAGCCCCAGCCGGATCACCACGAAATTGGTGCCCCAGACGAACACGATCGCCATCGCCAGCAATGCGTCGCGCCAGGAAAGTTGCGGTGACATGAGATCCCCGATTCGGGGCAACTATAAAGGTTCCGCGCACGCCCCGGTCTGCAAATGCGGCATGGCGGACCCCGGTTTGCGCGGCATTTGCCGGATATTTTAAAGGCATTTCAAAGGCAGGTGAAACTGCAAGGCAGCAACGGCATTCCATAATCAGTCCCGCAAAACCGATCGGTGTCCCATGACCCTTGCCGAAACCATCAGCGCCGTTCCCGAGCTTTATGAACAGGGCGACGAATCCACCGCCCGCCTGTTGCTCGCCAGCGGCTATCTGGACCAGCCCCAGGCCCTGACCGTCGAAGATGTGGAAGCGGCGCTGCGCCGTGATCCGGATCTGGCCGACCGCTGGCTGGAACGCGGCCATGACCAGCGCCTGTCCGGCGGCTGGGGCATCGAGTGCGATCACGGTCAGTACAAGGTCCAGAGCTATGGCAGTTGCCGCGCGCTGGTGGAGAAGAAGAAGCTGCATGCGGTGGCGCAGTTCATTGTCCGCTATGTCGCCTTCATGGGTGATGTGCTGAGCCGCCACCGCGCCCGGGGCTTCCGGCGTACCCAGTCTCATATGGAGCGTTCGGCGAAGATCCCGCGCAATCCCAACTGGTGGGCGGCCTCGCCGGGTCTTTTATAGGTTCGGCGCGTTGTAAGGGCATGAGCGATCACAACAGCGACAAGTCCGCCCCCGTTCCAATGGAAATGCCCATGTCCCAGGGCAAGGACGGCAAGGTGCCCGACAAGGTGGTGCCGGTCCCCGCCGATGATCCCGCCGTGGCGACCCTGGCCGACGACCTGCACGCCAACGCCTGAGCTGCTGTAACCGCAGCTCCTGGCCAGCGAACTCCCTGCAGACGTGCTAGAAGCCGTGCGGGAGTTGAACGTCATGATCCTGTTTCTGTTGTCCTATCTGGGCGGCGTGCTGACCATTCTCAGCCCCTGCATCCTGCCGGTGCTGCCCTTCGTTTTCGCGCGCTCGGATCAGCCCTTTGTGCGCTCCGGACTGCCGCTGCTGCTGGGCATGGCCGTGACCTTTGCCGCCATCGCAACCCTGGCGACCCTGGGCGGAAGCTGGGCGGTGCATGCCAATCAATGGGGCCGCATCGCCGCCATGGTGCTGCTGACCCTGTTTGGTCTCACCCTTTTGCTGCCGTCCCTGGCCGACCGGCTGACGCGCCCGCTGGTGGCGCTGGGCTCGCGTCTTTCAAACCAGGCCAATGAGGCGGGGCAGGGCAGCATCGGCGCTTCTCTGCTGCTGGGCGTGGCGACGGGGCTCTTGTGGGCGCCCTGCGCCGGCCCGATCCTGGGCCTGATCCTCACCGGCGCCGCCATCAAGGGCGCCAGCGCGTCCACCACGCTGTTGCTGCTCTTCTATGCCGCCGGCGCGGCCACATCGCTGGCCGCCGCGTTGCTGATCGGCGGCAAGCTGTTCGCCGCCATGAAGCAATCCTTGGGTGCGGGCGAATGGATCCGCCGCGTGCTGGGCGTATTGGTGCTGGCGGGTGTCGCCGCCATCGCGCTGGGCCTCGATACCGGCCTTCTCACCCGATTGTCGCTGACCCGCACCACCGGGGTTGAGCAATCGCTGCTGGAAAAAGTCGGCCTGGGCCGCAAGACGGAAAATATCGCCGTGGCCGGCAGCAATCTTCCCACCGAGGGCACCATGCCGGAGCTGAGCGGCGCGGTGGAATGGCTGAACTCTCCGCCGCTGACCCGCGCCGGGCTGCGCGGCAAGGTGGTGCTAGTGGATTTCTGGACCTATTCCTGCATCAACTGTCTGCGGGCCTTGCCTTACACCAACGCCTGGGCGGCGAAATACAAGGCCGCCGGGCTGGTGGTGATCGGCGTGCATGCGCCGGAATTCGCCTTCGAGAAAGTGCCCGCCAACGTCAAGCAGGCGGTGAAGGATCTGGGTGTGACCTATCCGGTGGCACTGGATAACAACCTGGCCATCTGGCAAGCCTTCAACAATCAATATTGGCCGGCGCATTATTTCATCGATGCCCAAGGCCGCATCCGCCATCATCATTTCGGCGAAGGCGAGTACGACCAGTCCGAGCGCGTCATCCAGCAGCTGTTGCGCGAGGCGGGGCGCAGCGACGTCCCCGGCGGCATCGTCGATCCCAAGGCACAGGGCGTGCAGGCCGCAGCCGCACCGCTGGATGCCGCCATCTCGCCGGAGACCTATGTCGGCTATGGCAGGGGCGCCAATTTCGCCTCCGGTGCGCCGCATCCCGACAAAGCGGCGGTGTATGACACGCCATATCCGCTGCAACCCGACCAGTGGGGCCTGAGCGGCCGCTGGATCATCGGCGAGGAAAGCTCATCGCTGGCGGCGGCGGGCGGCAAGATCACCTTCCGCTTCCATGCCCGCGACCTGCATCTGGTTTTGGGACCGGGTGCGGACAGCAAGCCGGTACGCTTCAAGGTGACCCTGGACGGCCAGCCCCCGGGGAATGCCCATGGCATGGACACCGATGCTGGCGGCAATGGAACGGTCACCGGCCAGCGGCTCTACCAGTTGGTGCGCGGGAAGACGGCCGGCGACCACACCTTCACCATCCAATTCCTGGACCCTGGCGTGCAGGCCTTCGCCTTTACCTTCGGTTGAAGCCATGGCATGGCGAAAGCCATGACAACGGCTCTCATTATCCTCTTTGCCGTCTCGGTATGGGCGGGCATCCAGAACGCTTTGGCGGGCGGCGGCACCTTCCTGATGCTGCCGGCGCTGATGTTCACCGGCATGACGGCGCTGTCGGCCAATATCACGTCCACCGTGGCGCTGTTTCCCGGCCAGATAACCTCCTGCTGGGGCGGGCGAGGCCATGTCTCCGGCGCCGGCGGGCTCTCCTTCCGGGCGCTGGTCATCATCAGTCTGGTCGGCGGCATATTGGGCGCCATCCTGCTGCTGGTCACACCCTCCAGCATCTTCAAGTCGCTGGTGCCCTGGCTGGTGCTGTTCGCCACCAGTCTGTTCGCCTATGGCAGCTTTGTGCCGCGCAAGGCGGACCGTCCGCCGGTGCTGGGGGCCGTGGGCGCCGGCGTGGCGCAGTTCGCCATCGCAGTCTATGGCGGCTATTTCGGCGGCGGCATCGGCTTTCTGATGCTGGCGGCGTTGACCGCGGCGGGCCTGGCGGTCCGCAACGCCAACGCCACCAAGAATGTGCTGGCCGGCGTGATGAATGCCAGCGCCGTGGCGCTGTTTGTTTTCAGCCCTGAAGTCCATTGGCTACAGGCCGGCATCGCCTGTGTCGGCGCCGCCATAGGCGGGGTGATCGGCGGGCACATGGTCAGCCGTGTGAACCAAAAGGTGCTGCGGGCGGCCGCGGTGTTGATCGGCATCGCCCTGACGATCGGGCTGTTTTTGCGCGCCCCTTAACCGCTGGCCTCGGTAAACAATCCGCCCTTGCCGGTGGCCGGCGGCAGGTTCACGCCCAGCTTGGTGCGCATATAGTTGACGCTGGCCGCGATATTGTCGTCCACGCTGCCGGTGCCGTCGCCCAGGCGCGGCGCATCGATATCGAACACCGCCCAGCCCTTGAAATGTTTCTTGCGCATGACGGCGAAGATGCCGGGGAAATCCACCCCGCCACCCTGGCCGACCGAGGCATAGACGCTTTTCTTCTTGTGGTCCGCCGGCGTGATGCCGCCCTTGTTGAAGCGGTATTGCGGGAAGGTGTCTTTCAGGTGGAATTCCGTGATGCGCGGGAAGAACTCGTCGCTGATCTTCACCGTATCCATTCCGCCCAGCACGTTATGGCCGGTGTCCATGATCAGATAGACGTAGTTGGGATCGGTATTTTCCATCACAAAGCGGAAGTCGGACTCCCGCTCCATCGGACCCCACATGTGCGGGTGAAGTGACAGGCGCACGCCATACTTCTTGGTGCGCATGCCGATCTCGTTGGCCGTCTCCGCCAGGCCCTTGAGCTGGTCCTTGTTGGGGCCGCCCGGCGGGCGCGGGCCCATATTGTTCTTCCAGTGATCGACACCCAGAGGCTGCAGGAAATCGCGGGCGCAGGCTTCCATGTCGGCGATCAGCTTCTTTTTTCCTTCGCCGCCCAGCCAGGCATAGTTGGGCGCGGCGCCGGGCGCGGGCTTGGGCGCCGGCGGTGTGCCCGGCTTGATCGGCAGATCGCCGACGCTGGCGATCTCGACGCCGATCTCTTTTGCCAGCTTCTTCAGTTCCAGCGGCTTGTTGTACCAGGGCGCGGCCTGGTCGGAGTAGGGCTCGAAGCCTTCCAGCCCGTAATGCTTGATGTCCATCAGCATCATGCGCATGTTCGTGGACTTGATCATGTCGCCATTCTTGTTCCAGACGCCGAAGATCGAGCCGGTGGTGCCGAACTTGATGTCGGGGTTCTTGGCATCCAGTGCTGCCAGCGCTGGTGTTGCGGCCAAGGCGCTGCTGGTGACGATGAAATGACGGCGTGTGAACATGGCGGTCCCCCGGGATTGGTCGCGCTTATCCTGCTACGGATTTCAGCGCCCGGCTACGAAAAGCATATTTCGCAAGCGCAAAAGAAAAGGGCCGGTGTCGCCACCGGCCCCTGCTTTCTCAGGAAAAAGATCGCTTAACGTTCTTCGGCCCGCACACCCGTCAGAGCCGTGCCGGGCAGGCGATAGGCGACAAGATCGGCGCCGAACGAGCCGCCCTGGGCGCAGACCAGATACTGCTTGCCCTGGTGCATGTAGGTCATGGTGGCGCCGGTCTGCACCTTGTCCATGAACACCGCGCCCTTTTCCTCGCCCGTGAGCTTGTCATAGGCCCGCAGGCGCGCGCCCTTGCGGCCCTTGTCATCGGTGAACAACCCGCAATCGCCGCAGATGACCAGCGTCTTGGTGGTCAGGGTACCCAGGATGCCGGTCTGTCCGGTGCGCGGGATGGTGACGCCCTTGAGCAGCCGGTGGTTCTTGATGTGATCGGGCGTTTCGCCATGCACGATCTGCCAGGCCAGGGTGCCTTTGCCCAGGTCGATGGCGGTGATGGTGCCATAGGGCGGCTTCATCAGGGGGATGCCCTCAATGGAGATCATGCCCGGCACGATGGGATCGGTCAGGCCATCCTTGCTGACCGAGCCGCGGCCCGGTCCCACCACGCCCGTGACGCTGGCGACACCGCCAAAGGCGCCGCCATTGGCGTCGGCGCTGCCGGCAGCCGGCTGGCCGCCGCGCTGGACCACCTTGCCGTCCGGCGTCTTCATCACGCCCGACACCTCGATCTGGTTCTTGGCGAACAGGTAGAGCATGTGGGTTTCGGGGTCATAGGACGCGCCAGGCCAGTTGATGCCGCCCTGCAGACCCGGAAGATTGAGCATGCCGAAGATCTTGTCATTCACCAGGGGCGGCGGATCGTAGAGGCCGCCAATGTGATAGTGGCTGGCGATCTCCAGCGCCCGCGCCTTGATCTGCGGAGTCCAGTCCACCAGGTCGTTGACCGTCATGCCCTGCTTGGCGAAAGGCGGTGGCGCGCTGGGGAAGGGCTGGGTCGGCGAATACCATTCGCCCGGCACGTCGCCCTTGGGAACGGGCTTTTCCGGAATCGGCCATACCGGCTTGCCGTTGGTGCGGTCCAGCACATAGACAAAACCCTGCTTGCTGGGCTGGGCGATCGCCTTGATGATCTTGCCCTTGTGCGGGATGTCGCAAATCACGCCGGCACAGGACACGTCGCGGTCCCAGATGCCGTGATGGATCATCTGGTAGTGCCACTTGCGCACGCCCGTCTCGATGTCCAGCGCCACCAGGCTTTCGGCAAACAGATGCGGGCCGGTTCGGCTGACGCCCAGAAGATCGGTGGGCGGCGATTCCACGCCCACATAGACCAGGCCCAGGTCAGGATCGGCCGACATCGGCGCCCATACGCCCATGTTGCCGGCCGCTTCCGCCTGGCCCGGGGTGGTCCAGGTTTCGTAGCCAAACTCACCCTTCTTGGGGATGGTGTGGAAGATCCATTTGCGCTGGCCGGTCTTCACGTCGAAGCCGCGCACATAGCCCTTGGAGAAGGCGGTGGGGGCCGCGCCGACCACCACCGTGTTCTTCACCACGAACGGCGGGGCATGCAGGCCGATGACGCCCCTGTTGGGGTCCATCTCCTGGTCGTTATTCTGGCGCAGGTCCACCGAGCCGCCGGTGCCGAAGTTCGGATCGGGGATGCCGGTCTTCGCATCCAGCGAGAACATGGTGTAGCCGCGCGTCACATAGATGATGCGTTCGACGGTACCGTCGGTCCAATAACCGACGCCCAGTCCCGGGCCGCCGCGCGAACCGATGCGCTGGCCTTCGTCATGGGTGTGCATCCAGAGCAGTTCACCGGTGCCGGCATCCAGGCACACAACGTCGCGGCGGAAGCCGGCGGTGACATAGATGCGGCCCTTCACCACCAGCGGCGTGGACTGATAGTCGGCATCGGGGCGCGGTCCCAGGGAATTGGTGCTGAACTTCCAGGCCAGCTCCAGCTGGTTGAAGTTGGCGGCGTTGATCTGGTCCAGCGGCGAATAGCGCGTGCTGGAAATATCGTTGGCGTAGCTGCGCCAGTCGGTGTCCGCCGGCGCAGCCCCTTGCGCCTGCGCGAGCGAAGGGCCGAGCAGGGCGAGCGCCGATGCGGTGGCCAGCATGTGTCTGCGATTGATCATACTTGTTCTTTCCCGGGCAATTCGTGATTGCCCAGACCGTAAGAGGCGGGCTGCCGGACGGCAAGTTTTGTATACATTATGTCGCGCCTGTCAGGATTGAAGTTATGGTGCGGCGCGGCAATCGGTGGGCGTTGTTTCGCCCCTGTTTTCTCCTACTATAAGGATAGGAGAACCAACATGCGCCTTCATTTCACGGTTTTGATCATTGCGCTGCTGGCGGCGCCGGCTGCCGCCCAGCCGCTTGCGCCCTCTCTCGCGACCGGCGGCACCAACATGCCGCCGGATTTCTATCCCAGGCCAAAATGCGAGTCGCCCGGCAAGGCGCCGGTTCAACCGGGCAACAATCCCGATGCGATGAACACCTACAATATGAAAGTGCGCGTCTTCAATCAGAAGGTCGCTGCGTTGAACATCTGCATGAAGGATTACGTCGACAACGCTCAGAACGACATCAACACAATTCAGAAGACAGTTCGCGACGCGGTGGCAGAGGTCAACGCACGCTGAGCGGCTTGCCGCTTTGCTGCCACAATTGATCGCCGTTTGAACGCCTGTGACATGACAGGCGATATGTCACTGCCATGCGTCTGCGTACCGGCTGCCATTCATTGACCTTACCACTGCGCGACGGTAACCACGCCCCCGATTTCACCGCGGCTGCGATGGCGATTCGCGCGCAGTCCGCCTTTTTTCTTTTCACCTGATTTGCAAACCGGCGGGCATTTCATCCGTCCAAGGCGAACTCGTTGATGACACAGGAACAGACCAACCGGAATTTGATGCTGTCGGTCATCGCCGCCTTCAAGAAGGGTGATCTGCAGCCATTGTTCGATGCGCTCGGCCCTGATGTGGTGTGGAAGGCCACGGCGCCGCGTGAGTTCTTCCGCTTCGGCGGCATCCATCGCGGCCTGGCGGGGATGAAGGAATATACCGCGCTGCTGTTCTCGCGTTACAGCTTTGTGCGCTTCGAGCCCAGGACCATCACCGCCCAGGACGACCAGATCTGGGGCCTGTTCGAGGTCGAAGCCCTGCATCGCACCAGCGGCAAGTATGTCACCTCGGACATCGCGATCCACTGGACGGTAAAGGACGGCAAGATTACCGAACACCAGGGCATGTTCGATACCGCCAGCGTGCTGATGCAGCAGGGCGATATCGCGGTGGTGGCCGCTTAATTGAGGTAGGCGAAGGCGAACAGGCCCGCGCCCACCGCGCCCAATCCCATCGCTGAAAACCAGAAAGTCCGCCGCGCGGTGATGATCGCCACGGTGCTCAGCGCGATGCCGATCTCGATCAGGGTGGCGGCGCCGGTCAGCCAGTGATGGCGGCGTTCATGTTTGGCGCTTTCGCGCAAGCGCAGGTCGCGGTCCTTTTCAGCATCTTCCGCCTTCTCGCGTGCCTTGGCCTGGCTCTCGCGGTCCTTGCCGATCTCGCCGCGATAATCCTCGGCCCTGGCGTTATTGCCGGCCAGCGCGATCTCGTACATGTGCCGCTTCAGACTGTCGGCCTGGTATTCGTTCCAGCTGTCAGTGGCCTTGTCCTGGGCCAGCACCGCCTCGCTGGATTCAGTGATGGCGCGTCCGCCTTCCACTGTTTCCAGCGAGCCCGCAGTCGCCGCCATCACCGCCAGGACGGCGACGGTGATGGAGACTTTGGCGATGAACGGATCGCGCGCGTGCGCGGCGTGTTCGGCATGCTCGGTATGCTCATGCGCCTCCAGCGCAGGATCGTGCGACATTATTTGAACAGGCTCAGATCGATGGCCTTGCCCATCGCCTCATAACCGGCGTCGTTGGGATGCAGCTTGTCGCGCAGATTATAGTCGCTGCGGAAGGTGAGGGGATTGGCCGGATCGGCGGTGGCGGTGGCAAAATCGATCACCCCGTCAAAGGCGCCGCTGGTCCTGATCCAGTTGTTCAGGCCGGTGCGCACCTCTTCGCCCTTGGGCGCGGAATAGCCTGCGCCGCCATAGGGGGTCAGCAGCGCGCCATAGACCTTGACGCCATGGGCGTGACAACGGGCGATAAACTGCTTGTCGGCGGCGATCAGGGCTTCCAGCGTCACCGGTTCCTGCGGACCGGCGGGCGTGAAGCCGCGGCCGATATCGTTGATGCCTTCCAGCAGGATCACCGCCTTCACGCCGGCCACGCCGAACACGTCGCGGTCCAGCCGCGCCAGTGCGCCGGGGCCGGTGCCAGTGCGCAGCAGGCGGTTGCCGCCGATGCCGGCATTGACCACCGACCATTTGCTTTTGGCGGCGGTCAGGCGTTCGGCCAGCCGGTCAGGCCATCCGCGGAAAGCGTTGTTGGTGGAGGCGGCGCCTTCGGTAATGGAATCGCCGAAGGCCACCACCACGCTGTCGGCGCTGACCGGATCGCTTTCGACCTGCGTTACCAGTGCGGGCAAGCGCATGATGCGCACGCCGGGCAGCGTGGCCATGGCGGTGTGATCGCCGGGGGCGCCCGCCGTATACTGGAACAGGCTGTGGCCGGCGCGCGACAAGGTGCCCGGCACATGGATGGAAATCAGCAGCTTTTCCAGCGCCTCGGTTTTCAGATCGATGGCGTCGGACAGGATCGGCGCACCGGCCGGCACCACCACGCCGCTCTTGCCGTCGAACGTCACGGCACGATCGCTGCCCGGCACCACCGTGCCGTCGGGACCGGCGGCGCCGACATGCACCGCACCCAGCATCAGCGCATCGCTGCCGCCTTCATTGCTGATGCGGATGCGCAGGCGCTTGCCCGCCACCGACACGCGCACAAGCTGGCGCAGGGTCAGGTTGGAAGGATCGGCTTCCAGGGTCACGACGTCCAGGTTGCCGGGATTGTCCAGCAGCGGCGCGCTGGGCGGCGGTGCCGGCGGCTGGGCCGGCAGGCCTGCGGACAGCGGCACGGCGGTGGACGCGGGGGCCGGGGCGGGTGGGCTGAAGCCGGGCGGCGGGGGGATGGGCACAAAGCCCCAGGTGCCGATCCAGGTTTCGCGCGGCGCCGATTGGGCGCCCGAAACGGTTGCCAGAATCAGACCGGCCGCCAAGGCAAAATGACGAATTCTCATGTCCCACTCCCCATACTTTATTGGTTGGAACGACTTTCCCTTGGCCCCCAACTGCGCGCAAGCCGCTTAAAGGGCGGGCAGGAGAGGCCAAAATGCATCGCCCACGGACGAAAACCGGGGTCGTGAAGCAAAAAAGTCTGGTTTTTCATATGCTTCCCGTTGACGGGCAGGAACCAGCCATGACAGGTTATCCCCAGTTGCGGGGGCAAACTCCCGTGACGTGTCCCTCAAAGGGGCTGGGGATGATCAAGTCAGAATTGGTTGCGCGGCTTACCGCTCGTTATCCGCACCTGTATCACCGCGATGTGGAACGCATCGTGACGACCGTGCTGGATTCCATCAGCAAGGCGCTGGCCGACGGCCATCGCGTGGAACTTCGTGGTTTCGGCGCCTTCAGCGTGAAGGTTCGTCCCAGCCGCATGGGCCGCAATCCGCGCACCGGTGAACCGGTTTCGGTTGGCCAGAAGCGTGCGCCTTTCTTCCGCACCGGCAAGGAATTGCGCGAGCGCCTGAATGGCGGTACGCCGGAAGCGTGACAGCGAATCCGGTCTTCGTAGCACTAGACACCACCGATCCCGACTATGCCCGTCAGTTGGCGGAGCGTGTGCGCGGTTCTGTCGGCGGCCTGAAGCTGGGCCTGGAATTCTTCAACGCCCACGGACCGGACGGGGTGCGCCCGTTCCTGGACATGGGGCTCCCAGTCTTCCTGGACCTGAAATACCATGACATTCCCAACACCGTGGCGGGCGCGGCCCGCGCCGCCGCGGCGCTGGGCGTCTCCATCCTCAATGTCCATGCCCAGGGCGGGGCGGCGATGATGCGTGCCGCGCTGGACGCGGTGAAGTCGGTTTCGCCGTCCACCCAGTTGATCGCCGTCACCATGCTGACCAGCCTGTCGGACGAAGACCTGCCCAGCGTCGGCCTGACGCCGCCGGTGGGTGACCAGGTGCTGCGGCTGGCGTCGCTGACCCAGCAATGCGGCCTGGACGGCGTGGTGTGTTCGGCGCACGAGATCGCGCGGCTGCGCAAAGAGCTGGGCGCGGACTTCTCGCTGGTGGTGCCTGGCATCCGCCCCGCCGGCAGCGATGTCGGCGACCAAAAGCGCGTCATGGGTCCGGCCGAAGCGATTGCGGCCGGCGCCAGCCGGCTGGTGATCGGCCGGCCGATTACCGGGGCTGCGGACCCGGCCAAGGCAGCCCGGGATATTGCCGAAAGCTTGGGCATTTCAGCGGCTTAACCGCGTTTGCTTGATTTTGGCGCTGCCCGAGCCCATACACCCCGGAACCATGCCCATCACGGTCAAAATCTGCGGCCTGACGAGCCCCGACGCCATTGATGCGGCGGTGCGCGCGGGCGCGGTCTATGGCGGGCTGGTGTTCCATCCCAAATCGCCGCGTTACGTGGCCCTGGACCAGGCGCGTGTGCTGGCGGATGCAATGCGCGGGCGTCTGAAGATCGTGGCGCTGATCACCGACATGGATGATGCGGGAATCGAAGCGGTGACCCAGGCCGTGAAGCCCGACTTTTTGCAATTGCATGGCAGCGAAAGCGCGCGCCGCACAGCTTACATCCGCGGCAGGTTCGGCGTGCCAGTCATCAAGGCGCTGCCGGTGGCCGATGTGTCCGATCTCGCTGCGGCAGCGGAATATGAATCCACCGCCGACATGCTGATGTTCGATGCCCGCCCGCCCAAAGGCGCGACACGTCCGGGAGGCCATGGCGCGGCTTTCGATTGGAAGATTTTGGCAGGCCGCAGCTTCACCAAGCCCTGGTTCCTGGCGGGTGGCCTTGATCCCGAAAATGTCGCGCGTGCCATCGAACTGTCCGGCGCGCTGGCGGTGGACGTGTCTTCCGGCGTGGAAAACGCGCCGGGTGTGAAGGATGCCGCCCGCATTGCCGATTTCGTCAACGCTACAAAAACATTGGTGCGCGCGTGAACCAGATTCCCAACTCCCTGCGCGCCGGTCCCGACGCCAGCGGTCATTTCGGCGCCTATGGCGGCCGTTTCGTCGCCGAAACCCTGATGCCGTTGGTGCTGTCGCTGGAACAGGCTTATGAAGCAGCGAAGAAGGACCCGGCGTTTCACGAAGAACTGTCGGGGCTGTTGACCCATTATGTCGGCCGCGAAAGCCCGCTCTATTTCGCCGAGCGGCTGACGGCGCATCTGGGCGGGCCGAAGATCTATCTCAAGCGCGAAGACCTCAACCACACCGGCGCACACAAGATCAACAATTGCCTGGGCCAGATCCTGCTGGCCCGCCGTATGGGCAAGACCCGCATCATCGCTGAGACCGGCGCCGGCCAGCATGGCGTGGCCACCGCCACGGTGGCGGCGCGCTTCGGCCTGCCTTGCACCATCTATATGGGCGAGGTGGACATGGAACGGCAGAAGCCCAACGTCTTCCGCATGCGCCTGCTGGGCGCCGAGGTGAGGGGGGTGTCGTCCGGTTCGCGCACCCTGAAAGACGCCACCAACGAGGCGCTGCGCGACTGGGTCGCCAATGTGCATGACACGTTCTACATCATCGGTTCGGTGGTGGGGCCACATCCCTATCCGGCCATGGTGCGCGATTTCCAGACCGTGATCGGCAATGAGACACGCGCCCAGATGCTGGACCGCGAAAAGCGCCTGCCGGATCTGGTGGTGGCGTGCGTCGGCGGCGGCTCCAACGCCGCGGGCATGTTTCATCCTTTCCTCGATGACACGGGTGTGGAAATCCACGGCGTGGAGGCGGCGGGTGACGGTGTCGACACCCCCCGCCATGCCGCGACCCTGTCCAAGGGCTCGCCCGGCGTGCTGCACGGCGCGCGCTCGTATCTGCTGCAGGATGGCGATGGCCAGATACTGGAAGCCCATTCCATCTCGGCGGGGCTGGACTATCCGGGCATCGGTCCTGAACATAGCTGGCTGAAGGACATGGGCCGGGTGAAATACTATTCGGTCACCGATCAGGAGGCCCTGGACGGATTCATGCTGCTTTCCAAGCTGGAAGGCATCATCCCGGCGCTGGAGCCGGCGCATGCCATCGCCCATGTCTGCAAGGTGGCGGGACAGATGAAGAAGGAAGACATCATCGCCATCTGCCTGTCGGGCCGCGGTGACAAGGACATCTTCTCGGTGGCCGAAAAGCTGGGAGAGAAACTGTGAGCCGAGCTTTATCATGAGTAGATTGGCCGCCAAGTTCGCCGCCCTGAAAAAGGAAGGCCGCGCCGCCTTCGTGCCCTTCATCACCGCCGGCGATCCGGACATGGAGACCAGCTTCGCCATCTTGGAGAAGTTGCCCTCCTGCGGCGCCGACATCATCGAACTGGGCATGCCCTTCACCGATCCCATGGCCGACGGCCCGGCGGTGCAGGCCTCGTCCGTGCGCGCCCTGAAATCCGGCGCCACCTTGGCCAAGGTGCTCAAGATGGTCGAGAAGTTCCGCAAGACCGACAAGACCACGCCCATCGTGCTGATGGGCTATTACAATACCGTTCATGCCCATGGCACCGCGCGCTTCGCCAAGGATGTCGCCGCGGCCGGCGTCGATGGTCTGATCGTGGTGGACCTTCCGATCGAGGAAGATGAAGTGCTGCGCGTGCCGGCCAGGGCGCAGGGCGTGGACCTGATCCGTTTCGTCACCCCCACCACCGATGACGCACGGCTCAAGCGTATCGTCGCCGATGCGTCTGGCTATCTTTATTACGTATCGGTCGCCGGCGTGACCGGCACCAAGTCCGTGCCCGAGGACGAAGTGCGCGCCGCCATGGCGCGGGTGCGCGCCGTCACCGATCTGCCCTGCACCGTGGGCTTCGGCATCCGCACCCAGGAGCAGGCTGCCGCCATTGCGCTGTTGGCCGATGGGGTGGTGGTGGGCTCGGCCATTGTGGGCCAGGTCGCCGCAAATCTTAACGCCGGAAAAGACAAGGTTATCGCCGAAGTCCTGGACCTGGCCCGCACTTTGGCCGGTTCCACCCATGCCGCCCGTCATGGTAAGGTGCCGGCATGAACTGGATCACCAATATCGTTCGCCCCCGCATCAAGGGGCTGATGGGCAAGGACCGCGGGGACACGCCGGAGAATCTCTGGAAGAAGTGCCCGTCCTGCGGCGAGATGATCTTTCACCGCGACCTGGTGACCAATCTCAATGTCTGCCCCAATTGCGGCCATCACATGCGTATCGGCCCGGCCGAGCGCTTTGCCTACACCTTCGACGCCGGCAGCTTCACCGAACTGGTGCCGCCGACCGTGCCGTCCGACCCGCTGCGTTTCCGCGGCGAGAAGAAATATGCCGACGAGATCAAGGGCGCCCGCGCCAAGACCGGCCGCCCCGAAGCTTTCACCGCCGCGCGCGGCACGATAGATGGCCTGCCGGTGATGATCGGCGTGCAGCCTTTCGATTTCCTGGGCGGCAGCCTGGGGATGGGCGTGGGCGAAGCACTGGTGGAATCCATGCAGGCGGCGATCAAGGAAAAGCGCCCCTACATTCTGTTCGTCGCCTCGGGCGGCGCGCGCATGCAGGAAGGTATTCTCTCCCTGATGCAGATGCCGCGCGCCACCATCTGCGTCGACATGCTGCGCGAGGCTGGTTTGCCCTATGTCGTGGTGCTGACTGATCCCACCTTTGGCGGCGTCAGCGCCTCTTATGCCATGCTGGGTGACGTGCAGATCGCCGAACCCGGCGCCCAGATCGGCTTTACCGGCGCCCGCGTCATCGCCCAGACCATCCGCGAAAAGCTGCCCGAAGGCTTCCAGCGCGCCGAATACCTGCTGGAACACGGCATGCTGGACATGGTCACCCATCGCAAGGAACTGCGCGCCACCCTGTCGCGGCTGCTGCACCTGCTGATGAAAGAGGGCAAGCCGCGCAGCAAGGTTCTTAATATGCCGGTCCGTAATGGAAGTGGGCGCAACGGTAACGGCAGCGCTGCCGCGACTCCGTAATGCTCTCGGAAACCACGCGCAGCGACACGGTGCTGCGGCGCTTTTTGTCCCTGCACCCCAAGAAAATCGACCTGGCGCTGGATCGCATCCTGCGGCTGCTGGGCCACCTGGGCAATCCGCATTTGCGCCTGCCGCCGGTGATCCATGTGGCGGGCACCAATGGCAAGGGCTCGGCCTGCGCCTTCATGCGCGCCATGCTGGAAGCGCAGGGGCTTAAGGTTCACACCCATACCTCGCCGCACCTGGTGCGATTCCATGAGCGCATCCGCATCGCCGGCAAGCTGATCTCGGAAGAGGCGCTGGTGTCGTTGCTGGAAGAAGTCGAGCAGGTCAATGCCGGGCGCGAGATCACCTTCTTCGAAATCACCGCTGCCGCCATGTTCCTGGCATTTGCCCGTCATGCCGCCGATGTGACCATTCTGGAAGTGGGACTGGGCGGCACATATGACGCCACCAATGTGGTGCTGCATCCGGCCATGACGGTGATCCAGCCGGTGGGCCTGGATCACAAGGAATTCCTGGGCGATGACCTGGCCGGCATTGCCGCGGAGAAAGCGGGCATCATCAAGAAGGGTGCGCCGCTGGTGGTGGGACCGCAGGTCGAGATCGCCCACGACGTCATTCTGGCCCGCGCCGACCGGCTGGGTGTGCCGGTCTATGAGTTCGGCCAGGATTTCGTCAGCCGTCCCGAGCATGGCCGCATGGTCTATGAAGACCAGCAAGGCCTGCTGGATTTGCCACTGCCCAAGCTGGTGGGCCGCCACCAGATCGAGAATGCCGGCGTCGCCATCGCCGCCTTGCGCCATGCGGGGCTGGGGTGGGGCACTGATGCGGGAATCGAGCGCGGGCTTTCCACGGTGGAATGGCCGGCGCGGTTGCAGCGCCTGCACAAGGGTCCGTTGGTGGAAACCGCGCCGCGCGGCGCCGAAGTCTGGCTGGACGGCGGCCACAATCCGCATGGCGCCGAGGCGGTGTCGCGCGCCATGGCCGACATGGAAGAAAATGGCGAGCGGCCGCTGTATCTGATCTGCGGCATGCTGGCGAACAAGGATGCGCTGGGTTTCCTGCGGACCTTCAACGGCCTGGCGCGGCATGTGGTGACGGTGGGAATTCCCGGCGAAGAGGCCAGCATGGGCGCGGGCGCGCTGTATGACATGGCGCGGCGTGCCGGCCTGGATTCCGCGCCCGCCGAAGACCTGGACGATGCCATGCTGCAGATCCATGCCTGGACGCGGCTGGACGACGAAAGCACGCCGCCGCGCATCCTGATTTGCGGATCTTTGTACCTGGCAGGCAAAGTCCTGGCCGAGAACAGTTAGGCCAACTGTCATGGCCCGCGAATGCCGGCCATCCAGATGACGTTGCCTCGATTTACAAAAAAGAACGGCGTCCCTTTTGAAAGAGGACGCCGCTATCAACTGGATAGCCCGCACTCCGGCGGGCCATGGCACTGTGGGTTAGATCGAGCTTTCGATCCATTCCTTGATCTTGGACTTGGGCAGGGCGCCGACCTTGGTCGCGGCGACCTGGCCGCCCGAGAAAATCATCATGGTGGGAATGCCGCGCACGCCATACTTGGTGGGGACATGCGGATTCTCGTCGATGTTCAGCTTGGCGATGGTGACCTTGTCGCCCAGCTCGGCCGACAGCTCGTCCAGCGCGGGCGCGATCATGCGGCAGGGTCCGCACCATTCGGCCCAGAAATCCACCAGCACAGGCTTCTTGGCATCCAGGACATCGGCCTGGAACGAGGCGTCGGACACTTTAAGGGGCATGATTTTGATTCCTGAACAATCGCGACACCATATCTAGGAACGCTCCCACTGTGGGTCAAGGTTGGGGGTCAAGGCGGGCGGAAATTCCGGCCATTTGGGCGTCCAGAACCACATCGGAAAGCTGTAAAAGACGGGGGCCGTCGGTGAAAACCAGCCCGCAAATGATACGCCGTCCGGGAAAAATCTTCGCTGCACCTGCGCGGTACAGCGCCATCTGGGCGAGATAGACCGCGGGAACCTCCGCCTCGCTGGCAGGTGGCGGGCGGTTGGTCTTGAAGTCCAGAATCAGCACTTGGCTGTCGCTCACCGCCAGCCGGTCGATGCGGCCATTGACCCGTGCGCCTTTTCCGAACTCCGGCAACTCGGCGAGCAGGCCGGCTTCGGCCTGGCTGCCAGGCGCGAAGGCGGCTGCGAATTGCGGATCGTCCAAAACCGCCAGCACTTCATCCGCCAGCGCATCGGCGTCCTTCAATCCGCTGGCCTGGATGAATTTCAAGGCGACGGCACGGCGCTTGTCCGGCGCAATGTCCGGCAGCCGCGCCAGCAGCGCATGCACCGCATTGCCGCGGCGGAAGCGCTGCGCGCCGGCGCCCAATGGCGAGAAAGTCGGCGGCGGAACACCGACCGCTTCCGACGGACGGATCAGGCGCGGCAGCGCCGGTTCGGCGGGCGCGTCGGCGGTGACCCAGCCGGGCAGGGATGCGGCCTTGGCGGTCTCTTTGGCCGCTTCACCCTTTTCGTCCTCCAGCGTGCCGAAAGTCGTGATCTCGCCATCACCGCGCGTCACCTGGGTGCCCAGGCTCATCGCTGCTGCTTGTGCCAGCTGGTACCAGGAACCGTCCTTGACGCCCTTTTTGCTTTCAAAGCCGCAGATATAGAGCCGGTCGCGGGCGCGGGTCAGCGCCACGTACAGCAACCGGCGATGCTCGCGCAGGGTTTCAGCTTCGGCGTGGCTCTTGGCGCGTTTGACGATGTCCGGCGCATCCTCGTTGGACAGGGGAAACAGCACGCCGTCCTCGCCATACAGCAGATGCCCCTTGCGGCTGGGCGGCTCGGGCAGGGAGGTGGTGTCGGGCAGGATGACGATGTCCGCTTCCAGGCCCTTGGCGCCATGCACTGTCATCACCCGCACTTCGTTGCGGCCGCGCTCCATGTCGCGCTTGATCTCGGTGCCGCCGCGCTCGACCCAATCCAGAAATCCTTCCAGCGACGGCGAGTGGCTTTTCTCATGTGTCAGGGTCAGCGAGAGGAACTCGTCGATTGCATCGGCGGATTCCGCTCCCAGACGCGCCAGCAATTTTGCCTTGGCGCCCAGCGCCGTCAGGGCATGGGAGTAGAATTCGAACGGCGGCGCGAAATCGGCGCGCTCCAGCATGGCCGAGAGGAAACCATGCGCGGCCGGGAAGTCGCGCCCCCGCGACGCCAAGGCGCTCCACAGATCGGCCTTGCGGCCATGCGCCAGCGAGAACAGCTCTTCTTCGGACAGGCCGCACAGAGGCGAGCGCAAAAGCGCCGCCAGGGTCAGATCGTCTTCCCGCTGCAGCACGAACCGCCCCAGCGCGATCAGGTCCATGGCGGCGATCTGTTCGGTCAGGCGAACGCGGTCCGCACCCGCCACCGGGATGCGGCGCTGTTTCAGTTGCCGGATGACTTCGCCGCCAAAAGGTTCGCGGCGCGGCAGCAAAATCATGATGTCACGCGGGGCAATGGGTTTCTTATGGTCCGGCAGTCGCGCGCCGCTGTTCAGCCAGCCCGCGATCTTGTCGGCGATCTGTCCCGCCAGCCGGCCAACGGGGCTTTCCTTCTGCACCGTATCGACCGGGGCATAGTAATCGACTTCCTCTTCCTCTTCGGGCGCCAGCGCGGGCCAGAACTCGATGCCGCCTCTGGCGGTGTCGCGGTGGGCGCGGTGGAGGATCTCGCCGCCGCCGACAGTCAAGCCGGCGCGCGCCGCTTCGCTTTCAAACACCTTGTCCACGAAGGACAGGACCTCCGGCGCCGAGCGGCGGGACGTGTTGAGCTGGACCTCATGCAGATGCTGTTCGGCACCGGCGATCACGTCGGAAAAATGCCGCCGGTTGATGTCGAACTGGCCGGGATCGGCACCCTGGAAGCTGAAGATGGACTGTTTCTCGTCGCCCACCGCGAAGATGGTGCGCAACTGCGATTGCTCGCGGCCCTGGCCTGCGAAAAATTCGCCGGTCAGTGCCTTCACAATGTCCCACTGCTCCGGGCTGGTATCCTGCGCCTCGTCGATCAGGACATGATCGATGCCGCCATCCAGCTTGTAGAGCACCCACTGGGCGGCATTACCGTTGGTCAGAAGCTTCTTGGTCCATACGATCAGGTCGTCGTAATCCAGTACGCCGCGCAGCCGCTTGGCATCCTGATAGCGCGTGCGCATGGCATCGATAACCGTCAGGGCGGCATGGGCTAGCTGGGCGGCTCGGGCGGCGCGGCGGCGCTCGGCGACCTGGCAGAACTGTGCCTGCAACTGGGTGAGGGCGGCGAGCAGGCCGGGCTGGGCATCGGCCAGCGCCTTGCTGGCCAGCTTCAGGCGCGGCTCGCCCTTGGTGGTCAGGAAGAAACTGTCCAGAGCCGCAAAGCTGGCGGATATGTCGCCGTCGAAGGCCGCACCCAGCTTGGCGGCGGCATCCACATCACTCTTGCCGCCGCCGGCCAGCCAGCTTTGGATGGTCTTGAGCTGCTTGATGTCGCGCGCCAAGCCGGCGCAGAAATCCTCGGCGATGCCTTGGGCTGTCTCGCCCAGCTTGACGTCATGTGCGGCGTACACCGTCTCGCCCAATTCGGCGGCGCCTTCAAAGAAACGGTCCAGCTTGCGCCGGTCGCCGCCCAGCGCTGCGTCCAGGATGCGGGTCAGGGTAAATTCACTGGTCTCGGTCACCAGCAGCGCCACCGCATCGCGCAATACCGCATCGCCCGATCCGGCTCGCTCCAGCACATGCTGGCGCGCTTCGCCGATCAGCTCGCGGGCCGACTGGTCGTCCAAAATCTCGAAGGCGGGCGGGATGCCGGCTTCCAGCGGAAAGCGCGACAGCACCACCTGGCAGAAGGCATGCAGCGTCAAAACCTTCAACCCGCCGGGTGTTTCCAGCGCGGCCGCAAACAGACGCCGCGCCTTACGCAGGTCGGCATGGGCGTCGCCGCCGATCTTGACGATCTCCTCGCGCAATTGATCGTCCGGCAGCATCGACCAGGCGCCAAGCTGCTTGAACAGCCGGCCCTGCATCTCGGCGGCGGCCGCCTTGGTGAAAGTCAGGCACAGGATTTTCTGGGGGCTGGCGTCGGCCAGCAGCAGCCGCGCCACCCGATTGGCCAGGGTATAGGTCTTGCCGGCGCCGGCATTGGCGGCGACCCAGGCGGAAATTTCCGGGTCGGAAGCAACCATGGAGGGATCGCGCATCATTCCTCCTCCGTCCAGCCGGAGGGGGACCATTCGCGCACCCGCGCCAAGTGATCATAATCGCCCGCAATGTCGGCGCGGTAGGGGCGCACGCGCGAGCGATAGGGTGTGTCACGTTCGTTGAACCAGGCGATGCGGCGCTGCAAGGCATCCACCGCCTGCTTCGCCAGATCGGCGGCGCCGTCGATCATGCGGGGCGTGCGCGCCGACTTTTCACTGGAAAGGCTGAGATAGATCAGGTCCTGGGTCGCGCGCTTGCCGATATCGGCAAAGCCGCCGCCGGCCAGGATGGCGGCTTCCAGCGGCAATTGCGGCGATAGCAATTGCTCGACCTGTTTCTTGCTGGGCGCGGCGCCGGTCTTGTAGTCCAGGATCGCGGCCTCGCCATTGGTCAGGACGTCAATGCGGTCGGCGATGCCCGACAGGATGAAATCGCCGATGGCGAGCGTGCCCTTGATCTCCAGGTGCGACGCGGCAATGCCGGCGCGCCGCTGCTGTTCGAATTCGATGAAGCCGCGCGCTGCGGCCAGAAAACGCGGCCGCCACAGCGCCAGCGCGGCTTTGGGAATGCCGGCCTCCTCAAAAACATCGTCAGCCAGCGTGACCAGCCGGTCCAGCGCATCATCCGGCAACGCGCCTTCGACACTGCGGATGAAGAGCTCCAGCGCCTTGTGCAGCGCGGTGCCGCGTTCCAGAGGGCCGATGGCTTCGTCCAGCGCATCCAGCGGCCGCAGCTTCAGGATATGCTTGGCATAGATGGCATACGGATCGCGCAGCCAGGTCTCGATCTCGGTCACCGACAGGCGGCGGGGGCGCAAACCCACCTCCGGCGTGGGCGCGGGGCGCTTGAGGCGCTCGTCCTGTTTGATGTCCATGACCTGCGCCGCCAGCGCGGCATAATCCTGCCGCGGCGCCAGCGCGGCTTTCAGATCCAGCCCCTGGGTCAGTTGCTGCAGTCGTTGCAGCCAGCGCGAAGCAATGGTGAGCGTGCCCTCGGCCTTCAGGCTTCGGGTGAGCAGGACCTCAGGCCCCGCCGCCAGCATGGCGAAGTCGTGTGCCGACAGGCCGATGCTGCGTTCGGGCTGTTCCAAACCCAACGTGGTGCGCATGGGACGCGAGAACCAGGGATCGGTGCCGGCACCCTGCGGCCATGCGCCTTCATTCAGCCCGCCAAGGACCGTCAGGTCGAAATGTTGCAGCCGTGCTTCCAGCGGGCCAAGGATCGCCAGGCGCGGATGACGCCCGAAGGCGGCGCGCACCGGCATCTTCATCGCCAGGTTGCGGAACAAGGGCGGCCAGGAACCGGGCTCGATCGGATCAAGACCTTCGGCGGCGTCGTGCAGCGCTGCCACAAGTCCGGCCGCCGTCTCACCGTCGCTATTGGCCCAGAGGATGCAGTCGGCGGCCTCGTCACAGGCCAGGGCTTCCGCTGCCGTAATATGTGTGTCCAGCAGCGCGAGAAGTGGTGCCTCTTTTTCCGCGAACAGCTGTTCCAGCGGCGCCAGGATGGCGGCGATTTCTTGCCACCAGTCCGAAAGCTGCTTCAGCGCTTCGGCGGGCGGGGGCACCCGAGCGAGCGCGGCCTTTTCAATTGCCATGGCAATGCCCGCCAAGCCTACATCGGGACGCGGCCCACGCAGGCACCAGCGGTCCAGCTCGCGCGCCCGGGCGCGGAACGTCGCGCCGTCCTGGCCGCGCCGCGCGAAGGGATGCTTGAGCAATGCCAGCAGCGGCACCGGCGCGAACTGCGCCTCGGCGGCTTCCGCCAGCAGGCACAGGAACGTGCCCGCGGCGGTATGGGCCAGCGGCCGGCCGGCGGAATCGTCGATGGTCACGCCCCAGCGCGCCATCTCCGACGCCACGCGGCGCGCCAGATTGCGGTCGGGGGTGACCAAAGCAGCGGTGCGCCCCTTTGTTTCCAGCGCCTCGCGCAAGGCCAGTGCGATGGCCAGCGCTTCCTGCGCCGGATCGGCCGCCTCAACCAGCGCGATATTTTTCAGACCTGCCGCGATTTCTTTGTTTCCCGTCTCCGCCAGTGCTCGCCAGGCATCGGTGGTGGGCGCAGGGCGCAGGGTTTCGCGCAACAATGTCTCGCGTGCGGCGTTGGGGCTGATGTCGCTCCAATCCTTCACATCTTCGCGCTCGGCACCCATGGTCTGCAGCACCTGCTTGAGACCAAATTGTGGATGCCCCGGATCAAGTTCCGACCAGCTTTCATCGTCCAACTCTTGGTCCAGTCCCGGCAGCACCACCGCGCCTTGGGGCAGGCGAGCGATCACCGCCAGCAATTCGGCGGTCGCGGACAATGAGCCGGTGGAACCGGCGGCGATCACAAAGCCTTGCGGTGGATGGGCCTCCAGCCGCTTGGCCAGGTCGCGCATCGCCTGGGCGCGGCGGGCGGCGGGATTAAGAACTTTTTCCTCCGCCAGGATGCCTGGCCATTGCTTGCGGATCACGTCCAGAAAGCGGGTGACGCCTTCCCAATGCTCGGCCAGATGTTCGGGCGCCAGGTCTTTCAACTTAGACAGGTCGCAGCCCTGGTTTTCGACTTCGTCCATCACCTTGGCCAGGCTGTCGGCCAGCGCTGCGCTTTGCGCGAAAGACAATGTGCCGCCCCGTCCGGCGCGATCCCATTGCCGCACCAGCCGCGCCAGCAGCAATTGCCGCCGCAGCGGCGCAATCGCGGGTGCCAGTTCCAGCCCCTCGCTGGCGGCGTCGAACAACAATTCCTCTTCGTCGCTGTCGCCCAGCGGGCGGAACTGCGGCAGCAGCGCCGCGCCGCCCATGACGTGCGCAAAGGCATCGCCGAAGCCGCGCGCCGCGCGGCGGGTCGGCAGGTAGATCACCGCCGAAGACAAGGCCAGCGGATCATCGCCGGCCCGCGCGATCAGTCCCCGCGCCAATTCTCGCGCGAAATGCGCGCTGGGGCGGATGCTGAAGACGGCGGGCTGCTTCAAGCGGGCGCCTTTAAATAGGCTTCGGCCTCGTCGCGGGCCTGGGGTGTTCCGACATGAATCCACACGCCATCCAGCAGGGTGCCGGACAGTTTTCCGGCGGCGATGGCGCGGTCCCACATCACGTTGGTGGAGAAGGCGCCAGCGGGGGCGCCTTCGAACATGCGCGGATGCACGATCTGCACGCCGGGATAGGCATAGAGCGGCGGGGCCGCATCGCGGGCGCGCACGATATGCTTGTCGGCCGTGAGGGCGAAATCGCCGGTGCCTTCATAGCCCAGCGCGGTCTTCATCTGCGCCAGCAGCAACAGCCCGTCCATGCGGGTTTCGTCCCAGGCCGCGATCATGGCGGGCAGCGCGGGACTTGCGCCTTCCACCCATATGGAATCGGAATTGATCACGAAGAAAGGTGCATTCCCGAAATGCGGCATAGCCTTGACCACGCCGCCGCCTGTATCCAGCAGCTGCGCGGTTTCATCCGAAAACACGATCTCGGCATCCCGGCGCTTGCTCAAATGATCGCGCAGCATCAGGGCCTTGTAGTGCAGGTTCACGACAATGCGCGTCACTCCCGCCGCCACCAGCCGGTCGATGGAATGATCGATCAGGGTCTTGCCGCCCACCATCACCAGCGGCTTGGGCCGGTCATCGGTCAAAGGGCGCATGCGGGTGCCGAGACCCGCGCCCATGATCATCGCGGCAGTGACCTTGTTCACGAAATCTCCAATGCGCGCTTGTCCTGCGGAATCACGCGGTCATACCAGGCGCGCAGGTCGGCCAGTGCCGGATGCGCCAGGTCGCGTTCCAGGTAATTCCACACCCGCGGCAACAAGGCGAGGTATCGCGCCTTGCCGTCCCGTTTGTAAAGGCGCGCGAATATGCCCACGATCTTTGCGTTGCGCTGGGCTGCCATCACCGCCATTTCGTGGCGGAATGCATCTTCATCCAGCGGTTTGCCCTGCGCCGCCATCACGGCGAGATAATGCATGGTTGCGGTCTCCGCCAGTTCTGGCGAAACGGTGCGGCGCGCATCCTCGATCAATGAGATCAGGTCGTAAGCGGCGCTTCCGGCCACCGCGTCCTGGAAATCGATCAGGCCGACGCGTGCGACGCCGTTGCGCTCAGGCAGCCACAACAGATTTTGCGCGTGATAGTCGCGGTGCACGAACACCATCCGGCGACCGCCGATCCCGGCCAGCACGGCGCGCCACAACTTGCGGTGTTCTTCAATCTCATCGTCTGTTGCCGCACGGCCCAGCGCCAGCGGCAGGAACCACTCGATCAGCAGATCGGTTTCGGCCACATGCGCTGCCTGATCGTAGGCGAACAGCGGCTTGTCAGGTGACAGCGAGGTGGGTGCGTCATGGACATGTATCCGCGCCAGCACTTCGACGGCCACCTTGTACAATTCCTCTTCATTGCCGCCACCAGTCAGCACATCGGCGAACAGGTCATCGCCCAGGTCTTCCAGGATGACAAAACCCCGGGCGTGATCTGCGGCAAAAATATCGGGCGCCGCCAGCCCTTGTCCGCGCAGCCATGCGGCGGCCGCGTCGAAGCGGGCACAATCAGCGCCCGCCAGCCGCGCCAGGGCGTTGTAGCCCAGCGCGCGGCGTTCTTCTTCGCTGGCATCGGCCGGTGCGGTGGGGGCTTCGGCCCCTTGCGGCTGGTCCATCAGCATCGCCTTGCGGCCACCCATCGTCAGCCGCGCATAGCGGCGGGTCGAGGCATCGCCGGGCAGCGGCGCGACGGTCGCATCGCCCCAGCCGGACCGCTTCAGGAAATCTGTCATCGCAAGCTGGCGGTCAGACATGCAAGGCGCTTTCCATTTCCCTGGCCCAGCGTCCCGGCCCGGTCACCTTCGCCACGCGGCCATCCCCGCCCAGGCTGAGCCGCACATGCAGCGTTTCAGGCGGCAAGACTTCGGGCGCGCGCTCCGGCCATTCCACCAGCACGGCACCCTGATCCAGCGCGTCATCGAAACCCAGCTCCTGCATCTCGCGCGCGCTCTTGATGCGATACAGATCGTAATGGGCGACCGGTGGCGCGGTGTCATAATTCTGCACGATGGTGAAGGTGGGGCTTGGCACATCCTCGGCCACGCCCAGCGCCTGCAGGATGGCGCGCGCCAGGGTGGTCTTGCCGGCGCCCAGGTCGCCCCACAGCGCCACGGCATCGCCGACGCCAAGTCCGCCCGCAATGGCCTTGCCCAGGCGCGCGGTGGCGTTCAGGTCGGGCAGCAGGAATTCCTCCCGGAAAGTGTCGCTGATTTGGGCCATATCCATCGCTTTTAGCCCGGCATTCGGGCCACCGGAAGGGGCGGTTGTACCCCATCCACCGGCATGCTAACCCCGCGCCCGGATTACGGAAATCACGCGAAAAATGCCCGAAAACATCGTCATCATCGGCGCCGGACAGGCTGGCATCCAGGCCGTGGAATCGCTGCGCAAGGAAGGCTTCACCGGTCCCATCACCATGGTGGGCGACGAAGCCTATCCGCCCTATCAGCGCCCGCCGCTGTCCAAGGCGTATCTGCTGGGCGCCTTCGAGCGGGCGCGGCTGTTCCTTAAGGCCGACAATTATTACGCCGAAGCAGGCTGCGAACTGATCCTGAACACCAGCGCCAAGGCGATCCACCGCGGCGAGCGCATCGTGGAACTGAATGACGGCCGCAAGCTGGCCTATGACAAGCTGCTGCTGGCGACCGGCGCGCGGGTGCGCAAGCTGCGCTGCCCCGGCGCGGATCTGCCGGGCGTGCATTATCTCAAGACCATCGCCGATGTGGACGGTCTGCAGGCGGTGTTCCAGGCGGGCAAGCGCATCACGATCGTGGGCGGCGGCTATATCGGGCTGGAAGTGGCGGCGGTGGGCGCCAAGCGCGGGCTGGACGTGACGGTGTTCGAGGCGATGGACCGGCTGATGGCCCGCGCCGTGTCGCCGGTATTGTCGGATTTCTATGCCAAGGAACATGAAAAGGCCGGCGTGAAGCTGAAGCTCAACACCGGCGTCGAAGCTTTTGAAGGCAATGGCAAGGTCGAGCGCGTCGTCGCGGGCGGCAAAGCCTATGACGCCGACATCGTGCTGGTGGGCATCGGCGTGGTGCCGTGCGACGAGCTGGCGGTGGCAGCGGGCCTGGCCTGCACCGACGGCATCGTGGTCGATCAGAATGCCCGCACCGGCGATCCCCATATCTGGTCGGCCGGCGACTGCACCCGCCATGTCGGGCGCGAGGGCCATGAGATCCGGCTGGAATGCGTGCAGAACGCCATCGACCAGGCCAAGCATGCCGCGTTGAGCATGGTGGACAAGCACAAGACCTACAGCGAAGTGCCGTGGTTCTGGTCCGACCAGTACGACCTCAAGCTGCAGATCGCCGGACTGGCGCGTCCCACCGATACCCTGGTGCTGCGCGGCGATCCGGCTGCGCGCAAATTCGCCGTCTTCCATCTGCGCGATGGCGCGGTGGCGGCGGTGGAAGCGGTGAATGCCGCCCCCGAATACATGATCGGCAAGAAGCTGGTTGCGGACGGCAAGAAGATCGCCGCTGAAACGCTGGCCGACACCTCCATTCCCATGAAGCAGATGGCGTGAAGTACAAAGTCACCTACATCGAGGACAGCGGCAAGGCGCATACCGTCGAAGTGGCTGAAGGCTGGTCGCTGATGGAAGGCGCGGTCAAGCATCTCATTCCGGGCATCGACGCCGATTGCGGCGGGGCCTGCGCCTGCGCCACCTGCCAGGTCTATGTCGCGCCCGAATGGCAGGCCAAGCTGCCGCCCAAGAGCGACATGGAAGAAACCATGCTCGATTTCGCGCCCGACGTGAAACCCGCCAGCCGCCTGTCCTGCCAGCTGCGCATGAGCGCCGAACTGGACGGCATCGTGCTGCATCTGCCGAAAACCCAGCACGCATGAGCAAGCCCTGGCCGAAATGGGCGGGCGCCTGTGCGGGATTTGTCTTTCTCGTCCTGTTCGTCTGCCTGCCGCCGCTGCGCAAAGCCGGCTATCCGCTTGAGGCGCTGCGCTATCTGGCGGTGCCGGGCGCCATTGCCGGCGTCATCGGCGCGGTTGCCGGTTGGGGCCTGGTGGTGGTGCGCAACCGCCTGATGGTCCAGGGATAGGTCGCCCCGCGATCGCTCTTGCCGGTTTTCCGCCAGCCATGAGATAGTGGGCGAAAAGACCATAATATAAGGGGAAATCATGCGTACATTTTGCATCGCCGTCATCGCCGCCGGTCTGGTGTTGTCGCCCATGGCCTCTGCGCAGCCGCTGGCGCCGGGAAAGCCGGCCGGTGTGAAAGCCGCTCGCAATGGCGCCAGCACTGGCCTGTTCATTATGGGTGGCGTCGCGGTCGCCGCGGTCGTCGCCCTGGTGGCGCTGGGCGGCAACAGCAGCGACGCCAACAAAGGCGTGCTGAACGTCGGCACGGCCTCCGGCACCACCAGCTAACTCTTAAAGATAGGCGGTCTTGCGATCCGTGCTCTGCTCTGGATGCGGCTCGCCGTCGTGAATGCGGCGCGGCAGGTGGCAACGCACCAAGGTGCCGTTGCCGGACTCGATTTCCACCCAGCCGTCATGCAATTCCAGGAAGCGGTTGACCAGCGCCAGCCCCAGCCCCGCGCCGGCGCGCGCGCCGGACTGGCTCTTGGCTGAGAAACGCTCGAACACATTGGCCTTCACCTCCGGCGACAGGCCCGGGCCATTGTCGGCCACCGCGATCTGCACGTCCTCGCCCACGATGCGCGCCGACAGGGTGATGGTGCCGCCGCGCGGAGTGAACTTGAAGGAATTGGACAAGAGGTTGAACACGATCTGGCGCAGCCGGCGCGGGTCGGCCAGGAAGCGTCCGGCATCGGCGGGCACGTCTACCGTGAGCGACAGGCCCATCTTGGTGGCCCATTCCCGGGCATGGGTGGCGATATCGGTGATGAGTTCGTTGAGATCGATGCGTTCCAGCTCCAGCCGCAGCGCGCCGGATTCCACCAGCGCCAGGTCGAGAATGTCGTTGACCAGGCTCTTGAGGGTGTTGCCGCCCTGCACGATGGCCTGGACATATTCTTCCTGCTGGGCGTTCAGCGCGCCGGGCACGCCCGAAGCCAGGTGCTCGGAGAAGCCCAGAATGGTGTTCAGGGGCGTGCGCAATTCATAGGACACATGCTTGATGAAGTCCGACTTCAGGCGGTCGGCCGCTTCCAGCCCTTCATTGCGATCACGCAGCGCATTCTCGATGCGGAAGCGGTCGGTGACATCGTTGAAGGTCACCAGGGTCGCGCCATCGGGCAGGGGAGCGGTGGACAGTGACAGGATGGACCGGTCGGAGCGCTCGACATCGCCCAGGTCGCGCGCGGTGGCGCCCTGCACGATGGCCTGGATCAACTGGTCCCAGATGGCGCTGTCGCCGAACTTGTCGCGGGACAGCGCCGCGATGGTGCGCACATGCGGCTCGTCTTCCAGGTCTTCGGCTTCGAATTCCCAGATGCGGGAGAAGGCGGCATTGTGCAGCTTCAGCTTGCCGTCGGGACCGAACACCGCCACGCCTTCGCTCAGCGTATCCAGGGTGGCGGACTGCACCTTGATCAGGGTGTTGTAGTCGCTTTCCAGCGTGATGCGGGCGGTGACGTCCTCATACAGGAAGGTCAGCCCGCCAAAGGGGTGGGGCTGGTTGACGACGCGGATGGTCTGGCCGCCCGGCATGTGCCAGGTCTCTTCGCCGGCGCTTTCACGATGACCGTCGGCATAAAGCGTCTGGCGCGAACGCTTCCAGGCCTGGTAATCGCGCTGCTCCGGCAGCTTTCGGGCGTCGCGCAGCCGGTCCAGGATCTCGCCGTCGGTGGGATGCTTGTCCAGGAAGCTTTCGGGCAGGCCCCACAGCTTCACGAACGCCTTGTTGTAGAAAGCCAGCTTCTGGTCCTTGCCGAAGATCGCCACCGCGGTCTGCAGCTTGTCCAAGGTGTCGGCATGGGCGTCGGCATGCTGCTGCAGCCTGGCTTCGGCGGCGGCGACTTCGGTCACGTCCACCGCGGTGCCGATAACGCCGGCATCGCCCAGCGGGATTTCGGTGAAGGACAGCGCACGGCGCTGGCCGCTGACCACCGAGAAGCGGCGCGATTTCTGCGTGGCGTTCTGGGCGCGCGCGTCGGCCGCCAGTTCGCGTTCGGACTTGTCCAGCGCCACCTGGTCGCGCCGCGCGCTTTCCAGGTCGTCGGCGCCGGCGCCTTTGAGGAAGGCATGGTTGCCCCAGGCCAGCGCCAGGCCCTTGTCGCGCAGCCAGATCGGGATGGGCAGCGCATCCAGGATGGCGCGGTAATCGGCGCCCTGTTCGACCGTGCCCATAGCGGGTTCGGCGATCCACACCGCCGCCATGCCGCCGACGGCGCGGCCGCGCGCCATCAAGAGTTGTCCATGGCTGTCATGCACTGCCAGCTGGAACGCGGCGCCGCGATCTGACAGGCCGTCGATCGCACCCGACAGGGCCAGAGCATCGGAACCCTTGAGGCAGGACTGCAGCAGCTCATCGCCGCCGCCATATGAGAAAGGGCCGGAACCATCGCGGCCCCACACCACCAGCGCTTCGCGGCTGGCGCTCAGCAGCGCGTCGCGTTCGCCCAGCGCCGCCTTGGTCTTGGAACCGACAGCGCGCAGCGAGCGGCGCAACCGGCGGGCGTCGCGCTGTTCGGCCAGCGCCCACAGCCCTGCCGCGACGGCCAGCGCCACGCCGCCACAGGCCAGCGCCGACAGGACCACGATATTGCCGTTCTGAAGGGACAGGGCCGCGGTTTGTGCGTCTGCGGCGAGGGCAGGGGTAGGCAGGAGGGCAAAAGGCGCGGAACCCAGCAGGAGACCCCGCCAGACCCGTCCGAATGCCCCCGGCCTTCTGCCCTGTCCCATTTTGGGACGCATCCGCCAGCCCCCGTTAACGACCCGCCTTTTCGGCGAATCACATTGGAATCAACAAGATAGCTGTCGAGTCTGACTCCGACTAGGGATTGTGGTTAATAAATTCCTAAAAACGAGATGCGGCTCACAGGCCCATATTTTGCGGCCTGTGGATATTTTGTGAGTCAAATCAGAAAGTTAACGAGACCTTACCGGCGGTTCCGCCGACCCCTGCCAAGGAGTTGGGCAAGCACGAAAAAGGCGCGCTGCGGTGCAGCGCGCCTTTTCGTTTGCCGTGGAACGGCGATTAGTAGCGGTAGGTGTCCGGCTTAAAGGGGCCGGCCTTTGGCACTGTGATGTAGTCCGACTGCTTGGTGGACAGTTCGGTCAGCGTGGCGCCGACCTTGCCCAGGTGCAGGCGGGCGACCTTCTCGTCCAGCACCTTGGGAAGGACATAGACCTTCTTCTCGTACTTGCCGGTGTTCTGCCACAGCTCGATCTGCGCCAGGGTCTGGTTGGTGAAGGAGGCGCTCATGACGAAGCTGGGATGGCCCATGGCGTTACCCAGGTTCACCAGGCGGCCTTCCGACAGCATGATGATGCGCTTGCCGTCGGGGAATTCGATCTCGTCCACCTGCGGCTTGATGTTGTGCCACTTCAGGTTCTTGGTGGCGGCGATCTGAATCTCGCTGTCGAAGTGGCCGATGTTGCAGACGATGGCGCGGTCCTTCATGGCCCGCATATGCTCCAGCGTGATCACGTCGACGTTGCCGGTGGCGGTGACGAAGATGTCGGCCTTGGGCGCGGCCATTTCCATCGTGACGACTTCATAGCCTTCCATGGCGGCCTGCAGGGCGCAGATCGGGTCGATTTCCGAGATCATCACGCGGCAACCGGCCTGGCGCAGCGAGGCGGCCGAGCCTTTGCCCACGTCGCCGAAGCCGGCGACCATGGCGACCTTGCCCGACATCATCACGTCGGTGCCGCGGCGGATGCCGTCCACCAGCGACTCGCGGCAACCGTACAGGTTGTCGAACTTGGACTTGGTGACGCTGTCATTGACGTTGATGGCGGGGAACAGCAGCTTGCCTTCCTTTTCCATCAGGTACAGGCGATGCACGCCGGTGGTGGTTTCTTCCGACACGCCCTTGATGCTGGCGGCGATCTCGGCGAACCAGCCCTTGGGCTTTTCCTTGAGCAGGCGCTTGATCAGCGCATAGAAAACTTCTTCTTCTTCATTTTCCGGCTTTTCCAGGAAGGCGACATCGCCCTTTTCGGCGCGCAGGCCGTGATGCACCAGCATGGTGGCGTCGCCGCCATCGTCCAGGATCATGTTCGGATAGCCGCCGCCATGCCATTCAAACAGCTTGGCGGTGTAGTCCCAGTAATCCTTCAGGCTCTCGCCCTTGACGGCGAACACCGGGATACCGGCCGCGGCGATGGCGGCGGCGGCATGGTCCTGGGTCGAATAGATGTTGCACGACACCCAGCGGATGTCGGCGCCCAGCGCCTTCAGGGTCTCGATCAGCACGGCGGTCTGGATGGTCATATGCAGCGAGCCGGCGATGCGGGCGCCCTTCAGCGGCTGTGCCTTGCCGTATTCGGCGCGCGTGGCCATCAGGCCCGGCATCTCGATCTCGGCGATGTTCAGTTCCTTGCGGCCCCAGTCGGCCAGGGTGATGTCCTTGACGATGTAGTCGCTGAAAGCGGCCATGAAGCGATTCCCGTGGATTTCGGGCGTGCCTATAGCAGCCGGGCCGGGATGGGGCAAGAAACATATAAAGAAATACGCATATGATGATGCGGAGCGCAGAAAAGCAGGCTTTTAGGGGCCATCCACGCGGTATCCGGCCTTCCGCAGCAGCGCGGGAACGCCCTTGGGCCCCGTCAAATGGCCGGCGCCCACCGTGACGAAGAAGACGTGCTTCTCCTTCAGCATGGCTTCGATCTGGGGCACCCAGCGCAAGTTGCGATCATCTAGCAGCATCTTGCGGGCTTGCGGAAACTGGTCGAGATCGCCGTTGATCAATTCGTCCAGCTTGGCCTGGTCGCCATTGGCCCAGGCATCGACCATGGGCTGGATGCCGGCCGAGACATCGCGCAGGTCCGCAAGGCCGGCCTCGAATTCCTCCAGTTCCAGCGCGCGGTCGTCCGGCGCCAGCAGGGCGAACTGGTCGGCGATGGTTTCGAAATAGCGGATGGGCTTGTGGTTCCGCACAGCGTTTTCCATCAGCACGCTGTCCACGCCGTTGCTGGAAGCATAGTTGAGCTTGCTGATCTGGGTGAACATCAGCTGGATGCCCGCCAGCCAGGGCCGCTCGCGGTCCACGCCGGCGGCGTCCAGGCCGGAGATTTTCACGGCCGCGTCATAGTCGGCGCGGAATTTCGGATGCAGCAGGTCGCGCAGCTTCTGGTCCGGCGGCAGGAAGCCGTTCTTCTGGATAAGGTCCTGGAGTTCGCTGACCGCGGCGGCATCCTCGGGCACTTCGAAGACAAAAGTATCGGCGCGTGACAGCGCCAGGCTGATGGCAAGGGTGTGCCACTTCACATTGGGCGGCAGCACATGGATCGAACCCAGCAGGTAAACCTCGCCGGCCTCGCCCGTCACATGCCACAGCGCCGGATGGGCTATGGCGCCGGGCAGCGATGACTGCACCGTCTGTGCGCCAGCCAAAGACCCGGCCAAAGATGCAGGAAGGGATAGCGTGGCCAGCAGCGCCAGGATCGCGACCGCGAATTTCTTCATCATTCCAGGCACAGCGCTCCCGCCGCGATCACCAGCACCGAAATGATCCGGCGGGCCGTCAGCGTTTCGCCGAAGAATATGCGCCCCAGCAGCACCGCGAACAACACGCTGGTCTCGCGCAAGGCAGATACCGAACCCATCGGCGCGACGGTCATGGCGAAGATGACGATGCCGTAAGCCAGCACGGAAACCACCCCGCCCAGCGCCGCAAGGCCCGTGGCGCGCGCGCCCTGCCAGAGCGCGGCGCCGGGCCGCCGGAATTTGTAGAGCGGCAGGGCGGTGGCGCCCCATATCACGCACATCCACAAGGTGTAGGACACCGCGCTTCCGGAAAGCCGCCCGCCGATGCCGTCGGTCACGCTATAGGCGGCGATGAAGAAACCGGTGCCCAGCGCATAGAAGATGCCGGTCTCCGGCAATTGGCGGCCCCGGAAGGCCAGCGAGATGATGCCGATGCTGACCAGCACGATTCCCGCCATGCCCAGAAGCGTCGGCACTTCCTGCGCGACCAGGGCGGCACCCAATGTCACCAGAAGCGGCGAGGAACCGCGGGCGATGGGATATGCGCTGCCGAAATCGCCGCGGCGATAGGCGCGCACCAGAAAAGCGTTGTAACCGACATGCAGCAGCGCCGAGCCGGCGATATAGGGCCAGCTGGCGCGGGCGGGCACGGGCAGGAACGGCAGCGCTACGGCGCAGGCCAGCGATGTGGCGATGCCCATCACCGTCATGCCCCAGAAGCCGTCGCGGCCGCCTTTGAGCATGGCATTCCAGGACGCATGCAGCAGCGCCGCGAACAGCACCAGCGCGGCGACTGCGGGCGTCACTCTTCGCCGAATTTCGCTTCGATGAGCGCCAACATCGCCGTCAGCGCTTCCTGCGCATCCGGGCCTTCGGCGGTGACCATCACCGTGGAGCCGATGGAGGCCGCCAGCATCATCAATCCCATGATGGAGCGGCCATTGACGGCCTGGCCGTCCTTGATGATGTGAATCTCGGACTGAAAACGCGCCGAAGCTTCCACGATCTTGGCGCTGGCACGGGCATGCAGCCCGCGCTTGTTCAGGATCTTGGCGCTGGCGTGAAGCGTGGTCATCCCAGGTCGGCGCTTCCGGCCCGCATATATTTGCGTCCCGCTTCGATGGCGTCTTTGACGGCTTGTTCCAGCGGCACCTTGTTGCGGATGTCGATCAGCTTGATCAGGCTGGGCAGGTTGACGCCGGCCAGCACCTCGATCTTGCCCCGCTCCAGCAAGGTCAGCGCCAGGTTGCAGGGCGTGCCGCCGAACATGTCGGTGGCGACGATCACGCCATTGCCCACGTCGACCGACTTGGCGGCCGCCGCGATCTCGCGCTGGCGGCGCTCGATATCGTCTTCGGGCCCGATGCAGACGGCGCGCAGGTGGGTTTGCGGCCCCACCATATGCTCCATCGCGGAAATGAATTCCTGGGCCAGGCGGCCATGGGTAACAAGAACAATGCCGATCATGCGGGTTCCTTCGCGCGGCGGGACAGTAGCAAAAACCCCCGCCGGGGGAAGGCTTATTTGGGGTTGAAAGTGTCTATAAACAAGGCCTTGGAAAAAGCCTCGAGCGCGGCGCGGATTTTGGCTGGTGTGGAGGCATAATGGGCGTTCAGGGTGATCTGCGGCGCCTGGGCAGCGCCCTTGAGCGGCGCTTTCCAGGACCGATGAACGGGCAGACGTTCACTTTCCTTGCCCAGCTTCACAACCAGCGCGATCTTGACTCGCGCGCGCACGGGCATCTTGACGATGCCCACGCCGCGGATCTCGATCAGGCCGCGAATGGTCGCGGGCGGTCTGGCCCACAAGGCGCCTTTGTCGATGAACAGGATGGTGCGATCGTCGGCCACCAGTTGCGCGCCGTTATCGATCAGCCGCAGCGCCAGATCCGATTTCCCCGCCCCGCTTGGCCCCATCAGCAGCACGCCTTTGGCGCCGATGGCGATGCAGCTGGCATGAATATTCTTTTCGGTGTCAGGCATGTTGCTGCGCCAGCGGAAGTTCCACGATCAGCCGCGCGCCCATGCCCTGGGTGTTGTCGGGGCTGCGGTTCTCCGCATAGATCCGTCCGCCGGCGCCGTCGATGATCTGGCGGGCGATGGAAAGGCCAAGCCCCGAATTCCTGCCGAAATTCTCGCCCGGCCGCTCGGTGTAAAAGCGCTCGAAGATGGATTCCAGATTGTCGGGCGGAATGCCGGGGCCTTCATCCTCCACAGTGATACGGGCCACAATGTCGTTGCGCACCGCCGTCACGATCACCTTGCCGCCCGGCGGGCTGAAAGAGGCGGCATTGTCTATCAGGTTGCGAAACACCTGGCCCAGCCGCTCATCCTTGCCCAGCACGATGGCGCCTTGCGGCAGCTGGTCATGAAGTTCGAAGTCCACACCGCTGTCGGTCATGCGGTAAATCTCGATGATGGTGGACAGCAGCCGGGACAGCGCCACCGGCTCCTTGATCTCGCGCGACAATTCGGCGTCCAGCCGCGAGGCGTCGGAAATGTCGGTGATCAGCCGGTCGATGCGCTTGATGTCGCCGCGCACGATGCCCAGAAGCTGGGCGCGGCTTTCCTCATCCTTGGCGCGGGAGAACATCTCCACCGCGCTGGCCAGGGAGGTGAGGGGGTTCTTCAGTTCGTGCGCCACGTCGGCGGCGAAGCTTTCGATGGCGTCGATGCGGTCGTACAATCCGCCCGTCATGGAGCGCAGGCTGTCGGCCAGGTCGCCGATCTCGTCGGTGCGCTCGGGAAAGTTGGGAATGTCGCTGCGGCCGCCCAGGCCGAAACGAACGCGGTCCGCCGCCGCCGCCAGCCGCTTCACCGGTTCGGCGATGGTGCCCGCCAGATACAGGGACGAAAGCAGCATCACCAGCAGCGCCACGATGAACACTTCGATCAAGGTTGCGCGCTCCTGGCGCAATATGTCGTCGATGTCGCCGCCCTCGGTGGACAGGAACAGCACGCCATAGATGGCGGTAAAGCGCTGGATCGGCACCGCCACCGACAGCACCAGGCGGTTGCGATCATCCACCCGCTGCGCCGTGGCGGTGACGCCGGTCAGGGCGCTGTCCACTTCGCTATAGATGTGCCCGTCGTCGCCGCCTTCCGAATAGGGCTGCAGCCGCGCAAAGGGGCGCACGCCCATGATTCCGTCATACAGCCGCTTGAACCAGGCCTTGACCTGGCTGGCGGTATCCAGCGCCGGCAACTCGCCGGTCTGCACCACATTGCGGGCGAGCAGGTCGCGGGTGTCGATGGCCAGATGCCCGCCGGGCAGATAGAGCCGCCCGCGCAGGCGCGTTGGCGCGATCAGCTGGCGCAGCAACGGTTCGGCTTCGGCGACTTTCAGGGTGTGAGTTTCCGGCTCGGTGGCATATTCGGCCAACGTGCCGGCCACGATGTTGGCCTGCTCATGGATGGAGGTGAGCCGTTCCTCGATCAGTCCGCGCCCGTTGGCCTGCACCAGGATGACGCCGCCGGTGAACACGATCAGCGCCAGCGCATTGAAGGCGAGGATGCGCCAGGTAAGGGCGGAAAAGTGCGGCACTATTCGCGATAGCGGTAACCGACGCCGTACAGCGTCTCGATGGCGTCGAAATCATCGGCCACCACCTTGAACTTCTTGCGCAACCGCTTGATGTGGCTGTCGATGGTGCGGTCATCGACATAGACCTGGTCGTCATAGGCCGCGTCCATCAGGCTGTCGCGGCTTTTGACAAAACCGGGACGCTGCGCCAGCGCCTGCAAGATCAGAAATTCGGTGACGGTCAACCGCACCGGCTTGCCGCCCCAGGTGCATTCATGGCGCTGGGGGTCCAGCGCCAGCTTTCCGCGCACCAGGGCTTCGGTCTTGGGGGCCTCGGCGCCGGCGGCCACCGGCGTATGCTTGCCTTCGGCGCGGCGGAGCACCGCACGCACCCGCTCCAGAAGCAGGCGCTGCGAGAAAGGCTTGCGGATATAGTCGTCGGCGCCGGCGTTCAGGCCCATCAGCTCGTCGATCTCTTCATCCTTGCTGGTGAGGAAGATCACGGGAAGATCGGGCGATCCCTGCTTGAGCCGGCGCAACAGCTCCAGCCCGTCCATGCGCGGCATCTTGATGTCCAGGATGGCCAGATCGGGAGGGGCAGGCGCCAGCGCGGTCAGCGCCGCGGCAGGATCGGAAAAGGTGCGGACGTGATAGCCTTCCTGCTCCAGCAGCATGCTGACGGAGGCCAGGATATTCTTGTCATCGTCGACGAGCGCGATATTCGCCATTGAGACCGTTCAAAATAAGGCTTGGGCAGTATAAGCCTATGATGAACAAAGCAAAGTCCAAAAGGTTCCCGGAGCGTAGGCGGGAGCCGGAGCGACCAAAGAAATGACGGCTATCCCTTACGATCCGCGCCGTTTCGCTGGTACGGCGGCTTTTTACGAGCGCTACCGGCTCGGCTTCCCCGACCGGCTGCTGGCGCGGGTGGCGAATCTGCTGGATTTGAAGACCGGAGATACGGTGCTGGATCTTGGCTGCGGCACCGGCATGCTGGCGGTCGGGTTTGCCAAACTGGGCATGGCCGTCACCGCGATGGACCCTGAACCGGACATGCTGGAAGCCACCAGGGCCGCAGCAGATGCCGCCGGCGTGACGTTGAATATCGTGCAGGGCAGCTCGCACGACCTGGCCCCCGGCATGGGACCGTTCGTGCTGGTGGCGATGGGGCGCAGCTTTCACTGGATGGACCGCGCCGCGACCCTGACCATGCTGGACCATATCGTGACACCCCAGGGCGGGGTGGCGCTGTTCCATGACACCCATCCGCCGGTGGAGGAGAACGCCTGGTTCAAGATCCTGCGCGATGTGCAGGACAAGTTCGGCCGCGCCGCAGCGCCGCATGTCATGGAGCGAAGGGGCGGGCATCGCCGCTACGAACCTTTCCTGTTTGCCTCGGCCTTCACACAACTGGACGGCTTGTCGGTGACGATCCGCAAGGACCTGACGGTGGAGGAGATCGTGGGCCGCGCCTTGTCCATGTCCAGCTGTTCGCCGCAGACATTGGGCGCGCAGCAACAGGCGTTCGAGACGCGCCTGGCGGCGGCCTTGCGGGAATTGTCGCCGGATGGGACATTCACCGAGGTCGCCGAACTGGTCGCGGTTCTGGCCCGGCGGCCCAACAAGACGTAGGCGTTTTTTCGGGGGGACTTTCATGCTGCAACAGATTTTGACCGGCCAGACCAGAGGCGCGGCCCTGCTGATTGGGGCAGCGATCCTGTTCCTGTATCTGCTGCCGTCGGTGATTGGCCTGGCGCGCGCCCATCGCCGCTTCGTCCTGATCCTGGTGCTGAACCTGGCGGTTTCGCTGATCCAGGCGCTGATCGCCAGCAAGCTGTTTCCCTCCCTGCTGGTATTCGATCCGCACAATCTGCCGTCGCTGCTCAAGGTGGCGGCGCTCATCACCTTCGGGCCCGGCTGGCTGGCGTTGCTGGTCTGGTCGCTGTTGCCCGGTGTGCCCGATCCGCGACTGGTGCGGTTCAAGCAGACCAAGAGTTATGACACCATTGCCGCCCTGCCGCTGATCCTGTGGTTCGCCTATGGCGCGCTGCAGTTGCGCGCCATACTGGTCTATGACGCCGGCCAGATGATGGCCGGCACCGCCAGCCTGTATGTCTGGGTGCAGTTCATTTCCCTGACCATGGCGGCCATCTTCGACCTGATGCTGGTCTATCTGCTGGTGGTGCGCGACCGGGCGGTCGGACGCTCCAAGGGCGTGTGGCCGCGCGTGTTCGGCGTGGTGGGCACCTTCATGGGTGTTGGCATCCTGCAGTTGCCGGTGGCGCGGCTCGATCTTCCCCTGCAGCTTCTGGCAGCGGTGCTGATCGGCGTGGGCAGCCTGGGCTCGGCGCTGGTGCTGTGGCGGTTGGGCAAAAGCTTTTCCATCCTGCCCGAGGCACGCAAGCTGGTGACCAGCGGGCCTTATTCCTACGTCCGCCATCCGCTCTATTCGGTGGAGATCATCACCATCCTGGGGACGGCGCTGCAGTTCGCTGCGCCCTGGTCCTGGATTATCGCCGCGATCGTGGTGGTACTGCTGTGGATCCGCAGCCACTTTGAGGAGCAGGTGCTGGAACAGACGTTCCCGGAATACGGCGCTTACCGCCTGCGCACCAAGCGCTTCATTCCGGGAATCATCTAGCGCGGGTCTTTTGCGTCCTGAGTTCGTCGCGCGTGCTCGCGTGCGTTAAGCACGCTCCGCGCGACGCTCCTGCTCAGGCCACAAAATCCCTCGCTGCTGGGAAAATTATTTGAATTCGACTTTCACGATCTCGTAAGAGCGTGCGCCGCCGGGCGCCGCCACTTCCACCGTGTCGCCCTTGCTCTTGCCGATCAGGGCGCGCGCGATGGGGGAGGACAGCGAGATCTTGCCGTTCTTGGCGTCGGATTCCACATCGCCCACGATCTGGAACTTGCGCTCCTCGTCGGTGTCCTCATCGGCCAGGGTGACGGTGGCGCCGAACTTGACGCTGGTGCCCGACAATTTGGAAATATCGATCACGTCGGCGCGGCCGATCTGGTCTTCCAGTTCCATGACACGGCCTTCGATGAAGCTCTGCTTCTCCTTGGCGGCGTGATATTCGGCGTTTTCCGACAAGTCGCCATGGGCGCGCGCTTCGGCGATCGCCGCGATGATGGCGTGGCGGTCCACATTCTTGAGCTGGTTCAGCTCATCCTCCAGGCCTTTGAAGCCCGCGGCGGTCATCGGAATCTTTTCCATTGTCTCGTCCCTGTCGGCAAAAAAATTCTCGCAGCCCCCGCCGTTGGCGGATGCCGGAGCCATTCATTGTTAAGGCACTGAAATCGCTGATAAAAAACTTCTGACGATCAGCGGTGCATCAGGAAGAGTAAGACTGCAGGGGGGCGACTTCAAGGGAGCCTGACCGAAGCGCCTGAATGGCCTGGGTGGCCGCGGCCGCCCCGGCCATGGTGGTGTAGTAGGGAACCTTGAGGGTCAGCGCCGCGCGGCGGATGGACGAACTGTCAGCCAGGGCCTGTGCGCCATCGGTGGTGTTGAACACCAGGTTGATCTCGCCGTTCTTCAGCGCGTCCACCACATGGGGACGGCCCTCCAGCACCTTGTTGATGACCGCGACCGGTAGGCCCCTGGCCTCCAGGGTGCGGGCGGTACCGCGGGTGGCGACGAGGCTGAAGCCCATCGCCAGCAATTCGCGGGCGGGTCCTTCGATCAGGTCCTTGTCGCCTTCCTTCACCGAGATGAACACCGTGCCGCCGGTGGGCAGCTTCACGCCGGCGCCGATCTGGCTCTTGGCAAAGGCGCGGCCGAAATTCTCGTCCAGGCCCATCACTTCGCCGGTGGAGCGCATCTCCGGTCCCAGGATGGTGTCCACGCCGGGGAAGCGGGCAAAGGGCAGCACCGCTTCCTTGACCGAGATGTGCTTGGGATTGGGCTTTTTCAGGTTCATCGACTTCAAGGTTTCACCCGCCATCACGCGCGACGCGATAGCCGCCACCGGCAGGCCGATGGCCTTGGCGACGAAGGGCACTGTGCGGCTGGCGCGCGGATTGACTTCCAGCACATAGATCTCGTCGCCCTGAATGGCGTATTGCACATTCATCAGGCCCTGGACTTTCAGCGCCCTGGCCATGGCGATGGTCTGGCGTTCGATCTCGGCAATGGTCTTAGGCGACAGCGAGCGCGGCGGCAGCGAGCAGGCGCTGTCGCCGGAATGCACGCCGGCTTCCTCGATATGCTCCATGACGCCGGCAATGAAGACATCGCCATCCTTGTCGCAGATGGCGTCCACGTCCACTTCGGTGGCGCGGTTGAGGAAGCCGTCGATCAGCACCGGATTGTCGCCGCTGATGCGGAACAGCTCACCCGATTCCACCTGCTTCTTCAGCTCGGTTTCATCCGAGACCACGACCATGCCGCGGCCGCCCAGCACATACGAAGGGCGCAGGATCACCGGATAGCCGATGGCCCTGGCGGCCGCGACGGTTTCGTCCGCCGTCATGGCGGTGCCGTTGCGCGGCTGCTTGAGATCAAGCTCTTCCAGCAGCTTCTGGAAACGCTTGCGGTCTTCGGCCAGGTCGATGGCGTCGGCGCTGGTGCCCAGGATCGGCACACCCGCGTCGCGCAAGCCGTTGGCCAGCTTCAACGGCGTCTGGCCGCCGAACTGCACGATCACGCCGGCAAGGCTGCCCTTTTCCTTTTCCTTGGTGATGATCTCCAGCACGTCTTCCAGGGTCAACGGCTCGAAATAGAGCCGGTCCGAGGTGTCGTAATCGGTGGAGACGGTTTCGGGATTGCAGTTGACCATGATGGTCTCATAGCCGCGGCTCGACAGCGAATAGGCGGCATGACAGCAGCAATAGTCGAACTCGATGCCCTGGCCGATGCGGTTCGGCCCGCCGCCCAGGATGATGACCTTCTTGGCGTCGGTGGGATTGCTTTCGCAGACCGCCGAACCGCCGCCCCCTTCAACACCAAGAGGCGTTTCATAGGTCGAATACATGTAGGGCGTCAGCGCCGCGAATTCGGCGGCGCAGGTATCGATGCGCTTGTAGCAGGGCCGGACATCCAGCGCATGGCGCGCGGCGCGGACGGCGTCTTCCTTTTGACCGGTCAGCTTTGCCAGGCGGGCATCGGAAAATCCCATGGTCTTGAGCGCGCGGAACGATTTGACGTCCCTCGGCAAGCCGTCTTTGGCCACGCGCTGCTCGGTGCGGATGATGGTCTCGATCTCGCCCAGGAACCAGGGATCATAACCGGTAATGCGCTGGATCTCGTCCAGCGGAAAATCAAAGCGCATCGCCTGGGCGGCGAGACGCAGCCGGTCCGGCGTGGCGCGGGCCAGGGCGGCGCGGATGGCTGCCGGTTCGCTGTCCAGCGGGATTTCGTCAAACCCGGTCAGGCCTGTTTCAAGGCTGCGCAGCGCCTTCTGCAGGCTTTCGCCGAAGGTCCGGCCGATGGCCATGGCTTCGCCCACCGACTTCATGCTGGTGGTCAGCAGCGGCTCTGCGCCGGGGAATTTCTCGAAGGCAAAACGCGGGATCTTGGTGACGACATAATCGATAGTCGGTTCGAACGAGGCCGGCGTGACCTTGGTGATGTCGTTCTTGAGTTCGTCCAGCGTATAGCCGATGGCCAGCTTGGCCGCGATCTTGGCGATGGGAAAGCCGGTGGCCTTGGACGCCAGCGCAGAAGAGCGCGACACGCGCGGGTTCATCTCGATGATGACCATGCGGCCATCCTTGGGATTGACCGCCCATTGCACATTCGATCCGCCGGTCTCCACGCCGATCTCGCGCAGCACCGCGATCGAGGCCGACCGCATGCGCTGATATTCCTTGTCGGTCAGGGTCAGGGCCGGCGCGATGGTGATGCTGTCGCCGGTATGCACGCCCATGGCGTCGATATTCTCGATCGAGCAGATGATGATGGCGTTGTCCGCCTTGTCGCGGACCACCTCCATCTCGAATTCCTTCCAGCCCAAAACCGATTCTTCGATCAGGACTTCGTTGGTGGGGCTGGCTTCCAACCCGCCTTCGACGATGGCGAAGAATTCCTCGCGGTTATAGGCGATGCCGCCGCCGGTGCCGCCCATGGTGAAGCTGGGACGGATGACGGCGGGCAAGCCGACTTCGTCCATCACCGTCAGCGCCTTGGACAGGGTTTCGGGCCCCAGCTCCATCACCGGGGCATTGTTGCCGTCATAGATGGGATTGCCGCCGGAATCCTTCTTCTGGCGCAGCTGGCCCTTCAGGGTGAAGCCTTTGGGCACATCAAGCCCGATGGACAGCATGGCCTGCTTGAAGCGCTCGCGGTCCTCGGCCTTGTCGATGGCGTCGGCGGTGGCGCCGATCAGTTCGACATTGTGGCGCTCCAGGGCGCCGATTTTGCGCAAGGATAGCGCGGTGTTCAGCGCCGTCTGGCCGCCCATGGTGGGCAGCAGGGCGAACACCATGCCTTCGGGCACATTGGGCCGTTCGCGGGCGATGATCTTTTCCACGAACTCGGCGGTGATGGGTTCGATGTAGGTGGCGTCCGCCATGTCCGGGTCGGTCATGATGGTGGCGGGGTTCGAGTTGACCAGTACCACCCGGTAGCCTTCCTCGCGCAGCGCCTTGCAGGCCTGGGCGCCGGAATAGTCGAATTCGCAGGCCTGGCCGATGACGATAGGCCCCGCGCCGATGATCAGGACGGTATGGATATCGGTGCGTTTGGGCATGGCTGTTGCTTCTTCGGTCGCGCGCAAACCGGCCACGCTTTTGAGGGCGTTGGGGGCCTGCCAAGATGTAGGTTAAGGGGACCGTTTAGTGCGGGTGGGGGAGGGGCGCAACCCCTTATTTTAAGAGCGCCAGCGCAATACGCGTTCCTGCACAGGATTGACGAAATCCGTGCCATTTTCGACAGATTCCGCCCAGGCTTTCTTGACCCGGTGGTACCAGATGGCTGGCTGGTCGCTGTCCTGGATCAGCATCAGATTCGGGCTGAACTTCAGGCCTTCCTTCTGCAGCTCCACGATCTTGCGGTCGTCGGCGATGAAGGTGCGGCCCAGCGCCCAGAAGAAGGGATAGATGAAGTTCAGCCAGGCCGGCCACCAGAAGACCTGGATCACGTCGGTGTTTTCCGAATCGCGCGGGGTGCAGACGGTCAGGCCCACCACCTTCACGTCCTTGCCCAACAGGCGGCTGCGCAGGGTTTCGAAGCGTGTGGAGGGAAGTTCGAACGTGATCTCGGTCGTCACATCGCCCAGGATTCGGTAGGCCGGCTTGGAGGGCCGGTGCGCCGTCATCACAAAGCCGTTCGCCAGCGGGGCGTAGTGCTTTTCCTTCAGCCGGGCTTTGCGTTTCCACCACCAATGGTCATGCACATAGGCGGCATGGGCGGGATCCATCAACCCGATCACGGCATGGTCGATGCCGCAGGCGAAACGCTGCGTCTCGGTCCAGCGCATGGGGTGCGAAACGCCGGGGCACGGCGGTTCATTCCTGGGTTCGCTGCCCGGCCTGGCCGCCATATAGACCCAGATCAGCCCATCCTGCTCGCGCACCGGATAGGCGCGGACCTTGATGCTTTCCGCCTTCAGGTCTTCGCTGCCGGTTAGGGAGGGAATTTTGCTGCACTGGCCGCCCGGCTTGAAGCGCCAGCCATGATAGGGGCATTCGACGCTGCCTTCGGAAAGGATGCGGCCCGCCGACAGCGGCACGCCGCGATGGGGACAGATGTCGCGCAGCGCGAACAGCGCGCCGTCTTTCAGCCGGCCCAGCACAATCGGCTCGCCCAGCAGCATCTCGCGGCGCATCTGGCCGGGCGCCAGGCTGGACGCCAGTGCCGGCATGTACCAGAGGTCGCGCAGGAATTCGCCCATTTCCGCCATGGGAACTGCTTAGAGAAATCGCCATTTCGCCGCAAGGATGGGGCCATAAACCGGTTGCCGGGACCGCCGCGCACGCTAGGCTTTGACCATGAAAAAGGCGCTGCCGCTGGTTGAGCCCAAGCTTCTGATCCGCGCCCTGACCGCGGGCTGCGCCAGTGCCGCAGGCTTCATGCTGCTGGGCCATTACCGGCCGGTTCTGGCCCTGCAGTACGGGCTGTTCGGCTGCATGATGATCGCCGGCACCATGGGGTTGCTCTATGCCCGCGATGTGGCGCGCGGCTATCTGGCGGGCGCGCTGGGCGGGCTGGTGATCGGAGCAGCCTGCGGGCTGGCGGCGGTGGGCACGGCGAACCTGCTGGGCGACCGGCCGGACCTGTTCATTCCCTATGGCGTGATGGTCTGCACCCTGATCGGCGCCATTGGCGGATTGTTCGGGCAGTATGGCGCGTGGATACGCGACTTCATCCGCACCCTGCGCTAGCGATTCTATTTTAAAGAAACTGTCGGTTGGCGCGTTGCCTTCCCGGAAAGGGGCTGGGGGGCTTGTTAATCCGAGCCGACTCGCAACCAACCGACACACAGACTTTCGATGCCGAAAGCGGCCACGCAATGGTCCAATCATGACCATTTTTGGGCAGGCATGACAAATTCTACAGAATCAATCGCATCAACGGCTTGCGAGGCGCGAGTTCCGGGCTCATCATGGATTCTGGATGGTTGAAGAACCGATTTCCCTTCACCGCACTGTCATGGTGCGTGACATGTCTCCGGCGACTGTTCCGCAGGTCACGTTCGACCGTCCCGAACTCAATCGTATCCTCACCGTCTATGGCCGCATGGTGGCTGCCGGCGAATGGCGCGATTATGCGCTGGATTTCCTTGACGAGGTGGCGGTGTTCTCCATTTTCCGCCATGCCAGCGAGATGCCGCTGTACCGCATCGAAAAGCGGCCCAAGCTGCGCGCCAAACAGGGCATGTACAGCGTGATCGCGGCAGGCGGCGTGATCCTCAAGCGCGGCCATGAGTTGGACCAAGTGCTGAAGGTCTTCGACAAGAAGCTGCTGAAGGCGCTGAGCGCAAAAGAATAAGGCCCGGATCGCTCCGGGCCTTTTCTTTTTCTTGGATGCTTTTCGCTTAGCGGCGGTTGCCCATGAAGCGCAGCAGGAACAGGAAGATGTTCAGGAAGTCCAGGTACAGCGACAGCGCGCCCATGATGGCGGCCTTGCCGGCCACGGCGGTGTCGCCGCCCACCTGGTAGTAGGTGTTCTTGATCTTCTGGGTGTCCCAGGCGGTCAGGCCAGTGAAGATCACCACGCCCAGCGCGCTCACCGCGAAATCGATCGCCGGAGACTTGAAGAACATGTTGGCAATCATCGCGATGAACAGGCCCCAAACGCCCATCATCAGGAAATGGCCCATGCCGGTCAGGTCGCGGTTGGTGGTATAACCCCACAGGCTCATGCTGCCGAAGGTGGCGGCGGTGACGAAGAAGGTCATCGCCACGCTGGCGCCGGTATAGACGATCAGGATCGAGGCCAGCGAGGCGCCGACCATCGCCGCATAGGCCCAGAAGGTGGCCTGCGCTGCCGCCTGGCTCATCTGCATGATGCGGAAGGACAGGAAGAAGACCAGCGCCAGCGGCGCAAACATGACGACATAGCCAAGGATGGTCGGCGCGATAGCCACGCCGTTGGCGGTCGCCACCTGGTGATAGAACAGGTTCAGCAAGGCGGGGGTGTTGGCGACGAGGTACGCCACGCCGCCGGTCAGCGCCAGCGCACCAACCATGTAGTTGTAGACCCGCAGCATGTGGGCGCGCAGGCCAGCATCCATCGTGTCGGCGACGGTCGTCGCGCCACGTACAATTCGGTTGTCGAAGTCAGCCATTTGGTACTCCCTTTGCCCCCTACTATATCGTGATTTGTTGTGGCCGTATCAAGGCCGCCCAAAACGGGCTTTTTTAAGCTTTTGCAACGGTTAAGCCGACCTGAGCCGCCGCGCCGGCCGCACCGACAGGGCGCCGATCGCGCCCAGCAGGCCGAACAGCAAGGTCGCCGCCGCCCCGCCCACCACCGTGATCAGCACCGCCTGGGCATCGAAGGTGAAGGGCACGTCCAGGATGGCAAAGGCGATCACCCAGCCGGCCAGCGTTCCGGCCAGCAGCGCAATCACGCCCGTCGCCAAGCCCAGGACGCCATATTCGATGGCATAGACCAGGGCAATGCGGGCGCGGGTGGCGCCCAGCACTTTCAGGATGGTGGCGTCATACAGCCGGGCGCGGGTGCCCGCCGCTATCGCGCCGGCCAGCACCAGCAGGCCCGCCAGGATGGTGACCAGGCTGGCGGCGCTGACACCTTGCGCCAGCGACGCCAGCAAAGCCTGCACCTGCTGAATGGCGTCTTTCACGCGGATGGTGGAGATGTTGGGGAAGCGCGTGGTCACCGTCATGTAGAGCGGATTTTCCTGCGCGTCCGCCACCCGCACCGTCGCCAGGAAGGCGTGCGGTGCGCGGGCGATCAGGCCCGGCGACAGCACCAGCACGAAATTCTGCCCGCCGGTGGTGAAGTCTACCTTGCGCAAGGATGCGATGCGGCCCTCGAAGCTGCGGCCCAGCACATTCAACGTCATGCTGTCGCCGATCTTCAGGCCGGTGCCCTTGGCGATGGACTGGTCCAGCGAGATCAGGGTGGGGCCTTGATAGTCGGGCGCCCACCATTTTCCTTCGGTGATGATGGTGCCGTCGGGCGGGGTGGCGGCATAGGTGATGCCGCGGTCGCCGTTCAGCGCCCATTTGGCGTCAGGCGCGACCTTGGCCTGGGCCGACGGCACGCCGTTCAGGGCGGTGATGCGGCCCCGGATCATCGGCGTGCGCTTGTAATCGCTGGCACTGGAAAAACCGGTGATGGTGCGGTCGAACGCAGCGGTTTCGGCCGGCTGGATGTCGATGAAGAAGAAGCTGGGCGCGCGGGCCGGCAGTGCGCCTGCCACCTGCGCGTTGATGGTGGAATTCAAAAGCGTGACGGTGGCCAGCAAGGTCAGGCCCAGGCCCAGCGCCGTGACCACGCCGCCGGTGGCGGCGCCGGGGCGCACCAGATTGGCGAAGGCCAGCCGCACCAGCGGCGATCGGGGACGGGGCATGGCCAGAATCGCGCGGCGCAGGCCCTCCGCCAGCAGGCGCAGCAGCGCCAGTGCGGCGGCGGCGCCCACCAGAAACTGCGCCGCGAAAACCGGCGAGGGCGCCACCACCAATGTAAGAACCGCGACACCCAATGCCGCGGCGGCGGAAATCGCGCGATACAGATTTTGTCCTTCGACCTTGGCCGGTTCGATCACGTCACGGAACAGGCTGGCGGGCGGCACGGCGCGGGCGCGCGACAAGGGCGGCACCGCGAAGGCCACCGCCGACAGCAGGCCGAAGGCCAGCGCCAGCAGGATCGGTATGGGATAGAAGCCGAAGCTCGGCGGCACCGGCAAGGCATCGCCATAGATCCAGACAATGGCGAAGGGCAGGGCCGCACCCAGCGCAGCGCCCGCTGCTGTCGCCAGCAGCGCCACAGCCATCACCTGCAGGAAGAACACCGTAAAGACAAAGCTGCCGCTGGCGCCCAAGGCCTTCAGAATGGCGATGTCAGCGCGCTTCCTGTCCAGAAACGCCAAGATCGCCTGGCCCGCGCCCACCCCGCCCACGCCCAGCGCCACCAGTCCGACAAGAGTCAGGAACATGGTGAGCTGTTCGACAAAGCGCTTGATGCCGGGCGCGGCATCGCCCCGGTCGCGGATGTTCCAGCCGGCTTCGGGAAAGCGCGCCTGCGCGGTGTCGCGGAATTGGGTGATGCGTACCTTCGCCTGTACCGGATCGGCGGGCGCGCCGCGCAGCGCAATCCGATAGGTGTAGTTCACCAGGCTTTCGGGCGTGACCAGGCCGGTGGCGGGCAGGGATTTCGCAGCCACCAGCATACGGGGCCCGAGCGAAAAGCCGGTGGAGATGCGGTCCGGCTCGCCGTCCAGCGCCGCCATGATGCGGAAGGTGGCGTCACCAAGCTTGATTAGGTCGCCGCGTTTGACATGCAGCCGGTCGAGCAGGGTTTGCTCCGCCGCTACGCCGCAAACCCCGTCATCCTCGCAGGCGATCACATCGTGCAGAGCCTGTGCCGGGCGAAGCTTGGGCGCGCCGAAAAGCGGCCAACGGTCATCCACGCCTTTGAGTTCGACAAGCTGGCGCGCCGTATTATCCCGCGCATAGACCATGGCGCGCATGGACTGGGCGCGGGAGACGCGGCCCTGCGCGTTCAGGAATTTCAATTCGTCGTCGCTGGCGGCCCGGTGCACCAGATTGACCGAGACATCGCCACCCAGCAGCACCTGTCCCTGATCTTGCAAGCCGGTGAGGAAAGCATCGCTGAGCGACTCCACGCCGCTGATGGCGGCCGAGCCCAGCAGCAGGCAAAAGAAGAAAATCCGGAAACCGGCAAAGCCGCCGCGCAATTCGCGCCGGGCAAAGCGCAGGGCCAGGCGCCAGTCAATCATTCAGCTTGCCGTCCGCCATGCGCAGCACCCGGCCGCAGCGCCGCGCCAGCCCTTCCTCATGCGTCACCAGGAACAGGGTGGCGCCGCGTTCGGCGTTCAGAGCGAAGATCAGGTCGGCGATGCCGGTGCCGGTGGCGCTGTCCAGGTTGCCGGTGGGCTCATCGGCGAACAGGATCTGCGGCCCCGGTGCCAGGGCGCGGGCCAGCGCCACGCGCTGCTGCTCGCCGCCCGACAATTGGCCGGGATAATGATCGGTGCGCTGGATCAGGCCCACGGCGCGCAGTTCCTTTTCGGCGCGGTCGAAGGCATCGGGCACCCCCATCAGCTCCAGCGGTACCGCGACATTCTCCAGCGCCGTCATGGTGGGGATCAGGTGGAAGCTCTGAAACACCACACCCACCCGGCCCAGCCGGAAGCGCGCCAGCGCGTCCTCGCCCATCTGGGTGATGTCGGTGCCGGTGACTGTGACGCGTCCCGATGTGGGCTTTTCCAGTCCCGCCGCCACCATCAAAAGTGACGACTTGCCCGAACCGGAGGCGCCGGTCAGCGCGACGCTTTCGCCGGCCGCCACGCTCAGCGACACGCCTTTCAGGATGTCCACGGGCCCGGCAAGGCTTTTCAAGGTCAGGCTTACATCTTGAAGCTGAAGGGCGGGCGGGGGATTGTTCATGTTGACTCGGATAAAGTGACGATGGCGCGCGGATTCAAGCTTCTGCTTAGCATAGTTCTGCCCCTGATCGTGGCGGGAGCAGGGCAGGCTGTCGCGGCGCCTGTCAAAATCCTCGCCCTGGGCACTAGCATCACCCAGGGCTATGGCCTGCCGCCGGGCACCGAGTTCACCGTGCAGTTGCAAGCCGCACTCAAACGCGACGGGATCGACGCGGTGGTGACCAATGCCGGGGTCAGCGGCGACACCTCCGCCGGCGGGCTGGCGCGGCTGGACTGGTCGCTGGCCGATCATCCGAATGCCGTGATCGTCGAGCTGGGCGGCAATGACATGCTGCGCGGGATTGCGCCGGCCGAAACCGAAAAGAACCTGCGCGCCATCCTGGCCCGGCTGAAAGCGGCACATGTGCCGGTGCTGCTGACCGGCATGCATGCCCAGCGCAACCTGGGCGCCGATTATGTCCGGCGGTTCGACGGAATTTATCCCCGCCTGGCCAAGGAGACGGGTGTGCTATTCTACCCCTTCATCCTGGACGGCGTGGCGCTCAACCCCAAACTCAATCAGGCGGACGGTATGCATCCCAATCCGGCGGGTGTGAAGGTCATGGTGGCGCGCATCCTGCCGCTGGTGAAAAAGCTGGCCAAAGAATCAGAGAAGATCCGCTGATGCTGAAGAAGCTGCTTTCGGTCAGTGGCTTTACCTTGTTGTCGCGCATCACCGGCTTTGCGCGCGACGCGCTGCTGGCCTGGACCCTGGGCGCTGGCGTGATATCCGACGCCTTCTTCGTCGCCTTTGTCTTTCCCAACAATTTCCGCGCCATCTTCGGCGAAGGCACGCTCAACCCCGCATTCCTGCCGCGTTATGCCAGCCTGCGGGCGCGGGGCGAGGATGCCGCCGCCGCCAAATTCGCCGATGCCATCTTTGCCTGGCAGATGGCGGCACAGATTGTGCTGTTGGCGCTGGCGACCATCTTCATGCCGTCCATCATCCGAGTGCTGGCGCCCGGCTTCATCAACAATCCCGAGCAATTCGCGCTGACCGTGTCGCTGGCGCGCGTCACCTTTCCCTATCTGATCCTCACCCTGGTGGCGGTGCAGCTGTCCGCCATGCTCAACGCCATCGAGAAATTCTGGGCCGCGGCCGCCTGGTCCAACCTGCAGAACCTGGCGATGATCGCCACGTTGATTGCCTGGCAGTGGTTTCCCAACGCGGCCTATGCCGCCGCCTGGGGCGTGCTGCTGGGCGGGGTGGCGCAACTGATCTTCATCCTGTGGGCGGGGGCTCGCGAAGGACTGTGGCTGCGCCTGGGCTTGCCGCGCTGGACGCCGCAGGTGGCCGAGTTTTTCCGCGCCTTCGCAGCGGTGACCGTCGGCGCGGGCAGCGTGGTGATCTCGCCTTTCATCGACACCATCCTGGCCAGCTATCTGCCGTCCGGCAGCCGGACGGCGCTGTACTATGCCGACCGCCTCAACCAGTTGCCGCTGGGGGTGCTGGGCATCGCCATCGGCACGGTGCTGTTGCCCGAAATGTCGTCCCGGCTGGCGCGCGGAGACGCCGCCGGCGCGCATGCGGCGCAGAACCGGGCGGCGGCGATGAGTCTGTTGCTGACCTTGCCCTTCATGGCCGCCTTTTTGGTCATTCCCGGCACCGTGATGCGCGCGGTGTTTGCCCATGGCGCCTTCGACGGCAATGCCGCCACCATGGCGGCGGTGGCGCTGGCCGCTTACGGCATCGGGTTGCCGGCCATGGCGCTGATCCGGATCCTGGCATCCACTTTCTATGCCCGGCACGATACGGCTACGCCGGTGCGCGCGACCCTGATCGCCATGGCCTGCAACATCGCGCTGAAGATTTTCTTCGTCTGGGGCCTGTCGTTGGGCGTGGCCGGACTGGCGCTGGGCACGGCGCTGGGTGCCTGGATCAATATCGCGCTCCTGACCTGGCTGGGTCACAGTCGAGAACTGTTGTCGATCGAGCGCCAGTTCATGCGCGCCTTGCCGGTTTCGGTGCTGGCGGCAACCGCGGTGGGCGGTGGGGCCTGGGTGGGCGCGCATCTGCTGCAAGGTCATGGTGACATCGCGGCGTTGGCGGCGGCGATTCTTTGCGCCGGCCTTGGCTATGGCGTGGTGCTGCTGATCCTGCGGGGCCGCCTTCCGCTGGCGCGGGCCTGATGCGCCTTTTCGTGGCGTTGCCAATCCCCGATTCGGTGGCAGGCGGCTTGCTGGCCATGCAGAGCGGGGTGCCGGGCGCGCGTTGGCAGGCGCGCGAGCAACTGCATCTCACGTTACGCTTTATCGGCGATGTGGATGGCCGCGATGCAAGCGACCTGGACGAGGTGCTGTCGGGCATCGATGCGCCGGCCTTCGAGCTGCAACTGCATGGCGTGGGCCAGTTCGGCAACAAGCAGCCGCACAGCCTGTGGGCGGCGGCGCGGCCGCACGATTTGCTGGATCACCTGCAACGCAAGGTGGACACCGCCATCCGCCGCATCGGCCAGCCGCAGGACGCGCACAAATTCACGCCCCATGTCACCCTGGGCCGGCTGCGCCACCCGGACCTGGACAAGGTGCGCGAATGGCTGGTGACCCACGCCCTGGCCACCAGCCCGGAATTTGCCGTGGACCGCTTCTGTCTTTATTCCAGCAAGCTGACCAGCGATGGCAGCATCTATCGCGTGGAGCAGGAATACCCGTTGCGAGGATTTGATGGCGAAATTGACGATTGAAGAGCTGAAGGCCGCGCTGAAGCGGCTGCCCGACTGGGAACTGGCCAGGGACCGCGAGGCACTTGTGCGGAAGTTCCAGTTCGTGGATTTCGACGCCGCCTTTGCCTTCATGACCCGCTGCGCCCTGATGGCGGCCAAGATGGACCACCATCCTGAATGGTCCAATGTCTACAACAAGGTCGATGTGACCCTGACCACCCATGACGAAGGCGGCGTCACCCAGAAGGATGTCGATCTGGCGGCGGCCATGGACGGGTATGCGATCGTGGGACAGAAGCGCTAGGGAACCCTTCCGGGTGCAACCCGTTGTTGGCAGACGCAACACGGGAGAGAACAATGGCAGTGGAAGTTGATAATTCAGGTGGCAGCGGCAATGTGCTGGTCGGATTCCTGCTGGGTGCCGTCCTGGTCGCGATAGCGATCGTCGGCTTCTTCATGTGGGACAATTACAAGAGCCATACCGGCGGCGCCTCGGCACCCACCGCGACCATCACGGTCAAGAAGAACTAGCGCCCTCTTTTTTAAGGTGGGCTATCGCCCATAGCGGTCCATCAGTTTCAGCGCCACGCTGCTGCCCAGCGGCGTGAGCGCGATGGACGCCAAAAACCACACCCCGGCGCGGCGACCGTCCTGCTTGGCCCAGAAGGCCACGCCGATCGCCGCCAGCACATACAAAAATACCAGCATTACTTCCGCGCGTTCTTCACCAGGTCGTCCACCACGGATGGATCGGCCAGGGTCGAGGTATCGCCAAGGCTGGAGACATCCCCTTCCGCGATCTTGCGCAGGATGCGGCGCATGATCTTGCCCGAACGGGTCTTGGGCAGGCCGGGCGCGAACTGGATCACGTCTGGCCTGGCGATGGGCCCGATTTCATTGCCGACAAATTTCTTCAGCTCGGCATTTAACTCGTCCGAAGGCGTCACGCCGGCGTTCAAGGTGACATAAGCATAGATGCCCTGGCCCTTGATGTCGTGGGGATAGCCTACCACCGCGGCTTCTGCCACGTGCCTGTGCCCGACCAGCGCGCTTTCCACTTCGGCGGTGCCCATGCGGTGGCCCGACACGTTGATCACGTCATCGACGCGGCCGGTGATCCAGTAATAGCCATCCTCGTCGCGGCGGCAGCCATCGCCGGTGAAATACTTGCCGCGATAGGTCTTGAAATAGGTGTCCACGAAGCGCTGGTGATCGCCATAGACGCTGCGCATCTGGCCGGGCCAGCTCTGGGCGATGCACAGATTGCCGGTGACGGCGCCCTCCAGCACCTTGCCCTCGGAATCCACCAGCTCCGGAACGATGCCGGGCAGGGGCAAGGTGGCTGAACCGGGTTTCAGGTCCGTGGCGCCGGGCAACGGCGAAATCATCAGGCCGCCGGTCTCGGTCTGCCACCAGGTATCGACGATGGGGCAGCGGCCATCGCCGATCACGCGGTGATACCACAGCCAGGCTTCCGGATTGATCGGCTCGCCCACGCTGCCCAAGAGGCGCAGGGACGCGCGGCTGGTCTTCTTCACGGGGCCGTCGCCGTCGCGCATCAGGGCGCGGATGGCGGTGGGCGCGGTGTAGAAGATGTTGACCTTGTGCTTGTCGATCACCTCCCAGAAGCGCGAGCTGGTGGGATAGTTGGGCACGCCTTCGAACATCAGGGTGGTGGCACCGTTGGCCAGCGGGCCATAGACGATATAGCTGTGGCCGGTGACCCAGCCGACATCGGCGGTGCACCAATAGATATCGCCGTCGTGGTAATCGAACACATACTGATGCGTCCAGGACGCCCACAGCAGATAGCCGCCCGAGGTGTGCAGCACGCCCTTGGGCTTTCCGGTCGAACCAGACGTGTAAAGAATGAACAGCGGGTCTTCCGCATTCATCGGCTCGGCGGGACAATCGGCGGAGACCTTGGCAGCTTCCTCGTGATACCAGACATCGCGGCCCTTGTGCATCAGGGCTGGTCCGCCCGTGCGCCTGACCACGATTACGGTGTCAAGGCCGGGGCAGGCGGTGGCAGCAAGATCGACATTCCTCTTCAGCGGAATCGTCTTGCCGCCGCGCAGGCCCTCATCGGCGGTGATGACGATCCTGGAGTCGCAATCGGTGATGCGCCCGGCCAGGCTGTCGGGCGAAAAGCCGCCGAACACCACCGAATGCACCGCCCCGATGCGGGCGCAGGCCAGCATGGCATAGGCCGCTTCCGGTATCATGGGCATGTAGAGGGTGACGCGGTCCCCCTTCTGGACGCCGCGGGCCTTCAGGACATTGGCGAACTTGCAGACTTCCTCGTGAAGCTGCCTGTAAGTGATGTGTTTGCTGTCGGCGGGGTCATCGCCTTCCCAGATGATGGCGGTCTGATCGCCGCGGCTGGCCAGGTGGCGGTCGATGCAGTTGGCCGAGACGTTCAGTGCCCCATCCTCGAACCACTTGATGGACAGATTGTCCGGGTCGTAGTTGACATTCTGGACCTTGGTGAAAGGCTTGGCCCAGTCCAGTCGCGCGGCTTCCTTGCCCCAGAAGCCGTCCGGGTTCTTTATCGATGCCGAATAGGCGGCCTCATATTGCGCCTTGGTCATCAGGGCGCGCTTTTTCCATTCCTCCGGCACCGGGAACAGGCTGTCGGACATGTCGCTGTCTCTTTTCGCTTGTGGTCTTTTGGGCTTACTTGGGGCGCGATGGTGCTATGATCGCATCTCAACTTCAAGACGGCGGTTCATGCAGCTTCATCTGTCCACCTGGCCCGAGGTCGAGGCCTACCTGGCCAAGTCCAAGGCCATCCTGATTCCCATCGGCTCCACCGAACAGCATGGCCCCAATGGCCTCTTGGGTACCGACGCGCTGTGTCCGGAAATCATCGGCAAGCGGGCAGGAGACGAAGCCGGCTTCCTGGTCGGGCCCACCTTCAATGTCGGTCAGGCGCAGCATCACATGGGCTTTGCCGGCACCATCACCCTGCGCCCCTCCACCATGATTGCGGCGATGCAGGATTGGTCCCAGTCGCTGGTGCGCCATGGCTTTGAGCGCATCTATTGGCTGAACGGCCATGGCGGCAATATCGCCACCATCACGGCCGCCTTCTCCGAGATCTATCACGGCGTCACTTTTTCGGGGGGCTCCGGCTCCAACCATCCCCCGCTGCGCTGCACCTTGCGCAACTGGTGGGAGCTGCACGGGGTGATGGACGTCTGCCGCCAGCTTTTCCCGGTGGGCGAGGGCAGCCATGCCACGCCATCGGAAGTGTCGGTGACCTGGGCCGGCTATCCGCAAGCGGTAAATTCGGTGGCCATGAGCCCACGCATCGCCCCCAACGGCCCGATCCTGGACGCCGATGATTACAGGCGCCGCTTCCCGGACGGGCGCATCGGCTCCGATCCTTCCCAGGCCAATGTGGAAGCTGGGGAAAAGATCATCGCGGCGGCGGTCAAGGCGGTGATTTCGGAGTTCCGCACCTTCGCGGCGTCCTAGCGCCGCGCGGGCGCAAGGGCTATGATCCGCGCTCCCAGGGGTGCGCTCGCAAGGCGCTGAGACCGCAATGGTGCGGATCCCTTAGAACCTGATCCGGCTCACACCGGCGTAGGGAGAGGTTGCCATGAACAAGCCCATTCTCGACAAGTCGCTGTCCATCACCCGCGGCGCGCTGCCAGGTTCCAACAAGCTGATGGTGAACGGCGTGCCGTTCCGCGAAGTCAAACTGTCGGGCGGTGAAGCGCCGGTCCGGCTGTACGACACGTCCGGTCCCTACACCGACGATGCCGTTACCATCGACATTGAAAAAGGTTTGGCCGCCAAGCGCCGGGAATGGATTTTGGCGCGCGGCGATGTCGAGGAATATGTCGGCCGTGACCGCAAGCCGGAAGACGATGGCCTCAAGCCCGGCGAAAAGCTGACGGTGCCGCAGTTCAAGCGCGATGGCGTCAAGTTGCTGCGCGCAAAGCCGGGCAAGAATGTCACCCAGCTTTACTATGCGCGTCAGGGCATCATCACCGAAGAGATGAAATACATCGCCGCCCGCGAAAATTTGGGCCGCAGCGCCCTGGCCGACGGCAACAGCTTCGGCGCCAATATCCCGCAGGAGATCACCGCCGAATTCGTGCGCGAGGAGATCGCGCGCGGCCGCGCCATCATCCCCTCCAACATCAACCATCCCGAAACCGAGCCGATGATCATCGGCCGCAACTTCCTCACCAAGGTCAACGCCAATATCGGCAACAGCGCCGTGACCAGCGGCGTGGCCGAGGAAGTGGACAAGATGGTGTGGTCCATCCGCTGGGGCGCCGACACGGTGATGGACCTGTCGACCGGCCGTCACATTCACACCATCCGCGAATGGATTGTGCGCAATTCCCCGGTGCCCATCGGCACCGTGCCGATCTACCAGGCGCTGGAGAAGGTCGGCGGCGTGGCCGAAGACCTGACCTGGGACATCTATCGCGACACGCTGATCGAGCAGTGCGAGCAGGGGGTGGACTATTTCACCGTCCATGCCGGCGTGCGGCTGGCGCATATCCCGCTGACCGCCGAGCGTGTCACCGGCATCGTGTCACGCGGCGGCTCGATCCTGGCCAAGTGGTGCCTGGCGCATCACAAGGAAAATTTCCTCTACACCCATTTCGAGGACATCTGCGAACTGCTGAAACAGTATGACGTGTCCTTCTCATTGGGCGACGGGTTGCGCCCCGGCTCGACCGCCGACGCCAATGACGCCGCCCAGTTCGCCGAGCTGGAAACCCTGGGCGAGTTGAACAAGATCGCCCAGAAGCACGATGTCCAGGTGATGATCGAAGGTCCCGGCCATGTGCCGATGCACAAGATCAAGGAAAACATGGACCGCCAGTTGGCGGCCTGCGACGAGGCGCCTTTCTATACGCTGGGACCGCTGACCACCGATGTGGCGCCGGGCTATGACCACATCACCTCTGCCATCGGCGCGGCGATGATCGGCTGGTTCGGTTGCGCCATGCTTTGCTATGTCACGCCCAAGGAGCATCTGGGCCTGCCCGACCGCGACGATGTGAAGGCCGGTGTGATCGCCTATCGCATTGCCGCCCATGCCGCGGACTTGGCCAAGGGTCATCCGGCGGCGCGCATCTGGGACGACGCCATGAGCAAGGCGCGCTTTGAATTCCGCTGGCGCGACCAGTTCGCCCTGGCGCTGGATCCGGAAACCGCCCAGCTCTATCACGACGAAACCCTGCCGGCCGACGGCGCCAAGGTGGCGCATTTCTGCTCCATGTGCGGACCGAAATTCTGCTCCATGAAGATCAGCCAGGAAGTGCGCGACGCCGCCAAGGGCACCAACGACACTTTGTCGACCGCCGAAATCCGCGCTGCCATGGCCAGGAAGTCGGACGAATTCAAGCAGGGTGGCGGCGAGATTTATCTGCAGAAGCCTGCGGCCGAGTAATTCAAGCAAGGGTGTTTTGATGATCCGTTTTGCCATCAGCGCAGTTGCGGCGTTGCTGTTTGTTGCGCCAGCCTTCGCCGTCGAGCCGTTTCCGGCCGCGTTCAAAACCCAGACCATCAGGACCAACGGCACCGAGCTGTATGTCCGTTCCGGCGGCTCCGGTCCTGCCGTGGTGTTGTTGCACGGCTTTGGCGATACCGGCGACATGTGGGCGCCGATTGCCGCGAAGTTGGTCAAGGATCACACCGTCATCGTGCCCGACCTGCGCGGCATGGGCCTCTCCGCCCATCCGGACACCGGCTATACCAAGGTCAATGAGGCGCGCGATATCGCAGGCGTGATGGACGCGCTGAAGGTGGGCAAGGCCCAGCTTGTCACCCACGACATCGGCAACATGGTCGGCTATGCCCTGGCGGCGCAGTACCCGGCGCGCATCACCAAGTGGGTGGTGATCGATGCGCCGCTGCCGGGCATCGGCAACTGGGACAAGATCCTGCTGAACCCGCTGCTGTGGCACTTCAACTTCCGCGGCCCCGATGCCGAGCGGCTGGTGGCGGGACGCGAGCGCATCTATCTTGATCGTTTCTACAACGAACTGTCCGCCGATCCCAAGAAGATCGATGAGGCGACCCGCAATCATTATGCCGCGCTCTATGCCCGGCCGCACGCCATGCATGACGCCTTCGAGCAGTTCAAGGCCTTCACACCCGATGCCGCGGACAACAAGGCGCTGCTCGCGAAGGGCAAGCTGCAGATGCCGGTGCTGGCGCTGGGCGCGGAAAAATCCTTTGGCGCTGGCATGGCGGTGGAGCTGAAATTCGCCGCCGCCAATGTCACCGGCGGCATCGTGCCGGCCTCCGGTCACTGGATCATGGAAGAAAATCCGGCCGCCACCACCAAGCTGGTGCTGGACTTCCTGGCCAAATGAAGACGCTGTGCTTCTTGGCCCTGCTGGCGGTGCCAGCATCTGCCGTGACCCTGCAACAGGATTGCCGCGGCCCGGGCAGCATCGGCACCGCCTTGATGAACCCGGACGGCACCATCACGCTCAACATTCGCACCATTCCCGGCGGCCCGCTGGACGGCGTGGTGGCATCCAAGCCGGGTGATGCCAATTACGCCCGCATCCTGTCGCATCTGGGCGGCATGCAGCCGGGCGAGAAAAAGCCCGTTCCGCCTTGGTGCTAACGTAACGGCCGGTGTCCGGTCACGGCGTTCCAGATCGCCAGCACGATGACGGCACCGATCACCGCCACGATTGTCGAGATGACAAATCCGTGCTGGTTGTAATCGAAGTCCCCATTCAGGGTCTTGAACAGGAAGCCGCCGGCCAGCGCGCCCACCAGTCCCAGCGCGATATTGACCAGGCAGCCGCCGCTCTGCTTGCCCATCACCAGGGTTGAGAGCCAGCCGATAAAGGCGCCAAAGAAAATCCAGCCCAGAATGAACATCGCGACCCTCGCTATTTCAGACTGACATATATCATGGTGATTGCCGCCGCCGCCATCACTGCCGTTGATATCCAGCCCAGCCCGCCCAGCACCCAGCCGGCACGGAATTCCCCCATCTTGCGCTTGCTGCCGGCCACGATCATCAGCGCCGCCATCATCGGCACGGCGATCACCCCGTTCAGCACCGCGCTCCAGTACAACGCCTTGATGGGATCCAGCGGCGACCAGTCGATCCCCAGCCCCAACAGCACCGCCGCCCCGATCACGCAGTAAAAGCCGCGCGCCTGCCACGGCATGTTGTCCAGCCCGGTCTTCCAGCCGGCCGCTTCGGCGACCGCATAGCCTGTCGATCCCGCCAGCACCGGTATGGCCAGCAGGCCCGTGCCGATAATGCCGATGGCGAACAGGGCGAAGGCAAAATTGCCCGCGATGGGTTTGAGCGCGGTGGCGGCCTGGGCGGCGGTTTCGATGTTGGTAACGCCATGGGCATGCAAGGTGGCGGCGGTGGCGATCATGATGGCCAGGGCCACCAGGTTGGAGGCCAGCATGCCGGCGATGGTGTCCACCCGGATGCGCGAGATGGCGGCGGGGCCTTCCAGCGGCCGTTCTATCAGGGGATGCTCTTCGTCATTCTGGTCCACTTCCTCGACCTCCTGGGCGCTCTGCCAAAAGAAGAGATAGGGGCTGATGGTGGTGCCGAAGATGGCGACGATGGTGGTGGCGGCGGATTCGGTCAGGTCGGGATGCAGCCCGATCATGCCGGCGCCGATCTGTTTCCAGTTCAGCGGCAACAGGAACATCAGCGCGACATAGGCGAACAGGCTGAAGGTCAGCACCATCAGGAAACGCGCATAGCGCCGATAGGGGATGAAAAGCTGCAAGCTCAGCGACAGCAGCGCGAAGAAAATGGTCAAGGCGTGCTGGTTGAGGCCGGTGACCAGGTTGGCCGCTTCGCCCATGGCCGCCAGGTCGGCGCCGACATTGATGGTGTTGGCGATGAACAGCAGCGTCAACAGCCCCAGCACAAGCGGGCGCGGCAACACCTGTCCCATATTGTACGCCAGGCCCCGACCCGTGACCCGGCCGACCAGGGCGCTGACCATCTGGATCGCCGCCATCAGCGGGAAGGTCAGCAGCATGGTCCAGAGCAGGTGGAAACCGAACTGGGCGCCGGCCTGGCTATAGGTGGCGATGCCGCTGGGATCGTCGTCGGCCGCCCCGGTGATCAGGCCCGGACCCAGTTGCTTGTACAGGGGGGCGCTATGCACCCGCGTGCGCAGGCCGGGCTTGGTTCTGGACATGCGGCACCCTGGCGATAAAAATCGGAATCGAAGCGGGGATGACCCCGTTGTAGAATGCACGAGGGGGACAAAGGGAGACTAGCATGACTCGTTATATTTTGACGGCCTTGCTGGCCTGTGCGGCGATGCCGGCCATGGCCCAAAATCAGATGGGGGCCGAAGCGGCGCCGGTCCTGTCGGGAAGGCCCTGCCTGCAGCAGGGCAATATCTACGACTTTCAATATGCCCCCGGCGCACGTTCGCTGATAGTCACCGATACGGCGCGGGTGCGCTTCCGGTTGAATTTCACGGCCAAGTGCTATGACATCGACCGCCAGTTCGGGTTGCGCTTCAAGGGCCGTGGCGTGGGGCGCCTGTCCTGCGTCGCCAAGGGCGACTCGGTCCTGCTGCGCAATGCCGGCAGCGAGCGCGAATGCTTCATTCGCGATATCGAGTACCAGACGCCATTCCTGGACCGCTCGGACCTGGCCGCGATGGGCACAGGCCGCCTGGGCCGGTAGCAAGCCCAGTCTGAATCGTATAGGCAGGCGGCATGAAGGGATATTTTGCCGTCGGCGTGGAAGGCGTGTCCAAGCCCATGAACCTGGGCAATCTGGTGCGGATCGCGCATGCCTTTGACGCCAGCTTCTTCTTCTCCGTCGCGCCGCGGCTGAACCTGGCCAAGGCCAACAGCGACACGTCCAACGCCGAAGGCGTGCTGCCATTCTATTCCTACGATCATCCTTCCGACTTCCGCCTGCCGCTGGGCTGCCGCCTGGTGGGTGTGGAGATCACCGACGATGCGGTGGAATTGCCGCGCTTTCGCCATCCCAGCCGCGCCGCCTATGTCTTTGGGGCCGAGCGTTATTCCCTGTCCCCCCAGATGCTGTCCCTGTGCGAATTCGTGGTGAAGATTCCCACGCGTTTCTCCATCAATGTCGGCATGGCCGGCGCCATCGTGCTGTATGACCGTCTTGTAAGCCTGGGCGGCTATGGCGGGCGGCCCATTACGCCCGGCGGGGAAAATGTTGACATTCCACCGGCGCACAGCTGGGGCGCACCAAAGTCGAAGCCGCGCGATTATTAGGCTTGGAAATCGGGAGAGTCAGTCCATATAAGACCCATGGCCACCCCCGCCCTGAAAATCACCAATCTCCGCAAGGTCTATCGCCGCGGCAATGTCGCGGTGGAAGACCTGTCGCTGACGGTGGAAGAGGGCGATTTCTTCGGCTTCCTGGGCCCCAATGGCGCTGGCAAGTCCACCACCATTCACTGCGTCACCGGAATCGCCAATCCCACATCGGGCACGATCGAGATTTTCGGACTGGACGCGGTGAAGAATTATCGCGAAGCCCGCCGCCTTGTCGGGCTGTGCCCGCAGGAATTCAACGTCGATCCCTTTGCCAAGCCCGCCGACATTGTGAGCTGGGCAGGCGGCTATTTCGGCATGCGCGCGGCCGAACGCAAATCCCGCGTCAATTACCTGATGGAGCGGTTCGAACTGACGCCGCACCTGAAGAAAAGTTTCCGCGAATTGTCGGGCGGTCTCAAGCGCCGCGTGGTGCTGGCGCGCGCGCTGGTGCATGACCCCAAGCTGATCATCCTGGACGAGCCCACGGCCGGCGTCGATGTGGAGCTGCGCCGGGTGCTGTGGAACTATCTGACCGAGATCAACCAGGACGGCCGTACCATCCTGCTGACCTCGCATTACCTGGAAGAGGTGGAGCGGTTGTGCCGTGACATCGCCATCGTCGCCCAGGGCAGGATCGTGCGCCAGGGCACCAAGGACGAGATGGCGGGCACGCCGGGCAGCTTGGAGCATGCCTATCTGGTCGCCACCGGCGCGCAGGCCGATCATGTCGCGGGGCAATAGATGAGCGTGCCGGATCTCAAGCCCATGGGTGTCAACTGGGTTGGCCTTGGCACCATCGTGCGCCGCGATGTGCAGCGCATGCTGCGCGTGCCGATCCAGGTCTTCATCGCGCCCTGGAGTTCGGCCCTGCTGTTCATCTTCGTGTTCGGCTATGTGCTGGGCGGCACCATGCGCACCATTGGCGGCCACAAATACATCGAGTTCGTGATGCCGGGCGTGCTGATGATGAACATCATCACGGCCGCCTTCCTGCAATCTTCCTCGGCGATCTATTTCTCCCGCTTCATCCGCTTTGTGGAGGAGATGCTGGTCGCGCCATTGTCCTACATGGAAATGGTGGTGGGCAGCCTGACCACCGTGGTGGTGCGCGCGACCGTCACCGGCATCGGCATCCTGGTCCTGGGTCTTGGCTTTGGCGCCACGACGATCGAATCCTGGCCGCTCTTTGTGTTCTGGGTGGTGGCGGTTTCGGTCATCTTCGGCCTGGCAGGAATTCTGGTCGGCCTGTGGTCCAAGAGCTTCGAGCAGCTCAACATGCCGGTGGTCTTCTTCCTGACTCCGCTGTCCATGCTGGGCGGCAGCTTCTTCACCATGAAGATGCTGCCCGACTGGTTGCACTGGATGCTCTGGGCCAATCCGTTCTTTTACTTCATCAACGGAATCCGCGGCGCGATGATCGGCGTCGATGAGGCGCCACAGGGGCTTTCCATCGCGTTGACCCTGCTGATGATCGCCGCCCTGGGCGGGCTGGTGTGGCGCCTGTTCTCGCGAGGGTACGGATTGCGGGAGTAAAGGCCTCTTAAGACTGCTTGCGGGGGCGGGGCCGGGTCCGGTATCGTCCCGCCCGATCACACAAACGCCCGATTCCGCTGCGATTTTCCGCACCGGATGCACCTGCCGGAGCCGATATGACCAGAATCTTGGGACTTTTCACCGCCGCCGCCCTTTGCGTGGGCGCTTCTGCGCCCGCGATGGCGGAACCGGCGAACCTGCTGGGCGTGTTCGGCCATTGGTCCGCCTTCTCCTCGGGTACCGGTTCCAGCCTGACCTGCTATGCCCTGTCCAAGCCCCGCGCCAGCCAGCCCAAGGCCGCCAAACGCGGTTCCATCTATCTGATGGTGTCGGACTGGCCCAGCCGCAAGGTGAAGGCGGAACCGCAGGTCGTGTATGGCTACCAAGCCAAGGAAGGCGGCGCGGCTGCCGTCGGCGTTGGCAGCGAGAAATTCTCCTTCTTCATCCGCAACAACGGCAAGGATGGCAGCGCCTGGCTGCAGCAGCTGAACGACAATCCGCGCCTGGTCTCGGCCATGAGCGGCGGCGTGTCGGCGGTGGCCAGCGGCGTATCGAGCAAGGGCACCAAGACCAGCGACACCTACAGCCTGTCCGGCTTCAATGACGCGATGGCCAAGGTGCACGCCGCTTGCAACATGTGATGCCAAAGAATGAATAAAGTGCGTCTCCCCCTCATTGGTCTCGACAGGGAGGCGCTGAAGACGGCCTTGGCCGCAGCGGGCGTGCCGGCAAAATCCGTATCCATGCGCGCCAACCAGGTGTGGAACTGGACTTATGTCCATGGCGCGCGCGACTTCGCTGCCATGACCAACCTGGCCAAGGATTTCCGCAACCTGCTGGAGCAGAACTTTACGCTGGGCCGGCCCGAAGTCGTCACCGCGCAACTGTCCGAGGACGGCACCCGCAAATGGCTGCTGAAGACCGGTGCGGGCATCGAGTTTGAAACGGTTTACATTCCCGAAGCTGACCGCGGCACCCTGTGCGTGTCCTCGCAGGTCGGTTGCACCTTGACCTGCCGCTTCTGCCACACCGGCACCCAGAAGCTGGTGCGCAACCTGAACCCCGACGAAATCCTGGGCCAGATTCTAATCGCCAAGGACACGCTGGAGGATTGGCCCTCGACCGCGCCGGGCCGCAAGGTCACCAACATCGTGATGATGGGGATGGGCGAGCCGCTGTACAATTTCGATCATGTGAAATCCGCGCTTGCCATCGCCATGGACGGCGACGCCATCGCCATGTCCAAGCGCCGCGTCACCCTGTCCACTGCCGGCGTTGTCCCCATGATCCCGCGCGCCGGCAACGAGATCGGCTCGTCGCTGGCCATTTCGCTGCATGCGGTGACCGACGAAATCCGCGACCAGATCGTGCCCATCAACAAGAAGTATCCCATCGCCGAACTGATGGAAGCCTGCCGCACCTATCCGGGCGCCTCCAACGCCCGGCGCATCACCTTTGAGTATGTGATGCTGAAGGGCGTGAACGACTCCCTGGCCGATGCACGGGCGCTGGTGAAGCTGGTGGCGGGCATTCCCGCCAAGATCAACCTGATCCCGTTCAATGCCTGGCCGGGCGCGCCGTATGAATGTTCCGACTGGAGCCAGATCGAGAAGTTCGCCGAGATCGTCAACAAGGCCGGCTATGCCTCGCCGGTCAGAACGCCGCGTGGCCGGGACATCATGGCCGCCTGTGGCCAGCTCAAGTCGGAATCGGTGAAGGAACGCGCTTCGGCGCGGCTCGCCGCCGAAAAGCTGGCCAATGTGCAATCCGGCCAGCTGGCCCGGATGCCGCACTAGATTTCGGGGCTTTTTTGCCTATAGTCCCGGCGATTTTTGGGGATTTTTTGACGTGGCCAAGAAAGACATCAAGAAGGTCGTCCTCGCCTATTCGGGCGGGCTGGACACGTCTGTCATCCTCAAATGGTTGCAGACCGAATATGGCGCCGAAGTCGTCACCTTTACCGCCGATCTGGGCCAGGGCGAAGAGATCGAACCGGCGCGGGCCAAGGCCATCACCTTGGGCATCAAACCCGAGAATATCTTCATCGAGGATGTGCGCGAGGAATTCGTGCGCGATTATGTCTTCCCGATGTTCCGCGCCAACGCGGTCTATGAAGGCGTGTACCTGCTGGGCACGTCCATCGCCCGGCCGCTGATCGCCAAGAAGCAGATCGAGATCGCGCAGAAGGTCGGGGCCGATGCCGTCTGTCATGGCGCCACCGGCAAGGGCAACGACCAGGTGCGCTTCGAGCTGGGCTATTACGCGCTGCAGCCCGGCATCAAGGTGATCGCGCCCTGGCGCGAATGGGACCTGACCAGCCGCACCAAGCTGCTGGAGTTCGCCGAAAAGAACCAGATTCCGATCGCCAAGGACAAGCGCGGCGAAGCGCCGTTTTCGGTGGACGCCAATCTTTTGCACTCCTCATCCGAGGGCAAGGTGCTGGAAGACCCGTCCAAAGAAGCCGAAAGCATCGTCTATATGCGCACCATCGCGCCCGAGGATGCGCCGGACAAGGCGACCTATGTCGAGATCGGTTTCGAGAAGGGCGATGCCGTCAGCATCGACGGCGAGAAACTGTCGCCCGCCAGCCTGCTGGCCAAACTGAATGCGCTGGGCAAGGCCAACGGCATCGGCCGGCTGGACCTGGTGGAGAACCGCTTTGTCGGCATGAAGTCGCGCGGCGTCTATGAGACCCCCGGCGGCACCATCCTGCTGGCGGCGCACCGGGGCATCGAAAGCATCACCCTGGACCGCGGCGCGGCGCATCTGAAGGACGACCTGATGCCGCGCTATGCCGAGATGATCTATAACGGCTTCTGGTTCAGTCCGGAGCGCGAGATGCTGCAGGCGCTGATCGACAAGTCCCAGGAATTCGTCACCGGCACGGTGCGGGTCAAGCTCTACAAGGGTAACACCGACGTGGTGGGCCGCTCCTCGCCCTATTCGCTCTACAGCGAAAAGCTGGTGACCTTCGAGGATGACCAGGGCGCCTATGACCAGAAGGACGCGGCGGGCTTCATCAAGTTGAACGCCCTGCGGCTTCGCACCTTGGCTTCCCGTAAGAGCAAATCCCCCAAAGAAGGCTGATCCGATGACCGCCAACGAAGACCAGATCAAGTTCTGGAACGAGAAGGCGGGACAGGAGTGGGTGGTGCTGCAGGAACGGATGGACGCCAACCTGGCGGACATCGGCGATGCGGTGCTGGGTTTTGCCGGCGCCAAACCCGGCGAGACCGTGCTGGATGTGGGCTGCGGCACCGGCGCCACCAGCCTGGCGCTGGCCAAGGCAGGGGCGAAGGTCACCGGCCTGGATATCTCCAAGCCCATGCTGGGCTTGGCGCGCAGCCGCGCCATCCAGGCGGGATTGGACATCAGCTTCATCGAAGCCGACGCCTCGGCCTATGCCTTTCGGCCGGAATTCGATCTTGTCTTCTCGCGCTTCGGGGTGATGTTCTTCGACGATCCCATCGGCGCCTTCGCCAACCTGCACAAGGCGCTGAAGCCGGGCGGGCGGCTTGCCTTTGTCTGCTGGCGCAGCCCGCAGGAAAATCTCTGGGCCTTCACGCCGCTGGCCGCGGCCAGGCCGTTCCTGCCGGAGCAGCCACCGCCGGATCCCAACGCCCCCGGCCCCTTCGCCTTTGCCGACCCCCAGCGCATCCTGTCGATCCTGACGGACGTGGGTTTCCACCATGTCGGGACGAGCAAGCATGACGGGGTGATGCGCATGGGCAGTGACATCGACACCATTGCCGCCCAAACCCTGCAGATCGGGCCCCTGTCGCGTGCGGTGGGCGAAGCGGACGAGGCCACCCGCACCAAAATCGTCGACGCCGTGCGCGGCGCGATGGCGAAGTTCAAGACTGCGGACGGCGAGATTGCCCCGCCCACGGCCTGCTGGCTGGTGTCGGCGGTGAAGAGCTCGATGTAAGCGCCAGGTCCAGGGTGGCGCGGTTCAGGCCGCGCCGCCGCCCCGTGCAACCTGGGCGTGCCCCGCCGCCAGAGTGCGGGGGCTGGTGTCTTTGCCGGGCCGGTCGGGACAGATAGGGCCGGGGGCCTACGTCTGGGCTGGCAGTGCCGAAGAGGGCGGCGGCCAGGTGCTTCATTTCGGAGGCTCTGTGCCCAGCACGCTGGCGCGCATCCACCCCGTGAGGTTGCCGTCCGTCACCTTGGCCCAGCCATCGCTCTGGGCGATCAGCGTGACCAGATCGCCCTTCGTGCTCTTCTTGAGGATTTTGCCGGAAGGCTTTGCTTCTTCTCGCAAAATGGCACCCTGGCGACGGACGTAACGCAGGGCGGACGACGCAGTGTTTACAGGCGCATTCTGGGCCGTTTTTGCGGCAGGCGCGGCCGCCGGTGCCGCCGTCTGCGTCGCGGCCGGGTGCACCACCCCGATGAACTTCTCGACCTTGCTCCAGTGCTGGATGGCCCACCAGCCAAGGCCGGCGATCACCAGCAGGATGCCCAGCATGCCTTTGCCGCCGCCGACTTTCTGGCGGTAGCTCAGGCCGGTGCCGGGAATGCCCGCACTGGTTGTGACGCCCTTGCGTCCGATATTGATGTCGGCGCCCTCTGGCCCGGCGCTGGCCGAGACGCCGCTCTTGGACAGGTTGATGCGCAGCAGCCCGGGGATGATGGTGATCCGCTTCTGCCACCGCACCCCCTTCAGCATTTAGACATCCACCGCGGCGTAGAGGGCGTTCTCCTGGATGAACTCGCGGCGGGGCTCGACCACATCGCCCATCAGCTTGGCGAACAGTTCCCCGGCCTCATCGGCATGCTGGACCTTCACCTGCAGCAGCGAGCGGGCATTCTCGTCCAGGGTGGTCTCCCACAATTGTTCGGGGTTCATCTCGCCCAGCCCCTTGTAGCGCTGCAGGGTCAGGCCCTTGCGGCCCCATTCGAAGATGGCGTTCAGCAGTTCGGAGGGGGAGCGGATTTCCCGCACCTCATCCTTGCGCTTCAGGGTCCCGGCCTTGAGGTAGGTGGCCTGCAGTTCGGTGGCCATCTTGTCCAGGCGGCGGGCGTCGGCGGAGCCGATCACGGCGCCATCGATGGCCACGGCCTCCCGCACCCCGCGCACGACACGCCAGAAGCGCAGGCCGCCATCCTCGGTGGGCTCGCCATGCCAGCCGCGCTCATATTCCTCGGACAGGGTATCCAGGCGCAGGGCGATATACTTGGCCGCTTCCGCCGCCTTGCCGGGGTCGGACAGCACATCCGGGTTCATGGCGCCGGAAATGGCGGCCTGTTCCAGCACAAAGCGCGGATAGTGGCGGGGGAAATTGTTGACGGCCGCCACGGCGGTGCGGGCATGGGCGATCAGCTCGTCCAGGTGCGCGCCGGTGATGGTTTCGCCTGAATGCAGGGTCAGCACAGCGCCATTGGCGCCTTCGGCAACCAGATGGTCCTGAAGATCGGGTTCGTCCTTCAGATACATCTCGGACTTGCCGCGCGCGGCTTTGTAGAGCGGCGGCTGGGCGATGTAGATATGGCCGCGGTCGATCAATTCCGGCATCTGGCGATAGAAGAAGGTCAGCAGCAGGGTCCGGATATGGGCGCCGTCCACGTCGGCGTCGGTCATGATGATGATCTTGTGATAGCGCAGCTTGTCGGCGTTGAACTCCTCGCGGCCGATGCCGGTGCCCAGCGCCGTGATCAGGTTCACGATGGCTTCGCTGGACAGCATCTTGTCGAAGCGGGCGCGCTCAATGTTCAGGATCTTGCCGCGCAGGGGCAGCACCGCCTGGTTGGCGCGGTTGCGGCCCTGCTTGGCACTTCCACCCGCCGAGTCGCCTTCGACGATGAAGATTTCGCACTTGGCAGGATCGCGTTCCTGGCAGTCGGCCAGCTTGCCGGGCAGGGCGTTGGAATCCAGCGCGCCCTTGCGGCGGGTCAGTTCGCGCGCCTTGCGGGCGGCCTCGCGGGCGGCGGCGGCTTCCACCACCTTGCCGACAATGGCCTTGGCCTCGGCCGGGTGCTGTTCGAACCAGGCACCCAGCTGGTCGATGATGGCGCCTTCCACTATGGGACGCACTTCCGACGAGACCAGCTTGTCCTTGGTCTGGGACGAGAATTTGGGATCCGGCACTTTCACCGACAACACGCAGGTCAGGCCTTCGCGGCAGTCATCGCCGGTCAGCGCCGTCTTGTCCTTCTTCGCCTGTGGCATGTCGTCGGCATATTTGGTGACCACGCGCGTCAGGCCGGCGCGGAAGCCCGCGACATGGGTGCCGCCGTCGCGCTGGGGAATGTTGTTGGTGAAGGCCAGCGTGCTCTCATGATAGCTGTCGTTCCAGGTCATGGCGATTTCCACCGTGACGCCGTCCTTCTCCGACACGATCATCATGGGGGCGGAAATTATCTGCTGCTTGGCCCGGTCCAGATATTCCACGAAGGCCTTCAGGCCGCCTTCGTAATGCAGGGTGATTTCCTTGGACTCCACGCCGCGCTTGTCGGTCAGGGTGATGGAGACGCCGGAATTCAGGAAGGCCAGTTCGCGCAGCCGGTGTTCCAGGGTCGCGAAATCGAACTCGGTCTTGGTGAAGGTGCCGGAGGAGGGCAGGAAGGTGATTTCCGTGCCCTTCTTGCCGTCGGATGGTCCGACTTCCTTCAGCGGCGCCACGCGATCGCCGTGGCGGAACTGCATGTAATGTTCCTTGCCCTCGCGCCAGATGCGCAGGTCCAGGAATTCGGAGAGGGCATTGACCACCGACACGCCCACGCCGTGCAACCCGCCGGAGACCTTGTAGGCATTTTCGTCGAACTTACCGCCGGCATGCAGCTGGGTCATGATGACTTCGGCCGCCGACACGCCTTCCTCGGCATGGATGCCGGTGGGGATGCCGCGGCCATTGTCGTACACGGTGCAGGAGCCGTCGGGATTGAGGGTAACCTCGATGCGGTTGGCATGGCCGGCCAGCGCTTCGTCCACGGCATTGTCCACCACTTCGTAGACCATGTGATGCAGGCCCGAGCCGTCATCGGTGTCGCCGATATACATGCCGGGGCGCTTGCGCACCGCATCCAAGCCCTTGAGGACCTTGATGCTGTCGGCGTCATACGTGTTCATGTTGGGTTCGGACATTCAGGTCACCAGACAATCATTGGGGAAGAAAAACACCGTCGCGGACTTCGAAGATTTCGCAGGCCGCGCCGTCGAACAGGGATAGGTCAGTACCGGTCATCCAGGCCTGAGCGGACAGGGCACGGATTTCCTCGAACAGGGCGGCGCGGCGCGTGGCATCCAGGTGGGCGGCGATCTCGTCCAGCAGCAGGATGGGGGCCAGGCCCTCGCGGGCGCGGCTCAGCTCGCGCGCATCGGCCAGCATGATGGAGATCAGCAGCGCCTTCTGCTCGCCGGTGGAACAGTCGCGGGCATCGGCGCGCTTGGCCGTGTGGCGCACGGCCAGATCGGTGGTGTGCGGGCCGGTCAGGGTGCGGCCGGCTTCGGCATCGCGGATGCGCGAAGCCGCAAACGCCGCGCGCAGATCGTCGGCGCTGGACAGATGCAGTTCGTCGGTGAGGTTGAGTGCGGCGTTCGGGAACGCGCCGGCCTGGCCGCGCTCGGCCAGGGCGCGGGACAGATTTTCCACGGTTGCCGCGCGCGCCTGGGCGATCAACACGCCGGCCTCGGCCATTTCATTTTCCAGCCCGTCCAGCCAGGCCGGATCGCGCGGACCATATTTCAGCAACCGCGCCCGCTCGCGCATCGCGGTCTCATACCGCGTGGCGCTGCGGGCATGGCCGGCATCGAAGCCCAGCACCAGCCGGTCGAGGAATCGGCGGCGCCCGCCCGCGCTTTCGATGAACAGGCGGTCCATGGCCGGGGTCAGCCAGATCAGTTGCACGATGTCGCCCAGATCGGCGCTGCTGTTGGCCGCCACGCCGTTGAGGCGTACCTGCCGGGAAGCGGACGCCTGCGTCAGGCCCGTGCCGATCTCATATTCGGTTGTCCCACGCGCCACGGTGGCCGCCACGGCCCACAGCGTCTCTTCCGACGCCACCGGACCCTTGCGGGTGTGCTCTGCCAGCTTGGCGCCGCGCAGGCCGCGGCCCGGCGACAAAAGCGAGATGGCATCCAGCACATTGGTCTTGCCCGCGCCATTGGGACCGGCCAGCACGACGGGCGCGCCCGACACCGCGATCTCGCCGCAGGCATAGGAACGGAAGTTGGTCAGCTTCAGGCGCGTGACCGCGAGGCGGCGGTGCGCCGCGTCCGCGTGCATGTTGACCGCAACCGTCAAATCAGACCCTGAGAGGCATGAGGACGTAAAGCGTACGCGGGTCCTCTGCATCCTCGATGATGGCGGGCGAGCCCGCATCCGACAGCAGGAAGCGCACTTCCTTGCCTTCGATCTGGCTGGTGATGTCCAGCAGGTAGCGCGCATTGAAGCCGATCTCCAGCGCGCCGGCGCTGTAGGTGGCGCCCACATCTTCGGTGGCGGTGCCGCTTTCGGGGTTCACCACCGACAAGGTGACCTTGTCCTTGGACAGGTTCAGCTTCACGGCGCGGGTCTTGTCGGCGCTGATGGTGGAGACGCGGTCCACCGACTGGGCGAATTCCTTGGCTTCCAGCGCCAGGCTCTTGTCGTTGCCCGACGGAATGACGCGCTCATAGGGCGGGAAATTGCCGTCGATCAGCTTGGAAGTCAGTTCCACGCCATTGAAGCCGAACTGGATCTTGGTGTCGGACAGCGAGATGTCGATGGCGCCGTCGGCGTCATCCAGCAGCTTCATCAGCTCGCCCACCGTCTTGCGCGGGATGATCACGCCGGGAATGTCGGCGGCGCCATCGGGCAGTTCCAGCTCATATCGTGCCAGGCGGTGGCCGTCGGTGGCCACGGCGCGCATCACAGGCGGCTTGGCGTCCTTGGCGGCATGGACATAGATGCCGTTGAGGTAATAGCGGGTTTCCTCGGTCGAGATGGCGAAACGCGTCTTGGCGATGATGCGCTTGAGATCGTCGGCCGCCAGGCGGAATTTGTGCGGCAGGGCGCCGGCCGCCATCTGCGGGAAATCTTCGCGCGGTAGGCAGGACAGTTCGAAACGCGAGGTACCGGCGGAAACCGCCAAACGTCCGCCTTCGCTGGACAGAAGTTCAACCTGAACCTGGGCGCCGTCGGGCAGCTTGCGCACGATGTCGTAGAGCATATGGGCCGGTGCGGTGGCCGAGCCATTGCGCAGCACATCGGCGGGCAGGCTTTCCACGATCTCGATATCCAGATCGGTGGCGGTGAGCTTGAGTTCGCCCTTGGCGGCCTCGATCAGCACGTTGGACAGGATCGGGATGGTGTTGCGGCGTTCAACGACGCTTTGCACATGGTTCAGCGCTTTGAGAAATGCGCCGCGTTCGACGTTGATCTTCATCGTTCTACCGCCCGGTTAGCTGACACGTTTTCCGACGCCCCCCATGCTGCAAAGGGGGCCCGGAAATGCCCAAATTTCTTGTGTTTGGGATGGCCGCAAACGGCCCCAAGACTCAAGTGCTGAACCATAGCAGAAATGGGGAGAATCAAGCAAAAAAAACAGGCGGAAAACCGGAGTTTTCCGCCTGTTTTGGACCCTGAAAAGACTGGGTTTTTCGGCTCAGATTTCGGGACGCCGCTGAAGCATCTGGGACAGGAAGTCGACCTCCTGGCGGAACAGCGCATCTTCGACAATCAGGGCCTCGATGCGGCGGCAGGCATGCAGCACCGTGGTGTGGTCGCGGCCCCCGAAACGCCGCCCGATCTCGGGCAGGGAACGGGTGGTCAGCTTGCGCGACAGGTACATGGCGACCTGGCGCGGACGGGCGACCCGGCGGGCGCGCTGGGGTGAATGGAAGTCCTTCACGTCCAGCTTGTAGAATTCGGCGGTCTTCTTCTGGATGTCCTCGATCGAGGTCTTGGCGCCCGGGCCGGCACGCAGGCCCACCGCTTCCTCGGCGGTTTCCAGGGTCACCGGCTTCTTGGTGAGGTCGGCATAGGTCGCCAGCTTGGTGAACACCCCGATCAGCTCGCGCGGCGAGGCGTCATCCATGTCGGCGATGCGTTCCAGCACGCTTTCGGGCAGCACCACTTCAGGCTTGTGACGGGTGAACTCGGTGGCGCGGGACTTCAGGATCGCCAGCCGTGTATCGCGGTCGGGCTTGTCCAGGCCCACGCAGAGCCCGCCGGCCAGACGCGATTTGACGTCGGCGCCCAGGCCTTCCAGCGCCTGGGGCGGCCGGTCGGCGGCGATCACCACCCGGCGGCGCAAATCCGCAAAGGCGTTGACGGTGTAGAGGAATTCCGACGCGGTGGCGGCCGAGCGGCAGATATGCTGCAGATCGTCGATGATCAGGACTTCGGCGGTGCGCAGCTCTTCCTTGAACGCCAAGGTGTCCTTGCGATAGAGCGCGCCCAGGAAATGGCGCATGAAGTCTTCGGCGCGCAGGAACAGGGTGCGCTTGCCGCGCTTGCGGAATTCCAGCGCCGCGGCGTTCAGCAAATGTGTTTTGCCGAAGCCGAAGCCGCCATGGATGTAGAGCAGCGGAATATCGGCCTGCTGGCCGTCGGCGAAGCTGCGCGCGGCGCCATGGCCGAACTGGTTGGCAGCGCCGGGAATGAAGCTGTCGAACGTCTGCTGCGGATGCAGCATGCGGTTCCACAAGCCCTTGTCGTCCTCATTGGCGCGGCTTTCGCTGCGCGGCGAGATGTAGGACACGTTGGTGGGATTCTCGCCCAGGCCTTGATGCTGGGCTTCGCGCGGAACGCCGCCGCCGATGACCGGGGCCGGGGTGGCGCTGATCACGATGGCCAGCGAGGTGGGCCGGAAACCCTCTGCCACAAAGGCTTTTTCGATGCGGCCGACATAATGGTTGGCGACCCAATTGCGCACGAAAGGCTTGGCGGCGCCGATCTTCAGGTCATCGCTGTCAAAGGATTCCAGATTCAGCGGCCCGATCCAGGCGTCGAACACCGGATCGCCCAGCTCGCGGCGCATGCGTTCGCGCACCGCCGCCCATGCCGCACGCCAGTCCGGTATCGATTTTCCTACTTGCACCATGTCACCACTACCCATTTTCGTTGTTCGCGTTCCGGCACGTATTCGTGTCCGGCATTTCAAAAAAAGCTGGCCCTATCCTTGGCGCCAGGGAAGATCTTCGGCTTTCCATCCGTGGCTGTTGCCGCGATGGCCATCAGAATCGGCATCGCCTTCAAAACCACCTGCGATATTGAACGCCTGGGCAAAGCCCGCCTCGGTCAGCGCGATAGCCGCGGCGCGGGAACGCGCGCCCGAGCGGCACAGCAGCATCACGGGGGCAGAGGGATCGGCCAGCGCCTGGCCGGCCTCGATCACAAAGCCGGGATTGCGCGCCCCGGACGGAAAGCTCTGCCATTCGATGCAATGGACCTGGCGGCCCAGCGCCGAAAGGTCCGGCAGGCCGACAAAGTTCCATTCCGCCATGGTGCGCACGTCCACCAGCTGGGCCTTGGGGTCCGCCTGGAGGCGCGCCCAGGCCTCGGTGGCGCTGATATCGCCGGCATAAGGGGAAGAGGAGGGAGGGGCCATGCTTGCGCCTGAGAGACAGTTCGAGGGTGGCCGGGGTCTTCGCCCAGCACTGAGACGTCAAAATTTGAAGGATTTAGGGACTACTATGTTTTCGGTCGGCGCCGAAAAGCTTCGAGTCCATGCCGAATACTTCAGTTTTACTTATCGAAGTCTTCAACATCACCGTGCCCACCCCAACCGTTGGTTAAGATACGCTCAGCTCGAAGCGACTCACAAGGGAATAAACTGCGAACGAAATGCCTGATTCGAAAAAAATTTCGCTTTTGTGAATGATGCTAAATGGTTGTGACGTATACGGAAAATGACGCTTTACGATCAAGCTTTTTTGAATCAGTCACTTAGGCGCTTAATCGTCCGTGTTGCGCCGCGAAATACCACTGCTGGATGACACTCAGCACACGGACAAATAAAAAAGGCCCGGAATTGCTTCCGGACCTTAATCTGCACTTGAATCCGCAAGGATTCCAGTATGTTCGTTATTTTGACAGTTTCGAGACCCGCTTGGTCAGGCGCGAAACCTTGCGCGAGCCGGTGTTCTTGTGGAGCACGCCTTTGGACACGCCGCGCATGATTTCCGGCTCGGCGGCCTTCAGGGCGGCCAGGGCGGCCTTGCTGTCACCCGAGGCAATGGCTTCTTCTACCTTGCGGATAAAGCCGCGCACGCGGGTCTTGCGCGCCGTATTGATGGCGGTGCGCTTGGCCGTGGTGCGGACGCGCTTCTTGGCGGAGGCGATATTGGGCATGGAAAGTCCTTGGCAATGGCCGAAAAGAGGGGGCGTATAACCCCGGACGGAGCCCGGGTCAACGAAAACCGGGTTTTGTGCCTACTTATCCTGAAAGCCGGGTTTCCGCTTCTCCGAGAAGGCCGCCATGCCTTCCTTCTGGTCGGCGGTGGCGAACATGGCGTGGAACAGCCTTCGCTCGAAATGCAGGCCCTCGGCCAGGCTGGTTTCCAGGGCGCGGTTGACCGCCTCCTTGACCATCTGGGCCGCGGGGGAGGATTGGGCGGCGATCTTCTGGGCCGCCTTCAAGGCCTCGTCCAGCAGCATGTCGGCCGGCACCACCCGCGCCGCCACCCCGCAGCTTTCTGCTTCCGCCGCGTCCATCGTGCGGCCCGTCAGGCACAGATCCATCGCCTTGGACTTGCCCACGATCCGGGTCAGGCGCTGGCTGCCGCCCAGGCCCGGCATGATGCCAAGGGTGATTTCCGGCTGGCCGAAGCGGGCAGTGTCGGCGGCGATGATGAAGTCGCAGGCCAGCGCCAGCTCGCAGCCGCCGCCCAGGGCGTGGCCGGCCACGGCGGCGATGATGGGCTTCTTGATCCTGGCGATGCGGTCGAACTGGTTGCCGAACAGGTTTTCCCGGTACATGTCCGAATAGCTTTTGGGCGCCATCTCCTTGATGTCGGCGCCGGCGGCAAAGGCGCGTTCGCTGCCGGTGACGATCATGCAGCGGACTTCGGTGCCCGTATCCCAGGCTTCCAGCGCATCCGCCAGCTCATTGAGCAGCGCAGTGTTCAGCGCATTCAGGGCATCGGGACGGTTCAGGGTGGCAATGCCGACCGAACCTTTGACTTGCGTGGTGATGTTCATGCGTCTCTCACGTCTGGCATTTGGGACAATAGAAAGTGGAGCGGCCCGCCTGCACGATGCGCTTGACGATGCCCTTGCAGCCCAGTTTGCACGGTTTTCCCTCGCGGCCATAGACCAGGAAATGGTGCTGGAAATTGCCCGGATCGCCGGTGGCCTGGGCATGGTCGCGCAAGGTCGAGCCGCCGGCGGCGATGGCGTCCTTCAACACTTTCTTGATGGCGGCGACCAGCGGCGGCAACCGATCCTCTTTAATGGAGCCTGCCAGCCGCTTGGGCGAGATTTTCGAACGGAACAAGGCTTCGCAAACATAGATGTTGCCAAGACCTGCGATCAGCCGCTGGTCCAGCAGCGCCGACTTGATGGGGGTCTTCTTGCCGTCCAGCGCCTTGGCGAGATAGGCGGTGTTGAACTTGCCGGACAAGGGCTCGATGCCGATGTCTTTGAACAGCTTGTCCTGCTCGATCGTCTTGGTATCGACCAATGTCATCAGTCCGAAGCGGCGATGATCGTTGAAGACGATGCGGGCGGGCGCATCGGTCTCGAACACCACATGATCATGCTTGCCGGTGCCGGCGCCTTCGGGCGCCTTGTCATAGACATAAGAGCCGATGCGGCGCTGCTTGCCTTCGGCATAGACGCTCATGCGCCCCGACATGCCCAGATGGATCACCAGCGTCTCGCCGCTGTCCAGGTCCGCCAGCAGGTACTTGGCCCGCCGCCGCAGCGCTGTGACCTTGTGGCCGCGCATGCGGGCGGCGAAGTCACGCGGGAAGGGAATGCGCAGATCGCCCCGGCGGGTTTCCACCTCGGTCAGGACATGACCTTCCATCACGGGGACCAGGCCCAGGCGCACGGTTTCGACTTCGGGAAGTTCAGGCATGGACCCGTATTAAATGGTCGCGGGCGCCAGCGGTAGCCACTAGGCCGCGCCCCGGCTATGTTCCCGGCATGACTGAGAAAACCGCCAGTTTCGGTTTCCGCGAGGTGCCCGAAGACCAGAAAGAAGGCCTTGTCAAAGAGGTCTTCTCGTCCGTGGCGGCGCGCTACGACCTGATGAACGACCTGATGAGCGCCGGCGTCCACCGCATCTGGAAGGATGCGATAGTGGAATGGCTGAACCCGCAGCCGGGCTGGAAAAGCCTGGATGTGGCGGGCGGCACCGGCGACATCGCTTTTCGTATCGTCGATCTGGTGCGTAGCCGTGGCGGTGAAGCGGCGGTGACGGTGTGCGACATCAACCAGCAGATGCTGAGCGAAGGGGTGCGCCGCGCCGAAGAGAAAGGTGAGGGTGCCATCGAATGGGTGTGCGGCAATGCCGAAAGCCTGCCGTTCCCCGACGCGCATTTTGATTCCTACACCATCGCCTTCGGCATCCGGAACGTCACGCACATCGACCGGGCGCTGGTGGAAGCGAAGCGGGTGCTGAAGCCCGGTGGACGTTTCCTGTGCCTGGAATTTTCCAAGGTCGAGGTGCCGGGGCTGGATACATTGTACGACGCATATTCCTTCAAGCTGATGCCCAAGATCGGCGGGCTGGTGGCCAAGGATGAAGAGTCCTATCGCTATCTGGCCGAAAGCATTCGCCGTTTTCCGCCCCAGGCGAAATTCGCCCAGATGATCACCGATGCCGGGCTGGAACAGGTGAAAGTCCGAAATCTTTCCGGCGGCATCGCCGCCATGCATTCGGCCTGGCGTATCTGATGAGCGCCGTTTCCAGTTTCTTGCGTCTGCTGCACGCCGCCTGGTTGCTGGCCGGACCGGCGCGGGCCTTCCGCGCCGGGCGCGCGGACGCGGGCACCAAGTTGAGCGTGGCGCTGGAAAAACTGGGACCCGCTTACATCAAGCTGGGCCAGATGCTGGCGACCCGGCCCGACATTGTCGGCCCGCAAATGGCCTCGGCGCTGGAGCATCTGCAGGACCGCCTGCCGCCTTTCCCGGAAAGCGCCGCGCGCGCCGAGATCGCGCGCGCCTTCGGCAAGCCGGTGGAGGCGCTGTTCTCCAGCTTCGGGGCTGCGATGGCGGCTGCCTCCATCGCCCAGGTGCACCGGGCCCAGACCAGCGATAACCCGCCGGTGCGGGTGGCGGTAAAGATTTTACGCCCCGGCATCCGCGAGCAGTTTACGCGCGATCTTCAGGCGCTGGCCTATTTCGCGCGCACGGCCGAGGCTTGGTCCGCCGAAGCGCGGCGTCTGCGTTTCACCGCCATTGTCGCCACCCTGGCGGACTCGGTGGCGCTGGAGCTGGACCTGCGCATGGAAGCGGCGGCCGCCGGCGAATTGTATGAAAGCACACGGGGCGAAGCGGAATTCCGCGTGCCCCACATCGATTGGACCCGCACGTCTGCAAGCGTGCTGACCAGCGAATGGATCGACGGCATTCCCCTGCGCGATACCGCCGCCATCGCCGCGGCGGGCCGCGATCCCAAACAGGTGGCGGTGCTGGTGATGCGCAGCTTCCTGACCCAGGCGCTGCGCGACGGCTATTTCCACGCCGACATGCATCCGGGCAACCTGTTCATCGATGCCCAGGGTCGGCTGGCGGCGGTGGATTTCGGCATCATGGGCCGGCTGGATGCGGGCATGCGCCGCTTCATGGCCGGCACGCTCGCCGGTTTTCTGCAACGCGATTACCGCAAGGTGGCCGAGCTGCATTACGAATTCGCCTTCGTGCCGCCGCATCATCCCATCGAGACCTTTGCGCAGGCCATGCGCGCGGTGGGCGAGCCCATCTTCGGCAAGAGCGCCCGCGAGGTTTCTATTGCGCGCCTGCTGGGCCAGCTGTTTGAGACCACGCGGCGCTTCGACATGCAGGCCCAGCCGCAGTTGGTACTTCTTCAAAAGACCATGGTGGTGGTGGAAGGTGTCTGTCGCGGGCTGGATCCGGACTTCGACATCTGGGAAGCCGCGCGTCCCGTCGCCGAACGCTGGGTGAGCGACAATATGGGTCCGGAAGCAGCGCTGACCCGCGCCGGCGAAACCTTTGGCGCGTTGGGCAAGCTGGCTCAAGACCTGCCGCAACTGGTCAAGAATGCCGAGGAACTGTCCCAGATGGTGGCCGAAGGCGGCGTGCGGCTGCATCCCGATACCGCGCGCGCCATTGCCGCCGAACAGGAACGCCAAAGCAGGCCGTGGCGTGTCGCCGTGGTCGTGCTGACCGTCGTGATCGTACTTGGGCTGCTTCTACAGCGGTTTCTTTGACAGGATCGCGAAGCGCGTCGTGAGCGTCACCGCCGCGACCAGCAGCCCGAACGCCAGTCCCAGCCAGATGCCGAAACCTTTCAGGCCCAGGGGAAACGCCAGGATCAGGCACATGGGCGCACCCGCCAGCCAATAGGACGCGCCGGCCAGCCACATCGGCCCGCGCGCGTCTTTCAGGCCACGCAGGCTCATGGAGGCGGAGACCTGGATGCCGTCCACCAACTGGAAGGCGGCGGCGACCGCAAGAAAACTGACCGCCAGCCCCAGCACTTCCGCATTCTCCGGAATGTCCGGCAGCCACAGGCTGGCGATCTCGCGCGGCCAGGCCAGCAATACCAGCGCGGCACAGCACATGAAGATCGCCGCCATACCGATGGCAGTGAAGCCGGCGCGCCGTGCGGCGATGGCATCGCCCGCGCCCGCCGCCATGCCGACCCGCACCGTCGCCGCCAGCCCGATGCCCAGCGGGATCATGAAGGTGAGGGAGGGAATGGTGATGGCGATCTGGTGCGCCGCCAGCGAAGACAGGCCGATAACGCCCATCGCCAGGGCCGCGCCGTTGAACAGCGCCACTTCGAACACCATGGTGATGCCGATGGGAAGGCCCAGCCGGAACAGCTCGGAAAAGCTTTGCCGGTGCCACTGCCACAGCCGGTGCAGGATGCGGTAACGCTTCAGGGCGGGCACGGCCAAACACACCGCCAGCATCGCCACGAAGCTGAAGATGTTGGAGCTGGCGCTGGCCAGCCCCGCGCCATACAGGCCCATCTTCGGAAAGCCGAAATGGCCGAAGATCAGGGCGTAATCAAAACCGGCATTCCACAACACCGCCGCGCCCATCACCACCAGCGGCGGCACGGCGCGGCTGAGCGCGGTGGAAAAGCTGCGCAGAACCTGGAACGCCATGGCAAAGGGCAAGCCCCAGGCCAGGCCCGACATGAAGATGGCGGCATCCGCCGCCAGCATGGGCTCCTGGCCCAGAGCGGTGAGGATGGGACGGGTAAAGATCAGTACGGCCAGAAGCGGCAGCGAGATCAGCCCCACCGACCACAGGCCCATGCGCACCGCGATGCGCACTTCGCGTTGGTCGCGCTGCTTGGTGCCTGCAATATGCGCGCCCTGGACATGCGCGATCACCGGCGACACGGCCATCGGCAAGCCGCTGCCCAGCAGCCAGCACATGAAATAGATGGTGTTGCCCAGCGCGGCAGCGGCCAGTGCGCGGTTGCTGAAATGACCCAGCATGATGGTGTCGGTGGCCAGGATCACCATCTGGGCGAGCTGGGTGGCGGCCATCGGCACCGCCAGGCGCAACAGCTCGCGCGCCTCCAGCAGCCAGGCATGGTGGCGGCCGGCGGGGATCAGGGGGCCGGGATCGGCCAGGTGATCGATATGGTCCGTCATGCGCGAGCCAATAGCACGGGACCGCGACGAAGGCGCGTCCAGCCGCTATAAAAAGCCATGCAACCTTGGAACATCGCCCATCGCGGCGGCGCCCAGCTGATGCCGGAAAACACGCTGGCGGCTTTCGCCGATGCGGTCGCGCGCGGCTGCGACGGCGCTGAACTGGATGTGCAGCTGACGGCGGACGGCAGGGTCGTGGTGCATCATGACTTTCGCCTGAAGGCGGACCTGGCGCGCAAGGATGGCGCCTGGCTAATCACGCCGGGACCGCGCATCAAGGACCTGACATGGGATGAACTGCGACACTTCGATGTCGGCACGGCGCGACCCGGCAGCGACTATGCGCGCACTCATCCGTTGCTGAAACCATTGGATGCGCCGGTGCCGTTGCTGGAAGACGTGGTGGCTCTGGCGGGCACCGGCTTCAAATTGTTCGTCGAACTGAAATGCGATGGAAGCGACGACAGCGCCGATCCGGCGGCGCTGGCCGATGCCGCCCATAAGATTTGTGCGGGACGCGAGAATATAATTTTCGTCGGCTTCGACTGGCGTGCCTTGGCGCGCATTCGCCAGCGCGACCCAGGTGCGCAATGCTGGTTCACAACAGACAGGCTGTCAGGCGATGCGAGACCGGTGATCGACGCGATCGCTGCTGCGGGCAGCCAGGGCTGGTTTCCCAACTTCGCGGATGCCACGCCCCAGAACATCGCGTATGCCAAGGCTGCCGGCCTGAATGTGGGCGCCTGGACTGTCAACGAGACCGCCGACATGCGCCGGCTGATGGACCTGGATGCGATCTGCACCGACCGTCCCGACCTGCTGGCGGGGCTTTTACAGGTGTGAGGGAACTTTCCGAGGAACTGCGGGTTTAACAGGCAGATTTCACGGGAGGTATTTCATGCCGCTTCTGACCATTGTTGTCGTGCTTATTGTCGTCGGCGTGCTGCTCTGGCTCGTCAACACCTACATCCCCATGGATGGCAAGATCAAATCCATCCTCAACGCCGTGGTCGTGATCGCGGTGGTGATCTGGTTGCTGCAGGCCTTCGGCGTGTTGGGCGATCTCGGTGCCATTCGCGTCGGGAAGTAGCTTCTACAGCCCCTCAAATAGTGCCGTCGACAGGTAGCGTTCCGCAAAGCTCGGGATGATCGCGACGATCGTCTTGCCGGCATTTTCGGGACGCGCGCCCACTTCCAGCGCCGCTGCAATCGCCGCGCCCGAGGAAATACCCACCGGGATGCCTTCTTCGCGCGCTGCGCGGCGGGCGGTTTCCAGCGCCGTCTCGTTGGAAATGGTGATGACTTCGTCGATCACCTTGCGGTCCAGGATGGCCGGCACAAAGCCGGCGCCGATGCCCTGGATCTTGTGCGGGCCGGGCGCGCCGCCCGACAGCACGGGGGAATCCTCCGGTTCCAGCGCGATCATCTTCACCGACGGCTTTTTCGCCTTCAGCACCTGACCCACGCCGGTGATGGTGCCGCCGGTGCCCACGCCGGAAATCACGATATCCACCTTGCCGTCCGTGTCGTTCCAGATTTCCTCGGCCGTGGTTTGGCGATGAATTTCCGGATTGGCCGGGTTCTCGAACTGCTGCGGGATCACGGCGCCGGGATGGCTGGCGACCAGCTCATGGGCGCGGGCAATGGCGCCCTTCATGCCCTTGGCGGCTTCGGTCAGTTCGATCTGCGCCCCCAGGATCATCAGCATCTTGCGCCGTTCCAGCGACATGCTTTCGGGCATCACCAGGATCAGCTTGTAGCCCTTGGACGCGGCCACAAAAGCCAGCGCGATGCCGGTATTGCCGGAGGTCGGCTCGATCAGCACGGTCTTGCCCGGCGTGATGATGCCCTGCTTTTCCATCGCATCGATCATATGGATGCCGATACGGTCCTTGACCGACGACAGGGGATTGAAGAATTCCAGCTTCAGCAGGACGTCGGCCTTGGCGCCGGCGGCCTGGGGCATGCGCTTCAGGCGCACCAGCGGCGTGTCGCCGATGGTATCGGTGATGCAATCATAGATGCGGCCGCGGCCGGGCTTGCCCTGTTCCATGTACGAACTCTCCTTAAGTTGGTCGCTCCGGCTTTCGCCGACGCTCCTAAATGATAAAGTCGGCGCTAGTCTCCGCCCCGGCTTCGACACCCGCATGACGGGCCCGCTGGCAGAGGTCCTCTATCGAGACCGAATCCAGCCGCACCATCAATTCGTCCTGCAGGGTGGCAACGAAGGGGGCCACGATCCGTTGCCCCAGGTCCGAGCGGGGCGTGTGCTTTTCCTCGTCATCCTCGATGCTTTCGGCCACCCGCACCACATCGCCCACCGAAATGCGGCGGCGTTCCCGCGCCAGCCGGTAGCCGCCGCGCGGCCCGCGCACGCCTTTCAGGATACCGGCGCGCACCAGCTGCTGCATCACCTGTTCCAGGTAACGCTGCGGCACGCCCTGGCGGGCGGTGATTTCCTTGGCCTGCACCGGCTCGGGCCGTGCATTGAAGGCGATGTCGATCACCGCCTCCAGCGCCAGCAGGGTTTTGCGCGACAGCTTCAGCATTACGATTTTACCGTCATGCCTGTGCTGCCGAAGCCGCCGGCGCCGCGGGCGCTGTCGGACAAGGCGTCCACTTCGACCAGTTCTGCCTGTTCGTGGCGGGCGATCACCATCTGGGCGATCTTCATGCCGCGCGAGATCCTGAACACCGCATCGCTGTGGTTGATCAGGATGGCCTTGATCTCGCCACGATAGTCGCTGTCGATGGTGCCGGGCGAATTCAAACATGTGATGCCGTGATTCAGCGCTAGGCCGGAGCGCGGACGGACCTGTGCTTCCACGCCCAGCGGCAGTTCAATGGCGATGCCGGTGGCCACCGCCATGCGGGCGCCGGGCTTCAGTTCGATGTCGGCGTCGATCGCGGCCAGCAGGTCCAGGCCCGCCGAGCCTTGGGTGGCATAATGGGGCAGGGGCAAATCCTGCGCATGCGGCAACTTCTTGATCCCAACCTTCACGCAGCACCCTTGAGTTTTTCGGCGATGCGGGCCGCCAGACGCGCCCCCACTTCGCTCTTGGTCATGTCGGGCCAGTCTTCGGTGCCGGCCTCGCTGATCAGGTGAATACGGTTGCGATCACCGCCCATCACATCGCCCGATACATCATTGGCGATGATCCAGTCCGCGCCCTTGCGGCCGCGCTTGGCCACGCCGTTGGACACGACATCATCGGTCTCGGCGGCAAAGCCGATCACCAGCCGCGGACGCTTTGGCCCTTGGGCGATGGTCGCCAGGATGTCGGGATTTTCCACCAGCTTGATCAGCGGAACGACGCGGTCCACCGATTTCTTGATCTTGGAATTGGCGATGATGTCGGGCCGCCAGTCTGACACCGCCGCCGCCATCACCAGCACATCGGCGGGCAGGGCGGCTTCGCAGGCGGCCAGCATCTCGCGCGCGGTGGTGACACGTTGCAGCTTGACGCCGTCGGGCGGCGCGATGGACACGGGCCCCGAGATCAAGGTGGTCGCGGCGCCCGCGCGCATCAAGGCTTCGGCGATGGCATAACCCTGCTTGCCGCTGGAATGGTTGGCCAGAAATCGCACCGGGTCCACCGGTTCGCGCGTGGGACCGGCGGTGACCAGCGCGGTCAGGCCGGCGAGGGGGCCAGAAACGGAAAGCGCCCGCTCAATGGCGGCGACGATCTCCATCGGCTCGGCCATGCGGCCGGGCCCGAACTCGCCGCAGGCCATCTCGCCGTCATTCGGTCCGACAAACAGCACGCCGTCTTTTTCCAATTGTGCGCGGTTGCGCTTCACGGATGCGCTTTCCCACATCCGCACATTCATGGCCGGCGCCATCAGGACTTTCTTGTCGGTGGCCAGCAGCGTGGTGGAGGCCAGATCATTGGCCAGCCCGTTCGCCATCTTGGCCATCAGGTCGGCGGTGGCTGGCGCCACCACCACCAGGTCGGCGCTGCGCGACAGCTGGATGTGACCCATCTCGGCTTCGTCCGTCAGGCTGAAAAGATCGGAATAGATTTTGTCGCCTGTCAGCGCCGACAGCGACAGGGGCGTGACGAACTCCGCGCCGGCCTTGGTGAGGATGGCGCGGGTTTTCACACCGCGCGCCGCCAGGGCGCGGACCAGCTCCAGGCTTTTGTAGGCAGCGATGCCGCCGCCGACGATCAGGAGAATGCTTTTGCCGCGCACGCGTGAAATCCACGTTTCTGGGACGGGGTATATAGCAAATTACGCGCACATCGTGTAATTCTTAATCAAGCCATTGAAATTGTTACATGAATATTCGGTTAAGACCCCGTTCATATCGGTCTGTCATGGTTTGCGCATGACCATGACGACCGGCGACCTCTACCGACTGGCGGGCGACCTGGCTGCTGAACACGGCAAGGCGGCGTCCGATTATGCCAGCCGCGCGGTGATGACCCTGGAGGCGGAAGGCCGCCACGACCGGGCCCAGTTCTGGTTCCTGATGCTGGTTCTCTTGGGTGACATCCATTCCGGCCGCATCGACCCGGACGCCCGCATCTCCATCCACTAGCCCAAAGTTCCGCCAAATGCGTTAGAGTCTTTGCGCGCTCTGCAGGGACTTCCATGCCGCTCGATCCTTTGGTGAAAGCCTTCCTGGACAAGGCCGCCGCGTTCCCGCGCCCCAAGGCCTGGGACGTACCGCCTGCTGTCACCCGCCAATCCTTCGCCGCCATGATGCAGCTCACCAGCCCCAAGGATGTGGCGGTGGGCAAGATTGAGAATTTCAACATTCCAGGACCGGGCGGTGAAATACGCGCACGGTCTTATGCGCCGGTGGCGGCGGCCGGGCCGCAACCGACCTTGGTCTATTTCCATGGCGGCGGCTTCGTCGCGGGAAGCCTCGAAAGCCATGACGGGCTGTGCCGGCTGCTGGCGGCCGAAGGCGGCTTCAAGGTGATTGCGGTGGACTATCGCCTGGCTCCCGAACACCCATATCCGGCTGCGGTGGATGATGCCTGGGCTTCCGTCCAGTGGATCGAACAGAATGCCGCCGAGATCGGCGTGGATGCGGGGCGCATCGCGGTGGGCGGCGACAGCGCCGGCGGCATGCTGGCCGCCATCGTAACTCAGGCTGCGCGTGAAAAGGGCGGCATCAAGATCGCCTACCAGTTGCTGCTATTTCCCAACACCCAGATGGGCGGGGAAACCGCCTCGCTCAATGAATTCGCGGTGGGCTATTTCCTGGAACGCCGCGCCATCGAATATTTCAACTCGCTGTATCTGACGCCGCAGGCCGACACGGCTTCGCCCAGGATATCGCCGCTGCGCGCCAAGGATTTTACCGCACTTCCGCCGGCCTTTGTGATGCTGGGCGGTTATGACCCGCTGCATGACGAAGGGCTGGCCTATGCCGAGAAGCTGCGCGGCGCCGGTGTGAAAGTGACCATCGCCGACTATGCCGACATGGTGCATTGCTTCATCTATCTGCAGACGGTGCTGCCGCAGGCGCATGATGCGGTGGCCAAGGCCGCCAAAGCGGTGAAAGAAGCGCTGGCCGCCGCTTAAGCCAGGATTCCCTTGGGATCCAGCACCTGCCGGATCGCCTGATGCAGCTGTGTTTCCAGCAACGCGGGTTCAGGTCCGGCAAAAGCCTTTTCCGCCACATCGCGGATAGCCTGCGCCTGGGCGACGCCATCACCCAGCACGCGCGGAAAAATCATGGTCAGGCGCAACTGCGCGCCGTCGGCACCGACGTTGCTGACTTGCGCCAGCACCAGGCCATGTGCCCCGGCGCGGGGCGATTGCTGGCGCATCGCCTGGTCCATTGCGACGCGCGCGGTGCTGTAAAGCACCGGCAGGTGCGACCAGGTGGCGAAAGCCTGGATACTGTCCACCGTGACACCGCGGTCCATCAGCGCGTCGCTGTCATCGCCGGGCTGCGGCAAGGCTCGAACCAGCGCGCCCAGCCGCGCGGCCAGGGCATCGAAGCGTTTGCGATGGAGGCTGATATCGCTGCCGGTGAAGGTGACCGTCAGCGCGCAGGCCTGGTCATCCAGGCGGCGCACCTGGCGGTAGATGTCCTCCAGCCGCCGCCACAGGCTTTGGCGCGCGCCCGCCATCCGTGCCGTGAAGCGGGTCTGGGCTGCGTCCGACAACTGTGCATCATGAAGCGCCAGCCCCAGGCGTTCGGCTTCATGCAGCGCCGCCAGCCCTGCGGCAAAATCGGGAAAAAGATAGTGGCGCTGTTCGCTGGCGGTGGGCATAGCGCGTACCCGCACCGCGGCCGAGGTGATGATGCCCGGCAGCTTGCGCGGCGTCGGGACCAATCCGCGCGGCGTCGCCACTTTCATGTCGTACAGCCAGGGCGCGTCGTGATGGGCGATGTAATCGCCCAAAGTGGCGAAGCTGTCGGCCGACAGCATCAGTCCCCGCGCGGCCAGCTGGCGCGCCAGTTCACTGCTGGCGATGCCGGCTTCGACTTCAGCCAGTCCCGACATGAAATCCACCGACAACAGCCGGTCCATGCGGGCCAGGTTGATCGCCACATGCAGTCTGTCGCTGGAGGCCGTCACCGCGATGCCATCCTCGGCGCAGATCCGCAGGATGGCCAGAACATCGTCGCGGTTTCGCGGCACCAGCACGGCGTCAGGTACATTGGAAACAAGGCCCGCGCGCAGACGCAGTCGATCGGCGGCGGTTCCGCGCGCGCCATGCGCCAGGCGCGAATCCTTGTCTTCGCGCACGCCCTGTTCGCCCAGCAGGGCGGTGAATTTTTCTCGGGAGGTTTCGGCCAGGCGGCTGGCGGGCAGCGTGATATCGGCGCGGGCGCGCGCCGGGGTCAGCAGCAGGGCCGGCATGGCCAACGCATTCGCCAGCCAGCGCCAGGACGGCTCGGCCGCCCCTGCATCTGTATCCCAGCGAATCCATTGATTCATGGCAGGCAGCCTAGCGCAAAAGCAGGGTGCAGCGGGCTGCCTAGATGCGCAGATTCACAGAAGCGGGGCAGATTTCAAAGGTTGCAGGCAGGATACCGGCGCTTTCTCCGTCGGTTTCCACATCCACTGGCGCGTGGGTGTCCAGGGTGGGGGCGGCCGTCAGCCGCGCGGTGCGCAAGGCGCGGGCTTCATCGGCGCGGCCCCGCCCGTCCAACACCGTCATGGCGAACCCATCGCCATGGGGGGCCAGGCTGACGCTGGAAATGCCGGCGATCTCGTCATAACCGCTGGCCATCAGCCGTACCCGGGTCGGGCGCCAGGTCAGCCGCGCCAGGAAGCGGTGCCATGCATTCGCAAATCGGTGACCAAACAGACGGGCGATGCGGGCGCGGCCCAAGGCGCGCGCGGTGCTGGCGGTCAGGCCGAAGCTGGCGCCGCCCAGGAAAAAACGCGTCACCGGTTCGCCGCTGCCGCTGATGCAGGCGACGCGGCCCAGCGCGGTCTTGTGGATGCGGGCACGGGCCAGATGCGCCACACCCGCTTGCCAGCCCGGCGCAATGCCGAAGCGGCGGCAGAGCAAACTGTCATGGCCGCTGTGCACGAAACTGAACGTCGCATCGGGCACTACGGCCGCGCCGCGTTCGAAGAAGCCGTTCAGCGCTTCATTGATGGTGCCGTCGCCGCCCACCGCGATGATTTCCATGTGACCGTCGCGCAGGGCGTCGCGTACCATATGGGCGGCTTGGCCCGCGCCGGTGGTGACGAAGAAGGACATCAGGGGAAAGATGCGCTCCAGCGCTTCCTCGATCTCTTTCCAGTCGCGTCCGGTGCGTCCGCCGGCGGAGTTGGGATTGAACACGACGAAGGCGGTCACGGCACGGTCCTGTACAGCGGCGCCAGGCTGTCGATCTCCCGCGCCGTCTTGTCGGCATCCCAGCCCAGGTAAGCCGCCATCTGGGCGGCGACCTTTTCGGTCACCGCCTTGCTGGGCGGGCCGAACTGGCCGATGCCGGTGCGCCGCATCACCATGTCTTCCAGGGTCAGCGCCATTTCCTCGCGCAGGGCAAAGCCGATCTGCGCCGGGGTATCGCCGCCGCGTCCCAGCTTGACCAGGTCGGTCAGCCGCGCACCGCGCAACGCTTCGGGCAGGCGTGCGCCCAGCATGTGCGCCATGTGCCGCAGGCTCGAAATGCCGGGCCAGGTTTTCTGGAAGCCCTTCACCATGTCCTCGAACCGGTCGAAGCGCCCGCCGGGCAGCGGCGTGGCGGCGGTGGCGCAGCGCGCCGTCTTCATTTCCAGCTTGGCGACCAGCGCATCGGTGATGGTTTCGGCCAGCTCGCGCGAGGTGGTCCATTTGCCGCCCAGCGCCGAGAACACGCCATCCAGCGCGCCTTCCTTGCCATGATCCACCAGTTCGGAACGGCGGCTGACATTGTAGCTGTCTTTTGATCCGTCGCTGACCAGCGGGCGCAGGCCGGCATAGAAGAACTCGACATTTTCCGTCGCCAGCGGCGCGGCAGGCAGGTATTTGTGGAAGGTGGCAAGAAAACCTTCGATGTCCGCGTCGCTGACCGCGACCGTGGCGGGATCGCCGGTGAAGGGCGTGTCGGTGGTGGCCAAAAGCGTATGGCCGCGCCAGGGCAGGGCGAACAGGTGCCCGCTGCCGGCCTCGATGGTCAGCGCCGCGGTGCTGATCTGCGGCACCATCACATGAATTCCCTTGGAGCGGATCAGCTTGTGCGCGGCCGCTTCGCCCGTTGCCTGTTCCAGGAACAGATCGGCCCAGGGACCGGCCGCCACCAGCACGGTCCTGGCACGGATATCGAAACAGGTGCCCGCCATCGTCTCGTGCACGCTGCAGCCTTCGACCTTGCCATTCCGCAGGATCAGCCGGTCGGCGCAGACATAATTGGCGATGGCCGCGCCATGGGCATCGGCATCGATCAGGTTTTCCAGCGCGATGCGTTCGGGACTGTACATCTGCGCGTCGTGATATTCGAAGGCGCCTTCGAAGCCTTCACCTTCCAGCACCGGCTCGCGCGCCAGCGCTTTCTTCTTGTTCAGCCAGCGATGGCCGGGCAGGCGCTGTTTGGGATCTTCCAGCCGGTTTCGGTCAAAGGACAGCAGATCGTAGAGGCTGAGCCCCGCCTTCAGCTTGAAGCGCTCGGCCAGGCCCGCGCCACACAGCGGCAGCAGAAAAGGCAACGGCCGCACCAGGTGCGGCGCCATCCGCATCAGGTTGCGCCGCTCGCGCAGGGATTCGCGCACCAGGGAAATCTCGAAATTGCGCAAATAGCGCAGCCCGCCATGGGCAAGCTTGGAATTGTGGGCGCTGGTGGCCGACGCAAAGTCCCGCGCCTCGATCAGCGCCACTTTCAAGCCGCGCATCGCGCAATCGCGCGCAGTGAAACAACCGGTGGCGCCGCCGCCGATGATCAGGACGTCAAATTGTTCGTTGGAGAGACGATCTAGAGCGCGCTGCATGCGCGCCGGAGGCTACAGGTCAAAAAGGCGAATGCCTACTTGATCTTGCCTTCCTTGAAGGTGACATGCTTGCGCAGCACCGGATCGTACTTCTTGATCGAGAACTTCTCGGTCATGGTGCGGGTGTTCTTCTTGGTGACATAGAAAAAGCCGCTGTCGCTGTCGCTGTTGAGGCGGATTTTCGCGGTGGTGGGCTTCGCCATGACAAACTCCAGAAAGTACGTATTGGAAGGGCCGGGTAATGGGGGATAAGCCCCCGTCCTGTCAAGCAAATCTGCCCAAAAGGCCGGAAATCAGCGCTTTTTGCCCCGAAAACGGTCCTTTCCGGACCGCTTGGAGGGCTTGCGGGCCCCTCCCGGATGACGGGGTTTTCCGGTTGTGCGGGCAGACTCATCCTCCGCGCCGACCAGCGAAAATCGCAGGCCCCCGGTCAGCGGGGCGGCTTCCTGCAGTTTCACCGCCAGCGCGTCGCCCATGCCATAGCTGACGTGGGTGCGCTGGCCGATCAGCGCCTGGCGCTTTTCGTCATGGTTGAAATAGTCGGCGCCCAGGCTGCGGATGGGGATCAACCCTTCAGCGCCGGATTCCGCCAGCCGGACGAACAGGCCGAAACGGGTGACGCCGGTGACGCGGGCATCGAAGCTCTGGCCGATGCGGTCTTCCATGAAGGCGGCGACATAGCGGTCGGTGGAATCGCGTTCCGCCGCCATGGCGCGGCGCTCGGTCATGGTGATGTGCTCGGCCACGCCGCCCAATGTGGCGATCTCGCGGTCGGTCAGTCCGCCTTCGCCCAGATCGAATGCCCGGATCAGGGCGCGGTGCACGATCAGGTCGGCATAACGGCGGATGGGCGAGGTGAAGTGGGCATACTTGGCCAGGTTCAAGCCGAAGTGGCCGATGTTGGCCGGGTCGTAGATCGCCTGCGCCTGGGAGCGCAGCACCACGTCATTCATCACCGCTTCATTGGGTGTGCCCTTGGCGCCGGCCAGGATGCGGTTGAACACGCCAGGCTGCACCACCTGGCCCTTGGTGAAGGCGATGTTGAGGGTGCGCAGGAAGTCGGAGAAGGCGAACAGCTTTTCCTTCGATGGCGTGTCATGCACGCGGTAGATCAGCGGCGTGCGCGCCTTTTCCAGCGCCTCGGCGGCGGCGACATTGGCCAGCACCATGAACTCTTCGATCAGCTTCATGGATTCCAGCCGGTCGCGATAGGCGATGGAGGCGACCTTGCCGTCTTCGCCCAGAATGACGCGGCGTTCCGGCAAATCCAGGTTCAGCGGATCGCGCTTGCCGCGGGCGATGGACAGCGACTGATAGGCCTCCCACACGTCGGCTAGCGTCTTCTTGACGATGTTCTCCATGCCGGCATGGGGATTGCCGTCGAAGGCGGCCTGCGCCTGGGCATAGGTCAGTTTTGCGGCCGAGCGCATCACGGCGCGCAGGAAGGTATGGCTTTTCTTGTGACCGTGTTTGTCGAACACCATCCGCGCCACCAGGCAGGGGCGGTCCACGCCTTCGCGCAGCGAACACAGGTCGGCCGAAAGTTCTTCGGGCAGCATCGGCACCACCCGGTCGGGGAAATAGGCGCTGTTGCCACGCTTGAACGCTTCCTTGTCCAGCGCCGAGCCGGGGGTGACGTAATGGGCGACGTCGGCGATGGCGACCAGAATGACATGGCCGCCGGAATTGGCGGGATCCTCGTCGGCGCCGGCCCACACCGCATCGTCATGGTCGCGGGCGTCGGGCGGGTCGATGGTGATCAGGGGCACGGCGCGCAAATCGGTGCGCCCTTTGGGTGTGATGGGCTGGGCCGCCTTGGCTTCCTCGATCACCGCCGCGGGGAATTCCGTCGGGATGCCGTGATCGTGAATGGCGATCAGGCTGATGGTCTTGGGTGAATCCATGCTGCCGATACGCTCGACAACCTTGACCCGGGAAAAGCCGGCGATACGGCCGCTGCGCGGTTCGGCCGCGACCAGCTCGTTATGCTTGGCGCCGCCGAGATCGGCCTTGTCCAGTGCGTATTCGGTACGCTCTTTCTTGTTGATCGGCACCAGCCGCCAGCCGGTGGCGGGCGCATCGCGCAGAACGCCGATCACCCGCGTGGAGGTTTCGCGGTCCAGCCGGCGGATGATGCGGGCTTCATAGGCCTCGCCATGCTTTTCAAGCCGTGCCAGCAGCCGGTCGCCGAGATTGGGTGCGGCGCCTTCCTTGGGCGGGATCAGGTAGATGGTGGGCGGGGCTTCATTGCTTTCCCACGCCAGCGGTTTGGCCAGGGTTTCGCCGTCGTCATCGGTGCCGGTGACTTCGACGATGCCGACTTCCGGCAATTCGCCATGCTTGGTGAAGCCGCGCTTGGGGCTGCCTTCGATGGCGCCGTCAGCTTGCAGCTCTTTCAAAATACGCTTGAGGAGGATGCGGTCCGAGCCCTTGAGGCCCAGTTTTTTGGCAAGATCGCGCTTGTTCGCGCCAGTGGCCAGCAGTTCAAGCACGCGCGCCTTGTCGAGGGCTTGCGTGTTCTTGGGAGACTTATTCTTGTTCAATGGTCCTATTCGCCTGCCAGCTCGGGCGTCTTGGCCTTGGGCTTTGCCGCGGCTTTGGCCGCGGGCTTGGCAGCTTTCTTCTTGGTGGTTTTGGGTTTGGCGGCGGACTTCTTCTCTGCGCCGTCGGCTTTTTCGGTCTTGGCCTTTGTGGCCTTGGGTGCTTTCGCAACCTTCGCCGCCTTGGCAGGCTTCTTCTTTTTGCCGCCCTTGGCCGCACGCTCGGCGATCAGCGCCAGCGCCTGTTCCATGGTGACGCTGTCGGGCTCCATGCCTTCATGCAGGGTGGCATTGGTCTCGCCATCGCTGACATAAGGACCGAACTTGCCCTTCAGCACCTTGATCGGCTTGCCGTCCGGCGCCGCGCCCAAGTCCTTCAAGGTCTGCGCCCCACGGCGGCCCGGACCCTTGGCCTTCTTTTCGGCCAGCAAGGTCACGGCATGGTTCAGGCCGATCTCGAACACATCTTCGGGCGAGGGCAGCGAGGCATAGATGCCGTCATGGGCAACGTAAGGCCCAAAGCGGCCGAAGTTGGCGCTGATCTTCTTGCCGTCTTCGGGATGCAAACCGACTTCGCGCGGCAGGGCCAGCAGCTTCAATGCCATTTCCAGGTCCACGTCGGACTTGTCGGTGCCCTGGGGCAGGCCGCTGCGCTTGGGCTTTTCGCCTTCGCCGCGCTGGACGTAAGGGCCATAGCGGCCGGTGCGCAGCGTGATCTTCTCGGCGGTGGTGGGATCCTCGCCGATCTCCACCGGGCCGGCATCGCCTTCGCTGGCGCCCAGCTGCTTGGTGAAGCGGCATTCGGGATAGTTGGTGCAGCCGATGAAGGCGCCGAACTTGCCCAGCTTCAGGTTCAGGCGGCCGCCTTCGCAGGACGGACACTTGCGCGGATCCACGCCGTCGGCGCCCGGCGGGAAGATATGCGGTTCCAGCACCTTTTCCAGCTCGTCGATGACATGGGTGATGCGCAGGTTCTTGGTTTCGCCGACGGTGGCGGAGAATTCGGTCCAGAAATCGCGCAACAGTTGCTTCCAGTCCAGCTTGCCGTCGGAAACCGCGTCCAGCTTCTCTTCCAGGTCGGCGGTGAAATCATAGGCGACATAGCGCTTGAAGAAGCTGTTCAGGAAGGTGGTGACCAGCCGGCCCTTGTCTTCGGGCAGGAAGCGCTGGCGGTCCATCTTCACATAGGCTCGGTCGCGCAGGGTCGAGATGATCGAGGCATAGGTCGAAGGGCGGCCGATGCCCAGTTCTTCCAGCTTCTTGACCAGGCTGGCTTCGGAATAGCGCGGCGGCGGCTCGGTAAAGTGCTGCGCCGGGGTGACGGTTTCGACTTTGGTCTTGTCGCCGGCCGCGACCTTGGGCAGCTTGGAGCCGTCTTCGTCGGACTCATCGTCCTGGCCTTCGAGATAAAGGGTCAGGAAGCCGTCGAACAAGGTCACGGTACCGGTGGCGCGCAGGGTGATCTTGCCGTCGGCTGACAGCACATCCACGGTGGTGCGTTCCTGTTCGGCGCTTTCCATCTGGCTGGCGACGGCGCGCTTCCAGATCAGTTCATAAAGCTTGGCCGCATCCGCATCGAGATAGCGCGCCACTTCCTCGGGCGTGCGCGAAAAGCTGGTGGGCCGCACCGCTTCATGGGCTTCCTGGGCATTGGCGTTGTTGTTGGTATAGGCGCGGGCGGTACCGGGCACATAGCGGGCGCCATACTTGCCGGCGATCATCTCGCGGGCTTCGTTGATGGCTTCGCCCACCATGGTGATGCCGTCGGTACGCATATAGGTGATCAGGCCGGTGGTATCGCCGCCGATTTCCACGCCTTCATACAATCCTTGCGCAATCTGCATGGTGCGCTTGGCATTGAAGCCCAGCTTGCGGCTGGCTTCCTGCTGCAGCGTGGACGTCTTGAAGGGCGGGGAGGGATTGCGCTTGACCGGCTTGGCCTCGACGCTGCCCACGCTGAAGGATTGCGCATTGATCGCGGCCACGGCGCGGGTCGCATCCGCTTCGTTGGTCAGCGACATTTTCTCGATCTTCTTGCCGTCCAGCTGGATCAGGCGGGCAGCGAAGCTGCCGCCGGGGGCGATCAGATCGGTATCGATGCTCCAATATTCCTGGGGCTTGAAGGCTTCGACTTCCTGTTCGCGCTCCACGATCAGGCGCAGGGCGACGGACTGGACGCGCCCGGCCGAGCGGGCGCCCGGCAGCTTGCGCCACAACACGGGCGACAGGGTGAAGCCGACCAGATAGTCGAGCGCGCGGCGGGCGAGATAGGCGTCCACCAGTTCCTGGTTGATCTGGCGCGGATGCTGGATGGCTTCCAGCACGGCGGTCTTGGTGATGGCATTGAACGCCACCCGCTCGACCGGCATGTCCTTGAGCAGGTTCTTGTCGCGCAGCACTTCCAGGATGTGCCAGCTGATGGCCTCGCCCTCGCGGTCGGGATCGGTGGCCAAGATCAGCTTGTCGGCGCCTTTCACGGCGGCGGCGATGTCCTTGATCTTGGAGGCGGCCCGGGCATCCACGTCCCAGACCATCGAAAAGTCATCGTCCGGCTTGACCGAGCCGTCCTTGGAGGGGAGGTCGCGGATATGCCCGAAGCTGGCCAGCACTTTATAATTGCTGCCCAGATACTTGTTGATGGCTTTGACCTTGCCGGGGGACTCGACGATCAGGACATTCATCTAGGAAAAAGAACCTGTCAGGGGGTGAAAGAGGGGCTTATCTGGGGTCTGGGCCGCATTTCGCAAGTTTTGGAACCGGTGGGGGCCGGCAAACGGGGCGGGACACTGGTCGAAGGAAAAGCCCGCTGTCAACGCGCGGCGGCGCGATTTGAAACTACTGGTTGTATTTATGGCGAATGCGCGCATGAATATAACCCATGGTTGTGCACCCATGGGGCGCGATCCTATGGTTAAGCGTCGAATCCTTACGAAATGATGATGACCGCCCGCCCGAAGGCGCGGTTTTGGGCTGGAATGCGGCCCAAAACCACGCACTTCGTCTTTGAAATCAGGCGGTTAGCGGGAACCGACCGGAATGACTTCCCGGCCATAGGTCGCATTGGTGACCAGGGCGAAGCTGCCATACATCGCCAGCGACCCGCAGAGCAGGCCGACCCAGCCGCCCGCCGTATGCAGGCCGGGGTTGGGCAGAAGTGCGCCCAGGCCCAGCAGGAAGAAGGCGATCCAGAGGGTGGTGAAGATGGCGAACAGCAATTTGCTGAGCCGGAAGGTCGAAACCCACAGCCCCAGGGTGAAGACGCCCCAGAGCAGCAGGCACACGCCGATGGCGCTGCCGGCGCCCGACAGGTCCAGGATGTGGTTGCCGCCCAGCAGGATCAGCAGCGCGAACCACCACCAGAAGGCGCCATAGGCGGTGAAGGCGGTGGCGCCGAACACATTGCCGGTCTTGAACTCCATGATACCGGCGATGATCTGGGCGGTGCCGCCAAAGGCCATGGCCAGCGGGATGACCACCGGCTCGCCGGCCACCGGCAACAGGCCGGCATTGATGCTGCTGAGAAGAACTGTCGTAACTCCGAACCCGACCAAGCCAAGCGGTGCGGGGTTTGCCGTGTCTGCCATGCGTTGCTCCCTCTTTGTTGTTCTTGTGGGCAGAGCCTAAGCGGATTCTATGCCCAACTCACCCGATTTCCGGGATGGCGGACACAGCGGCCCGCCAATTCCATCTCCAGCAGCACCGTCAGGATGGCGGCCACCGGGGCGCCGGTCTGGCGGATCAGCTCGTCGATCGCGACCGGGGCAGGGCCAAGGGCTTCCTCGAGTTGCGCACGGATACGGTCGGCCTCCGCTTCCAGGGCCTCGGCGGGCATCATCGGGGCCGGGACATCAGGCTCGGCAAAACCGCCGCCCAGCATGGGCGACAGCACGGACAGAATGTCTTCCGCATTTTCGGTCAGCACCGCGCCTTCGCGGATCAGCCGGTTGGCGCCACGCGCGCGCGGGTCCAGCGGCGAGCCCGGTACGGCGAACACCTCGCGGCCTTGGTCGATGGCGTATTGGGCGGTGATCAGCGAGCCGGATTTTTCGGCGGCTTCCACCACCACCACGCCGCGCGCCAGGCCGGAGATGATGCGGTTGCGGCGCGGGAAGTGGCGCGCCTGGGGCGCTTCGCCCAGCCGCATTTCCGAGACGATGACGCCCTGGTTCCTGATCGCCGCGTAGAGTTTTTCATTTTCCGGCGGATAGATGATGTCCACGCCGCCCGCCACCACCGCCACCGTGCCCACCGCCAGCGCCGCTTCATGGGCGGCTGCGTCGATGCCGCGCGCCAGGCCCGACACCACCACGATGCCGGCAAAGCCCAGATCGCGCGCCAAGGTGTCGGCGAACTTGCGCGCCAGGGCGCTGGCATTGCGCGCGCCGACCATGGCGATCATTTCTTTTTGCAACAGGTGCGGATGGCCCAGCACGCTGAGGATGGGCGGCGGCGCTTCCAGCGCGGCCAGCCCGCGCGGGTATTCCGCCTCGCAGGAGGCGATCATGCGTCCGCCCAATTTGGCGAGCGCCTCAATCTCCCGCGCGATGGCGTTTTCATCAGGCAGGACAAAGCTTTTGGCGCCGCCGCGGCTTGCCATGCGCGGTACTTCGGCCAAGGCCGCGGACGCGGTGCCGAAACGCGCGATCAGGTTTCGAAAGGTGACGGGACCGATATTCTCGGTGCGCGCCAGCCGCAGCCAGTCGCGGCGCTCACGTTCACTGAGTGGCACTGCTTTTCTTCCCGATGCGTGGTTCCGTGCCTTGCAGCAGCCGGCGTATATTTTCGCGGTGCATCCACGTGATCAGTAGCGAAAGTGCCAGCGCCAAACCGGCATAGGCTTCCTGGCGAAACATCAGAAAGTAGGCGCTCGACAGGGCGATGGCGATCAGCGCCGACAGGGATGAGATACGCCAGATGCACGCCGCGATGATCCAGGTGGCGGCGAACATGAGGCCGACCGGCCAGTACAGCGCCAGGCACACGCCCAGATAGGTCGCCACGCCCTTGCCGCCCTTGAATCGCAGCCACAGCGGAAACATGTGGCCCAGCACCACGGCGACGGCGGCGAAGATTTCCGCGCCCGGTGGCAGCAGCATTCGCGCCAGCAGCACAGCCGCCGCGCCCTTGGCGCCGTCGCACAGAAGGGTGGCGGCCGCCGCCCATTTCTTGCCGGTGCGCAGGACATTGGTGGCGCCGATATTGCCCGAGCCGATCTTGCGCACATCCCCGGCCCCGGAAATCCAGGCAAAGAAAAGTCCGAACGGGATGGTGCCCAGCAGGTAACCGAGCAGCAGTGCTTGCAGCAGGATCATGGCCGGGACGATGCCAGTGGGCGCGGCAGAAATCTAGCGCGCGTCGAACACGCATTCGCCGCCGACAAAGGTCGCCCGGGCGCGCCCCGAGAATTTGTGGCCGTCAAATGCGGTGTTGCGGGAGCGGGAGCGCAGTTTTTCGGCGTCCACCACAAAGGGTTCATTCTCGTCCAGCAGCACCAGGTCGGCGGGCGCGCCCCGGGCCAGGGTGCCGCTCGGCAGGCCGAAGATGCGCGCCGGTGCGGCGGTCAGGGCGGCGATCACCTGGGACAGGCTGGCATCGCCGTTGTGCGACAGCGACAAGGCGGCGGGCAGCAACGTCTCCAGTCCCACCGTGCCGGCGGCGGCAGAGGCATAGGGCTGGCGCTTGGTGTCGGCGCCCTGCGGCTCATGGCTGGACACGATCACGTCGATCACGCCCGATGCCACGCCTTCGACCATGGCGGCGCGGTCGGCTTCGCTGCGCAGGGGCGGGCGAACCTTGCGGAAGGTGTAATAGGCGCCAACATCCAGCTCGTTCAGGGTGAGATGGTGGGCAGCGACGCCGCAGGTCACCGGCAGGCCGCGCGCCTTGGCGGCGGCGATGACGTCCAGCGCGGCGCGGGTGGAGATCTGTCCGAAATGCATCCGCACCCCCGTCAGTTCGACCAGGCGGATGTCGCGCTCCACCATCATGGCTTCGGCGATGGCGGGCGCGGCGGGCAGGCCAAGCCTTGTGGCGAATTCGCCTTCGGTGGCGCTGGCGCCCTTTACCAGTTCGGGATCTTCGGCATGGGCAATCACCAGCGCGTCAAAGGTGGCGGCATAGGACAAGGCGCGGCGCAGAACTCGGGCATTGGCGACGGAACGGTCGCCCTCGGTGAAGGCAATAGCGCCCGCTTCCTGAAGAAGACCGATTTCGGTCATGGTCTCGCCCAGCAGGCCCTTGGTCAGGGCGGCGCAGGGCAGCACCCGCACTTTTGCGGTGGCGGCGGCGCGGCGCAGCAGGAAATCCACCAGCGACGGCTCGTCGATCACCGGATCGGTGTTGGGCATCACGATCATGGAGGTGACGCCGCCCGCGGCGGCGGCGGCAGATGCTGACTCCAGGCTTTCGCGATGTTCAGCGCCCGGCTCGCCGGTGAAGACGCGGCAGTCGATCAGCCCCGGCGCCAGCACCAGTCCGCGGCAGTCGATCACTTCGGGATCATTGGGCTCGGCATCGTTGAACAGGCGCGGGCCGACATCGGCGATGCGGCCATTCTCCACCAAGAGGCCCCCCTTGGCGTCCAGGCCGGAAGCCGGATCGATCAAACGGGCGTTGCGGAAGGCGATACGCTTCATGACATCCCCCGCGCCAGGGCGTCGAGTATGGCCATGCGCAAGGCCACGCCCATCTCAACCTGTTCGGCGATCAGGCTGACCTGCACATCGTCGGCGATGTCGCTGGCAATTTCCACGCCCCGGTTCATGGGACCGGGATGCATGACAAGGGCGCCCGGCTTGGCCACGGACAGCTTTTCGCGGTCCAGGCCATAGAAGCGGAAATATTCTCTGGTTGAAGGCACGAAGGCGCCGGCCATCCGCTCCAGCTGCAGGCGCAGCATCATCACAATGTCGGCGCCCGCCAACCCGCTCTTCATATTGGTATGGACTTCTACCCCGAAGCGGTCGGCATCGCAGGGCAACAGCGTGCGCGGCGCCACCAGCCGCACCTGCGCGCCCATCATGGAGAGCAGGCGCAGGTTGGAACGGGCGACTCTGGAGTGCAGCACATCACCGCAGATGGCGACGACCAGGCCTTCGAAGCTGCCGCGATGGCGGCGGATGGTCAGCGCATCCAGCAGCGCCTGGGTGGGATGTTCATGGGCGCCGTCACCGGCATTGATCACGCTGCAGTCCAGCTTGCGCGACAGCAGCTCGGCGGCGCCGGCATCCTGGTGGCGCACCACCAATATGTCGGGGCGCATGGCGTTGAGGGTGGAGGCGGTGTCGATCAGGGTTTCGCCCTTCGACACCGAAGAGGTCTTGACCGACATGTTCATCACATCGGCGCCCAGCCGCTTGCCGGCCAGCTCGAAGGACGACTGGGTGCGGGTGCTGGATTCAAAGAACAGGTTGATCAGGGTGCGGCCCTTGAGCAGGGCGGTCTTCTTGTCGGTGGCGCGGCCCTGCACGACATAAGTCTCGGCCAGGTCCAGCAATGCGGTGACGTCGAAGGGCGTAAGCCCCTCTATCCCCAGCAGATGCTTGGAACGCAGGATCGGTGCGGTACTCGGAGATGTCATTAAAGCCCGGCTTATAGAGAGGGATATTGCGGCCCGCAAGCGGGTATTCAGTTAACCGAAACAGTCTTGTCCTGTGCGATTTTGGTGCCCCGGTTTATGCAGCCATAATCCTTGATCCCGGCGGTATTGATCTGGGACGGCAGGGGGCAGACCTCAAACGTCCCGGCGATGCGGGTCCGCATCGAGCCGGTCTTGCTTTGCCAGAAAAGCCAGTTCTGCATCACGGGCGGCGCAATGTCGGCATTGCTGTCGGGCGGCGCCTTGATGAGAATTTTTGTGCCGTCCTCGGCCACCAGATTGACGCCCAGTCCCGGGGTCAGTCCCAGGCTGCCCTTCACCATCCGGCACTGGCCGGTCAGGGCCGGGCTTCTCTTGCAGCTGACTTCGGCCGCCAGCGCGGCGCCCTGTTGAATTGCGATCAACACCATCACCAACACGACAAGCGTCCTAACCACCGCTCATTTCCTCCAGTGTCTTTCCCGCCGGCTCCGGCAAGAACAATAAGGCGATCAGGGTGATCGGGATAGTCGCCAACAGTAACTGGATGGCGGGGCCGTGGGCATGGAAGCGGTCGTAAAGATGGCCTTCCAGCATCAGCGCCAGGGCGCCCATGCTGATTTCCACCAGATAGCGCAGACCCGAGACGGTGGCGCGGTAGTGGGTGGGCACGATCTCCAGCGCGAAGCCTGCCACCAGCACGTCGCCCGAGAAGAAGCCGAAAAAGGCCAAGGTCCACAATATCGGCATCGCCCAGGCTGGCGCGCCGCCATAGAAAAGATAAAAGCAGACGCCGCACAGGGTAACGATGGCGATGGCCATGGGCTTGCGGCCTACCCGGTCCGACAGGCGTCCCGCGGCGATGGCAAGCCCCAGGCCGATCAGCCCACCGGGCACGAACAGGGCGGTGGTCTGCCATGGCTGGTAATGATAGTCGCTCTGCAGCACCTTGGATGCCAGCAAGGTCGCCGCCGAGATGGCGAAACCCCAGGCCGACACGGCGATGAAGATGGCCGCAAGCCGCCCCGGATACTGGCGCACCATGTCCCGCAGCATGTCCATCGTCTCGGTGAATTTGGATTTGGTCTTATGCTCCTGCGCGGCGAAGCGGGCGGTTTCGGGCAACCGGCGGCGCAGGAACGCGACTAAAAATAGCGGCACCGCGCCCATCACATACAGTGCGCGCCAGCCGCCGGGCAGTACGGTAACGGCGGCGAAGATCAGGCTGGCGACGCCGGCGCCCACAAAATCCATCGAGGTGAGGGTGCCATTGGCCCAGCCGCGCGCCCGCGCCGTCACTTCCTCCACGATCACCACAAAGCAGAGCATTTCCTCGGCATAGCCGAAGACACGGGTGAAGAACTGCGCCCAGACGAAAGAAGCGTAGCCATCGGCGAAGGCCGTCGCCAGGGTGAACACCGCCTGGCCGAAGATGGTGACCAGAAGCAGCCGCCGCCGCCCCACCAGGTCGGCGCTGGCGGCGATCAGCATGGCGAAGACGGCGGCCAGCCGGAAATAGGCGGTGGTCAGCGCGATCTGGTTTTCCGGGATATGGAAGGTCGCCTGAATCTGCGGCGCAGCCAGGAAGAAGATATTCATGTCGTAGCCGGCGAAAAAAACCGCCGACCCGATCAACAGGAAAATGCGTTCGGTGCGCCGGTCGATCTGCACCGGCGGGCGCAGCAGCCATAAAAATCGCGCGGGCGCGGAATCGTTTGTCATTTGAGGTTCCGCAGCCTATCCAGCGCGCCCTGCAAAATGTAAGCGGCGGCCATTTTGTCCACGACCTCGTCGCGGCGGCGGCGCGAGGCATCGGCGTCCAGCAGGGTGCGGGTCACCGCGCTGGTGGAAAGCCGTTCGTCCTGGAACACCAGGGGCAGGGGAGAATGGGCGGCCCAGTTGCGGCCGAACGCCCGGGCCGACTGGGCGCTGGGGCCGTCGGAACCGTCCATGTTCAGGGGCAGGCCGACCACCAGTCCGCCGACCCCTTGCTCACTTATTATAATGTCCAGCCGGGCCGCATCGGCGGCGAATTTGCCCCTTTTGAGGGTCTGCATGGGGGTGGCGATGGACAGGCTGGTGTCCGACAGGGCCAGACCTATGGTCTTTTCCCCAAGATCCAGCCCAAGAAGCCGCAATCTGGGCGCAAGTCTCAGCTCTTCCAGCGCGACAACCGCCAAGCGACACCCCTTATACTTGCCTCCGGACCCCCCGGTTGCTAGCAACGGGACCCTACCTAACACAGCAGGAACCTCATGTCCGTCGACAAGGACACCGTGCGCCGCATCGCCAAACTGGCCCGCCTGGCCGTGCCGGAATCCCGGCTGGAACCCATGGCCGGCGAGTTGAACGGCATCTTCCAGTGGGTCGAGATGCTGGGCGAGGTCAATGTCGAAGGCGTACCGGCCATGACATCGGTGGTGGCGCAGAAACTGAAGTGGCGCGAAGACAAGGTGACCGACGGCGGCAAGGCCGACGAACTGATGATCAATGCGCCGGGCGGCGAGGATCACTTCTTTGTCGTGCCCAAGGTGGTTGAATAATGTCCGATCTGATTTCCATGACCTTGGCGCAGGCGCGCGATGCCATCCGGGCCAAGAAGATTTCTTCCCGCGAACTGACGGGCGCCTTTGTGTCGGCGATTGAAAAGGCGCGGCCCCTGAACGCCTTCATCACCGAGGCGGGCGAGCAGGCGCTGGCAATGGCCGACGCCGCCGACAAGCGCATTGCGTCGGGCCAGATCGGCGCGCTGGAAGGCCTGCCGCTGGCGATCAAGGATCTGTTCTGCACCAGGGGGGTGCGCACCACTGCCGCCAGCAAGATCCTGGGCAATTTCGTGCCGCCCTATGAATCCACCGTCACCCAGAACCTTTGGGACGCCGGCGCGGTGATGCTGGGCAAGACCAACCTGGATGAATTCGCCATGGGCTCGTCCAACGAGACCAGCGCCTTCGGCAACGTCATCAATCCCTGGCGGGCCAAGAACAGCAATGTGAACCTGGTGCCGGGCGGATCCTCGGGCGGATCGTCCGCCGCGGTGGCCGCCGACCTTTGTCTGGCCGCGACCGGTACCGACACGGGCGGCTCCATCCGCCAGCCCGCCGCCGTCACCGGCCGGGTGGGCCTTAAGCCGACCTATGGCCGCTGCTCGCGCTTCGGCATCGTGGCGTTCGCCTCATCGCTGGACCAGGCCGGTCCCATGACCAAGACGGTGAAAGACGCCGCCATCATGCTGGGGACGATGGCCAGCATGGATGCCAAGGATTCCACCAGCGTCGATATCGAAGTGCCCGATTACGAAAAGCTGCTGGAAGGTGGCATCAAGGGCCTGCGCGTCGGCATCCCCAAGGAATACCAGATCGACGGTGCCCCCGCCGAGATCAATGCGCTGTGGACCAAAGGCGCGGACTGGCTGAAGGCGCAGGGCGCGGAGATCGTCGAGGTCTCGCTGCCCCACACCAAATATGCCCTGCCCACCTATTACATCGTGGCACCGGCGGAAGCCTCATCGAACCTGGCGCGCTATGACGGCGTCAAGTTCGGCTATCGCGCAGAAGGCGTGCGCGACATCACCGACCTGTATGAGAAAAGCCGCGGCCAGGGTTTCGGCGCCGAAGTGCAGCGCCGCATCCTGATCGGCACCTATGTGCTGTCGGCCGGTTACTACGACGCCTATTACTCCCGCGCCCAGAAACTGCGCACCCTGATCAAGCGCGACTTCGAACAGGCGTTCGAGAAGTGCGACGTGCTGCTGACCCCCACCACGCCGGGCCCGGCGTTTGGGGTTGGCGCCAAGACCAGCGATCCGCTGGAGATGTACCTGCAGGACGTCTTCACCGTGACGGTGAACCTGGCCGGTCTGCCCGGCATCTCGGTGCCGGCGGGGCTTTCCGAAAATGGCTTGCCGCTGGGTCTTCAGTTGATCGGCAAGGCCTTTGACGAGGCGACCCTGCTGCGCGCTGCCCTGGCGGTCGAAACAGCCGCTGATTTCAAGCATTCCCCGGCCAAATGGTGGTCCGTATGAACGCACCCGTGAAGAACAAGCTGCTCAAAGGCGAAACCGGCGAGTGGGAGATCGTGATCGGCATGGAAGTCCATGCCCAGGTCCTGTCCCAGTCCAAGCTGTTTTCAGGCGCATCGACCACCTTCGGGGCCGAGCCGAACAACAATGTGTCGTTCATCGATGCCGGTTTCCCCGGCATGTTGCCCGTCATCAACGAAAAATGCGTCGAACAGGCAGTCCGCACGGGGCTGGGCCTGAAGGCCAAGATCAATCTGCGCTCGCTGTTCGACCGCAAGAACTACTTCTACCCCGACCTGCCCCAGGGCTATCAGATCAGCCAGTACAAGGACCCCATCGTGGGCGAGGGCGAGGTGCTGATCGACCTGAAAGATGGCGAATCCATCAAGGTCGGCATCGAGCGGCTGCATCTGGAACAGGATGCCGGCAAGAGCCTGCATGACCAGCATCCCGACCACAGCTTCGTGGACCTGAACCGTTCGGGCATCGCCCTGATGGAGATCGTCACCAAGCCGCACATGCGCACCAGTGAGGAGGCTGCGGCCTTCCTGAAGAAACTGCGCGCCATCGTGCGGTATCTGGGCACCTGCGATGGCAACATGGACGAGGGCTCCATGCGCGCCGACGTCAATGTCTCGGTCTGCCGGGTGGGCGGGTACGAGAAATTCCGCGCCGATGGCAGCTTCAAGCACCTGGGCACGCGCTGCGAGATCAAGAACGTCAATTCCATGCGCTTCATCGCCCAGGCGGTCGAATATGAAGCCCGCCGCCAGATCGAGGTGATCGAGGGCGGCGGCACCATCGCCCAGGAAACAAGGCTGTATGACAGCAAGCTGGGCGAGACACGCTCCATGCGCTCCAAGGAAGAGGCGCATGACTATCGCTATTTCCCCGATCCGGACCTGTTGCCGCTGGAATTCGAGCAGTCCTGGGTCGATGCCATCGCCAAAACCCTCCCCGAACTGCCGGACGAGAAGAAAGCGCGCTTCGTGAAGGGCGGATTGTCGCCTTACGACGCCTCGGTGCTGGTCGCGGAACGCGAGTTGGCCGACTATTACGAGGAATTGGCCAAGGGCGTGGACGCAAAAGCCGCCGCCAACTGGCTGAACAACGAAATCCTGGGCCGTCTCAACCGTGACGGACTGTCAATCACCGATGTGCCGGTGAGTGCGGCCGCGAACAACGCGATCATCCAGATGATTTCCGATCAGACCATCTCCGGCAAGATCGCCAAGGACCTGCTCGACATCGTCTGGACCGAAGGCGGCGACCCGCGCCAGGTGGTGGAGGCGCGCGGCATGAAGCAGGTGACCGACACCGGCGCCATCGATGCGGCCATCGAAGCGGTGATCGCCGCCAACCCCGACAAGGTGGAAGAGGTGAAGGCCAAGCCCAAGCTGTCCGCCTGGTTCGTCGGTCAGGTGATGAAGCAGACGGGTGGCAAGGCCAATCCGGCAGCGGTGAATGCCGCCCTCAAAACCCGACTCAATCTGCCCGACGAGGGGTGATTCGCACAAAATGCGCAATTTGCGTACCGGCCCCGCAAAATTCGCATTTTTTAGTCCGTATACGGAATAGCAATTTTAACCCTTGTGAAATGGGGGTTTCCTGCATTTCGCGATTTCGGCGCTTTTTCCAAACCCCCGCCCCTGTTGCATTTCAAAATGCAAGTAATTCATATTGATGACGTTTTGGGGGGCGACGTTGTCGTTCAGACCCGAACAAACGATAGAGGAGTTGAACATGGCTGCGAAGAAAAAGGCCAAGAAGGCCACCAAGAAGAAGGCGACCAAGAAGAAGGCCGCCAAGAAGAAGAAGTAATTGACCCCGGTCAATTAGATCTTCTTCGGGTCCCCTGATCATTCACTCAGGTGACCTCGAAGCTTAAAGCGAAGGCCGCGGTCCCGAAAGGGCGCCGCGGCCAAGCTGCTTTTAGACCCTTGCTGTTCGCCCTTTTATCCCCCATCTGCTTTGCACCAGCGACGGAGGGACCCATGGCGAAAAAATCCACCAAGAAGCCTGTGAAAAAGGTCAAGCGCGTCGCCAAGCCGGCCAAGCCCATCGCGCTCTATACCTGGGCCACCCCCAACGGCCACAAGATCAGCATCATGCTGGAAGAACTGGGGGTGCCGTACGTGGCGCACCCGATCGACATCAACAAGGGCGAGCAATTCGCCCCCGCTTTCCTGAAAATCTCGCCCAACAACCGCATTCCGGCCATCGTCGACCCCCAAGGACAGGGGGGCAGGCCCATCTCGGTCTTCGAATCCGGGGCCATTCTCCAGTATCTGGGCCGCAAATATGGCCGCTTTTACCCCACGGACGAGCGCGCCCGGGTCCAGGTCGATGAATGGCTGTTCTGGCAGGTGGGCGGGCTGGGACCGATGGCGGGACAGGCGAACCATTTCCGCAACTACGCGGTCGAAGACCTGCCATATCCCAAGAAGCGCTACACCGACGAGGTCCATCGCCTGATCGGGGTGATGAACAAGCGGCTCGCCACCCGCAAATATCTGGCCGGCGCCTATTCCATCGCCGACATGGCCTGCTGGAGCTGGGTGCTGTCGGCGTCCAAGTATACCGACCTCACCGACTTTCCGCATGTCGCCGCCTGGAAGGACCGGGTCGGCGCGCGCAAGGCGGTCCAGCGCGGCAAGGCGGTGGCGGCGGATCTGCGCAAGCCCATCACCAATGCCGATCGCAAGGTGCTGTTCGGGCAAAGGGCGCGGTAGACGGGCCCTTTGTTTTTTGCTGCCCCTCCGACCTTCGCATCGCAAGCGCTGCTACGGTCACCTCCCCGCCATCCGCTTCGCTCGCGGGGAGGAGGGCGCGCTAAATTTACGCCTTCTTCACCACGCCTAACGGGTCTTAGCAATTAAGGCTAACCGCTGTTTACCGCGTCTTAGTTTCTCCGGCGTCACCATCAACCTGCGCGAAGGCCATCCGGCTTGCTCGCGCTGGATGAGAGGGATGTGTCGTGGCGTGCATCGATGTGGATTCACTGGCGCAATATGAGCGCGACGCCAAGGAAGGGCGCGCCGATGCGCTCTACAACCTTGGCCTGGCCTATTCGACTGGCCAGGGCGTAGGCGTGGACATGGTCGCGGCCCATAAGTGGTTCAACCTGGCCGCGGTGCGCGGCGTGGAGGCCGCCAAGAACTGGCGCAACCAGCTGGCCACCGAAATGAGCAATGGCCAGATCGCGGAGGCCCAGAAAATGGCCCGCGAATGGCTCAATATCTTCAAGAACTGATTTCTACTTCGCCAGCACCGGCATCGAGGGCGCAGCTGGCGCATACAGATCGGGCAGTATCCTGAGCGGCACATCCTTGCCCGCCAGCCGCGCCCTATAGACCTCGGTATTCTCCAACACACGCTGCACGTAATTGCGGGTCTCGCTGAACGGGATCTGCTCTATCCAGTCGATCGGATCGCCCGACCGCGGATCGCCATTGGCCGCCAGCCATTTTTTCGCATTGCCGGGCCCCGCATTGTAGGACGCCGCCGCCAGCACCAGAGAGCCGCCATAGCGGTCCAGATGGCCCCGATACTCGGTCATGCCCAATTGCATGTTGTAGGTGGTGTCGCTGAGCAGCGCCTCGGGGCGGTAGGGCAAGCCGGCCTGCTTGGCGGCGACTTTGGCGCTGGCCGGCATCATCTGCATCAGGCCGCGCGCGCCGGCGCCGGAGATGGCATAGGCATCGAACTCGGTTTCCTGGCGGATCAGTCCCAGCACCAGCGCCGGGTCGGGCGCTGTGCCCGGGCCCGGATAGGATGGCAGGGTGATCAGCGGATGGGTGAAGGCCGGCATGGGCGCGCCGGCATAGCTGGCAGTCTTGGCCAGCCGCACCGCGATCTCCGGATAGCCCCACTCGACCAGCAGCAGCATCAGGCGTTTGAGATGCCGGGGCGAGGAATAGACTTCCACGTCGCGGTCGATGAAGGCGCGCAGGGACGCGGCCTGGCCCAGATCCGCCAGCACCTTGATCTGCGGCATCAGCGGATCGGTCTCAAGCTCGGAGGCCGCCGCCGCCTCCACGATGGTATCGGTCAGATGCAGGGTGGGCGTGGGGTCGGTATGGGCCAGTGCGATCTGGCCATAGAAGGTCTCCGGATAGGCCGCTGCCTGCCGGTAATGGGTCAGCGCGCTGGCAGTGTCGCCCTGCGCCTCAAAGGCGCGGCCGATCCAATATTGCGCCCGCGACTTGCTGATGGGGCGGGCGACGCCGGCATCCAGCTTCTGGAAATGGGTGAGGGCGGTGGCCGGGTCCTTCAGGAAGCGCAGGGCGATGAAGCCGGCCAGGAACTGCTGTTCGGCGAACTGGTCGCCCGATGTGAAGCCGGCATGCTGCACCAGCGCCAGCGCCTCGCGCGGATCGCCGCCCGACAGGGCGTCGCGGGCATGCAGGTTGAGCTCCGCCCACCAGCGCCCGGCATGTTCGCGCACCATGGGCCCGGCAGGCACGCGCAGCAGGATGGCGTGGGCCTCCTTGTCACGGCCGGCCACACGCAAGGCGCGCGCCCAATCGAACAACAGGCTGGGATCGGAACTGTCGGCGACCTTGTCCAGCGCCGCTTGCGCCTTGGGCAGGCCCGTGCCCATCAGCGCGATGCGGGCATTGGCGATGTCAGCGGCTTGCCCCTCCATCCGCGCGGCCGTGCGCCTGGCGGCGGTGACCTCGCTGCGCCAGAGCAGATTGTCCACCCGGGCGCGGTCGCTTTCGGCGGTCAGCAGCGCGCCGTCCTTCTGCACGATGGCCAGCTCAATGGCCGGATCGAAGCTGCCTTCGACCCATCCCTGCCGGATCAGCGCCGCGCCGCGGCTCTTTTCGCCGGTTTCGACCAGCGCCTCTCCCAGCCGGATCTTGCCGATGGAGGAGTTGGGCGTCTTGGCGCCGAACCAGGCCACCAGGGCAGCCGCGGGCATGTCGGGCGTGATGGCGGCTTCGGCGCGCGCCTGCAGGGTGCCGCGCAGGGGCCATGTGCCGGCGCTGCTGGAGGACGCGGTGTCTTTGATCACCGCGTCGATCTCGGCAAAGGTCGCGCCGCTGTTCTTGTCCAGGGCATAGCGCCATTCCAGCAGCCGCCGGGCGGTTGCGTTCTGCCCCTGTGCCGCAAGCGCCCGCGCGCCCACCCAGTCGCCTTTGGCGGCGGCCTCGAAGGCGCGGACGAACAGGTCATGCTCGGGTGCGGGCAGGAACCGCAGCCGGCTGGGCCGCGTCCCCGAAACACCCGCGCCGGCGGTGCTGCCGTCGGGGATGGGCTGCATCATCACCACATCGCCGCTGCGGCTGAGCCCGGATGGCAGGGTCTGGGCGAGCGCCGCGCCCCCGGCGATCAGGGCGGTGCAATAGAGCGAGGTGCGCAATAGGGACATGGTCATTATTTCAGGGTGCAGCTTGTTGAAAAGCGTGGATCGGCTTAGACGAAACACCGCCACCGGGGCCATAATGGGCCCTTAAAAGGCGGGCAACAATGTGACCGCCAGCAAAAAAGAAATCGAGACGACCCATGACTGCTATCCGTGACCGCATCAAAGGCTCCCTGACCGCCCTGGTGACCCCGTTCAAGAACGGCAAGGTGGATGAAGACGCCTTCCGCGCCCTGGTGGACTGGCAGATCGCCGAAGGTACGCAGGGACTGGTTCCCTGCGGCACCACCGGCGAATCGCCGACCCTGAGCCATGAGGAACATGCCCGGGTGATCGAGCTTTGCGTGGAGCAGGCCAAGGGGCGCGTGCCGGTGATCGCCGGCGCCGGTTCCAATTCCACCGACGAAGCCATCATGCGCACCCGCCATGCCAAGGAAGTCGGATGCGACGCTGTCCTGCATGTGACCGGCTATTACAACAAGCCGAACCAGGAAGGTCAGTATCGCCACTTCATGGCCATCGCCGAGGCCGTGGACATTCCGGTCATCCTCTACAACATCCCCGGCCGCGCGGTGGTGGGGATCAATGTCGAGACCATGGCGCGCCTGTCCAGGCACAAGAACATCATCGGGGTGAAGGACGCGACCGCCGACCTCAACCGCCCCAGCCGCGAGCGCCTGGCCTGTGGCAAGGACTGGCTGTTGCTATCGGGCGAGGACGGCACGGCGCTGGGCTATAACGCCCATGGCGGGGTGGGCTGCATCTCGGTGACGGCCAATGTGGCGCCGCGCCTGTGCGCCGAGTTCCAGGCGGCCTGCGCCAGCGGTGATTATGCCAGGGCGCGGGAATATCAGGACCGGCTGATGCCGCTGCATGACGCCATGTTCTGCGAGACCAACCCGGGACCGGTGAAGTATGCCGTGTCGCTGCTGGGCAAGTGCGCCGAAGACATGCGCCTGCCCATGATCCCGCCGGAGGACGCCTCCCGGGCCCGGATCAAAAGGGCGATGCAGGACTGTGGCCTCATCAACTAGATGGCCAAGAAAAAAGAAGACAGCTTCAAGATCATCGCCGACAACCGCAAGGCGCGTTACGCCTATGCGATCGACGAGACGTTTGAAGCCGGGATCATGCTGGTGGGGTCTGAGGTCAAGTCGTTGCGCAACGGCAAGACTACCATTGGGGAATCCTACGCCCACGCCAAGGATGGCGAGTTGTGGCTGGTGAACTGCTATATCCCCGAATATACCCAGGCCAGCCGCTTCAACCATGAGCCCAAGCGCACCAGGAAGCTGCTGGTGCACAAGCGTGAAGCCGCCAAGTTTGCAGCGGCGATCCAGCGCGAAGGCATGACGCTCATTCCGCTGAAGCTCTATTTCAACGCCAAGGGCCGGGCCAAGATCGAACTGGGCGTGGCCAAGGGCAAGAAGCTGCACGACAAGCGCGAAACCGAAAAGCAGCGCGACTGGCAGCGCGACAAGGCGCGGCTGATGAGGGATAAGGGGTGAGGGCGGTCTTAGCGAAAGGTCCAGTGGACCTTTCGCCCGCCCGAACGCCGCGAGCTTGGGCGAGCGGCCGGCCGAAAACACCGGCCCTGTTCGAGCAGATACTCAGGCTTTAAAAGCCAGCGCCTTGGCCTTGCCGACCACGTCCTCGAACATCGGCGTGGTCAGCCGCCCGGTGTTGGTGTTGTAGCGCGAGCAGTGATAGCTGCTGATCAATTTGAACTTGCCAACATCGTAAGCGACACCGTGCTTGAAAGGATGGGCGCTGATTTTTGCGCCCAGGGTCGTCAGCACGCTGTCATGGGCGATCTTGCCCAGCGCCAGGATCACTTTCACATTCGGCAACGTCTCCAGTTCCGAGATCAGGAACTGGCGGCAGGTTTTGACTTCCGATGGCTCGGGCTTGTTCTGGGGCGGCACGCAGCGCACGGAATTGGCAATGCGGCAATTCACCAGCTCCAGCGTGTCATCGATGCGTTCGTCATACTCGCCTTTGGCCAGGCCGAACTTCAGCAAGGTCGCGTAAAGCAGGTCGCCGGCCCAGTCGCCGGTGAAGGGCCGCCCGGTACGGTTGGCGCCCTGCAGCCCCGGCGCAAGCCCCGCAATTACGATGCGCGCGGTCAGCGGCCCGAAGCTGGGCACCGGATCGTTGAACCAGTCCGGATATTTGGCGCGGTTGGCGTGGCGAAACGCATGAAGCCGCGGGCAAAGCGGGCAATCGGGCGGCGGGCTGGCGGGAACGGGCATCCGCCCGAACTAACCGCTGCCCGCGCGTCTGTCTAGGCGCAGACGCCTATGCAGAAACATAAGGCGCGGGCGCCTTGCCGCCTTCGCGGGCGATCTGGCTCTTCAGGTCTTCCAGCTCGATGAAATTGTCGGCCTGGCGGCGCAGCTCGTCCGCCACCATCGGCGGGGAGGTGCGAATGGTGGAGACCACGCTGACCCGACGGCCCTTGCGCTGCACCGCTTCGACCAGGCGGCGAAAGTCGCCGTCGCCGGAAAAGATCACCACATGGTCGACGCAGGCCGACATCTCCATCACGTCGATGGCCAATTCGATGTCCATGTTGCCCTTGACCCGGCGGCGGCCCTGGGCGTCGGTGAACTCCTTCAAGGGCTTGGTGACCACCGAAAAGCCGTTGTAGTCCAGCCAGTCCACCAGGGGGCGGAGCGGGGAGAATTCCTGATCCTCGGCCACGGCGGTGTAATAGAAGGCCCGCACCAGGGTGCCCTTGCGCGCAAACAGCTCCAGCAGCCGCTTATAGTCGATGTCGAACTGCAGCCCTTTGGCCGCGCCATAGAGATTGGCGCCGTCGATGAACAATGCGATCTTCTCGGACGGGTAAAAAAGCATATGACCTCCAAAACTGAAGGGCGGCGCATCCAATCTGCCGATGCGGGCCCATGATCCTGATTGCGCTAGGCGCCAACTTGCCCAGTCACGCCGGTTCGCCGGCGGCGACCCTCAAAGCCGCACAGGCGCGGCTCGAAGAGCTGGGCGTGAAAATCCTCGCCCGTTCGTCCTTCTATGAAACACCGTCCTGGCCCGATCCCGGCCAGCCCGCCTTCGTCAACGCGGTGGCTGTCGTCGAAACGGCACTCCAACCCGTTGAACTTCTGGCGCTTTTGCATGGTGTGGAAACTGCGTTCGGCCGGATGCGTTCCGCGCCCAATGCGCCCCGGACACTTGATATTGATTTGCTGGATCATGACGGGCGCGTCATCCGCGACGGCCTGACCCTGCCGCATCCCCGCATGATGGAACGCAGCTTCGTGCTGGCCCCCCTGGCCGAGGTGGCGCCCGGCTGGCGGCACCCGGTTACCGGTGCAGGGGCCGGGGAACTCTTGGCCGGGCTGGCGGACGCTGGCATTCCCAAAAAACTGGCCTAGGCCACACTTTTCTGTTATTCCCGCCCAACTCCTGATGGCCGCTCGCTTTTCGGGTCGCTAACCTATTGAACTTGAAGGATTCCTATGGCCCGCGTCACCGTCGAAGACTGCGTCGACAAGATCCCCAACCGCTTTGACCTGGTCCTGGCCGCGGGTTTCCGCGCCCGCCAGCTGTCGGGCGGCGCCGAGCCGATGCTGGAGCGCGACCGTGACAAGAACCCGGTTGTGGCCCTGCGCGAAATCGCGGCCAAGCTGATCAAGCCGGAAGATTCCAAGGAAGATTACATCCGCTCGCTGCAGAAGCATGCCGAAGTGGACGAGCCGGAAGATGCCCGTCCCGAGGCCGACGACCGCGAGGATGCCTCGCATCGCCAGGTTACCGAAGAAGAGCTGCTGCGCGCCCTCACCACCGAGGCCCAGCGCCGCGCCGAGCCGCAGCCGGAACCGGAAGCGGACTACGAGGAATAAGGAAGGCGGCGGAAATCCTCGATTTCCGCCGTTTTTGTATCTCTCCGTTAAAGCGGAACTCAGGAATTCCTATATAGTGGGGGCATGAGTGCCCCGACCTCCGAACCCGCGGCCCCCAAAGCCGTGAAACCTGCCGCTGTCCCCGCGGCGCCGCCCATGCGGGGCCGCCGCCGGCTGATGCGCCAGACCGACCTGGTCGAACGCGTGCTGGCCTATGACCCCGATGCCGACGAGGCGCTGCTGAACAAGGCCTATGTCTATGCCATGACGGCGCACGGCAAGCAGTTCCGCGCTTCGGGCGATCCCTATTTCGCCCATCCGCTGGAAGTGGCGGCCATTCTCACCGACCTCAAGCTCGACGTGCCCACCATCGTGACCGCGCTGCTGCACGACACGATCGAGGACACGCTGGTCACCTATGAAGACATCAAGGAAAAGTTCGGCGAGGAGATCGCCGGGCTGGTGGACGGCGTCACCAAGCTGTCGCAGTTGGAAGTTTTTTCCGAGCGCACCAAGCAGGCGGAGAATTTCCGCAAGCTGATGCTGGCCATCACCAGCGACATCCGCGTGCTCCTGGTCAAGCTGGCCGATCGTCTGCACAACATGCGTACGCTTGGCTATATCGACAAGCCCGACAAGCGCGCCCGCATCGCCCAGGAGACGGTGGACATTTACGCCCCGCTGGCCGGGCGCATCGGCATGCAGAATATGCGCGAAGAGCTGGAAGACCTGGCCTTTGCCGAGCTGGATGCCGAGGCGCGCAATTCCATTGTCACGCATTTCGCCCGCCTGGACATGGTGGGCGGCGACCGGGTGGGGCGCATCGCCGACCAGATCAAGCGCCGCCTGGCCGAGCAGGGCATGGAGGCCTGGGTCTATGGCCGCGGCAAGCGGCCCTTCTCGATCTGGCGCAAGCTGCAGACCAAAAAACTGAGCTTCGAGCAACTGTCCGACATTTTCGGCTTCCGCGTCATCGTCGGCTCCACCGCCGACTGCTATCACGCGCTGGGCATCATCCATACCAGCTGGCAGATGGTGCCCGAGCGCTTCAAGGATTTCATTTCCACGCCCAAGCCCAACGGCTATCGCAGCATCCACACCACCGTGATCGGCCCGGAAAAGCAGCGGGTGGAAATTCAGATCCGCACCCAGGACATGCACGACATCGCCGAGCGCGGCGTTGCCGCCCATTGGCGTTACCGCGAGCATGTGCCGGACAAGGGCCTGCCCGACAGCGCCACCTTCGGCTGGTTGCGCGACATGGTGGACCTGCTGGAACGCGGCGACACGGCCGAGGAGGCGCTGGAACATTCCAAGCTGGCGCTCTACCAGGACCAGGTCTTCTGCTTCACGCCCAAGGGTTCGCTGATCTCGCTGCCGCGCGGCGCCACGCCGATCGATTTCGCCTATGCGGTGCATACCGACCTGGGCAACAGCGCGGTGGGCGCCAAGATCAACGGCAACCATGTCGCCCTGCACACGCCCCTGAAGAATGGCGACCAGGTGGAAATCATCACCACCAAGGATTCCTCGCCCTCGCCGATGTGGGAACAGTTCGTGGTGACGGGCCGGGCGCGGGCCGAAATCCGCCGCTTCCTGCGCCACGCCCAGCGCGACGAGCATGTCCGCTTCGGCCGCAAGATTCTGGAAAAGACTTTCGCGGACGAGGGGCGCGAGCTCACCGACAAGGGCATCGAAGGCATTGCCAAGAAACTGCGCCTGGCCAAGGCGGAGGATGTTTTTGCCGATGTGGGGCGCGGCGCGCTACGCGGCCACGAAGTGCTGCAGGCGGTGTTCCCCGAACTGAAGCGCGCCGGCAAGGTGTCCAAGAAATCCGCGTCCGGCGATGTGATGCCGATTTCCATCCGCGGATTGACCGAAGGTATTTCCTATACGCTGGGCCAGTGCTGCCATCCTTTGCCGGGCGACCGCATCGTGGGCATCAACACGCCGGGCGAGGGGCTTGTCATCCACACCATCGACTGTGCCGAGCTGGACAAGGCCCATGACATGAATGACTGGCTGGATGTGGGCTGGGGCACGGGCGCCTCGGACATGGGCCTGTCGGTGGCGCGCATTTTGGTGCGGGTGAAGAATGCACCCGGCAGCCTTGCCACCGCCATGGCCGCCATCGCCGCCAATGGCGGCAACATCTTCAACATGAAGGTCACGGCCCGCAATCCGCTGTTCTTCGAGTTCATTGTGGATGTGGAAGTGCGCGACGTGGCGCATTTGCAGAACATCCTGGGCGCGCTACGGGTATCGGACGCGGTCGAATCGGTTGATCGCGTGCGCGAGGCTGAAGGAGCAGTGCATTAAGCTGGCCGGAGAATTCAAGAAATCCGGCGCACGGAGCATCGGGCAGGCGAGCGAAGCGAGCCGTCGCCCGTGCGACCAAACAAAAGATGGAAACAATGACTGTCGATCAAGTACTTGCTGAGTTCAAAAAGTCAGGCGCACTTCTGGAAGGCCATTTCATCCTGTCGTCGGGCCTCCATTCCGACAAGTTCCTGCAAAAGGCGCTGGTGTTCCAGGATGCCAAGCGCACCGCCAAGCTGTGCAAGGCGCTGGCCGCCAAGGTGAAGAAGGGAGTCGGTGAGGAAATCACCGCCATCGTCTCGCCGGCGGTGGGCGGCATCGTGCCCGGCTATGAGATGGGTCGCCAGATGGGCCTGCCCGCCATGTATGTCGAGCGGGTGGACGGGGAATTCCAGCTGCGCCGCAACTTTACCCTGAAGAAGGGCCAGAAGGTTTTGATGGTGGAAGATATCATCTCCACCGGCGTCTCATCCCGCGAGTGCATCGCGGCCATCAAGAAGACGGGCGCCAAGGTTGTGGCGGCCTGCTGCCTGATCGACCGTTCCGGCGGCAAGGCCAAGGTCGGCGTGCCGCTGATCGCGCTGGCCGAGTGGAAAGTGCAGGCCTGGCCCGCCGACAAGCTGCCGCCGCACCTGCGCAACAAGCCCGCCGTGAAGCCGGGGTCCAGAGGTCTCGCTTAAAAGGAACATGGCGTGAGCAAACTCCGCCTCGGCGTCAATATTGATCACGTCGCCACGGTGCGCAATGCGCGCGGCGGCGACAATCCCGATCCGGTGCGCGCCGCGCTGCTTGCCGAGGCCGCCGGCGCCGATGGCATCACCGCCCATCTGCGCGAGGATCGCCGCCATATCCGCGATGAGGATATCGTGGCGCTGAGCCGCGACCTGAAAGTCCCGCTCAACCTGGAAATGGCCGCGACCGACGAAATGCTGTCTATCGCGCTGAAGGCCAAGCCGCACGCCGCCTGCATCGTCCCGGAAAAGCGCGAAGAGCGCACCACCGAAGGCGGCATCGATTGCGTCGGCCAGTTTGCGCGCCTCAAGCCCATCGTCGCGGCGCTGTCCGGCGCGGGCATCCGCGTCTCCATGTTCATCGAGCCCGACCGCAAGCAGATCGACGCCGCCCACAATCTGGGTGCGCCGGTGGTGGAGTTGCACACCGGCGCCTACGCCCACGCGACGGGCGAAGGCCGGGACAGGATTCTGGGCCACATTCATAACGCGGCCGAGTTCGGCGCTGACCTGGGCCTGGAAATCCATGCCGGGCATGGCCTGACCTTCGACAATGTCAAACCCATCGCCGCCATCGCGCATATCCGCGAACTCAATATCGGCCACTTCCTGATCGGCGAGGCGGTGTTCATCGGCCTGGAAGCGTCCATCCGGCACATGCGGCGGTTGATGGATGAGGCGCGCGCGTGACCCTCATGCTTCGTCAGGCTCAGCATGAGGAGTTCAGACGTGGCCTCACCCTGAGCTTGTCGAAGGGCGAGGCCACTCGATGATCCTGGGCCTGGGAAACGACCTCATCGATATCCGCCGTATCGAGAAGACCATCGCCGCCCATGGCGAGCGTTTCCTGAACCGAATCTATACCGACATCGAACGCGCCAAGTCCGACCGCCGCGCCAACCGGGCCGCCTCCTATGCCAAGCGCTTCGCCGCCAAGGAGGCCTGCGCCAAGGCGCTGGGAACCGGGCTGAACCACGGCGTCTATTGGCGCGACATGGGGGTGGTGAACATGCCCGGCGGCAAGCCCACCATGGCCCTGACCGGCGGCGCCCTGAAAAGACTGGAAAAAATGACCCCGCCCGGTACCCGGGCCCAGATCGACCTGACCATCACCGATGACTTCCCGCTGGCCCAGGCCATTGTCATCATCTCGGCGGTGCCGCTGGGTCCAAAGATTAACGGCTAAATCCTTGACAGCAGGGCCGTATCACCCCTTTTGTCCCGACCAGCGAAGCGGACAGGCACGGGATGACGGATACGAAGATGGCGGCCAAGCAGCAGCAGGGCGAATCCTGGGGGGAACTCGCCAAAACGGTGATCTATGCCGGCCTGATCGCGGTGTTTATCCGCACCTTCCTGTTCCAGCCTTTCAACATTCCGTCGGGCTCGATGGAGAACACGCTGCTGATCGGCGACTATCTGTTCGTGGAGAAATTCTCCTACGGTTACAGCCGCTACACCTTTCCCTTTGGCGCCTGGCCGGTCGGCGACAAGCTGCATGGCCGCTTCATGGGCAGTGAACCCCAGCGCGGTGACGTGGTGGTGTTCAAGTTCCCGCAGGACAATTCCACCGACTTCATCAAGCGCGTGATCGGGTTGCCCGGTGACAAGATCCAGATGATCAACGACGTGCTGTACCTGAACGGCAAGCCGGTGCCGCGCGAACGCGTCGCCGATTATGTCGGCGTGCTGGACGGTGAAGATGGCCGCTGGACCCAGTACCGCGAGACCCTGCCGGGCGGCAAAAGCTATGTCACCCTGGACAAGACCAAGGACGGCCCGCTGGACAATACCGAACTGTTTGTGGTGCCGCCGGGCCATTACTTCATGATGGGCGACAATCGCGACAACAGCGATGACAGCCGCGAGGCGGTGGGCTTCGTGCCGGCCGACAATCTGGAAGGCAAGGCGCTGTTCCGCTTCTTCTCCACCGACGGCTCGGCCCGTTTCTGGGAAGTGTGGAAGTGGCCGTTCGCGGTGCGCTATTCGCGCATCCTGACCTTGGTCAAGTAGTCCTTGAGCCTGACCCAACAACTCGGTCACGACTTCCAGGACCCCGATCTCCTCAAGCGCGCCTTGACTCACGCGGGCGCCAACTCCGCCAACTCCAACGAGCGGTTGGAATTCCTGGGTGACCGGGTGCTGGCGCTGGTGGTGGCTGAGACCCTTTATGCGCGCTATCCCGAAGAAGACGAAGGCTCCCTGACGCGGCGGGTGCACAGCCTGGTGCGCTGGGAAGCCTGCGCCCGTGTGAGCGAGGAAATCGGGCTTTGGGATCACCTTGTGCTGACCCGCTCGGAAGCGGCGGGCGGCCGGGCACGTGGACCCATCCTGGGCAGTGCGCTGGAAGCGGTGATTGCCGCGCTCTATCTGGACGGCGGCATGGATGTGGCCCGCGCCTTCATCATCCGTTGGTGGGGGGCGATGTTCGCCGATGCCGCCACCGATGTGCGCGATGCCAAGACGCGGCTGCAGGAATGGGCGCAGGCGCGCGGCAAGGATTCCAGCGCGCCGGTTTATACGCTGAAGGAACAGGCCGGCCCCGACCACGCGCCGCGTTTTGTGGTGGAGGCATCGGTGAAAGGTGCCCTGCCGGTAACAGGCGAGGGCGGTTCCAAGCGCCAGGCTGAACAGGATGCGGCGGCCAAGATGCTGGCCGCCGTCGAGGACAAGACATGACAACCCGCTGCGGCTTTGCCGCCATCATCGGCGCCCCCAATGCCGGCAAGTCCACGCTGATAAACGCGCTGGTCGGTTCCAAGGTCGCCATCGTCAGCCCCAAGGTGCAGACCACCCGCATGCCGGTGCGCGGTATCGCCATGGCGGGCCAGACCCAGATCGTGTTCGTGGATACGCCCGGCATTTTCCGGCCGCGCCGGCGGCTGGACCGGGCCATGGTGACCAGCGCCTGGGCGGGCGCCGAAGATGCCGATGCGGTACTGTTGATCGTGGATGCCGCCGATCTTGTCGCTGATGCCAACAGCCCCGGCGCACGCGACACGCGCGGCATCCTGGAAGGGCTGAAGGACGGCAAGGCCAAGAAAAAGGCGCTGATCCTGAATAAGATTGACGGCATGAAGCGCACCGACCTGCTGCCGCTGGTGGAACGCTTCCATGCCGAAGGCGTGTTCGAGGACGTGTTCCTGATTTCCGCGCTGAAGGGCGAGGGTGTGGCCGATGTCGCCGCCTGGGTGGCCTCGCGCATGCCGGAAAGCCCGTGGCTTTATCCCGAAGACCAAGCCGCCGATATCCCCTCGCGGTTGCTCGCTGCCGAAGTGACACGCGAGAAGATTTATCTGCGCCTGCATGACGAGCTGCCTTATTCCAGCGCGGTGGAAACCGAGAAGTGGGAAGAACGCCGCGACGGTTCGGTCAAGATCGATCAGGTGATTTTTGTCCAGCGTGACGGCCAGAAGGCGATCGTGCTGGGCAAGAAGGGCGCCACCATCAAGACCATCGGTGAACTGGCGCGCACCGAGCTGGAAACCCTGTTCGGCCGCCGCGTGCACCTGTTCCTGTTCGTGAAAGTGCGGGAGGACTGGGACAACAACAGCGAGCATTACAAGGAAATCGGCCTCGATTTCCCGAATGAGTAAGTGCCTACAGCCTTTCGCCCCCCGGCGCGCGTCAGCGCATGACGGGGGGAGATGTCGTAGCGATGGGGCGGCGCAGCCGACCCGAGCTGCGACAGAGGGGGGAAGCTAAAAAGTGGAGTGGTCTGACGACGCCATCGTGTTGTCTTCCCGCGCCCATGGTGAAACAGGCGCGGTCCTGGAATTGCTGACCCGTGATCATGGCCGTCATGCCGGACTGGTGCGGGGCGGCGCCTCGCGCCGGATCAAGCCTTCGCTGCAACCGGGCAATGGCGTGCATGTCCAGTGGCGGGCGCGGCTGGAAGAACATCTGGGCAGCTTCACCTGCGAATTGTCGCGCGCCCGCGCCGGCGAACTGATGGACAGCCGCGACGCGCTGGCCGGTCTCAACGCCTTCACCGCCGTCACATCCGCCGCCATGCCCGAGCGCGAAGCCCATGCCCAGGTCTTCGCGGTGGGTGAGATCCTGCTGGATGCCATGATGGCGGACGATGCGGCCCATTGGTTGCCGCTTTATGTGCGCTGGGAAGCGGGGCTGCTGGAGGCGCTGGGCTTTGGCCTGGATCTCAGCGAATGCGCCGCCACCGGCGCCAAGGATGATCTGACCTATGTGTCGCCCAAGACCGGCCGCGCGGTGTCGCGCGACGCGGCCGGCATCTATGCCAACCGGCTGTTCCGGCTGCCGGGATTTTTGCTGGGCAATGACAGCGACGAGCCCCATCCCGGTGAGGTGGCGGCAGGGCTGGCATTGACCGGCCATTTCCTGCTGGAGCGAGTTTTAAGACCGCACGGCAAGGAGATGCCGCCGGCGCGGCTCAGGTTGGACGCGATTGTCCTTAGTCCCTGATTTTTGGGCGAATCAGAATAAAACCCACCCATGGTCGCCATTCCTGACGAAATCCGTTCCGAACCCCTGAGCAAGGCGCTGGCCGAGCGCTACCTGGCCTATGCCCTGTCCACCATCACCCAGCGGGCGCTGCCCGATGTGCGCGATGGGCTCAAACCCGTGCACCGGCGCATCCTGTTCGGTATGCGGCTGCTGCGGCTGGATCCCGGCACCTCCTTCAAGAAGTCCGCCAAGGTGGTGGGCGATGTGATGGGCTCGTTCCATCCCCATGGCGACCAGGCGATCTATGACGCGCTGGTGCGCCTGGCCCAGGATTTTTCCGTCCGCTATCCGCTGGTCGACGGGCAGGGCAATTTCGGCAATGTCGATGGCGATAACGCTGCCGCCATGCGCTACACCGAAAGCCGGCTGACCGAAGCCGCCGCCGCGCTGCTGGCGGGGCTGGACGAGAATGCGGTGGACTTCCGCACCACCTATGACGGCGAAACCCAGGAGCCGGTGGTTCTGCCGGCTGCTTTCCCGAACCTGCTGGCCAACGGTTCCAACGGCATCGCGGTGGGCATGGCGACCTCCATCCCGCCGCACAATCTGGGCGAACTGTGCGCCGCCACCATCGCGCTGATCGAAAATCCCAATATTCAGGACCGCAGCCTGCTGAAATTCGTGCGCGGTCCGGATTTCCCCACCGGCGGCATCCTGGTCGAGGACCCGGCGTCCATCGCTGAATCCTACAAGACCGGCCGCGGCTCGTTCCGGGTGCGGGCGCGCTGGGAAAAGGAAGAAGGCAATCGCGGCGCCTGGCAGATCGTCGTCACCGAAATTCCTTACCAGGTGCAAAAGTCCAAGCTGATCGAGCGCATCGCCGAACTGCTGGAACAGAAAAAGCTGCCGCTGCTGGACGACATCCATGACGAAAGTGCCGAGGACATCCGCATCGTCCTGACGCCGAAGAGCCGCACGGTCGAGCCGGAAATCCTGATGGAGCAGCTGTTCCGCGCGTCCGACCTGGAAGCGCGGCTGCCGCTGAACATGACGGTGCTGGACAAGGGCCTGGTGCCCAAGGTCATGGGCCTGAAAGATGTGCTGGCCGCCTTTGCCGCCCACCGTCGTGAAGTGCTGGAGCGGCGCTCCGCTTTCCGGCTGGAAAAGATCCGGGCACGTCTGGAAGTGCTGGAAGGCTATCTCGCCGTCTTCCTGAACCTGGACAAGGTCATCAAGATCATCCGCACCGAGGATGAGCCCAAGCCCAAGCTGATGAAGGCTTTCAGCCTGAACGAAGTGCAGGCCGACGCCATCCTCAACATGCGCCTGCGCAGTTTGCGCAAGCTGGAAGAGATGGAAATTCGTGGTGAGCATGACTCGCTGACCAAGGAGCACAAGGACCTCACCAAATTGATGGGTTCTGAAAAGCTCAAGTCGGAACGGTTGATCGCCGAACTGCGGGAGGTCGATGCAAAATTCGGCCAGAAGACCGCGCTGGGCAAACGCCGTACCGAAATCGCCAAGGCTGCCGAAGTGGCCGAGATGACAGCGCTGGCCGAACATGTCGAAGAGCGCGCCAACCAGGTCGAGCGCGAACCCATTACCGTGGTCTGTTCCGCCAAGGGCTGGCTGCGGGCGCTGACGGGCCACAAGGAACAGTCCAAGGACGACAAGTACCGCGAAGGCGACCGCGCCCGCTTCTGGTTCAATGCGCACACGACCGACCAGATCATGCTGCTGTCCACCGATGGCCGTTTCTTCACGCTGGATGGCTCCAGGCTGCCGGGCGGGCGCGGCAATGGCGAGGCCATCCGCACCTTCATCGACCTGCCGCCCGACGCCGACATCGTCACCATGTTCGTCCATGTGCCGGGCCGAAAGCTGCTGGTCGCGGCGACGTCCGGGCACGGATTCATCACCAATGAAGACGATGCGGTGGCGATGACCAAGAAGGGCAAGTCGGTGATGAATGTGAAACCGGGTGTGGAAGCGGTGTCGTGCCGTCCCGCCGCGGGAGATTCCGTCGCCGTGGTGGGCGAGAACCGCAAGCTGCTGATCTTCAAGATCGACGAGGTGCCCGAACTGGGGCGGGGGCAGGGCGTCTACCTGCAGCGCTACAAGGATGGCGGGCTGGCGGATGCCACAACCTTCACCTGGAAGGCGGGACTGAAGGACGAGAACAACAAGCTGTTCGAGCCGTCCGAACTCAAGGACTGGAAGGGCGAGCGCGCCCAGGCCGGCCGCATTGTGCCGCGCGGCTGGTCGCGCGGCGGCAAATTCGGCGAAAATTAGCCAACAACTTGGTTAACGGTACGGCAGGAAAGTCCTGTTTCAAAACGGGACAGTTCTTTTTGCGTTCGCTATAGTCGCTGCCGTCGCGTGTTCCACCGGTTGCCATGTCTGCGCTGCGTATTCTGGCTCTTTCCTACCTCGCCTCGGCGTCGGTCTTTGTGGTGGCCGCCACCTTGACCGCCAATCCAAGGATTTCGCGCCAGACGGCACAAGGCGCCGATGTGCTGATGCAAATGGCGCAGGATGCTCTGGCTCCCCTGCTGCGTCTTGATCCACCGTCTCCTGTCATACGCCTGGCGCTTGCGCCGCCAGCGCCCCGCGAGCGTATCGCCGAGCTGGATACCGGCGTTTCCATCACCATCCTGCCGGACATGTCGCCGGAATCCGCGCCGGTGCCGCCCTTGCCGGAGCCGCCGGCGCCGCAGATGGCCCAGCCGCGCGTCCCCGATAGCGCGCTGCCCGATATCGATATCGCCCGCAACGAGGTGATGCCCATTCCTCCCGCGCCGCCGCTGGACGGCGTGCCGACCGATCGCGCCACCGCCGTGGCGATGCGGCTGCGCGCGCAACTGACGCCGGAGATGCTGGGGAATTTCGACCTGTTCCTGTATGTCAGCAAAGCCGAGCGCGGGCCCCTGGCGCAGCGGATGTATGTCTTCCGCAAGACGCCATCGGGCGGGCTCAATCTTTTGTACGACTGGGCCGCCTCGACGGGCCGGGAGCGCAGTGAAACCAGCCCGCGCGGCGTGCGCACTTTCACCGCCACACCGGCTGGCTACTACCAGTTCGATCCAGACCGCATGTATAGGCGCTATCATTCGCGCAGCTGGGGCCAGGACATGCCCCATTCGCTGTTCTTCAACTGGGAACGCCAGGGCCTGCAGACGGGCCTCGCCATCCATTCGGCGACCGGCGATGACATTGCGCGCCTGGGCCAGCGCGCCAGCGCCGGCTGCGTGCACCTGTCACCGCAGAATGCCGCGCTGCTGTATCAGTTGATCCGTGCCGATTACCGCGGGCCCACGCCGCGCTTTGCTTACAATTACGATACCCAGACCATGAGCAATCGCGGCACTTTCATGCACGATGCCGCCGGCCGTTTGAAAATGGCCGACGGCTATCGCGTCTTGATCAATATCGAGGATTATGGCGGCGACAATCTCGTCGCCTCGTTGTTCTGACCTGGATGTCAGAACAACTTTAGGCGTGTCCGCTGATCAGCCAGATGATCAGGATGATCGGCAGCGGAATGCCGATGGCCCACAGAAGAACTGAACGCATGCATACCTCCCAAATCGTGCTGGGAAACATAACTGCTGCGTAAGGCGGAAGTTCCCTCGAATGCTAGCGGCGGCGCAATTCGTAAAGGGCGATGGCCGCGGCATTGGAAACGTTCAGGCTTTCCATGGTTTTGGAAATCGGGATCAGGGCAGAGGCTTCGCAATGCTCCCGCACCAGGCGGCGGATGCCGTCGCCCTCTGAACCCAGCACCAGCGCGACATCGCCCGGCGGCACGGCTTCGGCCAGACTCTGTTCGCCGTCGCCGGCCAGCGCGATGCGCCAGAAGCCTTGCTCGGCCAACTGGTCCAGGGCGCGGGCGATGTTCACCACCTCGACATAGGGGATCATGTCCAGCGCGCCTGATGCCGCTTTGGCCAGGGCTCCGGACTGGGGCGGGGCATGGCGGTCCTGGACCACCACGGCGGTGACATTAAAGGCGGCAGCGGTACGCAGGATGGCCCCGACATTGTGAGGGTCGGAAAGCTGGTCCAGCACCAGGACGATCCGGCGGCCTTCACTGGGCTCGGCCAGGATCTCGTCCAAGTCGCGGGATTTGAGAGGCCAGGCTTCCAGCGCTGCCCCCTGATGGACCGCCCCGGGGGGCAGGAGCCGGTCGATGGCTCCAGGTTCCATGATTTCGGCCTGGACCCGGCTCAGGAGCTTTTTTCCGATGATTTCGGTCGCCCGGGGGGTCAGGGCGGCCCGGCCCAGTTTGCGGTGGGGGTTGGCCAGGGCGGCCTGTACGGCATGGATGCCATACAGCCATTCGGACCCGCTTTCGCGCCGGCTGGGGGGCTTTCCGGCCGGCCGGCCCAGCTTTTCCGCGGGTTTTTTCCCGGGTTTGGGGTAAAAGTGACGGCGATCTTTGTGGGAATTCTTGGGAGCCATGGCGCGCTTATAAAGAAGTGGGGGCGGGGGTAAAGCCGACCCCCTCAAAGCGTTGGCCAAACCCTTTGGAAAATCGGGGATTTCCTTGGAAAAAGGGCTATTGACAGTCTTCCCCTGTTGACTAATAACCCGCGATCCGCAGCCACACCTTTCTGGAGGACTTTTTTTCGCCCGTCCGCAACGAAACGGGCGAAAGCAGACGCGCCGGCCGGCAATCGGGTTTCTAACCCATTGACCATGTTGGGAAAACTATCCGGAGGGATGCCCGAGTGGCTAAAGGGGACGGACTGTAAATCCGTTGACTACGTCTACGGTGGTTCGAATCCACCTCCCTCCACCAACTTTTCCCTGGCGGGGCGTCGAACGAAGAGGAAGTCGAATGAGGCGGGTGTAGCTCAATGGTAGAGCAACAGCCTTCCAAGCTGATGACGAGGGTTCGATTCCCTTCACCCGCTCCAGAATTCGGAGAATGGCGAAAGCCGATTAGAGATTGAGAACGGCGCAAGCCGATAAAGACAAGAGAGAACGAAAATGGGTAAAGCAAAGTTTGAACGTAACAAGCCGCACTGCAACATCGGCACGATTGGCCATGTTGACCACGGCAAGACCTCGCTGACGGCTGCGATCACCAAGGTGCTTGCGGAGACGGGCGGCGCGACGTTCACGGCCTATGACCAGATCGACAAGGCGCCGGAAGAGAAGGCGCGCGGCATCACCATCTCGACCGCCCATGTCGAGTATGAGACCAAGAACCGCCACTATGCGCACGTCGACTGCCCCGGCCATGCTGACTATGTGAAGAACATGATCACCGGCGCCGCCCAGATGGACGGCGGCATCCTGGTGGTGTCGGCTTCCGACGGCCCGATGCCCCAGACCCGCGAACACATCCTGCTGGCCCGCCAGGTCGGCGTGCCCGCGCTGGTGGTGTTCATGAACAAGTGCGACATGGTCGATGATCCCGAGCTGCTGGATCTGGTCGAGATGGAAGTGCGCGAGCTGCTTTCGTCCTACCAGTTCCCGGGCGATGACATTCCGATCATCCGTGGTTCGGCGCTGATGGCGCTGGAAAACAAGAGCCCCGAGCTGGGCCATGACGCGATCCTGAAGCTGATGGAAGCTGTGGACAGCTACATTCCGCAGCCGGAACGTCCGATCGACCAGCCCTTCCTGATGCCGATCGAAGACGTGTTCTCCATCTCGGGCCGCGGCACCGTCGTGACCGGCCGTGTCGAGCGCGGCATCGTGAAGGTTGGCGAGGAAGTCGAGATCATCGGCATCAAGCCGACCTCGAAGACCACCGTCACCGGCGTTGAAATGTTCCGCAAGCTCCTGGACCAGGGCCAGGCGGGCGACAATATCGGCGCGCTGCTGCGCGGCATCGAGCGCGAAGGCATCGAGCGCGGCCAGGTTCTGGCCAAGCCGGGTTCGGTTACCCCGCACACCGTGTTCGTGGCGGAAGCCTACATCCTGACCAAGGACGAGGGTGGCCGTCATACCCCGTTCTTCGCCAACTACCGTCCGCAGTTCTACTTCCGCACCACCGACGTGACTGGCATCGTCAAGCTGCCGGAAGGCACCGAGATGGTCATGCCGGGCGACAATATCTCGGTTGAAGTCGAACTGATCGTTCCGATCGCGATGGAAGAAAAGCTGCGCTTCGCCATTCGCGAAGGCGGCCGTACCGTCGGCGCCGGCGTGGTTGCGAAGATCATTAAGTAAGCCCGGCCGGCACCAGCGCCGGTCATGGTTCGTGTGTTTAGGAGTGTAGCTCAGCTGGTAGAGCATCGGTCTCCAAAACCGAGGGTCGTGGGTTCGAGTCCCCCCGCTCCTGCCACTGTTTGAAGAGTTGAAATGGTTGATGTGACGAAAAAGACGGCAAATGAGGCGGACACGGACGTGCCCGTGCTGCGTCGTCGTACCTCGCCCATGCAGTTCTTCACCGAAGTGCGCCGCGAGATGAGCAAGGTCACCTGGCCGAGCTGGAAGGAAACCTGGCTCACCACCATGATGGTCTTCATCATGGTCGGCCTCACCATGGTGTTCTTCGCGGTGGTCGACTTTGTTCTGAACTATGGCGAGATGGTCCTGATCGGCGCCCGGAGGATTTTCTGATGAGCGAAGCTGGAACCCAGGCCGCGAAGCCCGTTCACGCGGATGCCAAGTGGTACATCGTCCACACCTACTCGAACTTCGAGAAGAAGGTGTCGGAGGAAATCCGCCGCCAGGCCACGCTGCAGGAACTCGAGGAATTCGTCGCCGAAGTGATCGTCCCGACCGAGGACGTGATCGAGGTGCGCCGCGGCCAGAAGGTCAACAGCGAACGCAAGTTCCTGCCGGGCTATGTGCTGCTGCACGCCAAGCTGACCGACGAGGTCTATCACCTGGTCAAGAACATCGCGAAGGTCACCGGCTTCCTGGGCCAGAACAACAAGCCCATGCCGCTGCGCCAGGGCGAAGTGGACCGCATCCTCAATCAGGTTACCGAGGGCGCCGAGAATCCCAAGTCCACCATCACATTCGAAATCGGCGAGCAGGTGCGCGTCGCGGACGGTCCCTTCACCTCCTTCACCGGCACGGTGGAAGAAGTGGACGAGGATCGCAGCCGCGTGAAGGTCGCGGTGTCGATCTTCGGCCGCGCCACGCCCGTCGAGCTGGAATACACGCAAGTCGAGAAAATGTAGTTCGAAATGCCGGGCATGTGCCCGGCGAAGCTGGTCCGGGGCTGTGTCCGGTCACCATCATCCCGCGGGAGAAACGCAAGTTTCGTTTGAACCGCTAAGCCGCAAAAAGGAGGCGGCGAGACATGGCAAAGAAGATTACCGGTTACGTCAAACTGCAGGTGCCCGCGGGCGCGGCGAATCCGTCGCCGCCCATCGGCCCGGCTTTGGGCCAGCGCGGCCTGAACATCATGGAGTTCTGCAAGGCGTTCAACGCCAAGACGCAGGACCAGGAAAAGAACATGCCGATCCCGGTGACCATCACCGTGTTCTCGGACAAGTCCTTTACCTTCGAAATGAAGACCGCGCCGGCGTCCTACTTCCTCAAGAAGGCCGCCAAGCTGACCTCGGGTTCCAAGACCCCCGGCATCACCGTGGCCGGCTCGGTCACCCGCGCCCAGGTGCGCGAAATCGCCCAGGCCAAGATGAAGGACCTGAACGCCAACGACATTGAAAACGCGATGCTGCTGATCGAGGGCTCCGCCCGCTCGATGGGCATCACGGTGAGGGATTAACCGCCATGGCAATCTCCAAGCGTTACAAGAAGGTCACCGACGGCCTGGACCGCGACAAGAGCTACACGGTTGAAGAAGCCGTGAAGCTGATCAAGGCCCGCGCCACCGCCAAGTTCGACGAGACCATCGAGCTGTCGCTCAACCTGGGCGTTGATCCCAAGCATGCGGACCAGATGGTGCGCGGCGTGGTTTCGCTTCCCTCGGGCACCGGCCGCAGCTTGCGCGTCGCGGTGTTCGCCAAGGGCGCCAAGGCCGAAGAAGCCAAGAAGGCGGGCGCGGACATTGTCGGCGCCGAAGAGCTGGCCGCGGAAGTCACCGCCGGCAAGATCGACTTCGACCGCTGCATCGCCACCCCGGACATGATGGGTATCGTCGGCCGCCTGGGCAAAGTGCTCGGTCCGCGCAACCTGATGCCCAACCCCAAGGTCGGCACCGTCACGATGGACGTGACGCAGGCGATCAAGGACGCCAAGGGCGGCGCGGTCGAATTCCGCGTCGAGAAGGCGGGCATCGTGCAGGCCGGCGTCGGCAAGGCAAGCTTCGCCGAAGACGCGATTGCCGCCAACGTGAAGGCGTTCATCGACGCCGTCCTGAAGGCCAAGCCGTCGGGCGCCAAGGGCCACTATATGAAAAAGATTTCCATCTCTTCGACCATGGGTCCGGGCGTGAAGATCGCCCTGTCCGCGGTTGGTGCCGGTGGTGCCGCCTAACAGCGGTGAATGAATTCCGGCGGACGATCGCCGGAACTGTCCGAGACTGCTGGAGACCGAAAGGTCTTAAAACGCTCCAGCACAGACAGGGAATGAACCGAAATTCGGAGAATGATCTCCGCAGTTCGGGTTTGGACCCTGGGGCAGCGTTTAGAGCAACAGGGTTGGCACGCGGATCGTCACGCGGGCCGACGTTAGGAGAGCAAAGTGGAAAAAGCCAAAAAGGCGGAAGTCGTTGAAGACCTGAACGGTGTCTTCTCGAAGGCCGGCTCTGTGGTGGTCGCCCACTATACCGGCATGACGGTTGCCCAGATGGCCGACCTTCGTTCGCGCATGGGCGCGGCGGGGGCTTCGTTCCGTGTGGCCAAGAACCGTCTGGCGGTGCGCGCTCTGAAAGGAACGCCGATCGAAGGTATCGCGCATCTGTTCAAGGGGCCGACCGGCATCGCTGTCAGCGATGATCCGGTTGCCGCTTCGAAGGTTGCCGCTGCCTACGCCAAGGACAACGACAAGCTCGTGATCCTGGGTGGCTCGGTCGGTACGACGGCGCTGGATGCCGCGGGCGTGAAAGCCCTCGCCACCCTGCCGTCGCTCGATGAACTGCGTGGCAAGATCGTTGGGCTGCTTGTGGCACCCGCGACCAAGATCGCCGGGATTGTTCAAGCCCCCGCCGCTCAGCTTGCCCGTGTCATCGGTGCGTATTCCTCGAAGGACGCGGCATAAGGCGGCCGCTTAACAACGTAAACATCCAAACCTGAACCAAACTCAAGGAACTGAAAAATGTCGAAGATCGAAAAGCTCGTTGAAGACCTGTCCGGCCTGACCGTCCTGGAAGCCGCCGACCTGGCCAAGCTGCTGGAAGAGAAATGGGGCGTTTCCGCCGCCGCTCCGGCCGCCGCTGCCGCTCCGGCCGCTGCCGCTGCCGCCCCGGCCGCTGAAAAGACCGAGTTCACCGTCATCCTGACCGATGCCGGCGACAAGAAGATCAACGTGATCAAGGAAGTGCGTGCGATCACCGGCCTGGGCCTCAAGGAAGCCAAGGACCTGGTCGAAGGCGCTCCCAAGGAAGTGAAGGCGGACGTCAACAAGGACGAAGCCGCCAAGATCAAGAAGCAGCTCGAAGACGCCGGTGCGAAAGTCGAGTTGAAGTAAGGAAGGGCGCTGCAGGGTTGAAAAACTCCGTACGCGTACATATTTCGTTCACCCACCCCCCATCGGCGATTCTCTCGCCGATGGGTGCGGTGGCATTTGCCATTGGCTTGAAACTGCTGGTTCCCACCCCGGGCAAAAACGGCCTTACCGCCGTAAAGGACTTACACGGATGACTCTCTCCTTCACCGGACGCAAACGCCTTCGCAAGAATTTCGGCAAGATCCAGGAGATCGCGCATATGCCGAACCTCATCGAGGTTCAGCGCACCTCCTATGACCAGTTCCTGCAACTGGTGAAGGGCGATGTCCGCAAGGATGAAGGTCTGGAGGCGGTGTTCCGCCAGGTGTTCCCGATCAAGGATTTCTCCGAGTCCTCGCTGCTGGAATATGTCGATTACCACTTCGAAGACCCCAAATATGACGTTGAGGAGTGCCAGCAGCGCTCCATGACCTATGCCGCGCCGCTCAAGGTGACGCTGCGCCTGATCGTGTTCGATGTGGACCAGGAAACCGGCGCCAAGTCGGTGAAGGACATCAAGGAACAGGACGTCTATATGGGCGACGTCCCCTTCATGACCGAGAACGGCACCTTCGTCGTCAACGGCACCGAGCGCGTCATCGTCTCGCAGATGCACCGTTCGCCGGGCGTGTTCTTCGACCATGACAAGGGCAAGACCCATTCGTCGGGCAAGCTTTTGTTCGCTGCCCGCGTCATTCCCTATCGCGGCTCCTGGCTGGACTTTGAGTTCGACGCCAAGGACATCGTGCATGTGCGCATCGACCGCCGCCGCAAGCTGCCGGCGACGACCCTGCTGTATGCGCTGGGCCTGACCCAGGAAGAAATCTTGGACTATTTCTACGGAAAAATTAACTTCAAGCACAACAAGGACGGCAGCTGGACCACGCCGCTGGATGCCGGCTGGATGCGCAACGCCAAGTCCACCTCGGACTGGAAGAACGCCAAGAATGGCGAAGTCGTTCTGGAAGCCGGTTCCAAGATCACCGCCCGCACCCTGCGCAAGCTGGGCGAGGACGGTGTGAAGAACATCGCGTTCCAGCCGGACGAGCTGATCGGCCGTTTCTCGGCCCTCGACATGATCAATCCCGAGACGGGCGAAATCTATATCGAAGCCGGTGACGAACTGACCGCCGACAATCTGGCCACCGCGCTGGAAGCGGGCTTCCACGACGTGGAAGTGCTGAACATCGACAGCATCAATGTCGGTCCCTACATCCGCAACACCCTGAACGTGGACAAGAACCACTCCAGAGAACAGGCGCTGATCGACATCTACCGCGTCATGCGTCCCGGCGAGCCGCCGACCCTGGACACCGCCGAAACCCTGTTCGGCCAGCTATTCTTCGACAGCGAACGCTATGACCTGTCGGCGGTCGGCCGCGTGAAGATGAACATGCGCATGGGCCTGGACGCGCCCGACACGATGCGCGTGCTGCGCAAGGACGACATCCTGGCCATTCTCAAGGCGCTGGTGGAGCTGCGCGACGGTCGCGGCGAAATCGACGACATCGACAATCTCGGCAACCGCCGCGTGCGTTCGGTGGGCGAACTGATGGAAAACCAGTTCCGCGTCGGCCTGCTGCGCATGGAACGCGCCATCAAGGAACGCATGTCCGCCGTGGACATCGACACCGTGATGCCGCACGACCTGATCAACGCCAAGCCGGTTGCGGCCGCGGTGCGTGAATTCTTCGGCTCCTCGCAGCTGTCGCAGTTCATGGACCAGCAGAACCCGCTGTCGGAACTGACCCACAAGCGCCGCATGTCGGCGCTTGGACCGGGCGGCCTGACCCGCGAGCGCGCCGGCTTTGAAGTGCGCGACGTGCATCCGACCCATTATGGCCGTATCTGCCCGATCGAAACGCCGGAAGGCCCCAACATCGGCCTGATCAATTCGCTGGCGACCTTCGCCCGCGTCAACAAATATGGCTTCATCGAAAGCCCGTACCGCAAGGTGATCAACAAGCACCTGACGGACGAGGTGATCTACCTGTCGGCGATGGAAGAGGCGAAGTTCACCATCGCCCAGGCCAACGCGACGGTGGACAGCCGGTTGCGCCTGACCGACGAACTGGTCAGCTGCCGCAAGGGCGGCAACTTCGTGATGACCACGCCCGATCAGGTCAACTTCATCGACGTCTCGCCCAAGCAGCTGGTGTCGGTCGCCGCGGCGCTCGTGCCGTTCCTCGAGAACGACGACGCCAACCGCGCGCTGATGGGCTCCAACATGCAGCGTCAGGCTGTGCCGCTGCTGCGCCCGGAAGCGCCGCTGGTCGGTACCGGCATGGAAGAAGTGGTGGCGCGGGACTCCGGTTCGGCCATCACCGCGCGCCGCGCCGGCATCGTGGACCAGGTCGACGCCACCCGTATCGTCATTCGCGCCACCGAAGAGCCCGATCCCACCAAGCCGGGCATCGACATCTATCGCCTGCGCAAGTTCCAGCGTTCCAACGCTTCAACCTGCATCACCCAGAAGCCTCTGGTGAAGGTGGGCGACGTGCTGCGCAAGGGCGACATCATCTGCGATGGTCCCTCCACGCAGCTGGGTGAGCTGGCCCTGGGCAAGAATGCGCTGGTCGCCTTCATGCCCTGGAATGGCTACAACTTCGAGGACTCCATCCTCATCTCCGAGCGTATCGTCCGCGATGACGTCTTCACCTCGATCCATATCGAGGAATTCGAGACCATGGCGCGCGACACCAAGCTCGGGCCGGAGGAAATCACCCGCGACATTCCGAACGTGGGCGAAGAAAACCTCAAGAACCTGGACGAAGCCGGCATCGTTTACATCGGCGCCGACGTTGTGGCGGGCGACATTCTGGTGGGCAAGGTGACGCCGAAGGGCGAAACCCCGATGACCCCGGAAGAAAAGCTGCTGCGCGCCATCTTCGGCGAAAAGGCCGCCGATGTCCGCGACACCTCGCTGCGCGTGCCGCCTGGTGTCACCGGCACCATCGTCGAAGTCCGCGTCTTCAACCGTCACGGCGTCGACAAGGATCAGCGCGCCATGTCGATCGAGCGTGCCGAGGAAGAACGTCTGGCGGAAGACCGTGACGACGAACTGTCGATCCTGGAGCGAAACATCTTCTCGCGCCTGTCGGAAATCCTGCTCAACAAGACCGCCGCTTCTGGTCCCAAGGGCATGGCCGCCGACACCAAGATCACCCAGCAGGTGCTGGACACGGTTGCCAAGCATCAGTGGTGGCAGATCGGTCTGCGCAACGAAAAGGCGATGGCCGAGATCGAAGGCCTGCGCCAGCAGTATGACGAGTCCAAGTCGCGCCTCGACAAGCGTTTCGCCGACAAGGTGGAAAAGCTGCGCCGTGGCGACGAACTGGCTCCGGGCGTGATGAAGATGGTCCGCGTGTTCGTGGCGGTGAAGCGCAAGCTGCAGCCGGGCGACAAGATGGCCGGCCGTCACGGCAACAAGGGCGTGATCAGCCGCATCGTGCCGATCGAAGACATGCCGCATCTGGAAGACGGCACCGCGGTGGACGTGGTGCTCAATCCCTTGGGCGTGCCATCCCGCATGAACGTCGGCCAGATTCTGGAAACCCATCTGGGCTGGGCCTGTTCGGGTCTGGGTCGCCAGATCGGCGACATGCTCGACAAGGTCAAGCGCGACGGCAAGCATGAGCCGCTGCGCCGCCACCTCAAGAGCGTCTATGGCAATGACGAACGCCTGAACGAGATCGACGAGGAAGGTCTGCTGGAACTGGCCGACAATCTGCGTCCGGGCATTCCGATCGCCACCCCGGTGTTCGACGGCGCCAAGGAAAGCGACATTGTCGACATGCTGGAGCAGGCGGGTCTGACCTCGTCGGGCCAGATGACGCTGTATGACGGCCGCACGGGTGAATCGTTCACCCGCCAGGTCACCGTCGGCTACATCTACATGCTGAAGCTGAACCATCTGGTGGACGACAAGATCCACGCGCGTTCGATCGGTCCCTACAGTCTCGTCACCCAGCAGCCGCTGGGCGGCAAGGCCCAGTTCGGCGGCCAGCGCTTCGGCGAAATGGAAGTCTGGGCGCTCGAAGCCTACGGCGCCGCCTACACGTTGCAGGAAATCCTGACCGTGAAGTCGGACGACGTGGCCGGCCGCACCAAGGTGTACGAAGCCATTGTCCGCGGCGAAGACACGTTCGAGGCCGGTATCCCGGAATCGTTCAACGTCTTGGTCAAGGAAATGCGCTCGCTGTCGCTGAACGTCGAACTGGTCAACGGGCCGACGACATAACCGCTATCGGAACGGAACGAATGCTCCCCGCCCGGCGCCCGGCAATGGGCGGGGAATTTAAAGGAAAAACGAAACGGAACTGGCGCATGCCCTCCGTTTCCCTCGAAAGGACGCTCGTATGAATCAAGAGCTGATGAATGTCTTCGGTACGGCGAAGGAAATTCCCGCCTTTGACCGGATCAAGATTTCGCTGGCCTCGCCGGACCAGATCCTGCGTTGGTCGCATGGCGAGATCAAGAAGCCCGAAACCATCAACTACCGCACCTTCAAGCCGGAGCGGGACGGGTTGTTCTGCGCCCGCATCTTCGGGCCGGTAAAGGATTACGAGTGCCTGTGCGGCAAGTACAAGCGCATGAAGTACAAGGGCATCGTCTGCGAAAAGTGCGGCGTCGAAGTCACCGTGCAGAAGGTGCGCCGCGACCGCATGGGCCATATCGAACTGGCCAGCCCCGTCGCCCATATCTGGTTCCTGAAGTCGCTGCCCAGCCGCATCGGCCTGATCCTGGACATGACGCTCAAGGATCTGGAGCGCGTGCTCTATTTCGAAAATTACATCGTGATCGAGCCCGGCCTGACGCCGCTGAAGGAGCGCCAGCTCCTGACGGAAGACGAATTTTACAAGGCCCAGGACGAATACGGTAACGACAGCTTCACCGCCGAAATCGGCGCCGAAGCCATCCGCAAGCTTTTGTCCGCCATCGACCTGGAAAAGCTGCGCGACGAAATCCGCGCCGACGTGGCCGAAGCCCCGGGCGGCGAAAAGCAGAAGAAGCTGGTCAAGCGCCTGAAGGTGGTCGAAGCCTTCATCGATTCCGGCAATCGCCCGGAATGGATGGTGCTGCAGGTCATCCCGGTGATCCCGCCGGAACTGCGCCCGCTGGTGCCGCTGGACGGCGGCCGCTTTGCGACGTCGGACCTGAACGACCTGTATCGCCGCGTCATCAACCGCAACAACCGCCTCAAGCGCCTGATCGAACTCAAGGCGCCGGACATCATCGTGCGCAACGAAAAGCGCATGCTGCAGGAATCGGTTGACGCGCTGTTCGACAATGGCCGCCGTGGCCGCGTCATCACCGGCGCCAACAAGCGTCCGCTGAAGTCGCTCGCCGACATGCTGAAGGGCAAGCAGGGCCGCTTCCGCCAGAACCTTCTGGGCAAGCGCGTCGACTATTCCGGCCGTTCGGTCATCGTGGTCGGTCCCGAGCTGAAGCTGCATCAGTGCGGCCTGCCCAAGAAGATGGCGCTCGAGCTGTTCAAGCCGTTCATCTATGCGCGCCTGGAAGCCAAGGGTTTTAGCCAGACCGTCAAGCAGTCCAAGAAGCTGGTGGAAAAGGAACGGCCCGAAGTCTGGGACATCCTGGAAGAAGTCATCCGCGAGCATCCCATCCTGCTCAACCGCGCCCCCACGCTCCATCGCCTGGGCATCCAGGCGTTCGAGCCGGTCCTGATCGAAGGCAAGGCGATCCAGCTGCATCCGCTGGTTTGCACCGCCTTCAACGCGGACTTTGACGGCGACCAGATGGCCGTGCACGTTCCGCTGTCGCTGGAAGCGCAGCTGGAAGCGCGCGTCCTGATGATGTCGACCAACAACATCCTGTCGCCCGCCAACGGCAAGCCCATCATCGTGCCGACCCAGGACATCGTGCTGGGCCTGTACTACCTGTCGCAGGAACGCGCCAAGGAGCCGGGCGAAGGCTCGGCCTTCAATGACGTGGGCGAAATCGAGCATGCGCTGTTCGCCAAAGCGGTCACGCTGCACGCCAAGATCAAGGCCCGCTACAAGACGGTCGACGCCGAAGGCAAGCCGATCACCCGCCGCGTGGACTCCACGCCGGGCCGCATGCTGATCGCCGACATCCTGCCGCGCAATCCGAAGATCCCCTTCGAGCTGGTCAACCGGTTGCTGCGCAAGCAGGAAATCAGCCAGCTGATCGACGAAGTGTATCGCCATTGCGGCCAGAAGGAGACCGTGCTGTTCGCCGACGCGCTGATGGCGCTGGGTTTCCGCGAAGCCTGCAAGGCCGGCATCTCGTTCGGCAAGGACGACATGGTCGTGCCCGATACCAAGGTCAAGCTGATCGACGAAACCCGTCATCGGGTGCGCGAATACGAGCAGCAGTATCAGGACGGTCTGACCACCGACAAGGAGAAGTACAACCTCGTCGTTGACGTCTGGTCCAAGTGTACCGACCAGGTCGCGGCCGAAATGATGAAGGAAATCTCCGAGCCCAAGATCGACCCGGAATCGGGCCGTGTCATCGAGATGAACTCCATCTACATGATGAGCCATTCGGGCGCCCGCGGTTCGCCGCAGCAGATGAAGCAGCTGGCGGGCATGCGCGGCCTGATGGCGCGTCCCGACGGCTCGATCATCGAGACGCCCATCCTGTCGAACTTCAAGGAAGGCCTCACCGTGCTGGAGTACTTCAACTCCACCCACGGCGCCCGCAAGGGTCTGGCCGACACCGCGCTCAAGACGGCGAACTCGGGTTACCTGACCCGCCGCCTGGTGGACGTGGCGAACGACTGCATCATCACCGCCGAAGACTGCGGCACCAAGAAGGGTGTCACCGTCCAGGCGGAAATCGATGGTGGCCAGGTCGTGGCCTCGCTCACCGAGCGCATGCTGGGCCGCACCACGGCGGAAGATGTCAAGCACCCGGACACGGGTGAGATCATCATCAAGCGCAACAAGGAAGTGACCGAAGATCTGGCCGAGAAGGCCGAAGCGGCTCACGTCCAGAAGGTGCGCGTCCGTTCGGTGCTGACCTGCGACCTGCCGGAAGGCGTTTGCGGCAAGTGCTATGGTCGTGACCTGGCGCGCGGTACTTCGGTGAATATCGGTGAAGCGGTCGGCGTCATTGCCGCCCAGTCCATCGGCGAGCCGGGCACCCAGCTGACCATGCGTACCTTCCATATCGGCGGCGCGGCGCAGGTTGCCGGCCAGTCGAAGATCGAGGCGTCGTATGACGGCAAGGTTAAGCTGCTGAACCGCAACATCGTGAAGAACACCGACGGTGAACTGATCGCGATGTCGCGCAACATGCAGATCGTGATCACCGACAACAAGGGCCAGGAACGCGCCAGCTATCGCATCACTTATGGCGCACGCCTGAAGGTGGACGAGGGTGCGACCGTGAAGCGTGGCGATCGCCTCGCGGAATGGAACCCCAACGCCTTGCCGGTCCTGACCGACGTGGAAGGCACCGTGAAGTACGAAGACCTGATCTTCGGCGTCACCGTACGTGAAGTGGCGGACGAAAAGACCGGCGTGTCGTCCAAGGTGGTGATCGACAGCCGCGGTACCGGTGGCAAGAATGCCCCGGAACTGCGTCCGACCCTGGTCATCCTCGACAAGAAGGGCAAAGTCACCCAGCTGCCCAATGGCGGCGAAGCGCGGTATGCGATTTCGCCTGACGCGATCTTGTCGGTGGAAGACGGTTCGACCGTGCGTGCCGGCGACGTCATCGCCCGTATCCCGACCGAAGGCGCCAAGACGCGTGACATCACCGGCGGTCTGCCGCGTGTCGCCGAACTGTTCGAAGCCCGCAAGCCCAAGGAAGCGGCCGTGCTGGCCGAGACCGATGGCTTTGTCGAATTCGGCAAGGACTACAAGAACAAGCGTCGCGTCATCGTGAAGCCCAAGTCCGACAAGCTGGAGCCGAGCGAGTATCTGATCCCCAAGGGCCGCCATATCAGCGTGCGCGAAGGCGATTATGTGGAAAAGGGCGACTATATCGTCGAAGGCAATCCCTCGCCGCATGACATCCTGCGCATCAAGGGCATGGAAGAACTGGCGATCTACCTCGTCAAGGAAATCCAGGACGTCTATCGTCTGCAGGGCGTGAAGATCAACGACAAGCATATCGAAGTGATCTGCCGCCAGATGATGCAGAAGCTGGAAATCACCGATGGCGGCGAGACCACGCTGATCGCCGGCGAGCATGTCGATAGCGCCGAACTGGAAGCCGCCAACAAGAAGGCCACCGACGAAGGGCACAAGCCCGCCGAAGGCCGCGCCATCCTGCTGGGCATCACCAAGGCGTCGTTGCAGACCCGTTCGGTCTTCTCCGCCGCCTCCTTCCAGGAAACCACGCGCGTCCTCACCGACGCCGCGGTCAACGGCAAGGTCGACATGCTGGAAGGCCTGAAGGAAAACGTGATCGTGGGCCGGCTTATCCCGGCTGGCACCGGCGGCGCCATCGCGCGCCTTCGCCACATCGCCACCGAACGCGATCGCGCGATCCAGGAAGAACAGGCTGCCCAGCAGCCCGTGGCCCAGCTGGAAGCGCCGCAACCCGCTGCGGAGTAACCGCCTGTAAAGCCAAAGAATCAGGGCCGCCCGTGAGGGCGGCCCTTTTTCTTTTGGGGGCAGGAGCCAATATCCAGCGGGTGAATTGGGAGGCGGGGCTTTTGGCGCCGCGCTAAGGTCTGGTCATGACAAAGCTTCCTGAACCCATGTCCTGGGACCGCGCCGAAGCCCGCAAGGGCAGGTTCGACGGCAAGTTCATCCTTGGGGTGATGACTACCGGGATTTACTGCCTGCCGTCCTGCGCCGCGCGCCCGCCCAAACCACAGAATGTGCGCCTGTTCACCACCGAAGCCGAAGCCAAGGCGGCAGGCTTGCGGGCCTGCAAGCGTTGCCGCCCCGACCTGTATTACCGGGGCGAGGACGAGAATGTCGCTCTGTTCGAAGGACTGGCCGCGCGCGTTGCGGGGGCGCCCGACAGCTTCGCCGATGCGTCGGCCTTGGCGCGGCAGGCCGGTGTCAGCCTGACCAAGCTGGGCGATCTGTACCGCGATCATGCCCACCTGGCGCCCGTGCAATGGCTGCGCCGCATGCGGGTCAAGCGCGCAGCCGCCGAATTGTTGGCGGGCAGGGAACGGATCGCCGAAGTCGGTTTCGGCGCCGGCTTTGAATCGGAATCGGTCTTCCATCGCCAGTTCCTGGCGCAGACGCGCATGACCCCTGGCGCCTATCGCGCCCTGGATGGTGCACAGATTTTCATGCTGCAGCTGCCGGCCGGCTACCGGGCCAAGGAAATCCTGGGCTATCACGCCCGCGATCCCGAAGGCCTCAGCGAGCGCAGCGAAGGCAATCGCATCTGGAAGGCGCTGCATACCCTGGATGGTCCCGCGGTGCTGGAGATCAGCATCGAGCCGGGGCAGGCGTGGGTGAAGGTTCATGCCGAAACCAAGCTGGGCCGCGACGCCATGGCGGCGCTGCATGGCGCGGCGCTGAAGATATTGGCCCTGACCAACGACGTCACCCAGTTCGAGACCCGTCACGCCGGCTTTGTCGCGCCTCGCCGGGGCCTGCGCATGCCGCTGCTTCCCACCGGGTTTGACGCCCTGTGCTGGGGCATCATCGGGCAGCAGATCAACGTCAAGTTCGCCACCTCGCTGCGGCGCGACTTGGTGGAACTGGCGGGCGAGAAGATCGGCGACATGCGCGCCCATCCCACGCCCGAGGCGATCGCCAATCTCGACAAGGCGGCGCTGACATCACGTCGTTATGCAGGATCCAAGGCGCAATATCTGATCGATGCGGGCGCAGCTATCGCCACCGGCAAGCTGGATATCGAGAATCTGGGCGAAGGCTCGGCCATCGCCGCGGAAAAGGCGCTGACCGCCCAGCGCGGCATCGGCATCTGGACGGCGCGCTATGTTCTGATGCGTGGCGGTTTCGCCGACGCCGCACCCGTGGGCGACAGCGCCTTGGCGACCGCGCTGCAAAAGCTGCACAAGTTGCCGGAGCGGCCCGATGCCGACCAGACCGCGCGGCTGATGAGCGCGTTTGCGCCCCATCGCAGCCTCGCCACCATGCATCTATGGACCTATCTGAAGGAAGCGGCCTGATGAAACGCTATTGGAGCCTGATCGATTCCCCGTTCCAGAAATTCGCCGCCTGGGTGGATGAGGAAGGAAGATTGTTGCGCTTCAACCTGCGCGCCACCGGCGCCGCACGCGTGGACCCCGACGCGGAGAACAATTCCCGCAAGCTGGCCGATGTCCAGCGACAAGTGACGCAATATGCCAACGGCAAGCGCCGCGACTTCGAATTTGAACTGGCGGCCGAAGGGCCGGAGTTCGACAGACGCGTGTGGAAGGCGCTGATGGATATTCCTTTCGGCACCACCACCAGCTATGGCGCTGTCGCCAAACGCATCGGCTCTCCCACCGCGGCGCGCGCCGTGGGCAAGGCCAATGGCGCCAATCCCATTGCTTTGATCGTACCCTGTCACCGGGTCATTGGCGCTGACGGCAGCCTCACCGGTTATGGCGGCGGGCTGCCGCTGAAACGCAAGCTTCTGGAACATGAAGCCCGCGTTTCAGGGACCAAGCTCGACTTGTTCGGCTAGATGGCCTTCGAGAATCCGACGAAGAATCCGCGCCGGGCGCCGAACTGAGGCGCACCCACGCCGATGCCCGAACCATCGCGGATGACGTAGGTCTGGTCGAAGGCGTTCAGAATATCGAAGCGCGCCGTCAGGCCTTTGACGCCGGCAATATCGAAGTCCTGGGCGATGCCGAAATTGACCGTGACATAGTCGGGCACCGAATCGCCGTTGGGTGTGGCGCCGTCCTTGCGCAGGCCGGTGCCGTACAACAGGTCGGCCGACAGGTGAGTCTTGTCCCAGCTATAGGACGCGCCCGCCGACAGCGAGAACAGCTGCTGGTGATCCAGCGGAATATAGTTGCTGGCGATATAGGCCAGGTCGCCCGGATCGAACTGGAACTGGCTGGAGTTGATGTTCTTGCCCACCGCGCGCTCGTATGAAGCGTTGGCGTAGGCGGTGAAGCCGTCATGACTGTAGTTGATGGTCATCTCGCCGCCATACTGACGTCCCTGCGCGTAATTGAAGGGCGTCAGGATGATAGGCGCCCCGAACTGACCTTCATCGATCAGGTTTTTGGCGGCCTTGTAGAAACTGTCCAACCCGATGGTCCAGTCGCCCAGCTTCTGTTCGCCGCCCAAATCGTAATAGTCTGCCCGTTCCGCGCGCGGCGTGGTGTTGGTGCTGCCGACTGCCGCGGCCGTGGTGTTGTTGAACAGCCCGATGCTGGAACTGGCCACCAGCTCGAACGGCGGCGGCGAGAAGTAACGCGCATAGCCGGCATGAATGGTGAAAGTGTCGGTGGGTTTCCAAACTGCATTGGCGCGGGGGCTGAGCTGGTTCTCGGCGTCATAGGCCGAGAAGGCGTCATACCGCAGGCCATAATTGAAGGTGAAGTTGTCGGTCAGCGCCCATTCGTCCTGGGCATACAGGCCGTAATTGTAGCCGTGCTTGCTGCCATTGTCCGGAATGGTCAGTGGCACAACCGAGGTCTGGCAGGTCTGGGCCGGATCGGTGCAAAGCGTATTGGGATTGGTGACTCCGACGCCGCCCGGCGACGTCGCCAGCACCTGGGATGACGTGCGCGAGAGCGTGTCGTCCGCCTGGTACAGCAGTCCAAATCGGATCGTGTGGTCCTTGAAGACATGCAAGGCGCTTTCGGCCTGCACGCCGTAGGCGACATCGCGCTTGTAGGCGGTTTGGGCGTTGCCGTTATAGAGGATGTCCCCGACATTATCGCCCGGCGTGAAGAACAGGCCGGAATAACGCCCGAAGAACGAGACTTGGTAATCCAGCGCGTCAGTGGCGTGCAGATAGCTCAGGATGCCGTAATGGGTGATTTCGCGCTGGCGTTCATCCAGCGCCGCAGACGGATAACCCGTCGCGGCGTTGGCGTTCAGCACGAAGTTGCCCGTGCCCGGGTCCTGCGGTCCCAGGCCCACGATCCCGTCCAGACCCGTGGGATTTAAGCCCATACGGTTGGGAATTTGGAAGATGGCGTTGGACGTACCCAGCACCGCGCTGACGCTGCTGTGATCGTTCAGGATGTCCTGCAGATAGGCGAAGCCGTGATACTGCTGGGTGCGGTCATGACGCGGATTGTTCGAGCCATCGGGCGATTCAATGCCCAGCGTGTTGGTCGTATAATCTCCCGACACGAAATAGTTGAAATGCCCGGATGAGCCGCCATAGGCCATCGATGGCGACAGGGTGGAATGGCTACCGCCATACATGCTGATCGCACCGCCATCCTCAAACACGCCACTCTTGGTCTGGATGTCGATGATGCCGGCGGTGCGCAGCCCATATTCGGCGGGCAGGGCGCCGGTGATCAGCCGCACGGACTCCGCCAGGCGCGGATCCAGAGTCTGGCCGAACACCGAAATGCCTTCCGGCAGGATGATGCCGTTCAACCGATACTGCAGGCCGTTATGCTCGCCGCGAACGTGCAACTGGCCGAAACTGTCCTGCGCCACGCCGGGCATTTGCAGCACAACGGAATTGAGCTGGGCGTTGTCGCCGCCGGGCTGGTTCTGAATATCCCTGGCGGTGACGGTGTAAGTGGATGCGCCGGTCTGGGTCTGGATGCCGTTGCGGGCAGCGGCCAGTTTCTGAGCGGTGACGGTGACGGTTTCAGTGGCTTCCTGTGCCAGTGCCGGCGCTGTCAGCAGTGCGGCGGTACCCAATAGCAATAAAGAACGAAACAACATGACGGACTCCGAAATGGGGAAACGCACGCCGGGGCGTGCTGGGGCGGCAATGAAGCCGCACGCGATATTTTCGAAGTTAGTGGCGCGGTGGCGCGCGGCTCTGCCAGGCAAAGGCCCGGGCGGAGCTTGGCGTATGGCCGGGCAGGGCGGAGAACTCCGCAGCGGCATAGGCCAGGCTGATCAGGGCGGCCGAAGCCGCCGGCGCGAGGAAGATTCCGGCATGGGCCACTTCCTGGCACAAGCGGCATTGGTCGATCGGGTCCTGGGCCTTAAGCGGCGCCTTGAGCGGTGAGGCCTGGGATGACTGGTTGGCTGCCACCGTCTGAAGCGGGGCATGGACGTGGCTCTGGACAGCCAGGCCCTGAAGGAAGAAGGCCATGAGCGCAAACGCCGTCATCCACCGCTTGAAGGCGGATGTATTCAGCGCGGGTCTGGCAATGGCACGGGCCATGGACCGCAAGCTAAGCGGATCGCGATCGGGGCACAACGGGGCGAACGACGTATCTGGAAAGGTCTAAGCTACTGAGAAACACTCCTAATTGGATGAATTTGCCAAGAGGCGAGGCATAATTTGCGAATTATTCGCAAATGCAGGTGTGGGCTCTGAAAATCCCGTTAATCCGCCGCTTGACCCCCCGGGGCACGGTGGGTATAAGCCGCCACCTTCCAGGGCAGGCCGTCTGCGGAAAAAACCGCAAAAACGCTGTTGGGAAGCCAGTTTAAAGAGCTTAAACGCGCGACTCAGGTGTCAAAACCTCAGTCCTCCGCAAGCTTCGGACCGGGAAGACCTCCCGCGTCCGGTTTTTGTTTTTCGTTTGCTGCGGCTGATCACCGGGCAACAAAAGGGAAGTGGGAATGCCGACAGTCAACCAGCTCATTCGCAAGCCGCGCGGCTCCAAGCCCAAGCGCAACAAGGTTCCGGCCCTGCAGCAGTGCCCGCAAAAGCGCGCCGTCTGCACCCGCGTCTATACGACGACGCCGAAGAAGCCGAACTCCGCGCTGCGCAAGGTCGCCAAGGTGCGCCTGACCAACGGCTTCGAAGCGCTGACCTACATTCCCGGCGAAGGCCATAACCTGCAGGAACACAGCGTCGTGCTGATCCGCGGCGGCCGCGTGAAGGATCTTCCCGGCGTGCGCTACCACATCATCCGCGGCGTGCTGGACACCCAGGGCGTCAAGGATCGCAAGAAGCGCCGCTCGCTCTATGGCGCCAAGCGTCCGAAGTAAGGAGATATAGATGTCCCGCCGCCACCGCGCCGAACGCCGCGAAATCACCCCGGACGCCAAGTTTGGCGACCTCGTGCTCGCCAAGTTCATGAACTCCCTGATGTATGACGGCAAGAAGTCCGCCGCCGAAGGCATCATCTACGGCGCCTTCGACACCATCCAGTCAAAGACCAAGCAGGATCCGCTGGTCGTTTTCCACGAAGCCCTTCGCAACGTTTCGCCCGCGCTTGAAGTGCGCTCGCGCCGCGTCGGCGGCGCCACCTACCAGGTGCCCGTCGAAGTGCGCACCGACCGTTCGCGCGCCCTGGCCATCCGCTGGCTGATCACCGCCGCGCGCGGCCGCAACGAACCCACCATGCAGGGCCGCCTGTCGGGCGAACTGATGGACGCCGCCAACAACCGCGGCAGCGCCGTCAAGAAGCGCGAAGACACCCACAAGATGGCCGATGCCAATCGCGCCTTCTCGCATTATCGCTGGTAACGGACTCTAAAATGGCCCGCACGACCCCGCTCAATATGTATCGCAACATCGGCATTGCCGCGCACATCGATGCCGGCAAGACGACGACGACTGAGCGCATTCTCTATTACACCGGCAAGTCCCACAAAATCGGCGAAGTCCATGACGGCGCCGCCACCATGGACTTCATGGAGCAGGAACAGGAGCGCGGCATCACCATCACGTCCGCCGCGACGACCTGCTACTGGAAAGAACACCGCATCAATATCATCGACACGCCCGGCCACGTGGACTTCACCATTGAAGTCGAGCGTTCCATGCGCGTGCTGGACGGCGCCGTCGCCGTGTTCGACGCCGTCGCCGGCGTGGAGCCCCAGTCCGAAACCGTGTGGCGCCAGGCCGACAAGTATCACGTGCCGCGCATCTGCTTCGTCAACAAGATGGATCGTACCGGCGCCGACTTCCAGCGCTGCGTCGACATGATGATCGACCGCCTGGGCACCCGCCCGATGATCATCACCTGGCCGATCGGCTCGGAAGGCGAGTTCAAGGGCATCATCGACATCGTCAAGATGAAGGCGCTGGTCTGGCAGGACGAGCAGCTGGGCGCCAAGTTCGACGAACTCGACATCCCCGCCGAATATGCCGACAAGTGCGCCGAGCTGCGTGCCGCCCTGGTGGAAATGGCCGTCGAAGAAGACGACGCGCTGATGGAAGCCTATCTCGAAAAGGGCCAGGAACCGTCGCACGAAGACCTGCAGAAGTGCATCCGCAAGGGCACCAACAGCTTCCATTTCGTGCCGGTGATGTGCGGCTCCGCTTTCAAGAACAAGGGCGTGCAGCCCTTGCTCGACGCCGTGGTCGCCTATCTGCCGTCGCCGCTCGACATTCCGCCGCTGACCGGCGTTGTTCCGGGCACCGAAAAGGAAGTGCCGCGTCCGCCGGATGACAAGGCCCCCTTCGCGGGCCTCGCCTTCAAGATCATGGACGACCCCTTTGTCGGCTCCATCACTTTTGTGCGCGTCTATTCGGGCACCGTCACCTCGGGCACCGGCGTGCTCAATTCGGTGAAGGACAAGACCGAGCGCGTCGGCCGCATGCTTCTGATGCATGCGAACAGCCGCGAAGACGTCAAGGAAGCCAATGCGGGCGACATCGTCGCGTTCGCCGGCCTCAAGCTGACCACCACGGGCGAAACCCTCTGCGATCCCAACGATCCGGTGATCCTGGAAAAGATGGAATTCCCCGATCCCGTCATCGAAGTGGCGATCGAACCCAAGACCAAGGCCGACCAGGAAAAGATGGGCATGGCGCTGGTGCGTCTGGCCCAGGAAGATCCGTCCTTCCGCGTGTCGACCGACCAGGAATCCGGCCAGACCATCCTCAAGGGCATGGGCGAACTGCATCTGGAAATTAAGGTCGACATCCTCAAGCGCACCTACAAGGTCGACGCCAATGTCGGCGCCCCGCAGGTGGCCTATCGCGAGACGCTCTCCAAGCCGCTCACGATCAAGTACACCCACAAGAAGCAGACCGGCGGTTCGGGCCAGTTCGCCGAAGTGACGATCGAATTCGAGCCACTGGAGCCGGGTTCGGGCTTTGTGTTCGAGAATGACGTTGTCGGCGGCGCCATCCCCAAGGAATTCATTCCGGCGGTGGAAAAGGGCCTCAAGACCCAGAAGGAATCGGGCCTGCTGGCCGGCTTCCCGGTCATCGACTTCAAGGCCAAGCTGGTCGATGGCAAGTATCACGAAGTCGACTCCAACGCCCTGACCTTCGACATCGCGGCGCGCGCTGCGTTCCGCGAACTGGCGAGCAAGGGCGCGGTCAAGCTGCTCGAGCCCATCATGAAGGTGGAAGTCGTCACCCCCGAGGACTTCCTCGGCGGCGTGATCGGCGACCTCAACAGCCGCCGTGGCCAGGTGCAGGGCACCGACAGCCGTGGCAACGCCCAGGTCGTCACCGCCATGGTGCCGCTGGCCAACATGTTCGGCTACATCAACACCTTGCGCTCGATGTCCCAGGGCCGCGCGCAGTACTCGATGCAGTTCGACCATTACGAACAAGTGCCGCAGGCCATCGCGGACGAAGTCAAAGCCAAATACGCCTAAGCGCTTCAGAGATCACGGAGAAGAAAAATGGGTAAAGCAAAGTTTGAACGTAACAAGCCGCACTGCAACATCGGCACGATTGGCCATGTTGACCACGGCAAGACCTCGCTGACGGCTGCGATCACCAAGGTGCTTGCGGAGACGGGCGGCGCGACGTTCACGGCCTATGACCAGATCGACAAGGCGCCGGAAGAGAAGGCGCGCGGCATCACCATCTCGACCGCCCATGTCGAGTATGAGACCAAGAACCGCCACTATGCGCACGTCGACTGCCCCGGCCATGCTGACTATGTGAAGAACATGATCACCGGCGCCGCCCAGATGGACGGCGGCATCCTGGTGGTGTCGGCTTCCGACGGCCCGATGCCCCAGACCCGCGAACACATCCTGCTGGCCCGCCAGGTCGGCGTGCCCGCGCTGGTGGTGTTCATGAACAAGTGCGACATGGTCGATGATCCCGAGCTGCTGGATCTGGTCGAGATGGAAGTGCGCGAGCTGCTTTCGTCCTACCAGTTCCCGGGCGATGACATTCCGATCATCCGTGGTTCGGCGCTGATGGCGCTGGAAAACAAGAGCCCCGAGCTGGGCCATGACGCGATCCTGAAGCTGATGGAAGCTGTGGACAGCTACATTCCGCAGCCGGAACGTCCGATCGACCAGCCCTTCCTGATGCCGATCGAAGACGTGTTCTCCATCTCGGGCCGCGGCACCGTCGTGACCGGCCGTGTCGAGCGCGGCATCGTGAAGGTTGGCGAGGAAGTCGAGATCATCGGCATCAAGCCGACCTCGAAGACCACCGTCACCGGCGTTGAAATGTTCCGCAAGCTCCTGGACCAGGGCCAGGCGGGCGACAATATCGGCGCGCTGCTGCGCGGCATCGAGCGCGAAGGCATCGAGCGCGGCCAGGTTCTGGCCAAGCCGGGTTCGGTTACCCCGCACACCGTGTTCGTGGCGGAAGCCTATATCCTGACCAAGGACGAGGGTGGCCGTCATACCCCGTTCTTCGCCAACTACCGTCCGCAGTTCTACTTCCGCACCACCGACGTGACCGGCATCGTCAAGCTGCCGGAAGGCACCGAGATGGTAATGCCGGGCGACAATATCTCGGTTGAGGTCGAACTGATCGTTCCGATCGCGATGGAAGAAAAGCTGCGCTTCGCCATTCGCGAAGGCGGCCGTACCGTCGGCGCCGGCGTCGTCGCCAAGATCATCAAGTAATAAGGCCGGGATCGAAGGATCAAATCATGCAAAGTCAAAATATCCGTATCCGGCTGAAAGCCTTCGATCACCGAATTCTCGACAATTCGACGCGGGAAATCGTCAACACGGCCAAGCGCACTGGCGCCCAGGTCCGTGGTCCGATCCCGCTGCCGACCGGCATCGAGCGTTTCACCGTGAACCGCTCGGCGCATGTCGACAAGAAGAGCCGCGAACAGTTCGAAATCCGGACGCATAAGCGTCTGCTCGACATCATCGAGCCCACGCCGCAGACCGTCGATGCTTTGATGAAGCTCGATCTGGCTGCCGGTGTGGACGTCGAAATCAAGTTGTAAGGAGCGTCAGGTGCGCACAGGCGTCATCACGCAGAAGGTCGGTATGACCCGTCTGTTTCTCGCAGACGGAACCCATGTTCCGGTCACTGTTCTCAAGCTGGACGGCTGCGCCGTCACGGGTATCCGCACGTCGGAGAAGGATGGCTATACCGCCGTTCAGCTCGGCTCGGGCTTTGCCAAGCCCAAGAACACCAACAAGGCCGAACGCGGCCAGTTCGCCAAGGCCGAGATCGAGCCGCGCCGCAAGGTTGCGGAATTCCGCGTCGACGCCGGCAACCTGCTGGAAGTGGGCGACACGCTCCAGGCCGACCATTTCGTGGCCGGCCAGAAGGTGGACGTCACCGGTGTCACCATCGGCCGCGGTTTCACCGGCGCGATGAAGCGCTGGAACTTCCGCGGTCTGGAAGCCTCGCACGGCGTGTCGATCTCCCACCGTTCGCTCGGTGGTACCGGCGGCCGCCAGGATCCGGGCAAGACCTTCAAGAACAAGAAGATGCACGGCCATTACGGCGACGAGAACATCACCACCCAGAATCTGGAAGTGGCGAAGGTCGATGTCGAGCGTGGCCTGATCATGGTGCGCGGCGCGGTGCCGGGCTCCAAGGGCGGCTGGGTGATGGTGCGCGACGCCGTCAAGCGCCCCCACAAGGATGTGCCGATGCCCGCTTCCGTGAAGAAGCGTGCCGGTGCTGCTGCCGCCGCTCCCGCTGTGGAAGCACCCGCGGCCGAAGCCCCGCAGGCGGAAGGCTAAGTCATGAAAATCAAAGCTCTCAATCTCGACAACAAGGCCGCCGGCGACGTTGAACTCAGCGACGCCATCTTCGGCCTGGAACCGCGCCCGGACCTGATCCAGCGCGTGGTTGTGTGGCAGCTCGCCAAGCGCCGCAGCGGCCAGCACAAGGTGCTGACCCGCGGCGAGGTGAACCGCACCAAGCATCGCGTCGGCAAGCAGAAGGGCGGCGGTACCGCCCGTCACGGCGCGCGCTCCGCTCCGCTGTTCGTCGGTGGCGCCAAGGCCATGGGCCCGGTGTCGCACTCTCACGAGTTCGACCTGCCCAAGAAGGTCAAGGCGCTGGGCCTGAAGCACGCTTTGTCGTCCAAGGCCAAGGCCGGCTCGATCGTCATTCTCGACGAAGCCAAGTCCAAGGACGTCAAGACCGGCGCCCTGGCCAAGCAGTTCGACAAGATGAAGCTGGGCCGCGCCCTGGTGATCGATGGCGAGTTCGACAAGAACTTCCAGCTGTCGGCCCGCAACCTGGCCGCGGTCTCGCTGCTGCCGGTGGCCGGCATCAACGTCTATGACATCATGCGCAGCGACAAGCTGGTCCTGACCGCTGCTGCCGTCAAAGCGATCGAGGCGCGCCTGTCATGAGCATCAACTACGACGTCATCCTTTCGCCGGTGATCACCGAAAAGGCGACGCGCATGACCGAATACAATCAGGTCGTGTTCCGCGTCACCCTTGACGCCACCAAGCCTGCCATCGCCAAGGCGGTGGCCGACCTGTTCAAGGTCAAGGTCAAGTCGGTGAACACGATCGTGGTCAAGGGCAAGCGCAAGGCGGCCCGCGGCAAGATCTATACGCGCTCGACCATCAAGAAAGCGATCGTGACCCTGGAAGAGGGCCACCAGATCGATATCACTACGGGTCTGTAATCATGGCACTGAAGCATTTTAAGCCCAGGACTCCCGGCACCCGCCAGTTGGTGCTGATTGACCGTTCCGGCCTGCACAAGGGCGGTCCCGTCAAGGCGCTGACCGAAGGCAAGCATTCCAAGGGCGGCCGCAACAACACCGGCCGCATCGTGGTGCGCTATCAGGGCGGCGGTCACAAGCAGCGCTATCGCCTGATCGACTTCAAGCGCAACAAGTTCAACGAGCCCGCGACGGTCGAGCGTCTGGAATACGATCCCAACCGCACCGCCTTCATCGCGCTGGTCAAGTACAAGGACGGCACCCAGACCTACATCCTGGCGCCGCAGCGCCTGGCCGTCGGCGACAGCATCGTCTCCGGCGAAAAGGTCGACGTGAAGGTCGGCAATGCGATGCCGCTGGGCGCCATGCCCGTCGGCACCATCGTGCACAACATCGAAATGAAGCCGGGCAAGGGCGGCCAGGTGGCGCGTTCCGCCGGCGCCTATGCCCAGTATCTGGGCCGCGACGCCGGTTATGCGCTGATCCGCCTGAATTCGTCGGAAGTGCGCAAGATCCCGCTGACCTGCATGGCCACGGTGGGCGCGGTGTCCAACCCCGACCATATGAACGAGGTGATCGGCAAGGCCGGCCGTAACGTGTGGAAGGGCAAGCGCCCGCATGTCCGCGGTACCGCCATGAACCCGATCGACCATCCCCATGGCGGCGGCGAAGGCCGCACCAAGGGCGGCCGTCACCCGGTCACCCCGTGGGGCAAGCCCACCAAGGGCGCCAAGACGCGCAAGAACAAGCGGACCACGAAGTTCATCGTGCGTACGCGCAAAGGCAAGGCAAGCTAATGACCCGTTCAGTCTGGAAAGGCCCGTTCGTCGACGGCTACATCTTGAAGAAGGCGGAAGCGGCTCGCGCGTCTGGCCGCAAGGACGTGATCAAGACCTGGTCGCGCCGCTCCACCATCCTGCCGCAGTTCGTTGGCGTCACCTTCGGCGTCTACAACGGCCACAAGCACATTCCCGTGCTGGTCACCGAGGACATGGTTGGTCACAAGCTGGGTGAGTTCTCGCCCACGCGCACCTTCCATGGCCATGTCGGCGGCGGCGACAAGAAGGCGAAGAGGGCTTAATGGGCAAGGAATCTCGCGCGCGCGTGTTGGCCGACCATCAGGCGATGGCCGTTGTCCGCAACATCCGCGTCTCCCCGCGCAAGCTGAACCTGGTGGCGCAGCAGATCCGCGGCAAGAAGGTCGACCGTGCTCTCAACGAGCTGACCTTCTCGCAGAAGCGCATCGCCGGTGTCGTCAAGAAGGGGCTGCAGTCGGCCATCGCCAATGCCGAAAACAACCACGACCTGGATGTCGATGACCTGGTGGTCAAGGAAGCCAGCGTCGGCAAGAATTTGGTGATGAAGCGCTTCCATGCGCGCGCCCGCGGCAACGCCGGCAACATCGAAAAGTTCTTCAGCCAGCTCACGATCATCGTCGAGGAAAAGCGCGAGGAAGCGCCCAAGACCGACGAAACCAAGGCCGCGGCTCCCGCGGGCAAGAAGAAGTCCTCGGGCAAGGCTGCCCAATCCAAGAAGCCGGCGGCCAAGAAGCCCGCGAAGGAGAAGAAGTAATGGGTCAGAAGGTCAATCCGACCGGGCTGCGCCTCGGCATCAACCGTACCTGGGACTCGCGCTGGTATGCGGGCAAGAAGGAATACGGCAAGCTGCTGCAGGAAGACATCAAGATCCGCGAATACCTCAGCGACAAGCTGAAGGCCGCGGGTGTCAGCCGCATCATCATCGAACGCCCGCACAAGAAGTGCCGCGTCACCATTCATTCGGCCCGTCCGGGCGTGGTGATCGGCAAGAAGGGCGCCGACATCGAGAAGCTGAAGAGCGACGTCCAGAAGTACACCACCGACGAGGTGCACCTGAACATCGTTGAAATCCGCAAGCCCGAAGTCGACGCCAAGCTGGTGGCCGAGAATATCGCCCAGCAGCTGGAACGCCGCGTTGCGTTCCGCCGCGTGATGAAGCGTTCGGTGCAGACCGCCATGCGCCTGGGCGCGCTGGGCATCCGCATTACCTGCTCGGGCCGTCTGGGCGGCGCGGAAATCGCGCGCGTGGAATGGTACCGCGAAGGCCGCGTGCCGCTGCATACCCTGCGCGCCGACATCGATTATGGCATCTCCACCGCCTTCACCACCTATGGCACCTGCGGCGTCAAGGTCTGGATCTTCAAGGGCGAGATCATGGAACACGATCCCTTTGCCACCGAGAAGCGCCAGGCCGAAGCGGCCGAAGGCGGCAATCGCGGTCCGCGCGAGCGCGAACGCGCTCCCGCTGCGACGTAAAAGAGAACAATCATGCTGTCACCCAAGCGCACAAAATTCCGCAAGCAGTTCAAGGGCCGCATCCACGGTTCCGCGAAGGCTGGCACCCAGCTCAACTTCGGGTCCTATGGCCTGAAGGCGCTGGAGCCGGAACGCCTGAATGCCCGCGAGATCGAAGCGGCCCGCCGCGCCATCACGCGTGAAATGAAGCGCGCCGGCCGCGTGTGGATTCGCATTTTCCCGGACGTGCCGGTGTCCAAGAAGCCTGCCGAAGTCCGCATGGGTTCGGGCAAGGGCGCGCCGGAATTCTGGGTCGCCAAGGTCAAGCCGGGCCGCATCCTGTTCGAGATCGACGGTGTCGACCTCAAGACCGCCAAGGAAGCGATGCGTCTGGGCCAGGCGAAACTGTCGATCGCGACGAAGTTCGTCACGCGTACCGGCCTGTAAGGAACAGAAAGATGGCCAAGAAAGCACCCGCCAAGAAGCCCGCCAAGAAGACGACCGCCGCCAAGGCTTCGTCCAAGACGGAAGACTTCCGCATCAAGAATGCCGATGAGCTGAACACCCAGCTGTCGAACCTCAAGAAGGAGCAGTTCAACCTGCGCTTTCAGCGGGCCAACGGTCAGGTGGAAAACACCGGCCGCATCCGCGTCCTGCGCCGCGACATCGCGCGCATCCAGACAGTTCTCACCGAGCAGCGCCGCGCTGCCCAGGCGAAGGGTTAAGACCATGCCGAAACGCGTCCTTCAGGGCACCGTCGTCAGCGACAAGAACGCCAAGACCATCGTTGTGAAGGTGGAGCGCCGCTTCATCCATCCGGTGATGGGCAAGACCGTGCGCCGTTCCAAGAAGTATCACGCCCATGACGAAAAGGGCGAGTTCAAGATCGGTGATGTCGTTCGTATTCAGGAATGCCGGCCCATTTCCAAGTTGAAGACCTGGGAAGTGCTGGAACGCGTCGGCAAGTAAGCGGCGCGATAGGGAGTTGAAGTCATGATTCAGATGTCCACCGAACTCGATGTCGCCGACAATTCCGGCGCCAAGAGCGTGATGTGCATCAAGGTGCTGGGCGGTTCGCATCGCCGGTACGCCGATGTCGGCGACATCATCGTGGTGTCGGTCAAGGAAGCCATTCCGCGCGGTCGCGTGAAGAAGGGCGAAGTGCTGAAGGCCGTTGTGGTCCGTACCGCCAAGGGCGTGCGCCGCAACGATGGCAGCCTGATCCGTTTCGACGGCAATGCCGCCGTGCTGGTCAATGCCCAGGGCGAGCCGATCGGCACCCGCATCTTTGGACCGGTGACCCGTGAGCTGCGTAACAAGGGCCAGATGAAAATCATCTCGCTGGCTCCGGAGGTTCTGTAAATGAGCAATATCCGCAAGGGCGATTCCGTGGTCGTGACCACGGGCCGCGACAAGGGCAAGAAGGGCTCGGTGCTGAAGGTGTTCCCCAAGGAAAACCGCGCGCTGGTCCAGGGCATCAATGTGGTCAAGCGCCATCAGCGCCAGACCCAGAGCCAGCAGGCCGGAATCGTGACCAAGGAGTCGCCGATCCATCTGTCGAATATCGCGCATGTCGATCCCAAGTCGGGCAAGGCGACGCGCATTGGTTCCAAGACGCTGAGCGACGGCCGCAAGGTCCGCTTTGCGAAGAAGTCTGGTGAGGTCATCGATGTCTGACGCTGGTAGCAAGAATCCGCAGGAAGCCGCGCGCGCAGACGCCAAGGCTGCCAAGGCGAGCAAGCGCAAGGAAGTGAATACCGGTACCGCCGTGTCGGTGGGCGAGCACGCCCGCGAAGCCGGTTATGTGCCGCGCTTCAAGAAGCGCTACATGGAAACCATCAAGCCGGATCTGATGAAGAAGTTCGGCTACAAGAACATCATGCAGGTTCCGAAGCTCAACAAGGTCGTGCTGAACATCGGCGCGGGCGAGGCGGCTTCGGACGGCAAGAAGATCACCCAGGCGCTGAACGACCTGACCGCCATCGCCGGCCAGAAGGCGATGCAGACCCGCGCCAAGAAGGCGATCGCGCAGTTCAAGATCCGCAAGGATCTTCCGATCGGCGCCAAGGTCACCTTGCGCGGCGACGTGATGTACGAATTTGTCGATCGCCTGATCACCATGGCGCTGCCGCGCGTGCGCGACTTCCGGGGTATCAACCCCAAGTCGTTCGACGGCCGCGGCAACTATGCGATGGGCATGAAGGAACACGTCGTGTTCCTGGAAATCGACTATGACAAGACGGAATCTGTGTGGGGTATGGACATCGTGTTCAACACCTCCGCGAAGACCGACGAGGAAGCCAAGGCTTTGCTCGAAGGCTTCCAGTTCCCCTTCACGACGAATTGAGGCGCTAGATATGGCGAAGACTTCTCAGATCAACCGCAACAAGAAGCGCGAAAAGCTGGTGGCCCAATATGCCGTCAAGCGCGCCGCGTTGAAGGCCAAGGCGGACGACATGAAGGTTCCGGCCGAGGAGCGTTTCGAAGCGCGCCTCAAGCTGGCCAAGCTGCCGCGCAACTCGTCCAAGGTGCGCATCCATCACCGCTGCGAGCTTTCGGGCCGCTCCAAGGGCTATTACCGCAAGGTCAAGATGAGCCGTATCGCGCTGCGGTCGCTTTCGAATTTCGGCCAGATCCCCGGCATGACCAAGGCGAGCTGGTAGGAGAAACCCATGATCATCGATCCCATTGGCGATCTTCTGACTCGCATCCGCAACGGCCAGCTTCGCCGCAAGGCCAAGATCAGCTCACCCAATTCCCGCCTCCGCATCCGTCTGCTCGACGTGCTGCAGGCCGAAGGTTACATCCGCGGCTATGCCGAGGTGGAGACCAAGGGCCACAAGGAACTGGAAATCGAACTGAAGTATCACGAAGGTGAACCGGCGATCCGCGAACTCAAGCGCGTCTCGACCCCCGGCCGCCGCGTCTATTCCTCTGTCAGTGAACTCAAGCCGCATCGCCAGGGCCTGGGCGTGTCCATCATCTCCACGCCGCAGGGCGTGATGACGGATACCTCGGCCAAGGAAAAGAATGTCGGCGGCGAAGTTCTCTGCCAGGTGTTTTAAGGAGCCGTCATGTCACGTATCGGCAAGAAACCCGTCCCGCTTCCCAAGGGCGTCACCGCCTCGGTGGAAGGGCAGACCGTCAAGGTCAAGGGTCCCAAGGGCGAACTCAGCGTCAAGCTGGTGCAGGAAGTCTCCGCTTCGGTGGGCGATGACGGCATCACCGTGGCGCCGCGCAAGGAAATGGAAAAGGCCGCCCAGATGTGGGGCCTCTCCCGCACCCTGGTGAACAATCTGGTGACCGGCGTTACCGCCGGCTTCACCCAGAAGCTGGAAATCCAGGGCGTCGGCTATCGCGCCGCGGTGCAGGGCAAGGTCCTGAACCTGCAGCTCGGCTTCAGCCACGACGTGCCCTATGCCATCCCGCCGGGCATCACCATCGTCACCGAGAAGCCCACCATGATTTCGGTGTCGGGCATCGACAAGCAGCTCGTCGGCCAGGTCGCCGCCGAGATTCGCTCCTGGCGTCCGCCGGAGCCCTACAAGGGCAAGGGTGTTCGCTACGAGGGCGAGTATGTCCGCCGCAAGGAAGGCAAGAAGAAGTAAGATGACCAACGCTCACTTCACCAAGCGCCAGTCGCGCACCCGTTTCCGTCTCGCCACGCACGGCACCCGCCCGCGCCTGTCGGTCTTCCGTTCGGGCAAGCATATCTATGCCCAGGTGATCGACGACACGACGGCCGCGACCCTGGCTTCCGCCTCGACCAACGAGAAGGACGCCAAGGCCAAGGGCTATAATGTCGAAGCTGCCGGCAATGTCGGCAAGAAGATCGCCGAACGCGCCAAGGCGGCCGGCGTGACCCAGGTCATGTTCGACCGTGGCGGCTACATCTATCATGGGCGCATCAAGGCGCTCGCGGAGGCTGCCCGCGAGGGCGGCCTGGAATTCTGAGGAACACGCATATGGCAACCGAACAGCAGGGCGAACCGCAGCGCGAAAATCGCGGCCGTGGTGGCGAAGGTCGTGGACGCGGCGAAGGCCGTGGCCGCGGTGAAGGCCGTGGACGCCGCGAAGAAAAGGATAGCGACCTGATCGACAAGCTGGTGCACATCAATCGTGTCGCCAAGGTCGTGAAGGGTGGCCGCCGTTTCGGCTTTGCCGCCCTGGTGGTGGTGGGTGACGGCGCCGGCAAGGTCGGTTTCGGCCATGGCAAGGCGCGCGAAGTGCCCGAAGCCATCCGCAAGGCGACCGAAGCCGCCAAGCGCGCGCTGATCAAGATCCCGCTGAAGGACGGCCGCACCCTGCATCATGAAGTGCGCGGCCATCACGGCGCCGGCAAGGTGCTGGTGCGTCCGGCGCCGGCCGGTACCGGCATCATCGCCGGCGGCCCGATGCGCGCGGTGTTCGAAGCCCTGGGCGTTGGCGACGTTGTCTCCAAGTCGCTGGGCACCTCGAACCCCTACAATATGGTGCGCGCCACGTTCGACGCGCTTAAGAACCAGCAGAGCCCCCGCATGGTCGCGGCCCGCCGTGGCCGCAGCGTGTCGGAAATCCTGGCGCGCCGCGAAGATCAGACCGCGGAAGCGTCCGCTTAATAGAGTTAGAGAGAAAAAGTCATGGCCGAGAAGAAAGCAAAAGCCGGGAAGACGGTGACGGTGCGCCAGATCCGCAGCGCCAACCGCAAGCCCGAAATTCAGGCCGCGACCCTGCGCGGCCTGGGCCTTGGCAAGATCCGCCGTACCCGTACCCTGGAAGACACCCCGTCCGTGCGCGGCATGATCAACGCGGTCAAGCACCTCGTCGAGATCGTCGAAGAAGGCAAGTAAGTCATGAAACTGAACCAGATCGCCAACAATCCGGGCGCCCACAAGCACAAGCACAAGGTCGGCCGCGGTTCGTCCTCAGGGCTCGGCAAGACCTCCGGCCGCGGCGTCAAGGGCGCCAAGGCCCGTACCGGCAACGGCATTTACGGCTTCGAAGGCGGCCAGATGCCGCTGCACATGCGCATGCCCAAGCGCGGCTTCCGCAACATCTTCGCCAAGGATTTTTCCGAGGTGAACATCAGCCGCATCCAGAAGGCGATCGACAACAAGAAGCTCGACGCCAAGACCAAGATCACCGAAGAGGTGCTGCGCAAGGCCGGTCTGGCCCACAAGAGCAAGGACGGCATCCGCCTGCTCGGCAAGGGCGCCATCACCGCCAAGATCGACATTGAAGTGGCCGGCGCGTCGGCTGGTGCCAAGGAAGCGGTCGAAAAGGCCGGCGGCACCGTGACCACGACCTACGTCAAGAAGGTCTACAACAACAAGAAGGGCGAACCGGGCAAGCGCCAGACGCGCCGCACCGAATCCGCCAAGAAGCGCGAAGCGCGCAAGGCATAAATTGGACCGTCCCGCCTCGAAAGGGCGGGGCGGCATCCCCATATAGGGTCGGCCTCGGGTATCGGGGAAACCCCCGTCTAGGGGATAAGGTCCGGCCGGTGCGTATCATCGGCGTGTTTCTGGGAGCAGCTTGATGGCGTCCGCAGCCGAACAATTGGCAGCCAATTTCAACTTCGGCTCCATCTCCAAGGCCAAGGAGCTGCGCAGCCGCATCTTCTTCACCCTGGGCGCCCTGATCGTGGCGCGCCTGGGCAGCTACATCCCCATGCCCGGCATCGACCCGGCGGCGCTGGCCCAGCAGATGAGCCAGACCGGCGGCGGCATGCTGGACATCTTCAACACATTGTCGGGCGGCGCGGTGGGCCGCATGGCCGTCTTCGCCCTGGGCATCATGCCCTATATCTCCGCCTCCATCATCATCCAGCTTATGACCACGGTGTTTCCTGAACTGGAAGCGCTGAAGAAGGAAGGCGAGGCGGGCCGCAAGGTCCTCAACCAGTACACCCGCTATTTCACCGTCGCGCTGGCGGTGATCCAGGCTTACGGCATCGCGCTGGGGCTGGAGCATTTCGGCGGCACAAACCACGTCGTCATTCATCCCGGCCTGATGTTCCGCGTCGGCGCGGTCATCACCCTGACGGGCGGCACCATGCTGCTGATGTGGATCGGCGAGCAGATTACCAGCCGCGGCGTCGGCAACGGCATTTCGCTGATCATCTTCGCCGGCATTGTGGCGCGCTTTCCCACCCTGATCGTGCAGGAGCTGGAACAGGCACGCACCGGCGCCACCAATCCGCTGCTGGTCATCTTCTTCGGCGTGTTCACGATTGCGCTGGTCGGCTTCATCGTCTTCATGGAACGGGCCCAGCGGCGGCTGTTCGTCACCTATCCCAAGCGCCAGGTCGGCAACAAGGTCTATGGCGGCGACTCCTCGCACCTGCCGCTGAAGCTCAACGTGTCGGGCGTCATTCCGCCGATCTTCGCCAGCTCCATCCTGCTGCTGCCCACCACCGTGGCCAGCTTCAACGCCGCCAACCTGCCGGGCTGGCTGCAGGCGATGGTCACCTATCTCAGCCGCGGCCAGCCGCTGTATCTGGTGATGTATGCGCTGCTGATCCTGTTCTTTTCCTTCTTCTACACCTCGATCGTCTTCAATCCCGAAGAGACGGCCGAGAATCTGAAGAAGTATGGCGGCGTCTTCCCGGGCATCCGCCCCGGCAAGAAGAGCGCGCAGTTCATCGACTATACGCTCACCCGCATTACCGTGATCGGCGCGCTGTACCTGACATTCGTCTGCCTGCTGCCCGAATTCATGTTCTACAAATACAATCTCAGCTTCTCGCTGGGCGGTACCTCGGTCCTGATCGTGGTCTCGGTCACCATGGATACGGTGGCGCAAATTCAGAGCCACCTGGTGGCGCAGCAATATGAAGGACTCTTGAAGAAGTCTAAGTTGCGAGGAGCGAGAAGGTGAACCTGGTTCTGTTCGGGCCGCCGGGGGCGGGCAAGGGCACGCAATCCAAAATTCTTACCGAGAAGCGCGGCCTGCCGCAGCTTTCCACCGGTGACATGCTGCGTGCCGCGATCGAGGCGGGCACGCCGCTGGGCCTGTCGGTGAAAGCCACCATCGCCAAGGGTGAGCTTGTTTCGGATGAAACCGTGATCGGCATCATCGCCGAACGCTATGACCAGCCAGACTGCAAGAACGGCGCGGTGTTTGACGGATTTCCCCGCACCATCCCCCAGGCCGAGGCGCTGGACCGGATGCTGGCCGAACGGGGCAAGAAGATCGACCTGGTGCTGGAACTGAAGGTGGACGATGCCGTCCTGCTCAGCCGGGTGGAAGCCCGTATCAAGGCCGGCGGGGTCCTGCGGTCGGACGACACCCCCGAAACCCTGGCCCACCGGCTGGGGGTTTATTACAAGAACACCGCCCCGCTGCTCGATTTTTACCGGGTGCAGGGCAAACTCAAGAGCGTGGACGGGATGGCCCCCGTCGAAACTGTGACTGCCCAGGTCGGGGCTGTTCTGGACGGTGTCCGGGCCTGATTTTGGCAGTGCGGCAATAAATCCCGGTCAGGCATTGACGGGGAGGGGGCTATTCCTATAATCCGCGCCCTCGCGACAGTTTTCCTGTCATTTCCGGGCTTTTCGGGCGTTTTTCACCTCGCCCAGGTCCTGATTTGACCGGCATTTTGCCGTTAAGAATTTTGTTAACAAGTTCAATGGCTTGAAAAGCCTTCGGAGAGCACTGTGGCACGTATCGCCGGCGTCAATATCCCGACCCAAAAGCGAGTCGAAATCGGCCTTCGCTATATTCATGGAATCGGTCCGCATACCGCGCAGAAGATCGTCGCGCAGCTGGGGATCGATCCGACCCGCCGCGTCAGCGACCTGACCGAGTCCGAGGTCATCCAGATCCGCGAAATCATCGACCGCGATTTCATGGTCGAAGGCGACCTGCGCCGCGACGTCGCCATGAACATCAAGCGTCTGATGGACCTGGGCTGCTACCGGGGCCTGCGTCACCGCAAGAGCCTGCCGGTCCGCGGCCAGCGTACCCACACCAACGCCCGCACGCGCAAAGGCCCTGCCAAAGCGATCGCCGGCAAGAAGAAAGTCACGAAGTAAGCCATGGCTGACGATAAGAAGTCGGGCGGCAAGGCCCCCCGCGCCCGCAAGAAAGAAAAGAAGAACATCGTTGTTGGCGTGGCCCATGTCGCCGCGACCTTCAACAACACCATCGTCACCATCACCGACACGCAGGGCAATGCGATTTCCTGGTCGTCTGCCGGCATGATGGGCTTCAAGGGTTCGCGCAAGTCCACGCCGTATGCGGCGCAGATGGCCGCCGAAGACGCCGGCCGCAAGGCTGTCGAGCACGGCATGCGCACCCTGGAAGTGGAAGTTTCCGGCCCCGGTTCGGGCCGCGAGTCGGCGCTGCGCGCGCTGCAGGCCATCGGCCTCGTCGTCACCTCCATCCGCGATGTGACGCCGATCCCGCACAATGGCTGCCGCCCGCCCAAGCGCCGCCGCGTTTAAAGTTTTTTCGGACGTACCACTAACCCGTCGAACGTATGGGCATGGTCCGACATGCTCGGGACACGATGAGGAAAATACATGTTTCAGAAGAATTGGCAGGAACTGATCAAGCCGGGCAAGCTCAAGACCGAAGCCGGTCATGACGCTGGCCGTACCGCCACCATCACCGCCGAACCGCTGGAACGCGGTTTCGGCCTGACGCTGGGCAACTCCTTGCGCCGCGTGCTGCTGTCGTCGCTGCAGGGCGCCGCCGTCACCGCCATCTCCATCGAAGGCGTGCTGCACGAATTCTCGTCCATCCAGGGCGTGCGCGAAGACGTCACCGACATCGTGCTCAACGTGAAGATGATCGCGCTGCGCATGCATGCCGAAGGCCCCAAGCGCGTTTCGCTGCGCAAGCAGGGTCCGGGCGAAGTGAAGGCCGGCGACATCCAGACCACCGCCGACATCGAAATCCTCAATCCCGAACTGGTGCTCTGCACCCTGGACGAGAAGGTGGATTTCCGCATGGAGCTCACCATCGCCACCGGCAAAGGCTATGTCCCCGCCGACCGCAACCGCCCGGAAGATGCGCCCATCGGCCTGATCCCGGTGGACTCGCTGTTCAGCCCGGTGAAGAAGGTTTCCTACAAGGTCGAGAACACCCGCGAGGGCCAGATCCTCGACTATGACAAGCTGACCCTCACCGTCGAAACCAATGGCGCCGTCACGCCGGACAATGCCGTGGCCTATGCCGCGCGCATCCTGCAGGACCAGCTCCAGGTCTTCATCAACTTCGAAGAGCCGCGCGAGCGTGCCGCCGAAGAAGCCAAGCCCGACCTGGCGTTCAATCCGGTGCTGCTAAAGAAGGTGGACGAGCTGGAACTGTCGGTGCGTTCGGCCAACTGCCTGAAGAACGACAACATCGTCTATATCGGCGACCTGATCCAGAAGACCGAAGCCGAGATGCTCCGCACCCCGAACTTCGGCCGCAAGTCGCTGAACGAGATCAAGGCCGTTCTCGCCGAAATGGGCCTGCATCTGGGCATGGAAGTGCCCGGCTGGCCGCCCGAGAATATCGAAGACCTCGCCAAGCGTTACGAAGACCAATACTGATCTTTTAGAAAGCCACTCCCATGCGTCACGGCAATCAAGGCCGCAAGTTCAACCGCACCGCCTCGCACCGCAAGGCGATGTGGGGCAACATGACCGCCGCGCTGATCAAGCACGAGCAGATCAAGACCACGCTGCCGAAGGCCAAAGACCTTCGCCCCGTGATCGAGAAGCTGGTGACCCTGTCGCGCCGCGGCGCCAAGGATTTGCACGCCCGCCGCCAGGCGCTGGCCCAGATCAAGGACGCCGACCAGGTGACCAAGCTGTTCGACGTGATCGGCCCGCGTTATGCCGGCCGTCCGGGCGGCTATACCCGCGTGCTGAAGGCCGGTTTCCGCCATGGCGACAATGCCCCGATGGCGATCATCGAGTTCATTGACCGGGACGAGGGCGCCAAGGGCCTGGATTCGGGTCCGGTGGAAGTGTCGGAAGACGCCGAAGCCTGATTTTCGCCAAACTCGCATTGAAAATGGGGCGGCAGAAATGCCGCCCTTTTTTTGCGCTCTTTTGTACGGTTGGGCGTTGTGACTTTTGATTTGGAACTTTTGAAAGGTCATAGCGATGCACAAATACTGGATTTGCCTGCCGATCTTGACCCTTGGCCTGGCCGCCTGCGGCCCCCGCGACAGCTGCGAGGTACCGGTGCAGCCCAAACTGCTGAGCGTCAATGACATGAGCCGCGAGCAAAAGGCCAACGCCCTGGGCGTCCCGCCGGACCGCATCCCCGTGGAGCAGCCCGTGGCCGAAAGCCCGGCCTCGCAGTCCGCCTATGCCGCCTATGTCGCTGAGCATAATCGCGCGGTCCAGACCGGCTACTGCGTCGACAACGAAGCCTACAAGGCGCGAAACATGAAGGATGAAATGAGCACCGTGGCCCGTGCCGTGATGGCCACCTGCCATGAAGGCGCGGAAGCCGATACGCTGGCCACCGTGCTCAAGTATCGTAACTGCGCGACGGGCAACAAATAGTATTGAACTGGTACAAGACTGTCGGGAGGCTGGGCGTGACGAAGACATTATCGATTGCGGTGGGCGCGTGCGCGTTGGCCGCGGTGGCCATCTATGCCGTGCCGGCGATGACGGCCGACACCAAGCCGGAGCCGCTGCGCCTGACGCCGCCGGCGCCGCGCGCGCTGCCCGCAGCACCCGCCTCGATGGGGCAGGTGCAGTTGACGTTTGCGCCCGTCGTGCGCCGGGTGGCGCCCGCCGTGGTCAATGTCTATTCCAAGTCGGTGGTGCAGGCCCAGGTCAATCCCTTCTTCAATGACCCGCTGTTCAGCCAGTTGTTCGGCAATCCCGAAATGCGCCAGCGCGTGCAGCAGTCTTTGGGCTCCGGCGTCATCGTGCGGGCCGACGGCTTGATCCTGACCAACAATCACGTGGTGGAAGGCGGCAACGAAATCACCATCGCCCTGTCCGACAAGCGCGAGTTCAAGGCCAAGGTGCTGCTGGCTGATCCGCGCACCGATCTGGCGGTGCTGAAGATCGATACCAGGGGCGAGCGTCTGCCGGCGGTGACCTTCGCCGATTCCGACCAGGTGCAGGTGGGTGATCTGGTGCTGGCGATCGGCGATCCATTCAATGTCGGCCAGACCGTCACCATGGGCATCGTGTCGGCCCTGGCGCGCACCCAGATTTCGGCCGGCGACTATCAGTTCTTCATCCAGACCGATGCGGCCATCAATCCGGGCAATTCCGGCGGCGCGCTGGTCACCACCGATGGCAAGCTGGCGGGGATCAACACCGCCATCTATTCGCGCAGCGGCGGCAGCATCGGCATCGGCTTCGCCATTCCCGCCAATCTGGCGCGGCGTGTGGTGGAAGGCGTGGAAGGCGCCAAGGCCGGGGCGACCGCCAGCGTGCGCCTGGCCTGGGTCGGAGCCAGCGGCCAGCCGGTCACCAGCGCCATCGCATCTTCGCTGGGTTTGCCCAAGCCTGGCGGCGTGCTGATCAAGGAGGTCTATCCCGATGGCCCGCTGGGCCGCGCCGGCGTGAAGTCGGGCGAAGTGGTGCAATCGGTGGACGGCGTGGCGGTGGACGATATCCAGTCGCTGAATTACCGCACCGCCACCCACAAGCCGGGCGACACCGTGAGGATGCATGTCGCGGCGGGCAAGACGGGACGCGACGTCACCGTCACCGTGGCATTGCCGCCGGAAAATCCGCCGCGCGACCTGCAGACCATCGCCGGACGCAATCCGCTGACCGGCGCCAAGGTCGAGAACATCTCGCCCGCCACCGCCACCGAGTTGCAGATGGACGTGATGGCCAAAGGCGTAGCCATCGTGTCGGTCAGCCCCACCGGAATCGCGGCCAATTACGGCTTCCAGCCCGGCGACATCGTGCGCAGCATCAACGGCGCCCCGATCAACCGGGTCACCGACCTGGTGCGGCTGCTGAACGGCACCAATCGCTGGGACATGGTGGTGGAGCGCGGCGGGCGCAAATTGAGTTTGTCGGTCGAGGGCTGATCATCACATTTGTGATGATCACGCTCATGATCGTGGCAGCAATGTGTTTGGACAATTGTTACCGCTTGTTGCCGCGATCAATTCTGCAGCAATTTCACGCTTGTAACGCGACCGCGCGCACCGAACCGCGTTAGGCCTTGTGCATGGGGGGCCATGCAAAGGGACTGAAATGAAAAAATTGTTTGTTGCGTCCGCCGCGGCTCTGATGCTCGGCACATTCGCGGCCCAGGCCGATACCTATGTTTCCGTGCTGGGCGGCCCGACCTTCGCGCCGGGCCTCAATGTGGGTGGCACCAAGAACGCCATGGATACCGGCTTCAATGTCGGCGCCCGCGTCGGCACCACCCTGGAGCGCTGGAACCTGCCGAACTTTTCGGTGGAAGCGGACGGGCTGTTCGGCCAGTCCACCTACAAGGGCACAAACAACGCCCGCCTGCAGACCAGCTCCTACATGGGCAACCTGATCTATCACGTGCCGATGGATTCGCCGTTCGGCGTCTATGGCGGCGCCGGCCTGGGCGCGGTCAATACCAATATCGACAATGGCGTGGGCAATCATGGCGGCTCCACCGTGCTGGGCTGGCAGGCCCTGGGCGGGGTGGAATATCGCGCCTCGGAATGGGCCAGCCTGTTCGCCGAGTACCGCTACCAGGATGCCCACAATGTGAATGCCGGCGGCCTGACCCAGGTCGGCAACCGCTCGAACAACCTGTCCTTCGGGGTGAAGTGGCACCTCTAAAAGGGACCTGAAAAAGAGGCCCCGCAGGACCACCCGCGGGGCCTTTTTTGTCTTATACAGGCCCCATGAGCGACCTGTTCGAATCCGGCGGCCTGGCTGACGACGCACCGCGGCCCTTGGCCGACCGGCTGCGGCCACAGGCCCTGGCCGATGTGGTGGGGCAGGACCATTTGCTGAACCCGGAAGGCCCGCTGGGCCGCATGGTGGCCAATGGCCGGCCGACCTCCATCATTCTGTGGGGGCCGCCCGGCACCGGCAAGACGACCATCGCGCGCCTGCTGTCCACGGCGTTCAACCTGCACTTTGAGCAATTGTCGGCGGTGTTCTCGGGCGTTGCCGACCTGAAGAAGACGTTCGAGGCTGCGCGCCAGCGCCGCCGCATGGGGCAGGGCACCCTGCTGTTCATTGATGAGATCCACCGCTTCAACCGTAGCCAGCAGGACAGTTTCCTGCCGGTGGTGGAAGACGGCACTGTCGTGTTGGTGGGCGCCACCACCGAGAACCCGTCCTTTGAACTGAATGGCGCGCTGTTGTCCCGCGCCCAGGTGCTGGTGCTGCGGCGGCTGGATGATGCAGCGCTGGAGCAGTTGTTGCAGCGGGCCGAGGCGCATTATGGCGAGCCGCTGAAACTGACGGACGATGCGCGCGCATCCTTGCGCGCCATGGCCGATGGTGACGGCCGCTATCTGCTCAACCTGGTGGAAGAACTCTCCAGCGTGAAGACGGTCAAGCTGCTGGATTCCGCGGCGCTGGTCTCGGCGGTGCAACGGCGCATGCCGCTTTACGACAAAAGCCGCGAAGAGCATTACAACATCATCTCGGCGCTGCATAAGTCCATCCGCGGCAGCGATCCCGATGCGGCGCTCTACTGGCTGGCGCGCATGCTCCAGGGCGGCGAGCAGCCTCTCTACATCGCCCGCCGCCTGGTGCGCGCGGCGGTGGAAGATATCGGCCTGGCCGATCCCGAAGCGGTGCATCAAGCGCTGGCGGCCAAGGATGTGTTCGACTTCCTGGGCTCGCCGGAAGGCGAACTGGCGCTGGCCCAGTGCGTGCTCTATCTGGCCAGTGCCCCAAAATCCAACGCGGTCTACAAGGCGCTGGGCGCGGCCAAGCGGGCGGCGCAGGAGCATGGCTCGCTGATGCCGCCGGCCCATATTCTCAACGCCCCGACCAAGCTGATGAAGAACCTGGGGTATGGCGCGGGCTACCAGTATGACCATGACGCCGAAGGCGGTTTTTCGGGGCAGAATTACTTTCCCGACGACATGGCGCGCGAACAGTTCTACAGCCCAAAAGATACGGGTTTTGAGCGCGAGATTGCCAAGCGGCTGGAATACTGGTCCAAGCTGCGGGCCAAGCGGGCAGAGGAGGGGTAAATGGGCATGTTGTTTTCGGTCGGGGTCGGCGGCGGTCTTGGCGCCCTGGCGCGCTATTACATCGCCGGCTGGCTTTCGCCGGTGGGCTCCGCTTTCAACTGGGGCATCTTCATCGTCAACATCACCGGCGGGCTGATGATGGGCCTGATCGTGGAAGCCAGCGCGCTGAAGCTGAACCTGTCGCCGGAGCTGCGCAGCTTCCTGACCGTGGGCATCCTGGGTGGCTACACCACCTTTTCCACCTTCTCGCTGGACAGCGCATTGCTGCTGCAAAAGGGGCAATACGGATTGGCCGCCGCCTATGTGATCGGCTCGGTTGCCCTGTCTATCGCGGCGCTGTTCGCCGGGCTGTGGATTGCGCGCGCCTTTTATGGCTGAGCTTCGCACCATAGACCCCGACGATGATGGCATCCGGATCGACCGCTGGTTCAAGCGGCATTATCCGCACGTCACCCACACCCTGCTGGAAAAACTGCTGCGCAAGGGCGAAGTGCGGCTGGACGGCAAGCGCGCCAAGGCGGCCGACCGCATCGCCGCCGGCCAGGCCATGCGCCTGCCGCCACAGGTGATCCATGCCAAGGCGCCCCAACGCGAAAAGCCCGAGGCCGAGACCAAGCATCCGCTGGCGACCAAGGACATGGGTAGCCTGGCCGACCGCATCCTCTACATGGACAAGCAGGTGATCGTGATCGACAAGCCGCCGGGGCTTGCGACCCAGGGCGGCTCGGGCCTGACCAAGCATGTCGACGGCATGCTGGAGTCCCTGCAATATGAAAAGCCGACACGGCCCAAGCTGGTGCATCGGCTGGACCGCGACACCTCTGGCGTATTGCTGATCGCGCGCACCGCATTGGCGGCGTCGGGCCTGTCGGCCAGCCTGGCGTTGCGCGACACTTCGAAGGTTTATTGGGCGCTGACCCGCGGCGTGCCGAAGCAAAAGAACGGCGTCGTCAAAGGCGCGCTGGCCAAGGAAGGCGGCCATGGCCCCCATGGCCGCGACGAACGCATGGCGATGACCGAAGAGGGCGAGGAGGGCGCGAAGTTCTCCCTCACCGAATATGCGGTGATGGCGACGGCCGGTACCGAATTTGCCTGGGTCGCGGCGCGGCCCATCACCGGGCGCACCCATCAGATCCGCGTGCATCTGGCCAGCCTGGGCACGCCCATCGTGGGGGACTTCAAGTATGGCGGCACGGATAGCCGCGGCAAGGGCGACATTGCCGACAAGCTGCACCTGCATGCCCGCAGCATCGATATCGGCCGCCCCGATGGCGGGCGGCTGCAGGCCACCGCGCCCCTGCCGCCGCACATGGTCAAGAGCTGGAAGCTGCTGGGCTTCAATCCCGACGACAAAAGCGATCCGTTCCCGCCCAAGAAGACCAAAAAGAAGAGATGAAGCGTTTCTACAAGGACGTCTCCGTCGCGCATGGCGTGAACGGTTTTGCGGTGCTGCTGGACGGCAAGCCGGTCAAGACACCGGGCCGCCGCGCGCTGGCATTGCCGACCGAACAATTGGCGGCCGCCATCGCGGTGGAATGGCAAAGCCAGGGCGGCGAGATCATCGCCACCACCATGCCGCTCCTGCGGCTGGCCAACACGGTGATCGACGGCGTGGTGCTCAATCCCGGCGATGTGGTCACCGCGATCCTGCGTTTCGGCGAGAACGATCTTCTTTGTTATCGCGCCCACCAGCCGCCGGAGCTGGTGAAGCGCCAGGCGCAAGGCTGGGACCCGTTGCTGGACTGGGTGCGCCAGCGTCACGGCGCGGTGATGAAAGTCGCGGAAGGCTTCAGCCATGTGGACCAGTCGCCCGACGCCCTGGGCGCATTGCGCCAGGCGCTGGAAGAGTTTGATCCATTTACCCTGGCGGCGCTGCACGTCATCGCCTCCATCACCGGCAGCACGGTGCTGGCGCTGGCGGTGGCGGAAGGCTTCATCCCCGGCGCCCATGCCTTCCAGCTTTCGCGGATCGACGAGACCTATCAGGCGGAAAAATGGGGCGAGGATGCCGAAGCGCAGAAACGCGCCGCCCTGTTAGCGCATGAACTGGACAAGGCGGTCGAGCTGATTGCGGCGGTAAGAGGGTGATGGCTCGGTATTGGGCAAGTAAGCCATCGCTGCCTTCTGCTTCAGCAGAAGAGAAGTCCACAGGCGAATATCAAAAGCTCTCGGAGTTGTCAGAGGCTCTTAGAGGGATAACTATTGATCAAGGTGCGCCCGATATTGTGGGTGGCTTCGAAATGATTTGCGCGCTTCAATTCCACTACATGAATTTTGTCAGAATTATTGATCGGAAGATTGAACGATTAATTCCTCATGACACACCTGATGAGCGATTTGAGGCGGTGGCCTATATAGGGCGTGTCGGTCAGTTCGACTATTTTACCAAGTCGGCGTTTGTCGCAAAGCTGCGAGGCACCGATGATTTTGAAGGGCTCACTTGGGCCGCCTATTTGCTTCCTTTTCGTCACAAATATTCAGCGCATCGCGACAGGGATAAGCCAAAAAAAGGCGAAGAGGGAAGTTTGTCAGGCGAACTATCTCTGGGAGCCTTAGGCGGGCATCTTTTTACTCAAAAAAGTGCGGGCGCCATTCCACATCAGGCGGCCCCTTATGATCGCGAAGCCGAAGGTGCCAGGCAGTACGAGTGGTCCAATCCAGCGTATGAAATTCCAGGCACAAGCAAACTATTTATACCCCAGCTGCATCATCCCTATTTGATCGACGAATTTATCCAATTCATGTCATGGCTGATTCAAGCGGCTAAGGCCCTACCGCGAGAATGATGGAGCGCAAGGTCCCGCTGCGAAGCCGCAACACGCTGGAGAGCCGGCTCTGGGCCCGGCTGCGGACGCTTGACGGCACGCGCTTCCGTCGCAAGTCGCCGTTCAAGACCTTCACCCTGGATTTTGTCGAACATGACGCCAGGCTGGTGATCAGCCTGGAAGACGGCGAGCCGGGCAAACGTTCCGTCCATATTGTCCGCGACCGGCTGCTCAGCGAAGCCGGTTACGTGATCCTGCGGCTGTGGCGGCGCGAGGCCGAGCGCGACCTGCATTCCGCTGTCCATCGCATCCGGCTGGTGCTGGAAGACCTGACGGCGCCCGACTCAGTGTAGTTTCGCCCTGGCTGAAAAGGGGGCGTCATGGCTGAATCATCGGGGCCGCAATGGTGCGCGCGTTTTCCGCCGTCCAAGTCGCTGGACGACCTGGTGCCGGATTTCAGCGATGCGGTGCGCGCCTTCTTGTCCCAGCTGTCCAAGGCCGGCGCCTCGGTTTCCATCGCCGACACCTACCGTCCGCCCCAACGCGCTTACCTGATGCATTGGTGCTGCATGATCGGCGGTAGCGGCCAGGATCCTCACGCCGCGCCGCCCATGCCGGGCGTGAACATCGACTGGACCTGCGGCGGATCGATCGTCAAGGCGCGCGCCGCGGCCAGGCAGATGATGACGGGCTACCAGATCAAGTTTCCCGCCGCGCTGGAAAGCCGCCACACCCAGCGCCGTGCCATCGATATGACCATCGGCTGGAAAGGCACCCTGAATATCCGCGACTTCAACGGCCAGAGCCATGCGATTTCCGGCGGGCCGCAGAACGGCTCCCATCCGCAATTGATCGCGGTGGGCGCAACCTATGGCGTGTTCAAGCTGGTCAGCGATCCGCCGCACTGGTCGGATGACGGGCATTGAAAAGTCCTCACCCTGAGCTTGTCGAAGGGTGATGCCCTCATGCTTCGACAGGCTCAGCATGAGGAATGTTAGATCCCGTCGATAACCGGACGCGCCGCCAGCCGCGCCACCTTGCGCGCGGCATGCTCGATATGATCCAGCCGCCGGCCCAGCACTTCCATCGCCGCGCTGCCATGCATCCCCGCCAGGCTGTCGCGCAAAGGTACGGCGGCATCGACGCCTTCCGCGCCGCCCTCGGGGCTAAGCAGCGCCGTCACCCGCGCGCGCGTCGCGGCGATGGCCGCCTTCGCCGCCGGGGCATCCAGGTCCTGCGCCCGCAATTTCACCAGCACCGGCATGGAGGAAAGGTCAGACGCCAAGAGGTAATTGGCGCCCAGCAGTTCGCCCAGCGACGCCAGTGCGCGGCGGTTGGTATTGGGCTCGTCCGCCAGGCGGCGAATGGCGCCGGACAGTTGCGCCACCGCTTCCAAGGTCTTCTTGCGCGCCAGCCGGTAGCGCTGCGAGGAATGTTTCAGCCGCAGCGCCGCTTCGGCAAAGCCGGCATCGGCCGCCAGCAGGCCCCGCACCGTGTGGGGCAGGTCGTCCCGCTCCCAGTGGGGCAGAAGGTAACTGAAGGCCCAGCTCAGTCCCGCGCCGATCAGGGTATCAACGATGCGTTCGAAGAATTGCGGATGCACTAGCGGATCGACGAAGTGCAACAGCAGCAGCGACGAGATCGAGGCGCCCACCGCCGTCACCCGATACGCCACCAGGCCATAGGCATGGCTGGTGCCCACCGCCAGCACGATGAACAGCAGCAGCACCGGGGCGGGCAAAGTGTTGATGAAGGTTACCGCAAGGGCGCAACCGATCAGTGTGCCGGTGACACGGTCCCAGCGGCGCTGGCTGGTGACGCTGTAATTGGCGCGCATGATCAGGGCGATAGTGAGCAGCACCCAGTTGGCATGGGCGAAGCGGGGAAAGATCAATGTCAGTCCCAGTCCCACCGTCATGGCCAGGGACAGGCGAATGGCATAGCGCAGGGCGGGGCTATGCCAGCGAAACTGGTTCAGCAGCACGGAAATGCCGCGCGGCGAATCCTGGCGAAACAGGTCCAGGTCCAGTCCCGCTGCCAGGGTGGAAGGCTCGGTGGCGTTGTCCAGCACCGTGGCGAGGGTGGCGATGTAGCTGTCGGCCAGCACCAGCTTGTTGGTGGTGGCGGTGAAGGCGTGCACGATCGGATCGTCCGGTGTGGCCGCATGCGCCTGCGCCACCGCATCCTGCAACTGGCGCGCATCCTCGGCATGGCGCAGGGGCGTGGTGTGGCCATGGCGGAAGCGCAGCGCCAGGGTGAGGCGCTCCACTTCCTCCGCCATCTGGCCGACGAACTTGTTCAGCCGCCACATCAGCTCGCGCTGCGGCGCATGGCGCAGCGCGTCCAGGTCCGCGTCCGATGACAGCACGGTCTCGAACGCGTCCAGCAGGGCAATCAGCGTGTCGATGCGCTTGAGCTGCATCCGGTGCGAACGGCGCGCGAAAAGACTGTCGCGCGCCGCCTGCAGCCGGTCGGCCAGCGCGGCATGGGCATCGATCAGGGCGCGGAAGGCGCCATGGCCGGTGGTGTCGGGATTGTAGAGGGCCGCCTTGGCCCGCAGGTACGCGGCGAAGGCGTGCATCGCTTCGGCCAGCAGCAGCCGGCGGCCCCGGTCATCGAACAGCCAGGCGATGACCACGGCATAGACGGTGTAGCCGAACGCGCCCAGCACCGTCAGCATCAGATGGTCTGCGACGTCGGATGGGGTGTCGAAGCTCTGGCCCATGGCGAAGACGAAGGCCAGCACACTGGTCATCGCCAGGCTCATCACCCATTTGCCGTAAGCCGAGATCAGTCCGGCCCACAGCCCGACAAAGGCGGTGGCGATGATGAAGGCCGTGGTGTCGAAGCGCGCAAAGCCCGACAGGCCGGTGAAGAACATGGTGCTGAAAAAGGCGAAGCCCATGATCCAGGCTTTCTGGCGCAGGGGATCGGTGCGGTCGCTGATAGAAACGCAGACCGCGCCGCTGGCGGCGGCCACGGCGGCGGTAAAGCCCAGCCCCCAGCCGATGGTGACCCCAGTCAGCCCCACCCCGATGGCCACGGACAGGCCATTTTCGATATGGGCCCGGAATACGGCCAGGGAAATGGAGCGGGGAAGGGAAGCCATCTTGTGCGGAGAATAGGGCTGACTATGTTAGATGCGAGCTTTTCTTTTGCCGCAGGAGATGTGTGTGAGCGACGATATTACCTCCATGCGGGTGCATGTGCATGGCTTTGTCCAAGGCATCGGCTTTCGCGACTTCCTGGTGATGGCCGCGCAGCAGCAGAATCTGGACGGCTGGGTGCGCAACCGCTCCGATGGATCGGTGGAGGCCCTGGTTTCCGGGTCCACCAAGGCGGTGGAGATTTTCGTCACCAACGCCACAAGGGGCCCGCAGGGCGCCAAGGTCAGCGCGGTGGACCTTCACAACAGTGAACCGCCCGCCGAAAAGGGCTTTATCCGTAGGCCTTCGCTTTAGCGCGGTCGTTTCAGTTCGCGAAAAGCGGACACTGCGAAGACCAGCAAAGCGATCAGGCTGAGCAGGCTGCCGATGCCCACCAACGGCTCCAGTGCGGTGTTGCCTGTGTTGAGCATGATCGCAAGGGACGGGATCATGATTGCCACGCCCAGGGTGGCGCAACCGTAATTGATCCAGGCCAGGCGCGCTGAGAAAGTCTCGCGGGTCAACGCATAGAAGGCGCCATAGATTGCCATGGTCACCCAGCCCAGCAAATTGAGATGGGCATGCGCTGGCGCCAGCGCGAAATTCTGCGACACCGCCATGGCGATGCCCCAGCACATTCCCATTGCGAGAAACAAAGCACCTGTCATGAAGAAAGCAGCAGATACACGCGGCATGAAATTCCCCCTTTTGAAATGACTAGCCGAAAATCTTCCTGAAGCTCTGCATCAGCGCCACATCTACGTCCGCCATGGACACCTGGATCCCCAGGTCCGCCAAACTTGTGACGCCATGGGCGGTGACGCCACACGGCACGATGCCGGAGAAATGCGACAGGTCCGGCTCCACGTTCAGCGCCACGCCGTGCAGGGTGACCCAACGCTTGATGCGAACACCGAGCGCCGCGATTTTATCTTCCCGCATGCCGCGCTGGACCCAGATACCGACACGCCCCTCGCGCCGTTCGCCCTTGACGTTGAACTGCGCCAACGCCTCGATCAGCCATTGCTCCAGGTCGCGCACATAGGCGCGCACATCCGGCGTGCGGGTCTTCAGGTCCAGCATGACGTAACCCACGCGCTGGCCCGGCCCGTGATAGGTGAACTGGCCGCCGCGCCCGGTGCGGTAGACCGGAAAGCGCGCGTCCAGAAGATCGGCGTCGTTGGCGCTGGTGCCGGCGGTGTAGATGGGCGGGTGCTCCAGCAGCCAGACCTGTTCGCCGGCCGTGCCATCGGCGATGGCGGCGGCGCGGGCTTCCATGGCGGCCAGCGCCTCGGGGTAGGGCACCGGCTGGTCGCTGATCTTCCACTCGGGCTGGGTCTTTACGGGGGCGTCCAAATTAAGCTTTCCGAAACCATGTTCCGGCAGGCTGGCCGGGCTTCCACCAATGTAAGGCCACCGCCCATGGCGTCCAATGTCGATAATGTCAAAGTCGAGATCTCGGTCGTGCTGGGCCGCTCGGTGATCCCCATGCACCAGCTGCTGCGCATGGGCCGCGGCGCCGTGATCGAGCTGGATACCCACCAGGACGACCCGGTGACCATCCTGGCCAACGACAAGCCGGTGGCGAAGGGCGAAATCCAGATCCAGGGCGACAAGATCGCGGTGTCCGTGGTTGACCTGCTGAAGGGCTATTAATACGTCGTATTTGACGTATAATTATTTATTCCCCACCTGAAACTTGCATTTTAGCCCCTCCGGGCATACCTCTCTGAACCTGAGAGGGCCTGATGCTTCCCCTTGTCCTGAACCCCGTCAATCTCAAGACCGGCCTGGCCGGCCGTGGGCCTGAGCGCGACCGTAGGGCCGCCTTGCTGGCCGAGGCGGGGGTGGAAGTGCGGCTGCTGCCCGAGCCGGTCCCTGACGATCTTCTGGCCTCCCTGCAGGTCCTGTTCGTCGCCGGGATCCCCGAGGGGGAGGCCCGAGATATCGCCACCCGCGCCCGGAAACTGGGCGTGCTGGTCAATGTCGAGGACGTGATGCCCCTGTGCGATTTCCACGTTCCCGCCATGGTGCGGCGAGGCGAGTTGCTGCTGACCGCATCGACCGGCGGGCATGCGCCGGGCTTGGCCCGCGCCCTGCGCGAAACCCTGGCCGACCAGTTCGGCCCGGAATGGACCTTGAGACTTAAGGAATTGGGACTGGCGCGCGCCAAGTGGCGCAGCCAGGGGCTTTCGCCCCGTGAGGTTTCCCAGAATGTGCGCGAGATGATCGCGCGGATGGGCTGGCTATGAGCAGCGTGACTGTCATTGACACCAAGCGCGGTCTGCGTCCGCACACGATCGAGGAAAATCCCGCGCACCTGAAAGAGCTGCAGGACAAGGCGGCGGGCCGCGATGCGCATGGCATTCTGGAGCTGGCCCTGACCGGCGAGTTCGCCGGCAAGACCGCTGTGGTTTCGTCGTTCGGCGCCGAAAGCGCCGTGCTGCTGAAGCTGGTGGCCGACATCGATCCCAATACGCCCATCCTGTTCCTCAACACCGGCAAGCTGTTCGGCGAGACCCTGCGGTACCGCGACCGTTTGCAGGACGTGCTGGGCCTGGGCGATGTGCGTTCGCTGTCGCCATCTCTGGAAGATCGCAACCTGAAGGACCCCGAAGGCAGTCTCTGGTCGACCAATGCCGATGCCTGCTGCGATTTCCGCAAGACCATTCCCCTGGCGCGCGCGCTGGCTCCGTTCCGGGCGCAGGTGACGGGCCGCAAGCGCTTCCAGACCCGCGAGCGCGCCGACATGCTGCCGGTGGAATTCCATGACGGCCGCTACCGGTTCAATCCGCTTTGGCAGTGGGACCTGCAGCAGCTGGAAGCCTTCGCCGAACGCAACAAGCTGCCGCCCCATCCCTTGGTCGAGGACGGCTATCCATCCATCGGCTGCATGCCCTGCACCCGCCGCGTCCAGGCAGGCGAGGATTACCGGGCCGGCCGCTGGGCGGGCTTGGACAAGGATGAGTGCGGCATCCACCTGACCGATGGCGGCGGAATTTAAACCGGCCGCAACATTGCGGAACTTTTAGCCAAACGGTGAGTTTCCACTGCGGAGGGCCGGACTGCCTTGGAGTTTTCCAGGGTATTCCTCGCCATTGTGAAAGGAAACCTATGAAAACCTCGCTGAAAATCCTGCTGACCGCCGGCCTGCTGTGCGGTGCGGGCATGTCCGCCACCGTCCCGGCTGCTGCCCAGCCCAGCGGCTTCTCGTTCCGGATGGGTGATATCGGCTTTGCTTATGACGACGGCTATTATGACCGTTCGCATCGCTGGCACGCCTGGCGCCATCAGCGCGAACGCGACTGGTATCGTGCCAATTACCGCAATCATTATCGCGGCTATCGCCATGACCAGGACCGGGACGGCATTCCCGACCGTATGGACCGCGACCGGGACAATGATGGCGTTCCGAACCGGTACGACAACCGTCCTAACAATCCCTATCGCCGCTAAGCGGTACCGGATTTGAATGAATCCCCGCGGGAGCGATCCCGCGGGGTTTTTTCATTTCAGGGCGTCGGCGATTTCGATCAGGATCGGCACCATCGAGGCGACCAGCGACAGCGCCATGGCGATGTTGAACAGCCGCAGAGCGGTGTGGCTGCGCAGCCAGCGGCGGATGCCGGCGCCAAAGGCGGCCCAGGTCAGGGTGCTGAAGATGCTGACCACCAGGGAGACGGCGGCGATGATGGCGACCTCCAGATACAGCCGCCCGCTTGCCGTGGTGTAGGCCGAGATCGCGCCCACCGCCATCAGCCAGGCCTTGGGATTGATCCACTGGAAAGCGGCCGCCTGCAGGAAGGTAAGGGGCTTGTCCTTGCCGCGGCTTTCCTTTGTGGAATCGCTGCGCGCGATCTGGAACGCCATCCACAGCAGATAGGCGCAGGAGATGCTCTTCATCCCCAGCTGCAGCAGCGGCGAGGCCAGCAGGATGGAGGCCAGGCCAAGCCCGACCAGAAAGATCATCACCGGAAAGCCCAATGTGACGCCGGCCGCATGGGGCAGGGTGCGCGCCAGCCCGAAGCGCGAACCGGACGAGGCCAGCATCGCGTTGTTGGGGCCGGGCGTGAAAGCCATGACCGTGGAAAAGATCAGTACGGCGATCAGGGTCTGGAGTGACATGGCCCGAAGCTAGGTCAAAAGCCGCCGCTTGAGGTCTGACGGCGTTGCATGATGGCTATTCGTGCAAGCTGCCTATTTCCAGTAAGGGGACTTTTTGGCGAAGTAGGCCTTGGGAATTGTGGCGTACATGACCAGGTTCAGGTCCACCGCTTCGGCCAGGCCGTAATCCAGCGCGGTGCTGGACAGCGAATAGGATTCCTGCGGGGTCAGGCCGTACCGGGCGCCCAGGAATTTCGCCGTCTCCTTGATGGTGTTGGACAGCGCCACGTCCAGGTCATGATCCATGCCGAAGACGTAGAAATTCTGCTTGTCCTCGGCATAGGGCATGGTCATCGCCGCCCCTTCGCCCTTGTGCAGGACGAACTCCAGGGTCGCGGTCATGGAGGATTCCAGCGCATTGCCGCTGACTTCGCCGTCGCCTTGCGATGCATGGGGATCGCCGGCGGCGAACAGCGCGTCCTTCACCTGCACCGGCAGGTACAGGGTCGAGCCGGCCTGCAATTTCTGGAAGTCGATATTGCCGCCATAGATGCCGGGCGCGCGGCTGGGAATGGCGCTCGTCGGCGCCACCGCCATGGTCCCCAGAAAGGGCCGCAACGGAAAGCTGATGCCCGGCTTGAAATGCGCCATCCTGGAATCGTACTTGATGGTGCGGGAGCTGGGCGTGTCCTTGGGCAGAAGGTCGGGCGCGGCGCCCACGCCGTTGCCGGCATTGTTGACGCCATAGCCGACACGCGGCGTCACCGCCTTGATGCGCACTTCCAGCATGTCGCCGGGCTGGGCGCCCTCGATGGCGATGGGCCCGGTCAGGACATGGCCGCCGAAACTCTTGTCATAAGGAATTTTCGCGATCGCGGCGGCGTCTTTCAGCACGTCCTTCTCCGCGATGCCGTCCGCGGCGAAGAACGTGACCGGATCGCCAGTGGTCAGCCCGCCATGCGAGACCGTATCGATCACCACCGTGTCGCCGCTTTTGATCTTCAGCACCGGCGCAAAGTCAGGCGACAACACACTGCGATGCACCGTTTGCGGGGTGGAAGGCAGGTGATGGGTCGCAGCCGCGACCGGCGCGGGCGCCAGCAGCATCAACGCGGCAACATAGTGGCGCATGCTATTTCTTGCGCGGCTTGACGTCGAACTGGATTGTCTTGCTGCCGGCGGCTGTCAATTCCCTGGAGCCGGACGGGACATCGTTGGTTTTGAGGATGTAAGCCACGATATCGGCATTGGTCGCCGGCGACAGGCTGCCGGGACGATCCAGCGGCATGGCGGTGGCGATATAGTCGAAGAACGTCTCCAGGCTGGAGCCCGAATAGTAAGGCATGATGCGGCCCACCAGCGGCGGGATCTCAAAAGTGCCCATCAGGGTGGCGCCGTGGCAGCGCGAGCAATTCTGCATGTAGGCGGTACGGCCGCGATCGGCCTGGGCGTCGGTATAGGCCCCGTCCCAGATCGAGCTTCGCGCCTGCGCCGCGCCACTCGCCAACACCAGAATCGCCATTGCCATCATCTTGGTTCGCATGGTGCTTCTCTCAGGCCGGACGGGTGGGGAAACGCGACATCAGTTCCTCGACAACCTTGACCGCGGTTTCGGCTTCGGCGCGGTTGGGGATCTCGTTGCTGTTCTTCCAGCTTTTGGCGAACATTTCGGGGCCGATCTGGATCACCATCACCCCATCGCTCTTGGAGCGTGTCTCGACATTGCGATAGGTCAGGCCGTAATTCACCTCCGGCTGAGGAATCAGCCATTCGGTCTGGCCGCGCACCGGGATCATCGACTTGTCGCGCCACCAGTCATGCGCCGCATAGCCGGGGCAGTTGATGATGACCTTTTCGGGCAGGTGCCCCAGCTCGGACGGGGAGTGGAAATCGCGCATCACGATCTTGCCGCCACGGGAGAAGAACTCGGTTGTCAGCAGGTGGCCATACTCGCTGAAGTTCCAGAACATCTTGGTGGAGTGGCGGGCATATTTGACGCCTGGGAAGGGATTGAGCTCCGGGGTCAGCACTTCGGGGATGGAGGTGATGTCGCCGATCCGGTTGCCCATGTCATAGAAGACCGGCGCCGGCTCGCCGTTCGCCATCGGAATTGGCGCGGGCGGCGGCGCGTCGAACGGGGTGTCGGACAATTCGTAATGCTCGCTCCAGGCGATGGGACTGCCTGCCATGCCCATATAGGGGCGGAAATTCTTCCACGAGGTGCGGACCATCTGCTCCCAGATGTCGCCCAGGCCGGGCTGCGCTTCCGACGCCAGCGCGACCGTGCCCGGACCCCAGACGCCGTTGGCGCGATAGGAGCGGGTGCGGGGCAAAAGTTCGCGGGTGTAGATGGTGACTTCCATGCCGGCGCGTAATGCCTGCACCGCCGTGGTCAATCCGATCACGCCGCTGCCGACCACCGCGATCTTGCGGGGCGCGAACGACATGGCCTTCTGCACCTGCATGTCGGCCGAGCCCCAGGACAGGCACCAGCCGCTGCCGTGATGGCCGTAATTGTGAATTACCGTGGCGTCCCCGACCTGCTCGACCGTCAGGTTGGGGCCCTTTGTGCGGAAGGGCCGGATGCAGCATTTGATGTCATAGATGCGGTCGGCATGGGCCCGGATCGGCACCAATTGCGCCCGCTGCGCCATGGCGGGCTGGGATGTTGCGCCAAGTCCGGCCAGGCCGCCCAGCGCAAGCGACTGCTTCAACAGATGCCGACGATCCATATGCCCCACCCCAATCACGCGTCTCCAAACCGTAGTCCGGGCGCGCTGTGGCCGCAACTCGGACTGGGGGGTGTGTGAGACAGAAAAACGCAGCGATGAAGAAGTTGACGATGCCCTTGCTTGGCGCAGCCGCCTTTAAGATGCTGGTGCGCGGGCGGCTCTTCATTCATTCGCGCCGCGTTGCGGCGTGAATGAATGGTGCGGTCGAGAAGACTCGAACTTCCACGGGTTGCCCCGCTACCACCTCAAGGTAGTGCGTCTACCGTTCCGCCACGACCGCACAGTCCGATGGGAAAAATCCCGGTAGGACCGGGGGTTTAGCAAGCGCGCCGGTTAAGAGCAAGCGGCCGGAAAAAGCCTTTAAAGCGCAAATCCCGCAGGCTTTTGGCCGGCCTGCCGGGCCTCCCACATCCGCTGGTAGGCCGCCTCGATGCGCCGGCGGAACAGGTCGGTGTCGAACAGCGGGCATTGGCGGGTGAGGCGGCCTTTGACCGCCGCCAGCGCCTGCGGATCGGTCGCCAGCCGGACGGCCAGCGTTTCAAATTCCTGCTCCGACTGGGTCACCAGCTCCGGCAGGTTCGCCGCCATCAGCAGGCTGGTGGCGACACGGCCGGGGAAGGTGCTGCCGGTCTGGGTCACAATCGGCACGCCCGCCCATAGCGCATCGCTGCCGGTGGTGTGGGCATTGTAGGGCAGCTGGTCCAGGAACAGGTCGGCCACGCTCAGCCGCGCCAGGTGCCTTTCGGGCGGAAGATGCGGGGCATAGAGAATGCGCTCGGGCGCCACGCCATGGGCCTGCGCGTGGCGGGCAATGTTCTGCGCCAGCGGCGGCGGGCCCTGCAGCAGCCACAGCACGCTGCCTGGCGCCTTTTGAAGGATGCGCATCCAGCACGCGAAGGTGTCGGGTGTCAGCTTGTAGACGTGATTGAAGTTGCAGAACACAAAGCCCGCGTCCGGCAATCCGGCCTCGGCGCGGGTGGGAATGGGCGCCATGGGACGGCCCCGGTCGTCATTGGCCTGGTAGCAGCCGGCCCCTGAGTCATTAAAAAGGGTCACCACCGCTTCTTCATAGAAGCGCTCTTCGCCTTCCGGGATCACCACCCGGTCCGCGATGATGTAATCCATATAGGGCGCGCCCAGGGTGCCGGGGAAACCCAGATAGTTGACCTGCACCGGCGCGGATCGCAGCGCGAAGACGCCCATGCGGGGCCGGCCGAACCAGCCATTGAGATTGACCAGTATGTCGATGCCGGCGTCCCGGATTTTCTGCGCCGCGTCAGGATCGCTGAGGCCGCCGATATCGATCCATTCGTCAAAGGCGCTTTTCAGCCGCGCGCTCATCGCGTCGGTGCCGGCGCTGCCATTGTCCACGGCGATCACCTGGAATTTCTCGCGGTCATGGCGCTCATACAGGCCCGCCATCAGGATGGCGGTGGCCTGTTCGCGGAATTCGCCGGACAGATATCCGAGGCGGATCTTGCCGCCGGCCTTGCGCGCAAAGGCGGGCGCCGCGTCGGCCGCCGGGGGATGCATGGCGGCGGCGAAAATGCGCGCGCAGGTCTGGCTGTCGGCGGGACTGTCCGACAGCGCCTGGAACATGAAGGGCCGCGCCACCGGCAAACCGGCGCGCACGCCTTCGATCAGGCGCGCTTTCTCTGCTGCGAAATCGCTCCAGTCCGCCACCTGCATCTTCAGGTGCAGCACGCCGCCTTGCAGGAACGGCATGTCCGGCGCCAGCGCCAGCGCCCGCTGCAGATCTGCGATGGACCGCGTATAATCCTCGCTGGTATCCCAGCGCGCATGGCTCCAGCGCGTATAGCCGCGATTGTTCAGCGCCTCGATGTGGTTGGGGTTCAGCGCCAGGACCTTGTCATAGGCCTCCAGCGCGTCCATGGCGCGGCCGCTATCGCCCAGGATCGCGCCCCGGCGGAACAGCGCCTGGATGTCGCCAGGATTGAAACGAAGCGCCTGTTCATAGCTGGCCAGCGCCTCATCGGTGCGAAACAGCGATTGCAACGTGTTGCCGCGGTTGGTCCAGGTATCGGCATCGGGCGCGATGGCCAGCGCCCGGTCGTAATGTGCCAGCGATTCGGCGAAGCGCCCCATCAGGTTCAGGATATTGCCGGCATTGACCAAGACGCCGGCATGGCGGGGATTGAGCGCCAGCGCCGACTGCATCATCGCCAGTGCTTCCTCGAGCCGGCCCTGTTGCACCAGAACGACGCCCAGCATCTGCCGCGCCGCCAGCATGCGCGCGTCCACCGCCAGCACCTGGCGATAGAGCTGCTCGGCTTCGACCAGCTTGCCGCGCTGGTGAAGGACAAGGCCCTGGTTGTAAACGTCCTGCAATCGCTTTCCTTCGCTTGCACCTTGCGGCGTTAGGCTTAAAATCGGTCTTCATGCCGCTTCCCGCCGACATTACCGTGGTGATGACATCGTGCAACCGCCACGATCTGCTGGCGCGCACCCTTGAGAGTTTTCGCGCGCATGAAACAGAAGGCCGGGTGGCGCGCATCCTGGTGGGCGAGGACGGCGATGCCGATCCCGGGGAGGTCTGCCGCCGGTTTGGCGCGGAATATTTCCGCACCGGAGAACGGGTAGGCCAGATCAAGCTGATCGACCGGCTCTATTCCATGGTGGAGACGCCCTATATTTTCCACCTGGAAGACGACTGGCTTTTTGACCGTTCCGGCTTCATGGAAAAAAGCCGCGCCCTGCTGGAGGCCGACCCCAAAACCTTGCTGGTCTGGCTCCGGGCCTGGGACGACACGTTCGAACACCCGGTGGGCTATGCCGCGCCCGACCGCAGCTGGGGCCAGATGGCTTTCGATTTCTGCGGCTTCTGGCACGGCTTCACATTCACCCCATCGCTGCGGCGGCTCAGCGATTACCGGCTTCTGCCGGGCGGTGGCTTCCAGCATTTGCCGCGCACGATATTCGTGAAAGCCTACAAGCCGGCCGCGGCGCTGCGCTTCGAAATCGAAGCGAGCATTTTTTACCGCAACCTGGGCTATCGCGCCCTGATCCTGGATGAAGCCGGTTACGTGCGGCACATCGGCGGCGAGCGGCATGTCAAACATCCCGCGGATGCGGCGAACGACCTGAGCGGGATGCGGCGCAATGGGCCGTGCCCCTGTGGTTCGGGCATGAAGCTGAAACATTGCCACGGCGCCCTGGCTTGAGCCTTGCCTGAACCTCGTGGCCTGCCGCACACTCGGGCCAACAAGAATATTGGGGCGGTCATGCGAAAATTTGTTCTGGCCTTTCTGCTGTTGCCCGCCGCCGCGCTGGCACAGACCGCCAATCCGCTGCCCAAGCCCGAGCTGACGGAAATCTGGTCCCCGGTGCCGCCCAAGGTGGAGCCGGGCAAGGTGCCGGGCCAGCCGCCGTCGGACGCCATTACGCTGTTCAACGGCCGCGACCTGTCAGGCTGGGAAGGTGGCAAGGGCGGGCCGGCGGGGTGGGCGGTGGAGAATGGCGAACTGGTCGATGTGCCCAAGGCCGGTGACATCCGCACCACCCAGGTGTTCGGCGACATCCAGCTGCATGTGGAATGGATGGTTCCGGTCTTGCCGCCCGATCGCAAGGGACAGGATCGCGGCAACAGCGGCATTTACCTCCAGGGCCTGTATGAACTGCAGGTGTTGGACAGCTATGACAACCCGACCTACGTCAACGGCGCGGCGGGCTCGATCTACAAGCAGTCCGCGCCGCTGGTGAATGCGCTGAAGCCTGCGCCCAACTGGCAGGCCTATGACGTGATCTATTATGCGCCGCGCTTTTATAATGACGGCACCCTGGCGGAGCCGGCGCGTGTGACCGTTTTCCTGAACGGCGTATTGGTGCAAAGCAATTTCCCGATCAAGGGCCCGACGGAGTATCGCGGCATCCCGGTCTACAAGCCGCATGGCGACGGACCGATCTTGCTCCAGGCGCACAACAACCCCGTGCGCTATCGGAATATCTGGGTGCGGAAGCTTTAGCTGCGCAAGCCCTCATGCTTCGACAAGCTCAGCATGAGGAATTCCTCACCCTGAGCTTGTCGAAGGGTGAGGCCGGCGCTAACCGGCGTAATAGAGATTCAGCGGCAGGTCGCTGTTCTGGACCCGGTAAAAGGTCTGCAGCATCATCGCCACGATGCGCCCCGTGCCGGGCGCCAGCCGGTCCTGCACCGCCGAGCGGACAACGCCGAACATGCCCGCGGTCTCCGGATCGTTCAGATTGGGACACTCAAATCCCATGCTCCAGTCAGCGAAGACTCGGGTTGGAATTTCGCGGTCCAGCAGGATGCGCGGATCGGTATGGCGGCGGTCCGCCGCGATGCGGGTGTACAGCTCCCGGACGCTGCGCTCTTCGCCTTCCAGCATCTGCAGGAAGCCGCCATCGATGTGCAGCAGGAGGCCGGTGATCCCCAGCAGCGCATTGTTGGCGCGCGAAGCGGTCAGGATATTGTCCAGCGCGCTGGGGGGCAGTTCGCTGGAAGGATTGCTGACATAAAGAAGCTGGCGCATGGGGCCAGCTTCGGTCTTCTGGATTGAAAGAAAGTGAAGGCCGCCAACGCTTTTGCGTTAAGACGGCCTTCGTACTTCCTACCGATTCCTTACTGCGCGGGCGCCGGAGCGGCCGGGGCCGCCGCAGGTTCCGCAGGCGCGGCCGGGGCAGCTTCAGCGGGGGCGGCCGGGGCGGCTTGGGCGGTGGCGGTCGGCTTTACCGGTTCGGGATTTTCCGCTTCCCGGATGGCCTTGTGCTCGGCGCGGCGTTCGGCCGCTTCCCGGGCCTGGTCCATGAAACGGTTTTGCGCCACCGCCGGAATCGCGGAAACACTGATCAACAATAACGCTACACACGTACGGGTTTTCATGGCGCTCCTCATTCTTTGTTCCCCCCGTTATCTGATGGAAAAAAGCTGCCATGAGTTTTGCGATTCCGCAATCGCGTTTGTATTTTTGCTGCAGTGCAGTTAAGGCGTTCCCTCCATGCCCCTACACATCATCAAGCTATGCGTCGGCTGCGACAGCCTTTCGGAACTTGCCGCCTGGCAGAAACAAAGGCTCAAGGAAAAGCGCGCCAAAGGCCAGAAACCCGAGCTTGTTCACGTGACGCGGATGACGCCCAAGCGAGGGGACGAGGTTCTGGACGGAGGCTCGCTCTACTGGGTGATCAAGGGCCAGATCGCCGCCCGCCAGAAATTGCTGGCCTTCCGCGAGGTGAAGAAAAACGGAGTTCCTCATTGCGGCCTGGTCTATGACAAGACCCTAGTGTCAGTAGTGGCAAGGCCGCGGCGCGCATTCCAGGGGTGGCGCTATCTGGAAGCCAAGGACGCGCCGCCCGACCTGACCCAGACCAAGGGCGCCAAGAATCTCCCTGAAGCCCTGCAGCGGGAACTCGCCTCACTGGGATTGCTCTAAGCTTCCCCGATGGGGAATCGCCAATACTGGTTCTGGCCGTTGGCTGCCTGGGCGCTGTTCGCGAGCCTGGCGCTGTGGCTGACACACGGGGTCATCTCGCTCGACACCGACAGCGCCATGCGCCTGGTCCAGGTGCGCGACCTTCTGCACGGACAAAGTTGGTTCGACACCGCCCAGCATCGCATGAACGCGCCCTATGGCTTGCCGATGCACTGGTCGCGGCTGGTGGATGCGCCGTTGGCGTTGCTGATGCAGGTATCCGAAACATTCGCACTGATCGCCTGGCCGCTGCTGCTGTTCCTGGCCGCCTTGCTGCTGCTGGCGCGGATTGCATTCGTGATGGCGGGGCCCCGGGCCGTGGTGACGGCCATGGCGCTGGCCCTGTTGTGCAGCGGTCTCTACGCCACCTTCGCGCCCGGCAATATCGATCATCACGGACTGCAACTGGTGCTGATGCTGGCGGCGCTGCTGTGCGTGGTCGAACGGCGTCCCGCTCTGGGCGCGGCGGCGGTGGCGCTGGGACTGGGCGTGGGATTGGAAAGCCTGCCCTATGCCCTGACCGCGATCGCCTTCTTCGTGTTCGATCCGGAAAAGTCGCGCGCCTTTGGCCTGACCCTGGCCGGCATGGCGCTGCTGATGCTGGCGGCCACGACCGCCGGTGCGTATCGCTTTCTTCCGGCCTGTGACACCTATTCGCTGTTCTACGCGGTGCTGCTGGTGGTGGGCGGTGCCGGGCTGGCCGCGATCTCGTTCCTGCCGCGACACCGGCTGGTGGCATTGATCGTTCTGGCGTTGGCGTTGCTGGCGCTGGCGGCGATGCTGAACCCCGTCTGTTTCGCGGGGCCTTATGCGGGCATGGACGCGCGCATGCGGCTGATCTTCCTGGACCGCATCAACGAGGCGCGGCCGGTCTGGTCCTTCTTCACGCTGGCGCCGGCGCAGGTGGTGGGCGGCTATGTCTATGCTGCTTTCGCGCTGGCGATGTGCGCCCTGGCGCCGCCGGGCCGCATACGGCTTGTCGTGATCGTCTTCACCGTCGTCGCGCTGCTTGTCGCCACCTTCCAATATCGCGGTGTGAATTTCGCGCTCCTGTTTGCGCTCCCGGGCCTGGCCGCCGCGCTGGTGCGGCTGACCGCCCGGCGCAGCATCGTCTGGCTGGCGGCGGCGATCCTGGTGTTCAACGGTGCCGTCTTCACCGTGGTTGCCGACTTTGCCGACTCCGGAGAAGAGGCCGGAAATCGCGCCGCAGCGTTTCGCGAACAGGAATATTGCGGTCACCAGATGGCAATGGAGGCGTTCGCGAAAATGCCGCCCGGTCGCGTGGCGGCCTTTGTGGACCAGGGACCGGGCGTGCTGGCCTATACCGCCAACAGCGTGATTGCCGGGCCTTATCATCGCAATGCCGCCGGCATCCTCGATACCTATGAGATATTCGCGGGAAAAGATGGCCGTGCAGTTCTGAAGAGGCGGGGCATCGATTACCTTATGACCTGCCGCGCCGCGCCCGACTGGGATTTCTATCGCGCCAAAGGCGGGCTGGTCGCGCAGCTCGCCGCAGGCCGGACGCCCCAATGGCTCACCGAAGTTACAGGCGCGACAGGTTTCGATTTGCCGACCGGCGGCGCGCAGGTCTACCGGATCGCTAAATAGCCATATTGTCGATCAGGCGGGTCTTGCCGACCTTGGCCGCGGCCAGAATGCGGGCGGGACGTTCCAGCGCTGTGATGTGATCGAGGTTTTCGGCGTCGCGGATGGCGACATAATCCACATGCGAAAAGCCGGCTTTCCACAACGCCTCGATAGCGGCGGCTTCCGCCGCCCGCAGGCTGCCGTTGCTGCGCGCCGCCGCGATGGCGTCTTTCAGGATCAGGTTCAGGCTTGCGGCGATCCTGCGTTCATCCGGGCCCAGATAGGCGTTGCGCGATGACAGGGCCAGGCCATCGGCCTCTCGCAGGGTGGGCGCGCCGATGATCTGGATCGACAGGTCCAGGTCGCGCACCAGCCGCTTGACCACCAGAAGCTGCTGGTAATCCTTTTCCCCGAACACCGCGATGTCGGGCAGGGCGGCGATCAAGAGCTTGGCCACCACCGTGGCGACGCCGGCGAAGAAGTGCGGGCGAAAATCACTTTCCAGTCCGGTGCTGGGGCCGCGTACCGTGACGGTGGTGGCAAAGCCTTCCGGATACATCTCCCGCGCATTGGGGGTGAAGACGATTGCCGCCGCGTTGCCCAGCTTTTTCAAGTCGGCGTCCAGGGTGCGGGGATAGGCGTCGAAGTCTTCGCCCGGCGCGAACTGGGTGGGATTGACGAAGATGCTGACCACCACATGGTCGGCATGTTTCTTTGCCTCCGTCACCAGCGAGACATGCCCGTCATGCAGCGCGCCCATGGTGGGCACCATGCCGATGCGGGCAGGTTTCAACAAAGCCAGCGCCGCGCGCAGCTCCGCCACCGTGGTGACGACTTGGGTCATTAGCGGGTCTGGACCGCCGCGAAGCAGGTCTGGCCGCGCTGGGTCAGGCGATTGCAGACCTCGCGCGCTTCCTGTTCGGCGAACAGGCCGAAGCGGGCGCGGTACAGCGTGTGGCCGCGCGCCGAGGTGATGGGGGCGATGATCCTGGACGCACGCGCCAGCACATCCTGGGCCTTGCCGGCATAGGTCTTGAGCTGGGCGTCGGCCAGCGCCTTGTCGGCATAGGCGCCGATCTGGATGGTCCAGTTGCGGCCCGGCGTCACGTCGGCATCGCCTTCGCCGGCGTCCTCACGCAAGGACGGACGCATCTGCGGCTTGGGTGCATTGACCGGTGCGGCAACCGCGGTCTTGACCAGGTTGGCCTGGGCAAACGCCAGGGCTGTGTCGGGACGCGGGCTGGGACGGCCGGGCGCGTTGACGACATTCCTGGCCACCAGCGGCGGCACCGCCGGGACGGCAGGCTGAGGCGCGGCCGCCTGGGCCGGTTTGGGCTGAGGGGCGGCGGGCGCCGCGGGCTTGGGCGCCGGCTTGGCAGGACCCTCGGCATGGATAAGGGAGAAATTCTCGTCCGGTGCGCGCACCGCTTCGGCGGCGTCTTCGTCCTCGCTCTGCACCGTGCCGGGAACCGGCGACAGATTCGCGAACTGGTTGCCGCTGACCTGAGGCAGGCTGAAGCCGGCGATGGCGGGCGAGGGGGCATTCTGGGCGACCTGGCGCCACGGCACATTGGCGCGCGCCACAAGATTGGGATTGGCCGAGACCTGGGCGAAGGTCTGGTCCAGCAGCCGCACCATTTCCAGGTCGCGGCGGACGGCGGTGCGTCCGCCCATCACCACCGCGATCAGGTGGGTGGTGCCGCGCGTTACCGAACTGACTAGGTTGAAACCCGATGCGCCGGTGTAACCGGTCTTGATGCCGTCGGCGCCGTCATAGCGGCCGATCAAATTGTCATGGGTGGGATACCAGACGCCTTTGTAGCGAAAGCCCGCCAGTCCGAAATAGGGGAAGTATTGGGGATAGTCATAGGCCAGGCGCCGGCCCAGCACGGCCAGGTCGCTGGCGGTGGAAATCTGCAGCGGATCGGGCAGGCCCGAAGCGTTGTGGTAGTTGGTTTCGCGCATGCCGATCTGGCGGGCGCGGGCCGTCATCATCTCGGCGAAATGGGATTCGGTGCCGCCCAGGGCTTCGGCGATCACCACCGCCACGTCGTTGGCGCTGCGGATCACGATGGCGCGGATGGCGGTATCCACGTCGATGGTCTGGCCCGGACGCAAGGACAGCTTGGTCGGCTTCTGGATGGAGGCGTGATAGCTGACCGGCATCTGGGTCGACATCGTGACCTTGCCCGCTTTCAGAGCGTCGAACAGCAGATACAGGGTCATCATTTTGGTCAGCGAGGCGGGATGACGCTCGGCCAGTTCATTGCGGGCATAGATCACCTTGCCGGTGGCGCCATCCACGATCAGGGCGGCGTCCTTGGCCGGGTCGGTGGGGTTCGATGGCATCCGGACGCGGCTGCGGCCATGGCCCAAGCCACGCTGGGATGACGCAACGGCGGCGTGATGGCGATGTTTGGCAGCCCAAGCAGGCGCAGAAAATCCCACCAGCAACAGGGCGAGGGCGACCAGTGCGGTCAGGAAGCGAGGCCGATACGGTAAAGACAAAGATATCCCCAAAGCCGACCACCCCTCGCGACTCTCAAAAGACCAAATTGCGACAGATTTCGCAAGCAGAAGCGGAAATCCACTATGGGTTTCGGGCATTTACGAACGGTTAACGAAGTCTTTAATGGGTTCCAGAAGTTCCCGAATGTAAAATATGGTGCGTCGCACAATTAACCCTTGACGGAGGTATGGGCATCCCTCATATAAGTCATGTTGCAGTGCAACAGGCCACCGGTCAAAACCGGTCGTGCCCTAACTCACAGAGAGGACATGACATGAGCAAAGCAAAGACCGCCGGTGAAAAGGCTACCGCCACCGCCGAAACTGCCCTGGAAAACGGCGCCGCCGTGCTGAAGACCGGCCTGGAGAAGGCCCTGAAGGGTTATGATGCGTTCGTCGGTTACGGCAAGGAAACTGCCGACGCCGTCACCAAGTCGGCCACTGTCGCCGGCAAGGGCGCTGAAGCCATCAACAGCGAAATCTATTCCTATTCCAAGCAGTCGGTCGAAGACGCCGTCGCCGCCACCAAGGCCGTGATGGGTTCCAAGTCGATCCACGAAGCGTTCGAGTTCCAGACCGATTTCGCCAAGTCGGCGTTCGAGGCCTATGTCGCCGAGATGTCGAAGATCAGCGAACTCGCCACTGCCACCACCAAGGACATCTACGCGCCCTTCAAGGGCCGCGTGCAGGCCTGGCTGGACACCGTGCAGGCCGTTCGCGCCTAATCGGAATCAGTACCGAATTGAAAAGGGCTCCGGCGTCACCGCCGGGGCCCTTTTTGCGTTTCGGTCCACGGTTGAATTTCCCTGTCGCAGTAACCAGATAGGGCTATCCCACTAGGCAGACGCCCAATCCGCGCTAGGATAGGCGCGCGAGCAAAGCAGCCAGAGCAGCAGCGTTGGAATGAAGGATTCGGGCGACAACAACGACGACAACAAGGACGGGTCGGGCAACACCGGCACCGGGATCGTCACCAAAACGCGTCCCAAGACCAAGAAGCCTTCGCTCTACAAGGTTCTCCTGCTGAACGACGACTACACGCCGATGGAGTTCGTCGTCCACATACTGGAAAAGATTTTCGGCAAGTCCCGCGAGGAAGCGGTGGATGTGATGTTGCACGTCCATCGCCACGGCGTGGGCATCTGCGGCATCTTCACATTTGAGGTCGCGGAAACAAAAGTCGCCCAGGTGATTGAATTCTCACGGCGGCATCAACATCCTTTACAATGTACCATGGAGAAGGAGTAGCGGGCATGCCGTCACTTTCGCGGAGTTTGGAACAGGCACTGCACCACGCCATCAAGCTCGCCAGCGACCGGCACCACGAATATGCCACGCTCGAGCATCTCCTCCTGTCCCTGATCGACGATACCGACGCCAGCCAGGTGATGAAGGCCTGCAATGTCGACATGGATTCGCTGAAGAAGGCGGTCCAGAAGTATATCGACGAAGACCTTTCCACCCTGGTGATGGACGAATCCGAGGAAGCCAAGCCGACCACCGGCTTCCAGCGGGTGGTCCAGCGCGCCGTGCTGCATGTCCAGAATTCCGGCCGCGACGAGGTCACCGGCGCCAATGTGCTGGTCGCCCTGTTCACCGAGCGCGAAAGCCACGCGGTGTATTTCCTGCAGGAGCAGAACATGAACCGGCTGGATGCGGTGAGCTATATCAGCCACGGCATCGCCAAGCGCCCGGGCATGAGCCAGCCCAAGCAGGTACGCGGCGCCGAGGAAGAGGAAGAGGGCGAGAAGCAGGCCAAGCAGGGCACCGAGGCGCTGGAGGCTTATTGCGTCAACCTCAACGAGAAAGCCAAGTCCGGCAAGGTGGACCCGCTGATCGGCCGCAGCGCCGAGGTGGACCGCACCATCCAGATCCTGTGCCGCCGCCAGAAGAACAATCCGTTGTTCGTGGGCGATCCCGGCGTGGGCAAGACCGCCATCGCCGAAGGCCTGGCGCGCAAGATCATCCGCGGCGAAGTCCCCGAAGTGCTGCGCGGCTCTGTCATCTATTCGCTGGACATGGGCTCGCTGATCGCGGGCACCCGCTATCGCGGCGACTTCGAGGAACGGCTCAAGACCGTGGTGAAGGAACTGGAAGGCCAGAAGGGCGCCATCCTGTTCATCGACGAAATCCACACCGTGATCGGCGCCGGCGCCACCTCGGGCGGGGCGATGGACGCTTCCAACCTGCTCAAGCCCGCGCTGGCGCAGGGCACGCTGCGCTGCATCGGCTCGACCACCTATAAGGAATATCGCCAGTACTTCGAAAAGGACCGCGCCCTGGTGCGCCGGTTCCAGAAGATCGATGTCAGCGAGCCGACCATCGAGGATTCCATCAAAATCCTGATGGGCATCAAGAGCTACTTCGAGAGTTACCACAAGCTGCGCTACACCGCCGACGCCATCAAGGCGGCGGTGGAACTGTCGGCCAAGTATATCAATGACCGTAAGCTGCCCGACAAGGCGATCGACGTGATCGACGAATTGGGCGCCAGCCAGATGCTGCTGCCCGAAAGCCGCCGCAAGAAGGTGGTGAACGTGCGCGACGTGGAAGAGATTGTCGCCAAGATCGCGCGCATCCCCGCCAAGTCGGTCAGCAAGAACGACGCCGAGGCGCTCAAGACCCTGGAAGCCGATCTGGGCCGGGTGGTCTATGGCCAGGACACGGCGATCCACGCCTTGTCATCGGCGATCAAGCTGGCGCGCGCCGGCCTGCGCCAGCCAGAAAAGCCCATTGGCTCCTATCTGTTCAGCGGTCCCACCGGCGTGGGCAAGACCGAAGTCGCCAAGCAGCTTGCCGCTGTTTTGGGGGTGGAGTTCCTGCGCTTCGACATGTCGGAATATATGGAGCGCCACACCGTGTCGCGCCTGATCGGCGCGCCGCCGGGCTATGTCGGCTTCGACCAGGGCGGTTTGCTCACCGACGGCGTCGACCAGCATCCGCATTGCGTGCTGCTGCTGGACGAAATCGAAAAGGCCCATGGCGATCTGTTCAACATCCTGCTGCAGGTGATGGACCACGGCAAGCTGACCGACCACAACGGCAAGAAGATCGACTTCCGCAACGTGGTCTTGATCATGACCACCAATGCGGGCGCGTCGGATGCCGCCAAGGACGCCATCGGCTTTGGCCGCGGCAAGCGGGAAGGCGAGGACGAGGAAGCCATCAAGAAGCTGTTCACGCCGGAGTTCCGCAACCGTCTGGACGCGATCATTCCGTTCGCGCCGCTCTCCAGAGGCACCATCGACAAGGTGGTGGAGAAGTTCGTGCTGGAACTGGAAGCGCAGCTGGCCGATCGCGACGTGACCTTTGATCTGACCTCGGACGCTACCCGCTGGCTGGGCGAGAAGGGCTATGACGACGCCTTTGGCGCCCGTCCCTTGGCCCGCGTCATCCAGGACAACATCAAGAAGCCGCTGGCGGATGAAATTCTGTTCGGCAAGCTCAAGGATGGCGGCACGGTGCGCGTGCTTCTGGACCGGGAGAAGGACAAGCTGGCCTTCGAATTCATCCCGGCCGCCGAGGCCAAGCCGCGTGCGCCCCAGAAGGCAAAGGGCAAGCAGAAGCCCGCTGCGAAGGAAGACGTTTAAAACAGGAGGTGTCCATGACCCGATTGTTCAGTGCCACGCTTTGCGCGCTGCTGATGTCCGCACCCGCCTTCGCCCATCACGGCTGGGGTGGGCAGGAAGAAAAAATCAGCGACATGACCGGCACGGTGGTGCAGGGCGTCAGCCTGGCCGGGCCGCACGCCACCATGAAGATCAAGGTCAAAAACGAACTCTGGGACATCACCCTGGCGCCGCCGGCGCGCGCCGAAAGGGCCGGGCTGAAGGAAGGCTTGATTCCCGTCGGCGCCACCGTAACGGTGCGCGGCAATCGCAGCACCGAGCCGGGCCGGCATGAAATGAAGACCATCTATGTCAAGCATGGCGCGGCCGAGTATCACGTCTATCCCGACCGCGAATAGGCGAGCGTGACCGGGCTCCTGCGATGGCTGGAAAGCTCGATGCTGGGCGAGTTCACGCGCTCCTTGGGCGTGTGGAGCTACGGCGTCATCAACCTGGTTCACATCCTGGGCATCGCACTGCTGTTCGGCGCGATCCTGATCCTGGATGTGAGGCTGCTGGGCGCATGGCGCCAGATTCCGCTGGCGGTGCTGTCGCGGCCCACCACCACCATGGCGCAGATCGGCTTCCTCCTGGCGGTGTGCAGCGGCATTCCGATGATCACGGTCAAGTCGACCGATTATATCGGCAACCCGTTCTTGCTGATCAAATTCCCCGCCATTGCGCTGGCGCTGCTCAATGTCTGGCTGGTGCATCGCAGTCCCGCTTGGCAGGCGCACCGCGTGCGCGACCTGACACAGTATGAAAGCCGCCGCCTGGCGTTCGGCGCCAGCCTGTCGTTGCTGTTCTGGCTGACGGCGATCACCGCCGGCCGCATGATCGGATATTGGTAGGGCCATGAAGGACAAGATTACCGGCGGCTGCCTGTGCGGCGATCTTCGCTACAGTGCGGCCACACCGGCACGCAACATGGGGATTTGCTGTTGTGCCGATTGCCGCAAGGCTTCGGGCTCGGGCTTCATTCCCTTCATGAACTTCGATGCCAGCGCGCTGACCATCACCGGCCGCTGGACGGTGCACCGCATGACTCACGCCGACGGGCGCGAGGCGGTGCGCAATTCCTGCGTGGTCTGCGGCGGGCTGGTGTTTGGCGGGCCGCTGGGTGAAACCGACAGCCACACCATCTATGCCGGCTCGCTGGACGACCCGGCAGTGTTCAAACCCACTATCGCCATTTACACGCGCGATGCGCCGGCCTGGGTGACGATCCCGCCGGGTCTCACGCAGTTCGAGGCGATGCCCTGACCGTGACGGCCTAAAGCGGCGCGCCGTAATGTTCCATCGCGGGCGGGCTGGCGAAATGCGGGCCCAGCAGCGCGCGCCATTCGGTGAAGGCGGGGGATTCGCGGAAGCCGACCATGTGGGCATCCACGCTTTCCCACAGCACCAGCAGGATATAGCTGTCGGGATTCTCGATGCCCGGACGCATGTCGGCCTGGACGCAGCCCTTGGCGGCGCGGATCAGCGGGCCGGCCTTGGCGAAGGCGGCTTCGAAGTCTTTCGCCTGGCCAGGCTTAATGGCGAAAATGGCTCGTTCCAGGATCACAGGGCGCTCCGTATCTTTGCGGCAATGGGTTCAAGAGTGGCCGCCTGTACCATGACTTTGCCATGCGGCGCCATCGGTACGCCCCCCCAGCGCGGCACGATGTGAAAATGGATGTGGAACACGCTCTGGCCCGCGGCGGCGCCGTTATATTGCTTGAGCAGGATGCCGTCTGGCGCCAGCGCCTTGTCGACGGCTTTGGCGATCTTCTGGGTGGTGGCCATCATGGCCGCCATGCCGTCCGCCGATAGGTCCAGCACATTCTCGGCAGCCTCCTTGGGGACCACCAGCACATGGCCGTCGCTTTCCGGCATCACGTCCATGAAGGCCAGTGTTTTGGCGTCCTCGTAAACCTTCACGCAGTGAATTTCGCCGCGCAGGATTTTGGCGAAGATGTTCTGGTCGTCATAAGCCATCACTTGTCCTTTCGGAACGGAGCATGTCGCGACAGCTCCGCAATGTTGTCCGCCACCGCCGCCCGCTCGGCCTCCAGGAAATCGTCCACTGCCCGCGCCAGGCCCTTATGGGCAATTGTGTGGGCGCTGTAGGTCTGGACCGGCAGGTAGCCGCGCAGCAATTTATGTTCTCCCTGCGCCCCGGCCTCAACCCTTTTCAGCCCCCGCGCGATGGCGAAGTCGATCGCCTGGTAATAGCAGGTCTCGAAATGCAGGAAGGGGATATAGTCGTTGGCGCCCCAATTGCGCCCGAACAGCACGCCGTCGCCGAACAGGTTCAGGGCGCCGGCGACATACTTGCCATCCTTCTTCGCCATGATCAGCAGGGTCTGGTGCGACAGCGTCTGTCCCAGAAGGGAGAAGAAGCTGCGGGTGAGGTAGGGGGTGCCCCATTTGCGGCTGCCCGTGTCCATGTAGAAATCGAAGAACTGGTCCCAATGGGCTTCGGTGATGTCGCTGCCCGTCAGCCAGTCGAATGTCACGCCGGCATCGCGCACGCTGGCGCGCTCCTTGCGCAAATTCTTGCGCTTGGCCGATGACAATTCGCCCAGGAACTGGTCGAAGGAGGTGTAGCCGGGATTTTCCCAATGGAACTGCTGGCCGGTGCGCAGCAGGTATCCGGCATCGCCCGCCGCCTTCCATTCGTCTTGCGCCAGGAAGGTGATGTGCAGGGAAGAGGCGCCGATCTGCCTGACGGCCGCTGCCGCGGTCTTCAGCAACGTGCCCTGCGCGCCGTCGCTGCCGGCCAGGATGCGGCGCCCGGTCACCGGCGTGAAGGGCACGCAGGCCTGCAGTTTGGGATAATAGTCGCCGCCGGCGCGCTCCAGCGCCTCGGCCCAGCCATGGTCGAAGACATATTCGCCGTAGGAATGGCTCTTCAGATACATCGGCATCAGGGCATCGCCGGAAAGCAGATGCGCCGGTTGCCAGCCGGTATCACGGGTTGCCGAACCGGATTGCTCCAGCGCGGCGAAGAATTCGTAACTCGTGAAAGGATGCGGCTCGGCCAGCCTTTCCGGGTTGGCCAATGCATTCCAACGCGCCGCACCGATTTCCGCGGCGCTGGTGATCAGCTTCGCCGTCACTTGATCTCGAAGATGGCGTCCACTTCCACCGCCACGCCGCGCGGCAACGAGCCGACACCCACCGCAGCGCGGGCGTGCTTGCCGGCATCGCCGAACACCGCCGCGAACAGGTCGCTGGCGCCATTGGCCACTTCCGGCTGCTTGTCATAATCTGGCGTGGCGTTGACGAAGACGGTAACCTTCAGACACTGCACCACCCGGTCGAGGTCCCCTTCGCAAGCCACCTTCAGCACCGACAGGACATTGAGCGCACAAAGCTGCGCCGCCGCCTGGCCCATCTCGATACTGAAATCCACGCCGATCTTGCCGACATATTTCAGCGCGCCGTCCGACAAGGGCACCTGGCCGGAGATATAGACAAGGTTGCCGCTGCGGGTGAAAGGCACATAGGCGGCCACCGGCGCGGGCGGCGTGGACAGGTTGATGCCGAGGGTTTTCAGGCGGGCGTCAATGACGGACATGCATGTTCCTTGATGGAATGAGATGGCCCAAGCCTACTCAGGCGCGGGGCTTTTTGAAAGCGCGACCCGTTCCTACCGCTTCGCCGCCGAATTTCGCCCGTATCTTGTCCATCGCCCGTTCCGCCGCCGCCCGCTTGTCCGATGTGACATCGATAAGACTGGACGGATCGGCGCCCATCGCCGGCCCCAGGTTGGAAAGCCCCACGCCCAGCAGGCGAAAGCGGGTGCCATCTGCCTCGCGCTTCAGGGCGGCCTGCGCGGTGCGGAAGATGCGGTCGGCGAGCTGGGTCGGCGAATCCAGCGAGGTCGAGCGGCTGCGCAGCCGGAAATCGGAGGTCTTCAGTTTCAGCACCACCGTGCGCCCCGCCAGCTCATAAGCCTTGGCGCGGGCCGAAACCCGCTCGGCCTGGCGCCACAGCACGTTTTCCAGGTCAGCCAGTTTGGACAGATCGCTGTTGAAGGTGGTTTCCGAGGAAATGGTCTTCATCTCGCCGCCCGGATCGACGCGGCGCGAGTCCTGGGCGTTGGCCATGCGATGCAGCCACAGTCCGGTAGCGCCATAGCGGACTGATAGTTCCTTGGGATCTGCATCCTGCAATTGGCCGATGGTGGTCAGCCCATCGCGTTCCAGCCGCGCCTGCATCACCTTGCCGGCGCCGCGCATCATGGCGATGGGTTTGTCGCGCAAAAAGCTTTTGGCTTCCGCCATGCCGATCACGGCAAAGCCGCGCGGCTTGTCCAGCTCGCTCGCCAGCTTGGCCAGGAACTTGTTGCCCGATAGACCGATGGAAACGGTGATGTTCACCTCCCGCTCAATGTCGTTGGCCAGCTTGGCCATGGTGCGGGCCGGGCTGCGGTGGTGGATGCGCATCGTGCCTGACAGATCGAGATAGGCTTCATCCAGCGACAGCGGCTCCACCAGCGGAGTGAGGGCTCCCATCAACCCGCGGATCTGGCGCGCCACCGCGCTGTAATGGGAATGGCGTGGTTTTACGATCACCGCCTGGGGGCACAGTTTGCGCGCCTGGAACATCGGCATGGCAGAACGCACGCCATATTTGCGCGCGATATAGCAGCAGGTGGAGACGACGCCGCGCGTCTCGCCGCCGACGATCAGCGGCTTGTCCTTCAGCGAAGGATCGTCGCGTTTCTCGATGGCGGCATAGAAGGCGTCGCAGTCCAGATGCGCGATGGCCAAGGTATCGATCTCGGGATGGGTGATGACGCGGTTAGACCCGCAACCGGGACAGGGCGCCTCTGCCGCATCGCTGAGGCAGTCGCGGCAAAATCCCGGCCAGGTCTCTACGCCGGCCATAGCCAGGCTGCTCCACGGACTCCACTGGAGTCCCCATGCATGTTCTTCACGATCTTCGGCGGCCCGCCCAGGTTGAATCCATAATGTTCGACCAGCGGCGGCAGATCACGGTACAGGCGTTCGATATTGGAAAGTCCGCCGCCCATCACAATCACGTCCGGGTCCAGGATATTCACCATTGTGGCCATGGCGCGGGCGAAGCGGTCGATCCAGCGCTCCATGACGGCGCGTTCATCGGCGCCGCCGGAGGCCGCGATATCCTCCGCGCTGGCGGTCCGGCCGGTGACGCGATGAAAGTCGGCCGCCAGGCCCGGCCCGCTGCACCACACTTCCAGGCAGCCGCGCTTGCCGCAGTAGCAAAGCGGCGCGGTTTGATTTTCTTCAACCGACGGCGCGGGCAGGGGAATGTGACCCCATTCCCCGCCGATGCCATGCGCGCCGTTCAGCACCTTGCCATCGATCACCACGCCGCCGCCCACGCCGGTACCGGCGATGACGCCGAACACCGTGCCGGCGCCGGCCGCCGCGCCGTCGCTGGCTTCCGACAGGGCAAAGCAATTGGCGTCATTGGCCAGCCGCACCTCGCGGCCCAGCGCCTTTTCCAGGTCCTGCCGCAGCGGCTTGCCGATCAGATAGGTGGTGTTGGCATTCTTGATCAGATTGCTGCCAAAGCTTTCGCTGCCGGGGATTGCTATACCGACACTGCCGAAGGCGGCCAGTTCGCTTTCCGCAGCGGTCACCAGCTCCGCCAAAGCCCGCACCGTGGTCTCATAATCCTTGGGCGTGGCGATCCGCCGGCGCAGCGCCACCTTGCCGTCCGGCGCCAACGCCATGATCTCGGTCTTGGTGCCGCCCAGATCGATGCCGAAACGCATCAGATTTCACCGCTCAACACATGCCGCGCCATGTGCACATCCTTGGCCAGGATGGCCAGGCTTTCGCAGAAGGGTAGCAACAAGTCCTCATGCCCCAGCAGGAAGTCCAGCAGGGCCACATTCATGCCCGGACTGCCTGCCGCGTCGCGCAGGGTCTCAGCGTCGATGCCCGACTGGGTGAGGAAGCGTTGTATGCCGTCATCCTGCCCGGCCAGCCAGCCAAGGCCTTCCAGGGCAAGCACTTCGGCGCGTTCGGGGTTCATCGAGGGCATGATCGTATTCTCTATGGCATAAGCTGAATTGTCGGAAAATGGAGCCGGGGGCGGGAGTCCGCGCCGGGACGGGATCATCCGGCAGACCGCCATGCCCCGAAAGACATCCCGCGACGGGAAGGGCGCCCGTTTCACCCATCCCCCGCAGCTTGCAGCAGCAGAACAGTTCCCAGGGGCGTGCCGACGCACAAGCGCGCCATCATGGCCGGGCCGGGGCCGTACCGGCACCAAAACCGCCCAAAAGCGGCAAAAATGGGACCTGCCGGAGGGTCAATCTCAAGGGAGCGTTAAGAGATAATCCCTAATACTGGACAAAACCGGAGGGCCCGTATTGGGCGCTGGGCGCATTCCGCGCTGAAAGAGATCTGAGCCATGGACGTGAAAACCAAGACAGTCCTGATCGTGGAAGACAATGAGCTCAACATGAAGCTCTTCCACGACCTTTTGGACGCGCATGGCTACAACATCCTGCAGACCAAGGACGGCATGGAAGCGCTGGACATCGCCCGCGAACACCATCCCGACCTGATCCTGATGGACATCCAGTTGCCGGAAGTCAGCGGCCTGGAAGTCACCAAGTGGCTGAAGGAAGACGATTCACTCAAAGGCATTCCCGTTGTCGCTGTCACCGCCTTCGCCATGAAGGGCGACGAGGAAGTCATCCGCCAGGGCGGATGCGAAGCCTACATCTCCAAACCCATTTCGGTGACCAGTTTCCTGGATACCGTGCGGCGCTTCATCGGGTAATTTGCAATGACGGCCCGCGTTCTTGTCGTCGATGACATCCTCTCCAACGTCAAGCTTCTGGAAGCGAAGCTGACGGCGGAATATTTCGAGGTCATCACAGCCTTCAATGGCCTGGAATGCCTGTCCAAGATGGAAGCGGGCGTGCCGGACATCGTGTTGCTGGACGTGATGATGCCCGGCATGGATGGCTTCGAAGTCTGCCGCCGCATCAAGTCCAACCCCAAGACCGCCCATGTCCCCGTGGTGATGGTGACTGCGCTGGACCAGCCGTCCGACCGCGTCGCCGGCCTGGATGCGGGCGCCGACGATTTCCTCACCAAACCGGTGGATGACGCCGCCTTGTTTGCGCGGGTGCGATCCCTTGTGCGCCTGAAGATGATGACGGACGAGTTGCGCATGCGCGAGTCGACCGGCCAGGGCATGGGCCTGATCGATCCGGCCGAGACGCTGACCGAGAACAACCAGTCGGGCCGCATCCTGGTGATCGAAGACCGCGCCGAAAGCGTGGCCTGGTTCACCAGCGCCCTGACTCCCACGCATGAAGTGGCCTCCGCCGACACGTTCGAGGAAGCTTTGGTGCGGGTAAAGGGCGGCGACTTCGACCTGATCGTGGTGTCGCTGGGCATGCGCGGCTTTGACGGCTTGCGCCTGTGCTCACAGCTTCGCTCCCTGCCGGAAGGGCGCCATGTTCCGATCCTGGTGGTCGTCAGCGACGGCGACCGCCGCAAGCTGACCCAGGCGCTGGAGATGGGCGTCAATGATTACCTGACCCGCCCGGTCGACAAGAACGAACTGGTGGCCCGCGTGCGCACCCAGCTGCGCAAGAAGCGCTATGCCGACCGGCTGCGCCACAATGTCCAGCTCAGCCTGGAAATGGCGATCACCGACCAGCTCACCGGCCTGCACAATCGCCGGTACATGAGCCGCCATCTGGATACGCTGATGGCCGATGCCGCCAAGAATGGCCGCCCGCTGGCTTTCGTGATCATGGACATCGACTTCTTCAAGCAGGTCAACGACACCTATGGCCATGACATCGGCGACGAGGTGCTGAAGGAATTCGCATCCCGCATCAATGCCAATGTCCGCGGCATCGACCTGGCCTGCCGCTATGGCGGCGAGGAATTCGTGGTCGCCATGCCCGATACCGACATGGCTTTTGCCACCAACATCGCCGAACGCCTGCGCCATTCGATCGAGACCACGCCGGTCAAGATCAGCCGCAATCCCGGCTATCTCAACATCACTATCTCCATCGGCATCGCCCGGTGCGAAGGCGAGAGTGACACCGCCGAACAGCTGCTGCACCGCGCAGATCAGGCCCTCTACCGTGCAAAACGGACAGGCCGGAACAAAGTCGTAGCTGACGCGGCATAGGGCGCGGTCCTTTTGCGTCGTGAGTTCGTCGCGCGTGCTCACGGGCTGCAAGCCCGCTCCGCGCGACGCTCCTGCTCACGCCGCAAAATTCCTCGCGCCGGGCTATTCCAAAAATGATCGGATTGGTTGACGGCTATTCGTCTTGAACGGACTGTGTCGGCCCTTGCGCCGCCATCTCCGTCACCCGGTCGATGACAGACACCAGGATCTCCGGTTCGCGCGCGCCTGACACCGCAAGCTTGCCGCCGAAGATCATGGCCGGCACGCCGGTGACGCCCATCTCATGGGCGATCTGGTCTTCGCGTTCCACCAGCGCCGTGTCGGTATCGGTTTCCAGCATCTGCGCCACTTCGATCCCGTCCATGCCGCACAGGTCGGCAATGTCGGCCAGCACGCGGACATCGCCGATATCCTCGCCATTCTCGAAATAGGCGATGAACAGCCGCTCCACCACTTCGTCCTGCACGCCGGTCGCTTCGGCCCAGCGGATGAGGCGGTGGGAATCCAGCGAGTCGGGACGCCGGCTGATATTCAGGAAATCGAAGGCGATGCCGTCCTTCTCGCCTTCCTGGGCGATCAACTTGTGCATCTCCACGATCTTCATCGGATCTTCGCCGAACTTGGCCCGCATATAGGCCTGGCGGTCCATGCCGCCCTTCGGGACGGTGGGATCCAGTCGATAGGGCCGCCACTTCACGTCAAAGACGATGCCCGGGCGCATCGCCATGGCGCGCATCAGCCGGCGCTTGCCGATAAAACACCAGGGACACACGGTGTCGGAGATGACGTCGATCTGCATTACTTGACTACTTGGCTGGTGATTTCATTTTCATCGGCCTGGACATGGATCGAGGTGGCGCGGCCCTTCACCAAAAGGGTCGCGGCCACCGGCACCAGCCCGTCGATCACCACCATGCCGGGGGGCGGCGGGGCGGCCAGGAATTCCAGCACGACGCTGTGCCCATCGCCGTGCAGCAGGTGAAGGTGCGGCCTGGTCCAGCCGCCGCTGGATACCGCACCCTTGGCCTGCACCAGGATGGCGCCGTCCTTCTGGGTGGCGGTCAGGCTGTCGATCCGCAGCACGCGCTTGTCGGCCGCCAATGCGGGGGACGCGGCGATCAGGGTGGCGATCAGGAGGGGGAATAAGCGCATGGGCCGGACTTTAGCGACAATTGGGGCAAGAAGAGGTCAGATATTCAATTCCACCCATACCGGAACATGGTCGGAAGGTTTTTCGCTGGCGCCGCGCACATCCTTGTCGATGCCGACATTCTTCAGCCGGTCCAGGCCCTGCGGCGACAGCAGGACATGGTCGATGCGGATGCCGTTGTTGCGCTCCCAGGAGCCGAAATAATCCCAGAAAGTGTAATGCCCGCCTTCGGGATGCAGCGCGCGAAAGGCGTCGGTGTAGCCCAGATTTTCGATCCGCCGCAGCGCCGCCTTGGACTGCGGCTGAAACAGCGCGTCCTTCACCCAAGCCTTTGGCCGGTCGGCATCCTTGTCCTCGGGAATGATGTTGTAGTCGCCCATCAGCACCACCGGCTCTTCGTTCTTGAGCAGGTTCTTGGCGTGTATCCGCAACCGTTCCAGCCAGGCCAATTTGAAATCGAACTTGGGGCCGGGCCAGGGATTGCCGTTGGGGGCATAGATCGAAGCGACGCGCACCACGCCTTTTTTGCCGGTGATGACCGCTTCGAGATAACGCGCATGATCATCGAGCACGTCATCGGGCGCGGGCAGGCGCGGGGTGACGTCCTCCATCGGGTGTTTGGACAGGATGGCGACACCGTTATAACTCTTTTGTCCGTGTACGGCGCAGTTATAACCCAGCGCCTCGAAGGGTTCGCGGGGAAAGCCTTCGTCCACCGTCTTGATTTCCTGCAGGCAGACGACATCGGGCTGTGCCTGTTTCAGCCAGGCCAGCGCCGGCTCCAGCCGCGCCTTGACGGAATTGACGTTCCAGGTGGCGATTTTCAAACCGTGAAACTCGTGCCGCAGCCGCAGGACGCTGTCGCGTTGGGATTGTTGACCTTGAAGGCCTGGCCGATCAGGTCGTCGGTGAAGTCGATTTCCGCGCCCGCCAGGAAATCCAGCGACACCGGATCGATCAGCACCTTGGCGCCATTCTTTTCCACCACCAGGTCTTCGTCCAGCTGGGCTTCATCCAGCGCGAAATTATACTGGAACCCCGAACAGCCGCCGCCGGTCACCGCCACGCGCAGGGCGGAGGGCTGGGGCTCGGCCTTCAGGATATCGGCAATCCGCCTGGCGGCGCGGTCGGACAGGGTAACGGGCATGGCGGTCATAGGGAGTTCCTGGGGCACTCTTGCAGTCTGGGGCACTCTCTCTATGTAGTCCTCGCCATGGCCGAAACCAACCCTGCCGGGCGCTTATTGGGCCCCATTGTCAGCCCGCCGGGGCCGCATGCCCCCTATGCCGCCAGCCCGGCCGCCAGCCGCGGACGGTTTTACGCCGAGATCGAAAGCGCCACCCGCAGCTGCTATTCCCGCGACCGCGATCGCATCATCCATTCCAGCGCCTTTCGCCGCCTCAAGCACAAGACGCAGGTCTTTGTGCAACATGAGGGCGATTACTACCGCACCCGCCTGACCCATTCGCTGGAAGTGGCGCAACTGGCGCGAAGCCTGGCGCGCACCCTGGAAGCCGATGAAGACCTGGCCGAGACCGTGGCGCTGGCGCACGACCTGGGTCACACCCCATTCGGCCATGCCGGCGAGGAAGCGCTGGATGCGGTGACCAAAGACATTGGCGGCTTCGACCACAATGCCCATGCCCTGCGGCTGGTGACCAAACTGGAACATCGCTACGCCGATTTCGACGGCCTGAACCTGACCTGGGAAACCCTGGAAGGCCTGGTCAAGCACAACGGCCCGCTCACCGGTGCGCAGCCGGGGCCTATCGCCAGCTTCGACAAACGCTGGCCGCTGGAACTGGAAAGCTGGCCGGGGCTGGAAGCGCAGCTGGCGGCGCTGGCCGACGACATCGCCTATGTCAGCCACGATATCGATGACGGGTTGCGCGCCGGCATCTTCACCATTGGCGACCTGACTGAGGCGCCGCTGGCCGGCGATCACGTCAAGGGCGTGCTGGCGCGGCATGGCGATCTGGAACTGTCGCGCTTCATCGGCGAATTGATCCGTACCCTGATGAGCGAGCTGATGGAGGATGTACTGGCCACGACCCGCGCCAACCTGGCAGCCGGCGGATTTGCCAGCGCCGCGGCGCTGCGCGGGGCAGGGCGCCCGATGGCCGCTTTCTCGCCGGCGCTGTTTCCGCGGCTGAAGGCGCTGAAGGCCTTCCAGATGCAGAACATGTACCGCCATCCTCGGATCGCCAATTCCATGACCCGGGCGCAGGCAGTGGTGACCGACCTGTATGAGGCCTTTGTCGCCGATCCCGGCCTTTTGCCGCCGGACTGGACCTTGGCGGCGCGCGAAGCGGTGCCCGGCACCGTGGCGCGGGATTACATCGCCGGCATGACCGACCGTTATGCCCTGGCGGAATACCAGCGGGTATTCCACACAGAAATCCAGCTTTAGAAGCCCATGATTCGCGCTGCTGCTGGTGCTAAGATCGCCGCCAGCAGATTCGGGAACCTCCATGGCCAACTACGAGCGCGGCGTGTACGAACCCAGCGACGAGGTGCGGGTGTTCGACGGCTCTGAGGAAGACGACGACGTCGAGGGCTCGCGCCTTCCGCTTTTGATTGTGCTGGCCCTGCTGGTGCTGGCGATGTTCGCTGGCGTGGTGTGGCTGGCCTATACCCAGGGCGTCGCGCGCGGCCGGGGCGAGACCCCGGTTCTGACGGCCGCCAATGGCCCCGAACGCGTCGCGCCGCAATCGGGCGCTGACGGCACCGTGCCCTATCAGGGCTTCAAGATTTACGAGCAGCCCGCGCCGTCGGACGATACCGCCGACAATGCGCCCGCCGCCAAGCCGCAGGCCAACGCCGCGCCGGCCGCGAGCCCGGCCGCGCCGCCCAAGCCTGCACCTGCGCCGGTGGCTGAAGCTCCCAAGCCTGCGCCCGCGCCGATTGCTGTCGCGCCCAAACCGGCGCCTGCAGCACCCGCGCCCGTCGCCGCCAAGCCCGTGACACCGCCGCCCGCGCCAGTAAAGGCCGCCGCGATCCCGGCGCCGAAACCCACGGCTCCTGCCGCCGCTCCGCCCAAGTCGGTGGCGGCGCTGATCCAGCAGGCCAACTCCACGCCCGTACCGCCTGCGGCCAAGCCCGCCGCCGCGCCCAAGGTGGCCACCACGCCGCCACCCGCCATGAAGCAGGCCATGATCCCGCCGGCCGCCACGGCCACAGGTGCACCGCGCAGCCTGGTTGCGCCGACGGCCGCGCCTGCGGCCGCAACACTCGCGCCCAAGCCCGCCGCGGCGGCGCCGGCCTCGGGTGGCGGTGTCGTGCTGCAGATCGGCGCCTACAAGAGCCAGGCCGATGCCGACGGGGCCTGGAAGACCTACAAGGCCAGGCATTCCGCCCTGCTGTCGGGATATTCCAGCGACATCCAGCAGGCCGACCTGGGCGAGAAGGGCACCTGGTACCGCCTGCGGATCGGCGGCATGTCCAACCGGGAAGTCGCTGCCGGCCTGTGCGAGCGGCTGAAGGCCGACGGCGGCGCCTGCATCCTGGGTAAATAACCATCATGCGCAGTCGCGCCATTTACGGCTGTGCCGGCACGAGCCTGTCGGCGGCCGAGCGGGATTTCTTCCGCCAGGTTCGTCCCTGGGGCTTTATCCTCTTTGCACGGAACATTAGCGATCCGGCGCAAGTCAAAGCATTAGTTGAAGAATTGCGCGATACGGTGGGCGACGCCCAGGCGCCAGTCCTGATCGATCAGGAAGGCGGGCGGGTGGCCCGGCTGAAGCCGCCCCAGTGGCGAGCCCGGCCCCCGGCGGCCGTCTTCGGGGCGCTCCATGCCCAGAACCCCGAGGCCGCCCGCGAGGCGACCTATCTCAATGCCCGGCTGATCGCCCATGACCTGGCTAGCCTGGGGATAAATGTAGACTGCCTGCCGGTGCTGGACGTGCTTGTCCCGGGTGCCCATGACATCATCGGCGACCGGGCCTTTGCCACCGACCCGGCCACCATCATCGCCCTGGGCAAGGCCCAGATCGAAGGCCTGATGGACGGGGGTGTCCTGCCCGTCATGAAGCATATCCCCGGCCATGGCCGGGCGGGGGCCGACAGCCACCTGGCGCTGCCCCGGGTGTCGGCCACGGTGGAAGAACTCAGCGCCAGCGATTTTGTGACCTTCCGCAGCCTTGACCAGTGCCCGATCGCGATGACAGCGCATGTGGTTTATGAGTCGATTGATCCACAGCGTCCTTGCACCACCAGCCCCAAAGTCATTCGGGATGTGATACGCGGTGAGATAGGATTTGACGGGCTTTTGATGTCGGACGACCTTTCCATGAAGGCGCTCGACGGGCCTTTATCGGTGCGCGCCAAACAGGCCCTTTTTGCGGGCTGCGATCTGGCGCTCCACTGCAATGGCGATATGGAAGAGATGCGCGAAGTGGCGTCGGAAGTGAAAGAACTGGAAGGTCAGTCCCTGCGGCGCAGCCAGCAGGCGCTGGCGCATCTGTCCGTGCCCGGAGCATTCGATGCCGAGGCTGCCGAGGCCCATCTGGCCACCCTGCTGGGCCCATCTTCAGGCAAGGTGTCGGCATGACCGAAACCGCCGAGAATTTCGAAGACTTCGAATCCGCCGCCATCGTGCGCGATGACGAAGCTTTGCTGGTGCAGGTGGACGGGTTTGAAGGTCCGCTGGACCTGCTGCTGACCCTGGCGCGCAACCAGAAGGTCGATATCGCCAAGATCTCGATCCTCAAGCTGGCCGACCAGTATCTGGAGTTCATCGAGAGCGCCAAGAAGCTGAACCTGGAACTGGCCGCCGATTACCTGGTGATGGCGGCCTGGCTGGCATATCTCAAATCCCGCCTGATCCTGCCGCAGGAAAAGGGCCCCGACGGCGAACCCACTGCCGACGAGATGGCCACCCGCCTGCGCTGGCGCCTGCAGCGCCTGGACGCCATGCGCGCCGCCGCCACAAGGCTGATGGGCCGCGAGCGGCTGGACCGCGACGTGTTCGGCCGCGGCGATCCCGAGGCGGTCAATGTGATCAAGCTTCGGACCTACAAAGACACGATGTACGACCTGCTCACCGCCTACGCGACCGAGCGGGCGCGCAAGCTGGGCGGCAAGTCCTATCGCCCCCAGATGGCGCCGGTGCTGGCCATCGAGGAAGCGCGGGAACGCCTGGAGCGGATGCTGGGCAAGATTTCCGACTGGAGCGCCCTGACGGGCCTGCTGCCGTTCGAATGGCAGGGCGGGGCCCGGCGCCGCTCGGCGGTGGCCTCCACCCTGCTGGCCTGCCTGGAGATGGCGCGGGACGGCAAGGTGGAACTGCAGCAGATGGCGCCCTTCGCCGAGATCTTCGTGCGGGACGGCCGGCGGGGACCGGACGTGCCTTCTAGTACCCCTGGCAACACCCCCGAGGCGATCACGCCGGGAGCATGACATGAGCAGCGTAGCCAAGATGATTGAGACGATCGAAGACCAGTTGGAAGTCGAGAGCACAGAAGCCAATCCCGAGCATCTGCGGATGGTCGAGGCGTTGCTGTTCGCGGCCTCCGAACCGCTGGACCAAAAGGCACTGTCAACATCGCTGCCCGAAGGCGCCGATATTCCGGGCCTGCTCCAGGCGCTTGAAGCGGCGTATGAGAAGCGCGGCGTAAACCTTTGCTGCGTTGCCGGAAAATACCAATTCCGCACCGCCAGCGATCTGGCCTTCCTGCTGCGCAAGGAGCAGCCGGAACAGAAGCGCCTGTCCAAGGCCGCCATCGAAACCCTGTCGATCATCGCCTATCACCAGCCCGTCACCCGGGCCGAGATTGAGGATATTCGCGGCGTCGCCATGTCCAAGGGCACCATCGACATCCTGATGGAGATCGGCTGGATCAAGATCCGGGGCCGCAAACGTACCCCGGGCCGCCCGGTCACCTACGGCACCACCGAGGCCTTCCTGGTCCAGTTCGGGCTGGAGAGTGTCGCCCACCTGCCGGGCCTGGACGAGCTCAAGGCGGCCGGATTCCTGGAAGCCATTCCGCCGTCCGGCTTCGACGTGCCCAATCCGTCCGAGGCCCTCGGCCCGGATGAGGACCCCTACGATCCCAACGAGCCCGAAATGGCCACGGGGAGCGTCAATCTCGACGAAGCCTAGCCGCCGCGAGCCTGGCCTGCATGAGCGCCTTCAGTCCGATATTTCCCCGGCCCATGGGCGGACCTTTTACGGTCTGGGAAGGGGTATTCAGCGCCGCCGAGGTGGACCGCATCACGGCGATCGGCGACGGCTTGGCGCGCGACCGCGCCGAACTGGTCCTGGCCCAGGACCCGATGGGCAAGAAGCGCGTCACCGACATATCCTGGCTGCAGCGCAACGCCCAGACCCATTGGCTGTACGCCCGGCTGGAGCAGATCGCCCAGCAGCTCAACCGGCAATATTACAAATACCAGATCTACGGCGAACTGCGCGAGCCGCTGCAATACACCGTCTATGAATCCAGCCAGGGCGGGCATTACGACTGGCATGTCGATCACGGCGCCCTGGGGCCGGACGCGCGCAAGCTGTCGATCAGCGTGCAGCTGAGCGAGCCCTCGGACTATCAGGGCTGCGACCTGGAGCTGAATTTCGGAGACGGCATCATGGCGGCGCCGCGCACGCGGGGCACGGTGGTCGCCTTTGCCTCCTATGTGCTGCACCGGGTGACGCCGGTCACCGCCGGCGTGCGCAAGTCGCTGGTGGCCTGGGTGTCGGGCCCGGAATTTCAGTAATCAGGTATCGGTCAGCCTTGGCACGATCAGGCTGGTCAGCCTTCCGGTGATCTCCGGCTGAAACGCGTTGCCCAGCGAGGCGCGGCCATCGAACTTTTCCGCCGCATGGGGACCGTTGGCGTCGACATAATGCATAAAGGCCTGGAACAGCCGGTCGCCCTCATAGGCATCACGCCAGTGCGTCAATTCTTCGCCCTTGTACAGAAGCGCGTCGCCCGGCTGCAACATGGCGGCGAAAGGCGCGTTCTCATCGCCGATGTTCAGCGCCCATGGCGTATCGGGCTCCTGGCCCAGGTTCAGGCTGATGGAAATCTCGCAGGCCGAACGGTCGCGATGCGGCTCCAGCGTGTCGCCCTTCTTGTAAATGCGGGCATAGGAATAGGTGGGATGCAGCGCCAGCCCGGTATGGGCCTCGATCGACGCCTTGATGTCCTGCATCAGCGCATCGACCTGCGCGTCGCCATAGACATAGGGCGTGCCGGGCACCTGATCGTCGCCGGCCATGAGCATGGTGCCGGCTTTCGCGCGCCGCGCCAGGTGATCGCGCAGTTGTGTTACGCGATCTACCGGCACCAGGGCCTGGATAACGGCATAGCCGCTGGTCTGGAAAGCTTCGTTGGCAGAGGCAGGCGCGGGCGGCATGGCTTTCGTGTCGTGGCAGTGCGCGATTATATAAAACGCGTCCGCGGCCGAAGAAAAGCCTCAAGAAACAGGTCTGCGTGAAAGATCGGCAATTCTGTTATGGCTGGGGCAGGGCGAACACATAGACCATGTTCGAGCCGCTGGGTTGGTCGATTTCCGGGAAAAGCCGCGGGGAATTGCCGCCGCCAAAGCCGCCGCCCGCCACCACGGCGATATATTGCCGGCCACCCTGGCTGAACGAGACCGGGGCGCCGCTGACATGCGAGCCCAACCGCGTCTGCCACAATACCTTGCCGGTGTCCTGGTCGAAGGCGCGCAGGTAACGGTCCAGCGCGCCGTTGAATACCAGTCCGCCGCCGGTCGCCAGCACCGGCGCATAATTGGTCGCCTTGTTCTCCCAGCTCCAGAGCGTCTTGCCGGTTTCCACCGAGATGGCGTCGATACGGCCGATGCCGGTATGGCCGGGGGATATCTTGGCGGTGCCCAGCACGTTGTAGCCGTCGGGCAGCTTGCTGGGGATGTTGTCGGCGCGGACGTGGATGTCGGTGCAAAGGTTCTGCATCTGCACATACATCACATTGGCCTGCGGGCTGTAGGCTGAATAGGGCCAGTCGCGGCCGCCGGCATGGGTGGGACACAGGTCATAGACCTTGTGGATGTCGGTCATCACCATTGCCTTGTTGATGGTGACCTTGCCCTTGGTGTCGATCTTGTCGACGATGTTTTGCACCGCGGTCTGCTTCGCCCACAGGAAGTCGCCCTTGGCCGCGTCGAAGCTCCACATGATGGAGGTCTTGCAGGGCACGCCGGTCAGGGTGCGGCGGCTGGCGCTTCTGACGCCTTTGCCGACCGCCATCATGCCTTCGGCCTTGGGATCAGGATTCACCGCCGTGGTGATCGGCATCATTTCAAACGTGCATTCCTGGTCCCAATTGTCTTCGGGAAGCACCTGGTGTTTCCACACGATCTCGCCCGTCATCGGCTTCACGGCAAAGCGCGTATTGGTGCCGTCCATGGTGGCGCCGTAGTTGCCGCGCTGGCCTTCCGCCGCAGGTCCGGTGCCGCTGGAGCCGTAATAGATCAGGTCCAGTTGCGGATCATAGGTGATCGGGCCCCACACGCCGGTCATCTGGCGCTTTTCGAAAGGCAGATTGCCCCAGGTTTCGCTGCCCGGTTCGCCCGGCTTGGGGATCACATAGTTGCGCCACAGCTCCTTGCCGGTTTCCGCGTCGTTGCCGGTGACGAAACATCCAATCGGCGCGTACTGGCAGGTGGCGCCCGCCACCACAACGCCCTTCACCACGATGGGACCGGTGGTGTTGGTGGCGTACAGGTTGCCGCCCCGGTTGACCTGCCACAACTGCTTGCCGGTTTTGGCGTCCAGCGCGACCAGGAAATTGTCGCGCGTGACGGTGTAGAGCTTGTCGCCATACAGGAACACGCTGCGCTTGCGCTGGCCCCAATGGCCGCTGGGAATCCTGGTGAGGTCGGGCAGGTTGCGCCGGTACTGCCACAGAAGATCGCCGGACGCGGCATCGATCGCCTGGATGACGTCGTTGGGATTTCCCAGGAACATCACGCCATTGTGGATGATCGGCGTGTTCTGGTTGATTCCGGGTTCCATGCCGCGCGACCACACCAGCTGCAGGTTCTTGATGTTGGTCTTGTCGACCTGCTTGAGCGGACTGTAGCCATAGCCTTCGTAATTGCCGCGCATCATGATCCAGTCAGCCGGATCGGGATGGCGCAACTGTTCGTCGGTCACCGGCGCCCAGTTCGGGATCGGAAGAGGCGCGATGGTGATGTGGCCGCTGGTGCCCATCTCCGGTGCGCCGCTGACTGGGCGCGGATCGGGATAAGGATAATTCTGCGCCGTGGCCGCGACCGCCATCAGCACCATGCCGCCGAGTACGGCCGATCCACGCATCCCGGTCTTCATGTGAAACGCCCCGAAAAGCTTACTGGGCGCCCTTGCGCGGATCGATGCCGCGCGAATACCAGATCGGGAAGGTGCCTGGCTGGGTGGCGTACTTGATGAACTGCCGGCCCAGGTCCTGATGTGCCGCCTTGGAGGGGACAGCAGCGACGCCGTCCAGATAGCAGCCATATTCCTCGGGGATCGGGCCGACCACCACCAGATTGTCCCACTTCATGATCTGGCTGATATTCTGCACCGCCATGTCGCCCTCGTGACGGGCCAGCGCGTCGCCGCCTTCGCCATAGGGGCTGGCCGCATGTTTCACCCCGGCCATTTCCGGCAGGTCGAACAGATGCGTCAGCATGTAGGAGGTCTTGCTGCATCCCGGGCCGCCGGGCGTGCCGTTGCAGCGCGAATGCATCACCCGGTTGGCCGAATGCAGCGCGGCGATGAACTTTTCCTTGGTGGAGATGTCGGGGATCTTCGCGCCCTTCATCACGGCCAGGCCCTGATAGGAGCGGCCGATGTGGGTGCGGGTGCCGGCCTTGATCGTATCCTTGACCAGATCCATTTCGTCGGCCGGCAGAAACACGGCGTCGGCCGAGCCGTCCTGCGCCGCCTTCTTCACATCATCCATGCCGCCGGTCTTGACGATGACCTTGATGCCGGTCTCCGCCTCGAAGGCCTTGGTGATGATGTCCAGGCCGCCATTGTTGGTGAAGCCCGGAGTGGCCACGATGACCTCGCGCGCCATCTGGGTTGTTTGGGCACCGGCCGGGGCGGCAAAGGCTGCTGCAGCGGCAAGGCCGACGAACGCGATAAGCCTGGTGTTCAGAACGCGCATTATTCCCTCCTGTTACGGGGCGTTTGCCGCCGCCGCCATTTTATCGACCGCCGCCTGGAAGCGCTTGGTCCGGCCTTCGCGTGCCGCGGTCTGCGCCGCTGCATCGCCCACCGCGGTCTGGTTCCAGATCAGGGTGTAGACCAGCCTGGAATGCCCCTTATCCACCGGCTCTACCGCCAAGGTGCCATGATAAAAGATCGGCGTGAAGGGCTGGGCGTAGGTATAGGAATGGGCCGTGCGCGCCACGGCGATCTCCACCAGCTTGGCGGTGCCGGTGTCGATGGTGCGGATCGAGCCCAGTTCGCCCTTGCCGGAATCGATGGCGCAGCCTTTCACGTCCAGATATTTGACGATGGCGCACCAGTCATTGCCGCCGATCTTTTCCCAGGCAACATCGGCGCCCTTGTTGAGGTTGGCGGTGAGGGTGATGGTGGTCCAGTCGGCCGGCTGCGGTGTCTGGGCGATAGCGGGGCTGGCAGCCAGCAGTGCCACGGCGATCAAAAGTTTTTTCATTCCTCGTCCCCTTCCAATTCCACAACAACGGCTTCGCCATTCTCCAGCGCGATGGCGAGATCGCCCTTGCGCAGGGCGATGGCGTCCTTGCCGAAGACTTCATTGCGCCAGCCCTGCAGGGCGGCGACCTCATCATCCTCGTTCGCGGCCAGCCGTTCAATATCCTCGGCATTGGCGATCAGGCGTGGCGCGACGCCCACCGCCTCGGCTCGTAGGCGCAGCAAGGTCTTGAGCAGGTCCATCACGGCCTGCGAGGGCTCGCGGCGGCGGCGCTGCTTGTTCTGGTCGGCGGCGCCTTCGGGCGGCTCGGCGGTCATGCCCACCGCGATGGCTTCGACCAGACCCTTGCCCAGCCGGGAATTGGCAAAGCCCTTCGGGACAGCGCGCACGCGCTCCAGCGCTTCGCCCGTCTCCGGGGGATGGGCGGCGATCTCGGCCAGGGCTTCGTCTTTCAGGACGCGGCCGCGGGGAATGTCGCGGGCCTGGGCCTCGCGCTCGCGCCAGGCTGCCAGCGCCGCCAGCACGGCCAGAAAACGCTTGTTGGAGGTGCGCGGCTTCAGCCGCTTCCAGGCCGATTCCGGATCCAGCTTGTAGAGATTGGCATCCTGCAGCGCCGCGACTTCCTCGGCCACCCAGCTGGCGCGGCCGGTCTTTTCCAGCTTGGCCTTCATCCATTCATAGATGACGCGCAGATGGGTGACGTCGGCCAGGGCATATTCCAGCTGGCGCCTGGACAGGGGGCGATGGCTCCAGTCGGTGAAGCGGGCCGACTTGTCGATCTCCACACGGGCGATCTTGCGCGCCAGGGTTTCATACGACGCCGCATCGCCAAAGCCGCAAACCATCGCGGCGATCTGGCTGTCGAACAAAGGATGGGGCAGCACGCCCCCCTGCAGGTAGAAAATCTCGATGTCTTGCCGCCCGGCATGCAGCACCTTGACGATCTCGGGCCGGCTGATGAGTTCGTAGAAGGGCGCCAGGTCGATGCCGGGGGCGAGGGGGTCGATGATGCCCTCGATACCCGGCGCCGCCACCTGGATCAGGCACAGCTTGGGGTAATAGGTCTGGTCGCGCAGGAATTCGGTATCCAGCGCCAGATAGGGCGCCCCCGACAGCTCCGCTGCAAAGGCCTTCAGGTCGTCCGTCGTCTCTACTATCCGCATGGCCCGGTGATAGCCGGATTCGGAGGGCTTTGGGCGCTTTTGTGCAGCTTACGGAGGATTTAGACCCACCGTCTTGCCCAGGGTCCCGGCCGCGTCGAAATAGCGGGCCTGGCCGACCTCCTGCAGGTTCAGGATCGTGCGCATCCCGTTTGCGGCGGGCGCGGACTGCAGGGTCCGCTGGGTCGGTTTTACCTCGCCGCCGCCTGCCAGGGCCTCGGAAATCACCCGGCCCCTCAGCTTGCCCTTGGGCGCCAGGGTGATGCCGGCGATGTGGGCCAGGGTGGGGGTGATGTCGGCGTTGGAGATGGGCGCGGGATCGGCAAAGCCGGATTTGAAGCTGGGCCCGACCGCCGCCATGAAGTTGCGGGTCTCGGCACGCGACAGGGAGCCGTGGCTGCCCTGTCCGGTGCCCAGCCCGGTATCGTGTACGCCCACGGCGCATTGCAGCTTGTTCTCGCAGTCGCCGGCGAAGCTGCGGAAGCTGACATAGATGGACGGCACCGGTGTTTTTGCGCTGCCGATCAAATTCACCGCACTCATCGGCAAGGTGCCGGGGATCTTGCCCAGGCTGTCATGCACGAAAATGGCGCTGACATAATCCTGGGTGGTGAGGAACTTGACGACATTGCCCGCCAGTTTCTTCGCATTCTTTTGCGGCAGGTAGATCAGGTCGGCGCCGCCATTGCCCACCACGATGGCCTCGGGATTTTTCGGATCGGCGCCCAGCATGTTGCCGCTTTGGGACAGGCCCAACCCCTTGGCCAGATCGGCGGCCAGGAAGCCCTGCTTGATCTGGCCGTTCACCGCAGAGGGGCTGGTGTCGCTGGCATGGCTGATGGTGAGAAAGCCGTGATCGGCGGTGACGAAGATATCGGTGGTCGCATCCAGGCCCTGCGCCTTCAGCGCCGCGCGCAATTCGCCCAGCGCGGTGTCCGCATCGCGGGTGCCTGCTTTTCCGGACGGCCCGTTGATGCCGGGCTCATATTCACCCAGGCTGTCCTTGGTGCCGTGCTGGCTGGCGTCGGGATCGCGCGACCAGAACAGCATGGCGAAGGGCTTTCCGGCTTCCTTGAAATGCGGCAGCACGATGCGCGTCGTGGCCTTCATCAGATAGACTTCCTGCGCGATGTTCGGCACCTGGGTGGCGGGCGCTTCGGGGCCGACAAAGGCGGCCTTCATTTTGCTGGTAAACCATTGGGGCAGGCCGATGCCGCCGGGATGACCGGTATTGTCGTCCAGGATCAGGGTTTCGCTGCCGTCGGGGGCCGCGGTGGAATCGGCGATGCGGGTCGGGCCCAGCTTGCCGATCACGGCGGTCGAAAAACCTTGCGCGCGGGCGCGGGCGAACAGGGTTTCCTCGTTCAGGTAATTGCCGCCGAACTTCCGGTTCATCTCCGCCAGCACCTCGTCATTTTCCAGTGCCGCAATGGGTTCGCCCTTCATCGTATCCATGGGCGTCGCCGTGTAGAGCGTGTTGCCGAAATTTCCGGTGTCGCCGATGTAATGGCCGGTGGTGATGGCGCTGGCATTGACGGTGGTGATGGTGGGAAACAGCGAATGGCTGTTGGTGAAATCCACGCCTTCGCTTTTCAGCTGAAACATGTTGGGCATGTTGTTCGGCTCGACGCTGCCATAGCGCAGCCCGTCCGCCACGAAGATGATGATGTTGTGCGGCTTCGCCGGCGCCTGGGCCAGGGCAGGGGCAGCGAACAGGGCCAAAACCAGGCCGGCAGCGGATGCGAATTTCATGCGTGATTCCCTCATCTGTGGGCCACGTTAGCCGGGCTTTGTGACGGGAAAAACCAGTCATTTCCGCATCCCCGCCCAACCCTTGACCTCCCCCCCATAAACCGCCAAAAACCCTGCCATTCCTTGGGATTTTGAGCATGCACGCCTATCGCACCCATACCTGCGGCGCCCTGCGCAAGAGCGATGTCGGACAGACGGTCCGCCTGTCGGGCTGGGTCAACCGGCGGCGCGATCATGGCGGGCTGATCTTCATCGACCTGCGCGACCATTACGGCATCACCCAGTGCGTGATCGAGCCCGACGCAGCCGCCTTCGCGCTGGTGGATACCGCCCGCTCGGAATGGGTGCTGACCCTGACGGGCAAGGTCGTGGCCCGCAGCGACGAGACCATCAACAAGGACCTGTCCACTGGCGAAGTCGAACTGCGCATCGAGCAGGCCGCGGTCCAGGGCCAGGCCCAGGAATTGCCGCTGCCGGTGTTCGGCGATCACGACTATCCCGAAGACACGCGCCTGACCTATCGCTTTCTGGATCTGCGCCGCGAGCGTCTGCACAAGAACATCATGCTGCGGTCGAACATCGTCACGTCTTTGCGCCGCCGGATGATCGATCAGGGCTTCACCGAATTCCAGACCCCGATCCTGACGGCGTCCTCGCCGGAAGGGGCGCGCGACTTCCTGGTGCCGTCGCGCCGTTATCCGGGCCAGTTCTATGCGTTGCCGCAGGCGCCGCAGCAGTTCAAGCAGCTGATCATGGTGGCGGGCTTTGACCGCTACTTCCAGATCGCGCCCTGTTTCCGCGACGAAGACGGCCGCGCCGACCGTTCGCCGGGCGAGTTCTACCAGCTCGATCTGGAAATGAGCTTTGTCACCCAGGACGATGTCTTCGCCGCGGTGGCCCCCGTGCTGGCCGGCGTGTTCGAGGAATTCGGCGAGGGCAAGGCCGTCACCCCGCACGACAAGTTCCCCCGCATTCCCTATGCCGAGGCGATGCTGAAATACGGCACCGACAAGCCGGACCTGCGCAACCCGATCGAGATCGTCGACGTCAGCGAGATTTTCGGCCGCGCCGAAGTGGAGTTCAAAGCCTTCAAGAACAAGACGGTGCGCGCCATCCCCGCGCCCGGCGCCGGTCCGCAGCCGCGCAGCTTCTTCGACAAGCTCAATGAATGGGCGCGCGGCGAAGGCGCGGCGGGACTGGGTTATATTCAATTTGAAGAGGAGGGTGGTGCCTTGGTGGGCAAGGGCCCCATCGCCAAGTTCATCACCGGCGCGGCGCTGACCGACATGGCAAGCAAAGCCGGCGTGAAGGCGGGCGACGCGCTGTTCTTCAGTGCCGATGCCAAGGCCGACCGCGCCGCAACCATCGCCGGCATGGCGCGCACCCGCATCGGGCGCGAGCTGAACCTGATCCCGGACACCGAGTTCAAGTTCTGCTGGATCGTGGACTTCCCCATGTATGAGTGGAACGAGGACGACAAGAAGATCGACTTCTCCCACAATCCTTTCTCGATGCCGCAGTTCGACCGCGAGAAGTTCCTCGCGCTGGACAAAAACGACAACGAAACGATCCTGGGGCTCAAGGCCTACCAGTACGACATCGTCTGCAACGGCTATGAATTGTCGTCGGGCGCCATCCGCAACCACGATCCGGACGTGATGTTGAAAGCCTTCGAGATCGCCGGCTATGCCCGCGAGGAGACCGAGGAAAAGTTCAAGGGCATGATCAACGCCTTCCGCCACGGCGCCCCGCCGCATGGCGGCACCGCGCCGGGCATCGACCGAATCGTCATGCTGCTGGCCGGCGAGGAGAACCTGCGCGAGGTCACCATGTTCCCCATGACCCAGTCGGCGCAGGATCTGCTGATGAACGCGCCCAGCCCGGCGAACCCCAAGCAGCTGAAAGAGTTGCACCTGCGGGTCGTGTATCCGGAAAAATCCTAGCCCCATTGTCATGGCCCGCGACTGCGGGCCATCCAGTTGGGTTGAGCGGGACTTCTGAAGATTGGGCGTCGGCCCGTGCTTGGAGAAAGCGCGCTTATGTCACCTGGATGGCCCGCAGTCGCGGGCCATGACATCGGAGCACAACAATAAAAAAGGCGGCCAGGGCCGCCTTTTTTTCGGGTCTATCGCCCCACCAAATTAATTCAGCTTTTCGCCCACGCCCTTGATGCTGTCGGCGATCAGGCTGCTCGCGCGCGTCTCATTCAAGCGGGCGGCGATCAGCTTCTGGGCCGCGTTGACGGCGCTGTCGGCAGCCAGGGCGCGGATCTCGTTCAGGGCCGTGGCTTCGGCCTGGGCGATCTTGTCCTGGGCGGCGGCGGCGCGGCGGGCGATCTGGGCTTCCAGCGCGATGCGGGAATCCTTCTGGAACTGCTCGGCTTCGGCGGTGGCGGCCGCGACGATGCTGCGGGCTTCGGCTTCGGCGCCGGCGGCGCGTTTCTGGTAATCGGCCAGCAGGGCGGCAGCTTCGGTGCGCAGGCGGCGGGCTTCGTCCAGCTCGGCGGCGATCACCGCGGCGCGCTGGTCCAGCATCTTGGCGACCATGCCTGGCAAGCCCTTCCAGACGAGCAGGGCGATGACCAGCACAAAGCCGACGGCAACCCAGAATTCCGGTTCGTGCAGCATTTCCATGTCAGTTCCCCAACGCCGCGTTGGCGTCTTCGGCCGAGACCTTGTCGCCGGTCAGCCGTTCGACGATGGCGATGGCGGCATCGCGCGCCGCCGTCTTCACATGACCCTTGGCGGTTTCCCGCGTCTGGGCGATGCGCGCTTCGGCGGCGGCCATGGCGTCCGACGCCTTGGCGTCGGCTTCCGCCTTGGCCTTGGCGATTTCCGCGTTCAGCTTCTGGCGGGTTTCCTCGGCCAGGGCATTGCCGCGGCTTCGGGCGCCGGCCAGCGCCGTTTCATAACCGGCCTGGGCCGCTTCGGCTTCGCCGCGGGCCTTGGTCGCCTCGGCAATGGCGCCGTTGATGGTGCCCCTGCGGTTGGTGATGGCCGCGTTAATCTTGGGACCGGCCAGCCGCCACATCACCGTAAACAGAAACGCGAACGTCACCACCAGCCAGAAGAACTGGGTGGGGAACGTCGTCGTGTCGAACGGCGGAAAGCCACCCTCTTTCTCGGGGGCTTCCGTCATTTCGGTGGTGGCGGCGTGTTCCTGCACGGCTTAGCCGAACAGGATGATCAGGGCGACGACCAGGCCGAACAGGCCGGTCGCTTCGCAGAGCGCGAAGCCCAGCAGCAGGTTGGTGGTCTGGGTCGCGGCGGCGCCCGGATTGCGCAGCGCGCCCGACAGGTAGCTGCCGAACACGTTGCCGATACCGATACCGGCGCCGACCAGGGCGATACAGGCAATGCCCGCACCAATCATTTTTGCAGCTGCAACTTCCATTTTTTCAGGTCCTTTTTGAGTTAGTGATGATCGTGGAGATGAAGGGCTTCGTTGAGATAGATGCAGGTCAGGATTGCGAAGACATAGGCCTGCAGGAACGCCACCAGGAATTCCAGGAGCAGGATGCCGACGATCAGCAGCAGCGGCGCAACCGACAGCGGCGCCAGCAGGCCGCCCGCGGCGCCCAGCGACACGACGAACCCGGCGAACACCGCCAGCAGGGTATGGCCAGCCAGCATGTTGGCGAACAGACGAACCGAAAGGCTGATGGGACGCGAGCAGAAGGAGATCAGCTCGATCACCACCAGCAGCGGCAGGATGTAGATGGGCGCCTTGGGCACAAACAGCATGAAGAAGCGAAGGCCATGCTTGGCAAAGCCGGTGATGATCACGATCAGCATCACAAGGCAGGCCAGCGCCAGGGTGACGGCGATCTGGCTGGTGACGGTGAAGCTGCCGGGGATCATGCCGAAGAAGTTCGAGCACAGCACGAACATGAACAGGGTGAAGACGAAGGGGAAGAATTTCAGCCCGTCTTCGCCGGTCGCCGAATGGATCATGTTGGCGACGAATTCGTAGGAAATCTCGGCCATGGACTGGCCGCGCGTCGGGACCAGCCGTCCCGGCTTGACCGCCAGGGTCAGGAACAGCGACGAGGCGACGACCACGATGATCATCAGCAGCGCCTGGTTGGTGAAATAGATCGGATGGCCCGCAATGGCGAACAGCGGCTCGGCAATGAGCGGCTTGATGGTGAACTGCTCCATCGGGTTAAGCGCCACGGATACCTACTCCTTGCCGTCTTCAGTTTCCGAAGACCGCGGGCTGGCGATCTCGGCGTTGATCTCTTTTGCCGCGCGCATCACGTTGCGGATGCCCGCCGCGATGCCCAGCATGAAAAACACAATCAGAAAGACCGGGCGGGTGTGAAAACCGAAATGGCCAAACAGCCAGTCGATACCCCATCCCAGGCCCCCTCCCACCACCAGCGACGCCACCAGTTCGGTGGTGAAGCGGAAGGCGATCCCCGACTGGCTTGGCGGCTGGCGCTTGGGGCCGGCTGCATGCCTGGTCTGGAGTTCGGCGAGCTTCTTGCCCAGATCGTTCAACCTGTCGGGGTCTGGAGCCGTCAAAACCGTCTCCCAAAGTCCGAAAAGCCGTACAAAACCGGGCCTTCGGCGCGTCGAAGGCGGGGGGACCATATGGTCGCCCCCTTGGGGTGTCAAGAATGTCAGACAGTCACAACAGCTTGATATCACTGTCAAAAATGACCGTCGCGCATTATGTCGCGCGGGATTTTCCAGACGCGCCCGAGGCTTGGGCCGAATCTCTTATTCCGCCGCGATCTTCTCGGCCTCAGCCAGCGACACCGACACCAGCTGGCTGACGCCGCGCTCGGCCATGGTGACGCCGAACAGGCGGTCCATCCGGCTCATGGTCAGGGCATGGTGGGTGATGACCAGGAAGCGGGTGCCCGACATCTCGGTCATCTGGCCCAGCATCTTGCAGAAACGCTCCACGTTCGCGTCGTCCAGCGGGGCGTCCACTTCGTCCAGCACGCAGACCGGGGCGGGGTTCACCAGGAACACCGCAAAGATCAGCGCCATGGCGGTCAGGGCCTGTTCGCCGCCCGAGAGCAGGGCCAGCGATTGAAGCCGCTTGCCCGGCGGGCGGGCGAAGATTTCCAGGCCCGCTTCCAGCGGGTCTTCGGATTCGGTGAAGGTCAGCTTGGCTTCGCCGCCTTCGAACAGCTTGGTGAACAGTTCCTGGAAGTTGGCGTTGACCTTCTCGAAGGAGGCCAGCAGCCGCTCGCGGCCTTCCTTGTTCAGGCTCTGGATGCCGCGGCGCAGCCGGTCGATGGCGCCGGTCAGGTCGTCGCGGTCGGCGGTCAGGGTGGTGAGGCGCGTTTCCTGTTCGACCGCTTCTTCCTCGGCGCGCAGATTGACGCCGCCCAGCTGCTCGCGTTCGTTCTTCAGGCGCTCGACACGCTTTTCGGCCTGGTCCAGCGGCGGCAGTTCTTCGCCTTCGGTGATCTCGGCGCGTTCCGCCAGGTCGGACGGGCCGCATTCCAGTTCGTCCTGGATGCGGGTCTTCAGTTCCTCGATCCGCTGGGCGGCGCCTTCCGAAAGGGCCTGGGCGCGGGCGCGTTCCTCGCGCGCCGAGGACAAGGCGGCATCGGCGGCCTTGGCATGCTTGTCGGCTTCGGCCAGCAAGGTTTCGGCCTGCTGGCGGGCGTCGCTGGCTTCGTTGCGCGCGGTTTCGGCAGTGGCGATGGCATCCAGCAGCGCATTGCGCTTTTCGCCGATCTGCTGCGGCACCAGTTCGGCGGCGGACAATTCAACCGTCAGTTCTTCCTGGCGGCGGACCAGCTCGGCGACATGGCTCTGGGCATCGGCCTTGCGCGTGTTCCAGCGGGTCTGTTCGTCGCTGATGGTGGCTAGACGGCGCATCCGGACTTCGCCTTCACGGCGCAGGCCTTCCAGCGCGCCGCGTGCTTCGCCGGCCTTGATGCGGGCATCGGCGGTCTTGCCGCGAACCTCGGCGACATTCTGGTTGAGCGCCACGCCATCGCCCAGTTCTTCCAGGCCCGACACGGCCTGACGCTGGGATTCTTCGGCGGCTTCCACCGACTGGGTGAGGCGGCGGATTTCCGATTCCAGCGAGGCGAGCTGGCTGGCGCGTTCGGCGGCGGCACGCGCCGCGCGATTGGCCATATCCTGCGAGCCGATCAGCGCCTGTTCGGCTGCGCGTTCAGCGGCTTCGGCTTCGCGCAGGGCTTCGCGCGCGGCTTCGCGCGCATCCTTGGCTATCGAATATTCGGCAAAGCGGGCAGCGCGCAGGGTACGGGCTTCCTCCGCTTCGATTTCCAGCGCGGCCAGGCGATTGCGCTGCGACAGGCGCATGGCGGATGGCGAGGGCGCATCGGCAGAGGCAATGAATCCGTCCCAGCGCCACAGATCGCCGCGCGCCGAAACAAGGCTCTGGCCCGGCTTGAGCTGCGACTGCAACGCCGCGCCCTGGTCGGGGAACACAAGGCCAGTCATGGCCAGACGGCGGCCCAGCGCGCCGGGCGCCTTGACGAATTCGCCCAGCGGCTTGGCGCCGGCGGGCAACTCCGGATCAAAGTCGAATGCGCCCAGATCGCGCCAATGATGCGGCGAGGAATCGTCCAGCGGCGCCTGCAGGTCGTCGCCTAGGGCGGCGGCCAGCGCGGCTTCATAGCCGGACTGAACCGTGACGGCGTCCACCAGCGGCGGGAACAGGCCTTCGCCTTCGGGATGCAGCAGTTCGCCCAGCGCCTTCACTTCGGCGGACAGGCGCTGCACTTCGTGTTCGGCTGCTTCCAGCGGTGTGCGGGCGCTCGTCTCGCCGGCTTCGGCGTCCTGGAATTTCGTACGGGCTTCGCCGGCAGCGGCGCGGGCCGCTTCGGAGGCGCCGCGGGCGCGTTCGGTTTCCGCTTCGGCGGCGTGAACGTCCGGCGCATCCTTGGCGCTTTCCAGCGCCGCATCCAGACGGGCCTGCGCATCGGAGAGCTGGCTGACGCTGGAGTCGAGGAGGGCGGTGGCCAGGGCCTGGCTGCGTTCCAGGCTGGATTTTTTGGCGTTCCATTCCGCCAGCTCGGCGGTCAGCCGTTCCAGCAGGCTTTCGGTTTCGACAAGCGTCGCCGACATTTCCGCGGCCAGCTGTTCGGCCGCGGCCAGGTCTTCGCCGGCGCTGTCGGCGGCGGCATTGAGGGTGCGGGTTTCGCGGTCCAGATCGGCCAGCGCGCTGTCGGCATCATGCTCCAAAAGCTGTTCGCGCTCGGCATCGGCGGCGCCTTGTGCGATCAGCTGGCGGATGCGCTGGGCAGCTTCCCGGGCGCGCTGTTCTTCGGCATCCAGCTGTTCGCGCTGGGCGATCAGGCGGTGATGGGCGGCGCCGCGTTCGGCTTCGGTCTGGCGCAGCGGCGGCAGGATGGCGGCTGTCTCGCTCTGCACCGTGGACGCCTTGGCGGCGGTTTCGGTGGCGCTGGCGACCAGTGCGGCAGCGGACGACAATTCCTCGGCGGCGATGGCCGCGCGCGCTTCGGCGGCGGTCCAGCGCAGGTAATGCGCCAGCGCTTCGGCCTTGCGGATATGGCCGGAAAGATTGCGATAGCGCGACGCCTGGCGGGCCTGGCGCTTGAGGCTGGCGACCTGGCTTTCGACTTCCTTGATGACGTCTTCCAGGCGCGACAGGTTGGTTTCCGCCGCGCGCAGGCGCAGTTCGGCTTCGTGGCGGCGCTGGTGCAAGCCGCCGATGCCGGCGGCTTCTTCCAGGATGGCGCGGCGCGCAAGGGGCTTTTGCGAAATCAGCAGGCCGATCTGGCCCTGGCGCACAAAGGCGGTCGAGCCCGCGCCGGACGAGGCGTCAGCGAAGAAAATCTGCACATCGCGCTGGCGCACGTCGCGGCCATTGATGCGGTAGACGCTGCCGGCTTCGCGTTCGATGCGGCGCGACACTTCGATGGTGTCGTATTCGTTGAATGCCGCGCCGGCGGTGCGGTCGCTATTGTCGATGAACAGGGTGACTTCGGCGACATTGCGCGCCGGACGGCCCGCGGAGCCCGCAAAGATCACATCGTCCATTTCGCTGCCGCGCACCGAGGAGGGGCGGGTTTCGCCCATCACCCAGCGCATGGCGTCGAACAGGTTGGACTTGCCGCAGCCGTTCGGGCCGATCACGGCGGTGAGGCCGGGCTCGACGAAAAGCTCCGTCGGTTCGACGAAGGACTTGAAACCGGAAAGCCTGAGGCGTGTGAACTTCAACTCTTTATGTCCTTCGTTCTTAACGTAACGGCCCGCCTAGTGCTGCTTGGCGAGCTCGGTATCCAAAAGCTTCGACAACGTATCGTACGGGATGTTGCCCGATCCGACGCTGACGCCATTCAAAATGAATGTCGGCGTGCCGGTGATGCTGTAGCGGGCTTCACCGTCGGCCGACACCTTGTTGATCCGGTCATCCTCAGCTTTGTTCACCATGCACTGGTCAACCTGCTCCCGGCTCATCCCCGCGATGCGCCCCAGCAGGACCAAACCCTCGTGAACGCCTTCCGGCGCCTGGACCCCATATTCAACGTCCCATTTGGGTTGATTCTTGAACAACAGGTCAATGAACGAGAAGTACTTATCCTCAGGCAGACAGCGGGCGATTTTCTCGGCCTCGCCGTCATCGGGACGCAGTGGGAAGACGCGGAAGACGTAGAAAATCTTGCCGGTGTCGATGTACTTGGCCTTGATCTGCGGGAAGGCCTGCACATTGAAGGCGGCGCAGACCGGGCAGCTGGGCGCGGCATACTCGATCAGCACCACCGGCGACTTGGGATTGCCCATGGTGCGATCGGTGGGGACCAGCTCGTAACCTTTGGCGCTGGCGGCGTCGCTGGAACCGCCGAACAGGCCCATGCTCCAGCCGATGCCGGCGGCGGCGATCAGGACGACCAGGCCTAGGACGATAAAGAGGGTTTTGCGCGACAAGGGGAATCTCCGCCGGAGTTTGCCTGCCGTTTTTGGCAGAGATTCCGGCGGCGGTCCACAAACCTGCTTCTTGGTCTAAAGCCTTGCTTGGCCTTATTTTTTAGCCAGGGCGGCGTCCAGCGCTTTGCTCAAGGGGCCGTATTCCGCCACCCCCGGCACCAGGACCCCGTCAATGACGATCGAGGGGGTGGAGTTGATGGCGTAACGGGTCACGCCGTCCTCCGCCACCTTGTTGATGGTGTCGTCTTCCTTGGTGCTGGCGACGCAGGCGTCGAACTGGGCTTCGCTCATGCCTTCAGCCTTGGCCTGGACCAGCAACCCGCCGCGCACATCAGTTACGCCATACTCATCGTCCCATTGCGGCTGGGTGCGGAACAGCCGGTCCATGAAGCTGAAATACTTGTTGCGGGGCAGGCAGCGCGCCAGCTTCTCGGCCACGCCGTCGCCTGCCGCAAGCGGCAGCACGCGGAAGACGTAAAACACCTTGCCGGTGTCGATGTAGTTCTTCTTCAGCTGTGGAAAAGTCGCTTCGTTGAAATGCGCGCAATGCGGGCAGCGCGGCGCGGCATATTCGATCACCACCAGCTTGGCCTTGGGATCGCCCTGGGTCATGTCGTGGGGCGTGATGGTGTAATTGGCGCCCTTGATGTCGGCGGCGATGCCGGGGGTGGCGCCGTCCTGACCCAGGAAGTGCCAGGCCAAGCCCGCACCAGCGAGCGCGACGACCAAAGTGATGATGATGATGGCTTTGCGCGACACGGAGCTTCTCCCGGTTTTTTGCCGTTTTCGCAGAGATTGAGGGCGCTGGCTAGGCGCGCCGTTTGGCCAGCGCTTGCAGCGCCCTGGCCAAGCCTTCTGGGCCTTCATATCGGCGGGCCGGATCGGACGGCGGCAAGGGCCCGGCGGCTTTTTGCCTGGGCTGCGGGGGGGGGGGCGGGGACAGCGCGCCCTGGCTGAACTTGATCTGCACCACCGCCTGGCGTCCCAGATAGGCATTGATGCGTTCGCACAATGCGCGTTTTTCATGCGCCAGGAACAGCGCCGCCCCCGGCAATGCGCGCAAGGTGAGCGTGCCGCCGGAGGGGCCTTCGGAAAATTTCAGCGGCTGGGCGAGGCGGGCGACTTCGGGCCCGGCGATCTCGCTCCAACGCAGCACCAGGGTCGGGTCGGCAAAGCCGGCGCGGATAAAGGCGGTGCCTGCGACCGATCCGGCATCGGCGCCGATCACGCGTGTCCAGTTGTTGCGCTGAGGTTGTGTCTCTTCCGGGGTTCGGGCCATGTTGGGATTATGCCCTCCGCGCGCCCAACAAAAAAGGACCTCAGCCAGCGATTGCTCGCCTGGTATGATGTGCATCGCCGGGTGCTGCCGTGGCGGGCTCCTGCGGGAAAACGCGCCGATCCCTATCGCGTCTGGCTGTCGGAAATCATGCTGCAGCAGACCACGGTGCAGGCGGTGGGCGCCTATTACCGCAAGTTCCTGACCCTGTGGCCGAATGTGAAAGCGCTGGCGGCCGCCAAACAGGATGAGGTTCTGGCTGCCTGGGCGGGGCTTGGCTATTACGCCCGCGCCCGGAACCTGCATGCCGCAGCTAAGGTCGTCGCGAACGAGATGGGCGGCAAGTTTCCGCTCACCGCCGAAGCGTTGCGCGCGCTGCCCGGGGTGGGCGGCTACACGGCGGGCGCGATCTCGGCCATCGCCTATGACGAAAAGCAGGCGGCGATGGACGCCAATGCCGAGCGGGTGATCGCCCGGCTCTATGCCGTGCAAACCCCGATGCCCAAGGCCAAGACCGAACTGCATGTGCTGGGCACGGCGCTGGTGCCGCAGCGGGCGGGGGATTTCGCCCAGGCCTTGATGGACCTGGGCAGCGCCATCTGCACGTCCAAGCGGCCGGCCTGTCAGAATTGCCCGCTGTCGGCGGACTGCAAGGCGCGCAAGCTGGGCATCCAGGAACAATTGCCGGTAAAGGCGCCCAAGATGGTGCGCCCCCTGAAGCGCGGTGCGGCCTTCGTGGCGCGGGATCGCACGGGCGCGGTGCTGCTGGTCAAGCGGCCGGACAAAGGCTTGCTGGCGTCCATGCTGGAGCCGCCGCTGGGGGCGTGGAGCGAGAATTTTCCATCAACCGCGAAGGCTCTGAAACAGGCGCCGTTCGAAGCCGAGTGGAAAAAGCGCCCCGGCATCGTGCGGCATGGCTTCACGCATTTTGAGTTGGAAACCGAAGTCTATGTCGCGGACTTCGCCAAGCGTCCCAAATTCAAGGGCGAGTGGATTGCCGCCGACAGGTTGCGCGACGTCGCCTTGCCCACCGTGATGCGCAAGATCGTCGAACATGGCTTGGACGAAGGCGGGCCGCTTTTTAGTTCAAGAAAGCCCAGACCGTAGCTGCTGGCGCAGCACGTCGATCGGCACCAGGGTGCCGTTCATCTCGAACTGCCAGAAGGTCCAGCCATTGCAGGCGTCCAGCCCCTGCACATGCGCGCCCATCTGGTGGATGGAGCCGGAGGCATTGGACGTGACGAGGGTGCCATCGGCGCGCACCTTGGCGGTCTGGTGCTTGCGGCTGCCCTGCAGCACGGTGCCCACCGGCAACAACCCGCGTTCCACCACCCAGCCAAAGGGAATGCGCGGCTCGGCACGCTTGGACTTGGTGACTTCGATCACGTCGCTGTCCGCCGGAACGATCTCGGCAATGCGCGCGCGCGCCACATCGGCATAGGTCTTTTCGCGTTCGATGCCGATGAAGCGGCGGCCCAGCCGCTTGGCGACCGCGCCGGTGGTGCCAGATCCGAAGAAGGGATCCAGGATCACATCGCCCGGCTTGGTGGAGGATACGATCACCCGGTGGAGTAAAGATTCCGGCTTCTGGGTGGAATGGGCCTTCTGGCCGTCGGCGCCCTTGATGCGCTCGTGGCCGGTGCAGATCGGCAAGGTCCAGTCCGAGCGCATCTGCAGTTCGTCATTCAGCGCCTTCATGGCTTCATAGTTGAAGGTGTATTTGGTTTCGGCGCTCTTGCCCGCCCAGATCAATGTCTCATGCGCGTTCGTAAAGCGGCGGCCCTTGAAGTTGGGCATGGGGTTGGACTTGCGCCACACCACATCGTTCAGGATCCAGAAGCCCAGGTCCTGCAGGATGGCGCCGACGCGGAAGATGTTGTGATAGGAGCCGATCACCCAGATCGCGCCATTGTCGCTCAGCACGTGGCGCGCGGCGCCCAGCCAGTCGCGGGTGAACTTGTCATAGGCGGCAAAGCTGCTGAACTGGTCCCAGTGATCGTCCACCGCATCGACCTTGGACTGGTCGGGACGGTGCAGCTCGCCCTTGAGCTGCATGTTGTAAGGCGGATCGGCGAACACCAGGTCGGCGCAGCCGGCGGGCAGGGCGCGCATGCGCTCCACGCAGTCGCCTTCGATGATCTGATCCAGCTTCAAAGAACTCATGTGCCCGCCCAAAAACTATCAACAGCGGAGTCACACTGATTCGCCGGGAGTCCCCGGTCAAGAGTCTTGCGGAATCAAAGTGTTATGAATTGAGTCCCCGGATTCGCCCACCACCACATCTTGTGGGCACTTTGGGGATTATTCGCCGGCCAGCAGGACTGGCGCGTCCTGGGCTGCCGGATCAAGGCCCTGCAACAGATTGCGGACGGGACCGAAACTGCGGCGGTGGTGGATGGTCACGCCGTGCAGGCGCAGCCCGCTATAGTGATCGGGCGTGCCATAACCCTTGTTGCTCTTCCAGTTATAGCCGGGATGTTCGTCATGCAGCCGCGCCATTAGCCGGTCGCGCGTCACCTTGGCGATGATCGAGGCCGCGGCGATGGAGACGCTGCGTCCGTCACCCTTGATCAGCGTGTCGCACTTGCAGGGCAGGGCCGGCGCGTCATTGCCGTCCACCAGCGCGAACTGCGCGGCCACCGACAGTGCCCGCACCGCGCGCGCCATGGCCAGATGCGTCGCCTGGCGGATATTCACCAGGTCGATCTCGTCCACCGTGGCTTCACCGACGCCGACCGCCACCGCCATTTCCATGATGCGGGGGTAAAGGTCCTCGCGGTCTTCCTCGCAAAGCTGCTTGGAGTCGTTCAGGCCTTTGGGGATGCGGCCGCGTTCCAGGATCACCGCCGCCGCCACCACGGGACCTGCCAGCGGCCCGCGCCCGGCTTCATCCACGCCGCACACTGGACCCGTCATGGTCTTCAGCAGGCGCGACTCGTAGATGTAATGGGGCATCCCCCAATGGTTAGAACAGGGCGAGCTGGTCGCCAAGCCGGGATGGGCGCTTGAACTTGTGGACGGCCAGCGGCGCCGAAGGCAGGTTCAGCCCCAGCCGCTTCACCGCCATGTGGAAACGGCGCGCCATCACCTGGGCATACGGCCCGGTGCCGGTCATGCGGGTGTTCCAGTTGGCGTCGTAATCCTTGCCGCCGCGCATCTGCCGCACCAGGGTCATGACATGCTTGGCGCGGTCGGGTGTGTTGACCTCCAGCCATTCGCGGAACAGGTCCTTGATCTCCAACGGCAGGCGCAAAAGCACATAGCCGGCGCTGCGCGCGCCATAGCCGGCCGCGGCGCTCAGCACCGCTTCCATCTCGTGATCGTTCAGCGCCGGAATGGCGGGGGCGAACATCACCCCGGCCGGGACGCCGGCATCGGACAGGCCCTGGATGGCCTGCAGGCGGCGTTGCGGCGTACCGGCGCGCGGCTCCATCGCCCGCGCCAGCTTGCGGTCCAGGGTGGTGATGGACAGCGCCGCCTTGGCCAGGCCCATGTTCGCCATGTCGGACAGGATATCCAGGTCGCGCAGGATCAGCGGCGACTTGGTGACGATGGCGACGGGATGGCGAAAGTCGCGCAGCACTTCCAGGATGGAGCGCGTGATGCGCATCTTCTTTTCCAGCGGCTGGTAGGGATCGGTGTTGGTGCCCATGGCGATGACCTTGGGGACATAGCCGGGCGCGCTCAGTTCCTTGGCCAGCAGCGATGCCGCATTGGGCTTGGCGAACAGGCGGGATTCAAAATCCAAGCCGGGCGACATGCCCAGATAGGCGTGGGACGGCCGCGCGAAACAATAGATGCAGCCATGCTCGCAGCCGCGATAGGGATTGATCGACTGGTCGAAGGAAATGTCCGGCGACTTGTTGCGGGCGATGATGGTGCGGGTGGCGTCGTGGATGACTTCGGTGCGCAGCGGGGCAGGGGTATCGTCATCGGCGCGCCAGCCATCGTCCCAGCCGTCATCCAGCAGAACGCGGGTCTGTTTTTCGAACCGCCCCACGGCATTGGAGACGGCGCCGCGGCCACGCAACACTTCCGGACGGATGGTGGTGTTCAGGACGACTGTCATATTTGGGACTATAAACCCAAATAAGAACAAAACAAGTACAAATGAGATGTCGCTTCTACCGCTGCCAGCCCCTGATCGGGCGACGGCGGGCCAACTGGAAGTCCGTCGCCCCGCTCTCAATCGCGACCGTGGCGGCCCTGTAGATGGCGATAAAGGCGTTTTCTGCGAACATATCCAAGGACATGCCCGTGCCGCCGATCAATCGAAGTTTGAAGAGCCCCAGCTTTTCCATACCCTGTAAACCGGGCACAGGCGTTTCGGTTCCATATCGTACGGACAAAAAAGCCCGGCGCTGGGGGCTGGGGATGCTTGGGCGCCGGGCTCTCTCGAAAATGACCAAAGCGGTGGACCCGCTCTGACTGTAGCCAACGGGCTGGGAAGGCCATTCGTTCCGGTCGTGCTAGAACCCGCCCTATAAACAATAAGGGGACTCGCATGAAACTGTTCGCCGCCGCCGCCATCCTTGCCGCGCTCACTGCGCCGGCTTTTGCCGCCGACATCACGGTGGATGTGCCGATGGCGTTCCCCGAAAGCCTGACCTCGACGCCGAACGGCACCATCTATATCGGCTCGATGAATCTGGGCGCGGTCTATCGCGTGCTGCCGGGCGAGCGTACCGCCAAGACCTGGATCAGCAAGGAAGCCGGCAACTTCGGCAAGGTGCTGGGCGTGCTGGCCGACAAGGGCACGCTCTATGTCTGCGACAACAATGGCGACCACGCCTATCTGAAGACCTTCTCGCTCAAGACCGCCACACTGCTGAAGACAAACGAGCTTCCCGGCGGCGGCTTCTGCAATGACATCGCGATGAAGGGCAATGACATCTATCTCACCGACACCAAGGGTGGCCGCGTGCTGAAGCTGGCGGCGGGCAGCGATGCGCTGAGCGTCTGGTACACCAACGACAAGTCGGACTCCTCGCTGGACGGTTTGGTGTGGCAGGGCGATGCGCTCTACACCAACACCTATAACGGCAATCACCTGATCCGCATTCCCATGAACGCCGATGGTTCGGCGGGCAAGGGCGTGAACCTGGCGACCTCGATGGACATCTACCAGCCCGACGGCATGCGCTTGTCCTCGTCCGGCAAGATCCTGATGGTCGAAGGCCGGGGCAAGGACGGCAATGGCCGCCTGGATGAAGTGACGGTGTCGGGGGATAACGCCACCATCACGGTGGTGAAGGGCGGCTACATGCTGCCGACGGCGGTGACGGTGGTCGGTGGAACCGCCTATGTGCTGGAAGCCAAGCTGAACTATCAGCGCGATCCGGCGCTGAAGGACAAGGATCCGGGCGTCTTCAAGGCTTATGCGGTGCCTGTGAAATAGGCAGATTAAAGAGCTTTCATTTCCCGGTGCGACTTTAACCACTCTCGGGCATGCGGCGCATTTTCTTTTGGCGCAGCGCAGCAATTGCGCCATTATGACGGAATGATCTCAGTCGTCATTCCCACGTCCAATTCCGAACGCCTGCTGCCGCGCTGTTTCGACAGCCTGATCGGGGCGGCGGTGCGCGGCGTGGTGCGTGAAGTGATTGTGAGCGATTCCGGTTCCAGCGACGCCACGCTGGAGATCGCCGATGCCGCCGGGGCGCACATCGTTCGTGCCAGGAAGGGCCGCAGTGCCCAGTTGACCGAAGGCGCTGCCATCGCGCGCAGCGACTGGCTGCTGTTCCTGCATCCGGAGACGGCGCTGGAGCCGGGCTGGGAAGTGGAAGCTGAGTCTTTCATCAACCAGGAAATCATGGAACGGCCGCGCGCCGCGGTGTTCCGTTTTGCGCTGGAAGATTTCGGCGGTGAAGCGCGCCGTGCCGAAGCCAAGGCGAATTTGCGCACCTCGTTGCTGGCGCTGCCGTATGGCGATCAGGGGCTTTTGATCCCAAAGCGTCTTTATCAGAAGATCGGCGGCTATCGCGTCCTGGCCGGCATGGAAGATGCCGACATGGCCCGCCGCATCGGGCGTCGCCGGCTGATCGTGCTGCGCTCCCGCGCGGTGAATGTGCCGCGCGCGCCCAAGAGCGCGTTGCGCGGCTTTGCGCTGACCCTGCTGCACACGCTGCGCGTGCCGTCGCGGCTGGTATCGCTGCTCTAGTTCGGGGAACTGGTCCGAATACCGGTCGCCGTGGCAGCAGTCGTGCCTTGCGCTGGACGATAGGTCGGCCATCCGCCGGCAGCAGTTTCCTGCAGGCTCATCGCGTCCTGGCCGAAGCGGCGGCGATACAGCCAATGATAAGCCATCAGCCGCTTCACATAAGAGCGCGTCTCGGCCACCGGTATGCTTTCCAAGAACAGCAGGGGGTCGTTGCCGCCGGCCTTGGTCGTGCGCCAACGGTCCACCGCCCCGGGTCCGGCGTTATAAGCGCCGCCCAGTTGCAGCAGATTGCCGTCCAGGCGGCCCAGCAGTTGTTCGATGTAGCGCTGGCCCACCGACAAGGCGATGCCCGGATCATAGAGTGTGTCGGGATCGGTGACGCCCAGCTTGGCGGCGGTGGCGGGCATCACCTGCATCAGTCCGCGTGCCCCCACCGGCGAGGTGGCCTGGGTCTGGAAGCGGCTTTCGATGCGGGCGAAGGCTAGCACCAGCGATGAGTCGATGCGATAGCCGCCATCGGGCTTGTAGGGCGGCACCGGGAACAGGCCGGTGAGCATGATGCCGTGCGCTGCGCTGGCCTCGCTGGCGCGCAGTTCGACATTGGGCACGCCGATCGCGCGCGCCAGCGCAGCCATGCCGGGGTCCAGCCGCTCATTGTTGTTCACGAAGGCGCGGTTCAGCTCAGGTCCGACAAATTCTGTTTCGCCGATCTGGTACAGCGCGACGGCGCGCCGCGCGGCGGGCACCGCCATCAGGTCGCGAAAATCATTCTCGTTGAGGATGGCGTCGGCAAAGCCGGTCTGGGTGTCGATGCCCAGCATCCGTTCGGCGATCAGGCCATAGAAGCTGGGCTGCTTGCCGGCGGCGAAATTCAACAGGGTGATGACCTTCAAGGGATCGCCCGATTGCATATGGGCGCGCGCCGCCCAGAAAGCGGCTTGAGCGCGCAGGGATGGCTGGGCGTCGCGATTTTCCGCCAGTTCTTCCAGATACGCTTCGGCATTCTTCCAGTCGCCCAGGCGATAGGCGGCAAAGCCGGCATCCCATTGCAGTTGCGGCATGCCGCCGATGGGAACCGAGGTTGCCAGCTTGTAGGCATCGGCATCGCGGCCCTCGGCGCGATAGGAGGCGGCGATGCGATGCGCCATCACGGCGGCATCGGAGGGTGTTGCACCGGCCAGCACCGACTGCATCAGGCTCAGCGCCTGATCGGGATTGCCGGCCTTGATGGCGGCCAGGATGCCGGGCATCACCGCGCGCGCGGAGTCCGCGGCCGGCACCGGCTCGGGCAGTTCCTGGTCTTCGTAGCCGCCGGTGCGGCGACCCACGCCGGTGGGAACGGGGATGTTGGTCACCACCGCCACAATGATGGTCTTGCGATGCTTGCGCACCTTCTTTGTCGAATGCGCCACCGCAAGGCGATAGATGCGGTCGGCGACGGGAAGGTCGCGATACTGGGTCAGCCATTCCACCAAAGGCTGGACGGTGACGTTCCTGGGCGAGGCGGAGAGAAAGCCCTGCGCCTGCGCATAACCTACCAGCGACGTGTCGTTGAGTTTGGTGATCAGGCTTTTGGCGCGCGTGGTCTTGCCATCGCGCTGCGCCGCCATGATCTCTTTATAAAGCGCCACGTCATCGGGGCTGAGGATAACGGGGGCGGCTGGTGCGGAAACCGGTGCGGGCGGCGGCTGTGTCAGCGGCACGGCAGGCTGCGCCCAAGCTGGCGCGATGGCCAGCAGCAGGCAGGCTAGGGCGACGTGTGTGCGAATGGTCCAAAGCCTTCGAAGCAGGGGACTCTAGTTAGACCGCGCCGCCACGGCGGGCAACCCGAGGGTCTGCATTTTGTCCCGCACCGCCTGCAGGTCGCGCCAGGCCAGCTTCTTGTGCGCCGGCTGGCGCAACAGGTAAGCGGGATGCAGGGTTGGCATCAGCGGCACCATGCGGTCACCGACGCGATATTCCAGCCAGCGGCCGCGCAGCTTCATAATGCCGTCGGAAATTCCCACCACATGGCGTGCCGCAACCGCGCCCAGAAGGATGATGACCTGCGGATCGGCCAGCTCGATATGCCGGCGCAGAAATGGCAGGCAGGCCGCCGCTTCCTCCGGCGTGGGATCACGATTGTCCGGCGGACGCCAGTTGATCACGTTTGTGATGTAGGCGTTGGTGTTGCGGTCCAGTCCGATGCTGGCCAGCATCTTGTCCAGCAATTGCCCGGCGCGGCCCACGAACGGCTTGCCCACGCGGTCCTCGTCGCGGCCGGGCGCTTCGCCGATCAGCAGCACGCGCCCGCTGGCCACGCCATCGGCGAATACCGTGTTGGTGGCGGTGCGCTTGAGCGGGCAGCCGTCGAACGCCTCCAGCGCGGCCTGGAGTTCCGCCAAGGTGGTCGCCGCTGTGGCTGCCGCCATGGCGCCGCCAACCGCATCGCCTTCGATAACCGCCGGGATCGCGGGCGCGCGAGCGGGCGCGGCGCGCGGCGGCACTGGTGCCTGCAGCGGTTGCACCGCCGGCTTGGCGGTCAACCGGTTTACCGGTTCCTCGGCGATGGCCTCATCGGCGCCGGCTTCCACCAGCCAGTTCAGGGTTGAAAGCGTATCGTTCATGCCCTGATCTTAGGCTTTCGGGATGCCGTCAGGCCAGTTAGAAAAGAAGCCAATAACAAGGCGATTCATGCCAGAAGCCGAAACCCGCGAAAGCATGGACTATGACGTCGTCATCGTGGGCGGCGGTCCGGCTGGGCTGGCGGCGGCGATCCGGCTGAAACAGCTGGACGTGGCAATCTCGGTCTGTGTTCTCGAAAAGGGCTCCGAGATCGGGGCGCATATCCTGTCCGGCGCCGTGATCGATCCCAAGGCGCTGAACGAACTGATCCCCGACTGGAAGGAAAAAGGCGCGCCGCTGGAAACACAGGTCAGCGATGACCGCTTCTGCTTTTTTACCCGCACGGGCGCGATCAATATTCCGCACATCCTGTTCCCGCCGCTGATGAGCAATCGCGGCAACTACATCGCCAGCCTCTCCAATCTGTGCAAATGGCTGAGTCAGCAGGCCGAAGCCCTGGGCGTCGAAATCTATCCCGGCTTTCCGGCGCATGACCTGATCATGGAGGATGGCGCGGTGAGAGGCGTGATCACCGGAGATCTCGGCGTGGCCAGGGACGGCCATCACAAGGACAGCTACACGCCGGGCATGGCGCTGCGCGGCAAATACACCCTGTTCGCCGAAGGCGCGCGCGGCTCGCTGTCAAAACAATTGGGCGCGGTCTTTGACCTGCACAAACAGTGCGAGCCGCAGAAGTTCGGCATCGGGCTGAAGGAATTGTGGGAGCTTGCCCCCGGCCAGCACAAAAAGGGTCTGGTGCTGCACGGCATGGGCTGGCCGCTCGACAATCAGACCGGCGGCGGTCTGTTCATGTACCACTGGGGCGACAATCTCTGTTCCATCGGGTTTGTGGTGCACCTGAATTACCAGAATCCGTGGCTGGATCCGTTCGCCGAATTCCAGCGCGCCAAGACCCATCCGGCCATCGCCAAAATCCTGGAAGGCGGCAAGCGCATCGGCTATGGCGCGCGCGCCCTCACGGAAGGCGGCGCGCAATCGGTGCCGCAACTCTCCTTTACCGGCGGCGCGCTGATCGGCTGCAGCGCCGGCTTCGTCAACCTGCCGCGCATCAAGGGCAGCCACAACGCCATGAAGACCGGAATGCTGGCGGCGGAAGCCGCGGCGGCGGCGCTGAATGCGGGCAGGGCGCATGACCGGCTCACCGACTATGACGCTGCTTATGCGAACAGCTGGGTGGCGCGCGATCTCCGATTGGTGCGCAACGCCAAGCCGCTCTGGTCGCGGCTGGGCACCTTGCTGGCGCTGCCGTTCATCGGTTTGGACCTTTGGACCAACCAGCTGCTGGGCTTTTCCCTGTTCGGAACCCTGGGACATGGCAAGCCCGATTTCGCCAGCCTGAAAAAAGCGGCCGACAGCCCCAGGATCGCCTATCCCAAGCCTGACGGACGTTTAACCTTTGACCGGCTATCCAGCGTATTCCTGTCCAGCACCAACCATGCGGAAGACCAGCCGGTGCACCTGGTGCTGAAGGACCCGGCCATTCCCATTTCGGTCAATTTGCCCGAATATGGTGAACCGGCGCAGCGCTACTGCCCGGCAGGCGTTTACGAAGTGATAGAAGAAAGTTCCGGCCCGCGGTTCCAGATCAACGCCCAGAACTGCGTCCACTGCAAAACCTGCGATATTAAAGACCCTTCGCAGAACATCACCTGGGTCACCCCCGAAGGCGGCGGCGGACCCAATTACGCGAATATGTAGGATCAGAATGCGCCGCATCGCCCTTCCTCTGATTGTCATGCTCCTGAGTGGCTGCGCCGCCCAGCAGGCATCGTCCGTCCATACCGAATCTGACAGGAATTCGCAGGCCTTCTCGACCTATCTGTCGGCGCGTTTCGCTGCGGGCGAGCACGACCTGCCACAGGCGGCGCGCTTTTACGGCCAGGCGCTGTCCAACGATCAGGGCAATCCTTCCCTGCTGGCGCTGTCCTTCTTCTATTCCACCACGTCGGGCGACTTCGATGCCGCCGGCAAATATGCCCAGGCCGTGATCGCGGCCACGCCGGACGACCGCGCCGCACGCCTGGCGCTGGCGGTGATCGGCTTCAAGCACAAGGACTATGTCGATGTGCGCAAGCAATTGTCGGCATCGGCCAAGGGCCCCTTCACCGCGCTCACGCTGGCGCTGTTCGATGCCTGGGCCGCAGCAGCCGAGCGTGACGTGGCGGGCATGCAAAAGGACCTGGCGTCGCTGACTGAACAGAAGGGCGCCGAAAGCATGGCCGCCTTTCACACTGCCCTGTTGCAGGATTACCTGAACAATGCGCCCGCCGCCGATGCCGCCTATAAAAAGGCGCTGTCTTCCACCGCGCCCACGCCGCGGGTGCTGGAAGCCTATGGCCGTTTCCTGGAACGCCAGGGACGGGGCGAGGATGCCGCCAAGCTGTATCAGTCCCATATCAATGAAGGTGGCCTGGCCAGCGTCACCCGCCCGGGCCTGGCGCGCATCGCCGCGGGCACCAAGCCCGAAGCCATGATCCGCTCGCCGGCCGACGGCGCCGCCGAGGCGCTGTTCGGTATCGCCGCGTCTCTGACCGACGCGCAAAGCGCCGAAGTGTCGATCCTGTATCTGCGCATGGCGCTGTATCTGCGCTCCGACCTGGGCCTGGCGCAGGTGCTGCTGGCCGACCGGTTCGAGACCCTGCGCAAGTATGACAGCGCCATCGCCATCTATCGCAGCATCGAGCCGTCCTCGCCCTATTGGCGCATGGCCCAGGTGCAGGCGTCGCTGGATTTGCAGCGGCTGGGCAACAATGACGATGCCATTGCCGGCCTGAAGAAGCTGGTAGCGGCCGATCCCAATGACAGCGAAAGCTGGGTGGCGCTGGGCGACACCTACCGCGCGTCGGAAAAGTTTACTGAAAGCGTCGACGCCTACAACCATGCCGAAAAGATCATCGGCAAACCCAGCCGCCGCGACTGGCCGATGTTCTATGCCCGCGCCATGGCCAAGGAAAAGCTCAAGCGGCTGGATGAATCCGAAGCCGATATACAGACGGCGCTGAAACTGTCGCCCGAGCAGCCCGAGCTGTTGAACTATCTCGGCTATAGCTGGGTGGACCGGGGCCGCAATATTCCCGCAGCCCTGACCATGCTGGAAAAGGCGCGCAGCTTGCGGCCCTATGACGGCTATATCGTGGACAGCGTGGGCTGGGCCTATTACCAGCTCGGCCGCTATGACGACGCCGCCAAGACCCTGGAAGCGGCGGTGCTGCTGGTGCCGGGCGATCCCACCATCAATGATCACCTGGGCGATGCCCTGTGGCGCGCCGGGCGGCGTATCGAGGCTCGCTTCCAGTGGAACCACGCCTTGACCTTCAGCGACGACGATACCGACAAGGCGGCGATCGAGCGCAAGCTGAAGGCCGGCCTGAGTGAAAAGCCCGCCTAAGTGATTTCCGAACGCGCCGCCGCCAAGATCAACCTGTTCCTGCATGTCGGTACGAAGCGGGAGGATGGATTCCATCCCCTGCAGAGCCTGGCGGTGTTCACCGATCTGGGCGATGCGCTGGCGATCGAGCCGGCATCGGAACTGGCGCTGCAAATCGATGGCCCTTTCGCAAAGGGGCTGGACGGCGAGGGCGACAATCTGGTGCTGCGCGCGGCACGGGCAATCGGCGGGCCGGGCGCCAGGCTGACCCTGACCAAGAATTTGCCGGTGGCGTCGGGCATCGGTGGCGGCTCGGCTGACGCAGCCGCGGCGTTGCGCGGTCTGAACGCGCTGTGGAGCAGCGGCAAGGACGACGCGGCGCTGTGCGAGATCGCCGCCGCGCTGGGCTCCGACATTCCGGTCTGCGTTCTGTCCACGCCGTCTTTCATGGAAGGGCGCGGCGAAATCCTGCGCGCACCCCAGTCCATGCCGCGCCTGCCCATGCTGCTGGTCAATCCGGGTGTGGCGGTGCCGACCAGGGACGTGTTCGCGGCCCTGAAGGACCGCAACGGCGCCGGCATGACTTTGCCGCATGGTCGTTTCCGCGACACCGCCGACCTGCTGCGCTTCCTGGAAACCACCCGCAACGACCTGGAAGCGCCGGCTTTGCAGATCCAGCCGGTGATCGGGGAGGTGCTGGCTGCCATGGCCGCCCTGCCGGGCGCGCTTTTGACCCGCATGTCGGGCAGTGGCGCCACCTGTTTTGGTATTTTCGCCGATGATGACTGCTGCGCCCGCGCCGCCCAGATTCTCAAAGCGGCAGCCCCTGGCTGGTGGGTGGCCCCGACCTTCGTGCCGCAAACCGGCATCGCCCACGAGGTGGTGGGCCAGGATATCGGGCCGACCCCGGACGGGCTTTAGGACGCTTTAAGACAAGATTAACCCTGTCGGCCAATCCTCGGCGAAAGACCCAGAGGACCCGATCATGGCCAACCCGCCCAAGACCACCATTCCCACCATCAAGTTCGTGGACAATCCCAATGCGCCGGAGCTTTACGCCTCGGGCGCCACGGGCTTCTTTGTCTCCAACGGCACCATTTCCATTACCCTGGAATCCATTCGCGCCGACCATGGCGAAAAGCCCGGTCCGATGTCGCGGGTGGTGGTGGGACGGCTGACCATGCCGGCCGCCGGCGCGCAGGGGTTGGCCATCGGCCTGTTCGATTTTTTGGAAAAGCAGGGCTTCAAGTATGAGAAGCCGCCGGGCACATAACGCCTAGTAGGCGCGTTCCACGCAAAAGTCCGCGATATCCGCCAGCGCGCGCTTGATGTCGCTGTCCGGCATGACCTTTAGCGCCGTCTTGGCGGCGTCGGCAAAGCTGCGCGCCCGAGCCATGGTTTCCTGCATCGCCCCGGTCTGCTCGATCAGGGTGATGGCGCGGTCCAGGTCGCTTTCGGTCTGGTTGCCGGTTTCGATCACGCGCTTCCAGAAGGGCAGGTCGGCAGCAGCAGCGCGGGCATGGGCCAGGATGATCGGCAAGGTCATCTTGGCTTCGCGGAAATCATCGCCCACCGTCTTGCCCATCAACGCCTGGCGCCCGGAATAATCCAGTGCATCGTCCACCAGCTGGAAAGCGATGCCGAGGTTTTCGCCATAGGCGCGCATGCCCGAAACGAAATCATCGCCCTGGCCTGACAACAGCGCGCCGGAATGGGCGGCCGCTGAAAACAAAGCGGCGGTCTTGGCCGACACGACCTTGAAATAATGCTCCTCACTCACCGACAAGTTGTTGGAGGATTTCAACTGCATCACTTCGCCTTCGGCAATGATCGCGGATGCCCCGGCCAGGATATCGAGCACCGCCAGATTGTCGGTCTCCACCATCAGCTGGAAGGCGCGGCTGAACAGGAAGTCGCCCACCAGCACCGAAGGCTTGTTGCCCCACATCAGGTTGGCGGAAACCTTGCCGCGGCGAAGCGCGCTTTCGTCCACCACATCGTCATGCAGCAGGGTGGCGGTGTGGATGAACTCCACCGCCGCGGCCAGCCGCACATGGTGATCGCCGGCATAGCCGCCGGCCTGCGCCGCGGCCAGGGTTAGCATGGGGCGAAGCCGCTTGCCGCCGGAATCGATGAGGTGTTTGGCCAGGTCCGGGATCAGCGCCACGCCGGATGACATGCGGGCATGGATCAGCTTGTCGGTGGCGGCCATGTCGGTGGCCACCAGCGCATGCAGCCGCTCCACCGGCGAGATACCGGAGTCGGCGGTCTTGTTTTTCAGCTCTAGCCCACCCATCAGGGCCCTAGAATACCGGAGCGCCGGACCTGCGCCAAGCGCCCCCAATGGAACAGCGGGCGACAGAAAGGCGCGGTTTGACTATAACCGGGCCATGCGCGCCGTGCTGAAATCCACCGATCCGGTGGTCCTGGACTATGCCGCCAACCTGTTGTCGCAGGAGGGTATCGAATCTGTCGTGTTCGATACCCATGCCAGCGTCATGGACGGAAGCATGGGTTTCCTGCCGCGCCGGCTGATGGTGCTGGACGAGGATTTTGACCGCGCCGACACGCTTCTGCGCGCTGCCGTGCCAGAGGCGATGCCCTGATGGCGTTCCTGGACGGCCGCATCATCGTGGCCCAGCCGCAGGACGGGTTCCAGTCGGGCTCGGACGCGGTTTTTCTGGCGGCCGCCGTCCCAGCGCGCGAGGGCGAAAAGACATTGGAGTTGGGATCCGGTTCTGGTGCCGCGAGCCTGTGCCTGGAGGCGCGCGTTCCTGGCGTGCTGATTACCGGCGTGGAGCGCGATGCAGAACTGGTGGCGCTGGCGAACCAGAATGCGCTGGCCAACAAGGCCAAGGCGCATTTCATCAGCGCCGATATTTTCGCACTGCCGCCCGAACTGAAGCGCGATTTCGATCAGGTCGTCGTCAATCCACCGTTTCACGGTGAAGGCCAGGCGTCGCCCGATGCGGCCCGCGCCGCCGCCTTGATGGATGATGGCCGGCTGGGGGACTGGCTGAAGCTGGGCCTGCAGCGCACCGTCTCCGGCGGCTATTTCACGGCCATCCTGCGCGCCGACCGGCTGAACGAGGCGCTGGCCGCGCTGCCGGAAAAAGGCGTCGGCGCCTTTCCGCTGTTCCCCCGCGCCGGCGAGGCGCCCAAGCGGGTGATCGTGCAGGCCCGCAAGGGTTCCAGGGCGCCTTTTGCCCTGTTGGCGGGGCTGGTTTTGCACCAACCGGACGGCGCCTGGACCCCTGAAGCCGACGCAATACTGCGTCGCGGCACCGCGCTTGCCCTGTCTGGGGCCCGTCTGTAGGTTCCGGCCATCCCCAAAAGGCGGAATCGGTGGCCAAAGCCCGTACCTTTCAGGACCTTATCCTCACCCTGCAGGATTATTGGGCCAAGCAAGGCTGCCTGATCCTGCAGCCCTATGACGACCAGATGGGGGCAGGGACCTTCCACCCCGCCACCACGTTGCGGGCGCTGGGGCCGCGCCCCTGGAAGGCTGCTTTCGTGCAGCCCAGCCGCCGCCCGTCCGACGGCCGCTATGGCGAGAACCCCAACCGGCTGCAGCACTATTACCAGTATCAGGTGATCCTGAAGCCGGCGCCGGAGAATGTGCAGGAGCTGTATCTGGGCTCCATCCGCGCCATCGGCCTGGATCCCGACCTGCACGACATCCGCTTTGTCGAAGACGATTGGGAAAGCCCCACCTTGGGCGCCGCCGGCCTTGGCTGGGAAGTGTGGTGCGACGGGATGGAGATCACCCAGTTCACCTATTTCCAGCAGGTGGGCGGCATCGAATGCGATCCGGTCTGTGCCGAAATCACCTACGGCCTCGAGCGGCTGGCCATGTATGTCCAGAATGTCGAGTTCGTTTATGACTTGGCGTTCAACGAGGAGTTTCGCTACGGCGAAGTCTTCCACCAGAATGAACAGGAATTCTCCGCCTACAATTTCGAGCGCGCCGATACCGAAATCCTGTTCCAGCATTTCAAGGATGCCGAGAAACAGTGCCGCGAATTGCTGACGGGCAAGAAGCTGCCGCTGCCGGCCTATGACCAGTGCATCAAGGCCAGCCATGCCTTCAACCTGCTGGATGCGCGCGGCGTGATCAGCGTGACGGAACGCGCCGCCTATATCGGGCGGGTGCGGGCGCTGGCGCAGGGGTGTTGCGAAGCCTGGCTGGAAACGCCGATGGGCGCTTACAAGCCGAGGTTCGCGTAATGCCGGACCTGTTGCTGGAATTGTTCTCGGAAGAAATCCCCGCCCGCATGCAGGCGGGTGCGGCGCGCGATCTTGAGAGATTGATGGTCGGCGCACTGACTGATCGTGGCTTCCTGTTTGAAGGCATCAAGGCCTTTGCGGGCCCGCGCCGCCTGACCCTGGCGATTGCCGGATTGCCCGCCAAGCAAAGCGACGTGCGAGAGGAGCTGAAAGGCCCCAAGACCGACGCGCCGCCCGCCGCGCTGGAAGGATTCCTGAAAAAGACCGGCCTGACCAAGGACCAGCTCAAGGTCGAGACCACGCCCAAGGGCGATGTCTATATGGCGCTGATCGAGCGCGCCGGGCGCGAGACGCCGCATGTGCTGGCCGAGATCATTCCCGAAGTGATGGCCAAGCTGCCCTGGCCCAAATCCATGCGCTGGAAGCCCGGTTCCCCGGTGCGCTGGGTGCGCCCGCTGCATTCCATCCTGTGCACCTTCGATGGCGAGTTGGTGCCTTTCTCTTTCGCCGGCATCTCCACCGGCCTGCACACGCGCGGCCACCGCTTCCTGTCGGAAGGCAGTATCGAGGCCCGCCGCTTTGACGATTACGCCCAGAAGCTGAAGGCCGCCCATGTGGTGCTGGAAGCTGAGGAACGCTCCGCCGTCATCTTTGAAGGCATCAAGCAGGCCGCCTTTGTCCATGGCCTGGAAATGATCCCGGACGAGGAGCTGCTGGCGGAAGTCTGCGGGTTGGCGGAATGGCCGACCGTCTATGTCGGCACCATCCAGGACGAGTTCATGGATGTGCCGGCCGAGATCCTGCAGACCTCGATGCGCACGCATCAGAAGTATTTTTCTTTGCGCGATCCCAAGACCGGCAAGATGGCCAACCGCTTTGCCCTGGTCGCCAACATGGTAGCCAAGGATGGCGGCAAGGAAATCGTCGCCGGCAATGAGCGGGTCCTTCGCGCCCGCCTGTCGGACGCCAAGTTTTTCTGGGACGAGGATCGCAAGCACACGCTGGAGAGCCGGGTCGAGAAGCTCAAAGGCATTGTCTTCCACGCCAAGCTTGGCACCCAGTTCGAGCGTGTCACCCGCATCGAAAAGCTGGCGGGCGAGATTGCCGCCAAGATCGGCGCCGATGTGAAGCTGGCCCAGCGCGCCGCCAAACTCGCCAAGGCCGACCTGACCACCGGCGTGGTGGGCGAATTCCCCGAACTGCAGGGCGCGATGGGTCGCTATTACGCCCTGCACGACAAGGAAGATGCCGCCGTGGCCGATGCGGCGCGCGATCACTACAAGCCGGTTGGCCCATCCGACGCCGTTCCCACCGACAAGGTCGCCATCGCGGTGGCGCTGGCCGACAAGCTGGATGCCCTGATTGGCTTCTTTGCTGCGGGCGAGAAGCCTACCGGCTCCGGCGATCCTTTCGCGCTGCGCCGGGCCGCGCTGGGCGTGATCCGCATCCTGCTGGAAAACAGGCTGCGCTATCCGCTGAAGCTGGAAAGCGATCTCCTGTCATTCTTCGCCGACCGGTTGAAGGTTGCGCTGAAGGAAAAGGGCGTCCGTCACGACCTGATCGACGCGGTGTTCAGCCTGGGCAACGAAGACGATCTGGTGCGGCTGGTGGCGCGGGTTGAAGCGCTGCAGGCTTTCCTCAAGTCCGATGACGGCGCCAACCTTTTGGCCGGCTACAAGCGCGCCGCCAATATCCTCAAGGCCGAGGAAAAGAAGGACGGCAAGACCTTCATCGGCGAGGTCACAGAAAAGTTGCTGTCCGAAGCGGCCGAGAAGGCGCTATTCGCGGCACTGACCAAGGCCCGCGCCGCCATTACCGCCGCGCTGGACAAGGAAGATTTCGCCGCCGCCATGCAGCAGATGGCCGCCCTGCGCGTTCCGGTGGATGGGTTCTTCGAAGGCGTGAAGGTGAATGCCGACGACAAGCAGGTGCGCGAAAACCGCCTGAACCTCCTGGCAAGCCTGCGGGCGACACTGCATCAGGTTGCGGATTTTTCCAGAATTGAAGGCTAATGCGATGACGAAATGGGTCTATGCGTTCGGCGACGGCAAGGCCGAGGGCAAGGCGGATATGCGCAACCTGCTGGGCGGCAAGGGCGCTAACCTGGCGGAGATGAGCAATCTGGGCCTGCCGGTGCCGCCCGGCCTGACCATCACCACCGAAGTCTGCACTTATTACTATGCCAACAAGGAACACTATCCTTCGGAGCTGAAGGAACAGGTCGACATCGCCCTGCGCGAAGTCGGTTACCAGGCCAAGGGCAATTTCGGCGACACCGACAAGCCGCTGCTGCTCAGCGTGCGCTCCGGCGCACGCGTCTCCATGCCCGGCATGATGGATACGGTGCTGAATCTGGGCCTGAACGCCGCCACCGCCGAAGGTCTGGCCCGGCTGACCGGCGACGAGCGTTTCGCCTATGACAGCTATCGCCGCTTCATCCAGATGTATTCCGACGTGGTGCTGGGCGTGGACCATGCCGCTTTCGAGGAAATCCTGGACGACGAAAAGGACTCCAAGGGCGTCGAGCTGGACACCGACCTGGACGCCGAAGACCTCAAGCGCATTGCCGGCCTCTACAAGGCGCGCGTGCAAAAGGAACTGGGCAAGCCGTTTCCCGAGGACGTGCAGGAACAGTTGTGGGGCGCCATCGGCGCGGTGTTCGGGTCCTGGCACAGCCCGCGCGCCAACACCTATCGCAAGCTGAACAATATTCCCGAGGATTGGGGCACCGCCGTGACCGTGCAGGCCATGGTGTTCGGCAATCGCGGCGAAAGCAGCGCCACCGGCGTCGCCTTCACCCGTGACCCGGCCACCGGCGAAAAGCTGCTCTACGGCGAATTCCTGATCAATGCCCAGGGCGAGGACGTGGTGGCGGGCATCCGCACGCCGCAGCCCATCTCCAAGGCCGTGCGCGAGCGGCTGGGCATCCGCAAGGCCAGCATGGAAGAAGCCATGCCCAAGGCGTACGAGGAATTGCGCGCCATCGGCGAACAGCTGGAACAGCATTACCGCGACATGCAGGACGTGGAATTCACGGTGCAGGAAGGCAAGCTGTTCATGCTGCAGACCCGCTCCGGCAAGCGCACCGCGGAAGCGGCGCTGAAAGCCGCTGTGGACATGGAGCGCGAAGGGCTGATCGACAAGAAGATCGCCGTCACCCGGGTCGAACCGGAAGCCCTGAACCAGTTGTTGCACCCGACGCTCGATCCCGATGCCCCGCGCGAGCAGATCGCGGTGGGCCTGGGCGCCTCGCCGGGGGCCGCCACGGGCGAAGTCGCCTTTACCGCGGAGGAGGCCGAGAAGCTGGCCGCCGACAATCGCGACGTGATTTTGGTGCGCACCGAAACCAGCCCCGAAGACATTCACGGCATGCATGCGGCGCGCGGCATCCTGACGGCGCGGGGCGGCATGACCAGCCACGCCGCCGTGGTGGCGCGCGGCATGGGGCGGCCCTGCGTCTCCGGTGCCGGTATGCTGAAGATCGACGCGGTGCGCGGCGAGATGGTGGCGGGCAATGTCACCATCACGCGCGGCGACATCATCACCATCGATGGCGCAGCGGGCCTGGTGTTCAAGGGCAAGGTCGGCCTGCGCCAGCCGGAAATGACCGGCGATTTCGGCACATTGATGGGCTGGGCCGATGAAGTGCGCGTTCTGAAAGTCCGTACCAATGCCGACACCCCGGGGGACGCCGCCACCGCGCGCAAGTTCGGCGCCGAAGGCATCGGCCTGTGCCGCACCGAGCACATGTTCTTTGAAGCCGACCGCATCATCGCTGTGCGTCAGATGATCCTGGCCGACGCCGAAGACGAGCGCAAAGCTGCGTTGGCAAAGCTGCTGCCCATGCAGCGTGCCGATTTTGAAGGCATCTTCCAGGAAATGGCGGGCCTGCCGGTCACGATCCGGCTGCTCGATCCGCCGCTGCACGAATTTCTGCCGCACAAGGAAGAAGAGTTCGCGGAAGTCGCCGCCGCCGCCGGCACCAACGTGAAAAAGCTGCGCGCTCGCGCCATCGCGCTGCATGAAGCCAATCCCATGCTGGGCCATCGCGGCTGCCGCCTGGGCATCACCTATCCGGAAATCTATGAGATGCAGGCCCGCGCCATCCTGGAAGCGGCGCTGGCGGTGGAAGAAAAGGGCGGGGCTGCGGTGCAGCTGGAAATCATGATTCCGCTGGTGGCCTTCAAGTCGGAACTGGACATCCTGGCGGCGCGCATCGCGGCGGTGGCGCAGGCGATAAAGCAGGAACGCGGGAAAGTCCCAGATTACCTGATCGGAACGATGATCGAGCTGCCGCGCGCCGCGCTGAAGGCGGGCGAGATCGCGCAGACTGCGCAATTCTTCTCGTTCGGCACCAACGATCTGACGCAGACAACGCTGGGTGTATCGCGCGACGATGCCGGCATGTTCCTCAGCGACTATCTGGCCAAGGGTGTGATCGCGCGCGATCCGTTTGTTTCACTGGATGTCGATGGCGTCGGTGAACTGATCCAGATTGCGGCGGAAAGGGGGCGCAAGACCCGCGAAAAACTCAAGCTTGGCATCTGCGGAGAGCATGGCGGTGACCCCGATTCCATTCGCTTCTGTCACGACTCAGGATTGGATTATGTGTCCTGTTCACCATTCCGAGTTCCAATTGCGCGTCTTGCGGCGGCGCAAGCAGCCCTGAAAAAGAGTCGCAGCGACGTTTGATCCGTATACGGACAGCACAGGAAAACCCTGTGTTTTTCGGCCGTTTATGACGGTCTGTCACGTTAATGAAATTTTTTGTTTGACGATTCGTTTTTTGGAGGGCACAAGCCGCCCACAGGTGCTGGGAACCATTCGGAACTTTTGAGGATTACGCGCAATCGAAACAGCCTGATTGAAATAGCCACTGCACATTGAACGCCGAAGGGGCGCGATACGAGCAAGAGCGAAATAGACCAAGCCGCAAGACCAAGCGATATCAACGAGCCGAAAAGAGTACCAATCCCTATGTCCAAAAAAACCAATGACGCGATTTCGCGTTCCGACCGCGTGCTTGTGGCCGCGATGGCGATCATTCTCGCCACCGCCAGCGCCGCAATCGGCGCCTCCATGACCTATCATCCGTCCACGGACAAAGCTGTGGCGTTGAAGCCCGTCGTGGCCGTGGCCGAAGCCCCCAAGCCCGCGACCGACGCGGTGATGAGCCAGCTTCTGGCCGAGCACAAATGCCTGTCGGAAGTGCTGTATTACGAAGCCCGCGGCGAAGGCGCCACCGGCCAGAAGGCCATTGCCGAGGTGGTGTTCCATCGCATGAACCATGGCGATTACGGCCACTCGATCTGCGCCGTGGTCTATGAGGGCGCCAAGCATTCCGGCTGCCAGTTCTCCTTTGCCTGCAATGGCGACATGAAGCGCGCCAAGCAGCCCAGCGCCTGGCGTGAAGCCGAAGCGTTGGCCGCCAAGATCATGACGGGCCAGCTGAGCCTGAAGAACGCCACCGGCGGCGCGGTCAACTTCCATGCGGTGTCGGTGTCGCCCGATTGGGCAGATACGATGGACAAGACCACCCAGATCGGCAACCACATCTTCTATCGTGGCGCTTCGCGT